>Ga0180434_10000529_pt1 | contig 56033 bp, 34 predicted proteins | sample SS_ome_7_FD_132453 | JGI IMG/M metagenome (GOLD analysis project Ga0180434, IMG submission 132453) | Hypersaline lake sediment archaeal communities from the Salton Sea, California, USA - SS_1_D_2 metaG | ecosystem: Environmental > Aquatic > Non-marine Saline and Alkaline > Hypersaline >...
ATTGGCGGGTGGTGGTTTCTTGAGAGCATTCAAGAGTGTCTCTTTGTTTAGATTTATTTGTATTATGTTAAATTTACAATATCTTAATAAAATTGACTTTTAATAAAAATTATGTTAAAAAACTAAATAAATTTATTCAAGTTTATATCAATTTCGGGGAACCTTTATATGCCAAGAATTACAAATTATCAACCAGATCAGTCTTTTAAAATCGAACGCGCCTTCAACCGCGCAGACGCGGGCCGTTTTTACCACTGGAGCCGCCCGACCATGGTTCGAGTCGATGGCAAGGTCTATGAGGTCGCTCTCAACATTTTCGAAAGAATGTACCAGTCTTTCTTATCCCTCTTTGGAGCCAGCTACCTTTCACGGGTATTCCAAGGCAGAACTGTCGAACCTTTAGATAGAGCTTCTGCAAAAGAGATCACAGATCGCTTCGATGAGATTGCTAATCTCTCACGCGGACTCCTCCCGTTAGCTCTACATCAGGCAGCCGCCTGTGATGATACGTATCGGATTACAGAGTTGGTTCGTCTCGGATTTGATATTGATAGAACAGCGAAATTAGGACGAACGGCTCTACATTGGGCAGCCGTGCAAAACCGTACGGATGCGATCAGAACTTTGGTGAGCCTTGGATGCACGATTAATAAACCCGAATTGGAGGGGCAAACAGCTCTACATATGGCAGCTGAGCGAGGTCACACAGATGTCATCGAATTGTTGGCAGAACACGGAGCAGACCTTCAAGCAAAAGACAAAGATGGAAAAACAGCTCTTGATCTTGCAACCGAGCAAGGCAGAACTGATGCCATTAGCACGTTGACAAGGCTCGAAAATAAAGCTTCTGCAGAGTAAGAGCTTTTAATCAGAGGGACAATCTCGCTCTATTCGTTAGAGTTCTAGTCAAGAGACCTTTCACTTTTCAATAGTGGTCTCCCTTCTTATCTTATTTACACATCTAGTCTAAACCACCTGCCAACCCGATTGGCGGGTGGTGGTTTCTTGAAAGCACTGAGGCGCGTCTCTTCGTTTCTATAGAATGGCGCTTTAGAATGATCAATTTATTATTTATAATATAAAATTTACATTATATTAATAAACTTGACTTTTTATAAAAAATTTGTTATAATAATTTCGATACTTATTTAAATTTATAATAATTCCAGGGAGCCTTTAGATGCCAAAGATTACAAATTACCAACCAGATCAAACTTTTCAAATCTAACGCGCGCTAGAGCGTGCAGAAAAGGGCCGGTTTTACCAATGGAACCGCTCGAGCACGGTGCGGGTCGATGGCCAAATCTATGAAGTCTCTCTCAATATTTTCGAAAGAATGTACCAGTCTTTCTTATCCCTCACTGGATCCAACTACCTTTCGCGCCTATTCCAAGGCAAAACTGTCGAACCATTAGACAGAGCGTCTGCAAATAAGATCACAGACCGCTTCGATGCCCTTGTTCCTCAAGGAAGCCCACACCGTTCAATGGCTCTACATAGAGCAGCCCTCAATGGTGACAAGGATCTGATGACAGAGTTGGTCAGTCTCGGATGGGATGTTGACAGGACAAACCCTAAAACAGGAAGAACAGCTCTACATTGGGCAGCTAAAAAGGGTCAAATGGATGCGGTCAGAACTTTGCTGGAGCTTGGATGTGCAGTTGACAAGCCCGACGGTGATGGCAAAACGGCTCTCCATTATGCAACTGAATACGGTCAAATGGACGCAGTCAGAACTTTGCTGGAGCACAAGGCCTTCATTGAAGCATCCGACGACCACGGGCGAAATGCTCTACATTGGGCAGCTTGGAATGGCCGCACAGATGCCATCGAAATGTTTCTCGATCGAAAAGCCTCTATTCGAACAAGGGATAAGAATGGATTAACTCCTCTACATTTTGCAGCGATAGGCAACCACACGGCGACCATTACAAAATTGGTGGAGCTTGGATGCCCTCTTGAAACAAAAGACAATTTAGGGAGAACGGCTCTATATGTGGCCGCTCATTTAGGTCGCTTGGAGACGATCACAACTTTGGTAAAACATGGAGCAGATCCAAAAGCCACCAACCTTTCTAGAACAAGTCCTCTACATCAGGCAGCTAAGTTAGGTCGCTTGAGAGTCATCAAGACTTTGGTAGAAAACGGAGCCGATCCTGATGCAGCCGACCTTTTCGGACGACGTCCTCTACATTCAGCAGCAACGAGTGGTCGCATAAAGGCGATCAGAAAATTGGTAGAACACGGAGCCGATCTGAATGCAACCGATGGGAGTGGAAAAACAGCTCTAGATTTAGCAACGGAAGCAGAGAAAATTCGTGTCATGAGAGTGTTGGAGGATCTCGGTAAAGTTTCTGCGTAGTCAGGGGCTATTGTCAGAGACTTGGTCTCGCGTTCTTCGTTACACTTCTAGTAAAAAAATGATCCACTTCTCAATCGTGGTCACGATTCTTATCTTTTTTACACATCTACTCTAAACCACCTGCCAACCAGATGGGCGGGTGGTGGTTTCTTAAGCGTCTTTAAGAGGATCTCTAGCTTCTAGGGCACCTTTGAAAATGTTATTATTTATTCAAATATCATTTATATACTTTTATTTATGATATATTAATAAACTTTACTTTTTATCAAATCAGTGGTAAAATGGGGAAAACTTTTTAAACTCTATAGCAATATTTATGGGGACTTATAGATGTCTAAAATTACAAACTTTCAACCTGATCAAATGTTTGAAATCCATAGCGCACTAGAACGTGCTGAAGAGGGCCGGTTTTACCACTGGTCACGTTCAAGCTTGATTCGGGTCGATTGCCGCATCTATGAAGTCACTCTCAATATTTTCGAAAGAATTTATCACTGCTTCTTGTCCCTTCTTGGTTACAGTTACTTTTCAACCCTTTTTGAAGGAAAAACTGTTGAGCAACTAGATGAGGATGCCGCTAGAGAAATCACTAGCAGTTTCGCTGAGCTTGCTCGCGGAAAAGGTCGATGGGCTCTACATCATGTAGCCAAGGAAGGTAGTGTGGAACTGATTAGAAAGTTCCTAGATCTCGGATGTGATATTGACAAACCCATCGAAGGCAGTGCCGATGAAAACGGCAAAACGGCTCTTCATTATGCTGCTGAGAACGGGCACACAGATGCCATCGCCCTTCTCGCGAAACGTGGATGTACTGTGAATACAACCGACCGCTTAGGACGAACCGCTTTACACTGTGCAACGATCAACGGTCACACAAATGTCGTCAATCAGCTCATAGATCTGGGATCTTCTATTGATGCAGCAGACCATGGAGATACAGCTCTACATTTTGCGGCTGAGAATGGACATACAGATGTCATCAGATTGTTGGCGGAACGCGGGTGCGCTATTGACAAACCCGACCACAATACGCAAGAAACTGCTCTACATAGGGCCATCAGATACGATCAAATCGATTCGATCAGAGAATTACTGAGGCTTGGATGCGCTACTGACGCAACCGACCATCAGGGACGAACAGCTCTAGATCTAGCACGGGAGATAGACAATCCTGCTGCAGTCGAAGTGTTGAGAGATTTTTAGTCAAAGGGGTGGTCTCACGCTCTTCGCTATTCACGAGTGGATAACAAAAATCAACTCGAGACAATTCAGCATCACAAAGATATTATCGTCTTATTGGCAGACGTCCAACAAAAGCACTCTAGCTTTTAAGGATTGATGCATTGTCATCTTCTCTAGGGAAAGTAAGAAGAGTGTAACTAAAATACGTTTCTGCTATTTTAAGATACGTCTTCTAAATTCCATCAAGGAGTTTGCAAAAATGCTCACCGAACGCACTCCTCTGCCTGCACCTCCTAAACCACTACCCACTGAAACCAGTCCCTTTCTTGAGCCACTTCCGAGTGAGCTCGCTCTTCATGTGATCAGAAATCTTTCAGGGCATGATCTCCTTGAAGTTCAGAGAGTCAATCGACATGCCCATGCACTAGTGCTTGGTCTTTTGAGAAGCGTAGACTACTGGAGATCACTCGGTTCTCAACCCGGTACGGAGCCAACTCTACAAGAGGTCAGCAAAGCCATTTCCTTGGTTAGAGATACTGAGCGGCAGTTTACGATTTTAGATATGCCTCTAGAGACGTCTCCTTTGAGCTGGAGGATCCTCACTCAACTCAAATGCGTTTCTCGAGAGATAGGTTCGGATCCACGAGCAGTGGCGGTAAAAGCTGCCAAACTTGGTGATGCCGATCTCTGCATGAAAGCGCTCAACTCAGTAACATTTTCCGATCGCCCATTAACCCTGTGCATGGATGAAGCGGTTCGAGGTCGACATCTCCCTATCGTAGAAAGGTTATTTATATGTGGTGCTACCGTCTCGTTAGACAATTTCCGTGATGCAATTGAGGCAGAACAGATCACTATCTTTGAAAAACTGTTTGCTCAAAGTCCTCTTCTAATCACTCAAATCAATAACGACGAAAGACAAAAAGCCCTACACCTGGCAACCAAATATGGCAAGACGGATACCATCATAAAGTTGGTGAAACTCGGATGTTCTGTTAATGCTTTCAACAGGGATGGGCAAACGGCTCTCCATATTGCAGCTAGGTATGGCCACACAGATGCTATCAGAACGTTGGTGGATCGAAACGCGGATATGAACGCAACCTACTGTTTTGGAGAAACCGCACTCCATGAGGCTGCCAAGTACGGTCATACGGATGTGATCAGAACATTGGTAGAGATGGGATGTGCTGTTGATGTAACCACCACTTTTGATCAAACTGCTCTACATACGGCAGCTAGATTCGGTCAAACGGATTCCATCATAGCGTTGCTCGATCTGGAGTGCCCTATTGACGCTGCTAGACGTGGAGGGAAAAGAGCTCTACATTTTGCGACTATAGGAGGTCACACAGAGGCCATCAGAACGTTGGTGGATAGAAACGCGGATATGAACGCAATCGATGACAAAGGACAAACCGCTCTACATACGGCAGCTATATACGGCTACACGAGCAACCTCATTTTTTTGGTGACTCACGGATGTAAAATTGATGCGAGTGACAAGGATGGATCAACACCTCTACATATGGCAGCCGCGTTTGGCATGATAGATACAATTGAAGCGTTGGTGAAGTACGGGTGTTCTGTTGATAAATCCAACTTTTTCAAACAAAACGCTTTACATCTGGCAGCTAAGAATGGTCACACGGGTGCTATCAAAGTGCTGGTCGATCACGGGTGTCCCTTGGATGCAGGTGACAAGGATGGAGCAACCCCTCTACATCATGCAGCGATGGGCAGCCGCATCGATCTCATCTACAATTTAGTAAAGCTGGGATGCCCCATACGAAAAACCAACAGTAAAGAGCAAACAGCTCTAGATCTTGCAATCTCGCTAAAGAATTTTGCTGCCGTGAGAGCATTGAAGGATCTCGAAAAGACTTATGAGAAGTAAGAGGCTTTTAATAAGTGAAGGAATTCAATCAAAATTGATTCATAGTAATAGTCAAAAGGCTTATAAATGTCTAAAATTATACCTTATCAACTTAACCAAACACTTGAAATCCAAGACGCTCTACAACGTGCAGAACAGAGTCGCTTTTATCACTGGACCCGCTCTAAAATCGTTCAGGTCGATGGCCGCATCTATGAAGTTGTTCTAAACATTTTCGAAAGAATTTACCACTGTTTCCTATCCCTTGTGGGTTCTGACTACCTTTCATTCGTTTTTAAAGGTAAATCTGTCGAGCAGTTAGGTAAAGAGTCTATAACAAAGCTGATGGCTCGCATCCATCCGCCTATTGATGCTCCTTGCCGTGCTGCTTCTGATGAAAACGCTGACGCAGTGACTGAGAGTGAAACAGCTCTAGAACCATCGATGCACATACAATCTCCATTTCTTAGGCAGCTTCCTTCTGAGCTCGTTCTTCAAGTGATCAAAAATCTTTCAGGACATGATCTTCTTCGCCTTACAGAAGTGAATCAACATGCCCGTGCGTTTGTAAAAGCGCTTTTACAGACGGGAATCTACTGGAACTGGCCCAGTTTTAAAGATGAAAAGAAATTTGACAAAGCCCAAATCAAAGAAGCGATCTCGTTGTTTAAGTCCCTTGGTAAAAGACCCACCATTGTACAATTCCCGAAGTCCGCTTCGCCTTTGAGCTGGTGGATCCTCAGACGGCTCGACTTGATCTCTCAAGAGATTGATTCTAAACCTCAAACAACGGCGAAACTCGCAGCAGAATTTGGCGATGTATATCTATGTAGGGAAGCGCTCAAATCAGCACCTTTGATCGATAAAAGTGTCTGCATGGATATAGCCATTCTACATGAGCATCCCGGCATTGTAGAACTTTTAATCGACCTCAATGTATCCGCCTCATTAGATCTTTTTTGTCGTTTAATTTCGCTTAGGCATATCGCCCTCGCAAGACGACTTGCAGCTCACCATCCTGATCTACTAAAAGAAATATCACCGTTGCAAAGCGCTACTTTCCGTGGAAAAATTGAAGAGTTTGTGGAAATCGAAATCAAAGAAAATGAATGGGAAGGCTTGCATGACCTTCCAGGCCCTCTACACTTGGCTGCAATTCTAGGAGACTCCGTGGCAATCAGGGAATTACACAGGTTAGGGTGTCCTTTAGACGCAGTGGATAGCGATTCTGGTCAAACAGCTCTCCACTATGCAGCAGAGTACGGCCAAGTGGAAGCTATCTTAGCGCTCTATAATCTTGGATGCTCTATGGACGCAGAGGAACTATCTTTTGGTCATACAGCTCTCCATTATGCAGCAGAATTTGGCCAAGTGAAAGCGATCCTCCTGTTAAAAGCTCTCGGCTGCTCTGTCAGTGCAATCGACAACGATGGTTTAACCGCTCTCCACTATGCAGCAGAGAATGGCCAGACGGAGGCGATCCAAGAATTGGCACATCTTGGATGTCCGGATGTGACGGATAGTGTTGGTCTAACAGCTCTACAGTCAGCAACCCTGCGCGGTCATAAGGATGCCGCCAGAGTTTTAGAGAACTTAGGTTATCAGTAGCAGCTGTATAACGAAAGAATTGTCTTAGCTAGAACAATCAGGAAATCGGAGAGGACCCTCTTACTCTTGAGGAAACTCAGCTCTTTTCTTTTTTTCTGTCCATTTTAAACCACCTGCCAGCCGGAGTGGCGGGAGGTCGTTTGTGAGAGCGCATTGAGGAGCGTCTCTTCGTTGCTGTAGAGCGTGATCTTTTGTTTAGAGCGCGTCACACCGGTGTAGAGAAGCTCGTTGGTGAGGTGTTCCGCCCCGTCGGGGAGAAGGAGCAGAATCTCGTTATACTCACTCCCTTGGCTTTTGTGAATCGAGAGGCAAAAAGCGGGCTTTAATCCTTCGATCAAAACTGCAGGAAGCGTGCGGAGCGTTTGATCCGAAACAAAAAAGACCTCTTTTCCATGGCGTAGTCCCACATCTCCATTGAAAAGCTGCAGTTCAGGGTCATTCTTTGTGACAAGGACGGGGGTTAGCGGGTAGGGAAAGGCTTCAGCGATGAGATGGTTGAGGTGATCCACGCCGAAGAGACCTCGGTTGAGAGGAGTGAGCAATGCCACTGTTTTAAGAGCACGGGTGACCTCTTCCACATTCAAAGAGAGATCTTTTAAGAAACTCCATTTGTCGATAGCGAGTTCCGTCAGCTCTTTCACAAGCGTGTGGGGACGGGAGGAAAACGTCTTCCAAGAAAGGCGTTTGGGGTCGCTTTCTCGAAGAAGGCGGACCATTTCATCCCCATTTTTTTCTTGGATCGCTCTTGCCAGATCAACGATCTCTTGAAACTCGGCACGCAAGCAGCGGGTGAGCTTCGCCGTGCAGCTCCCCTCGACCATCTCAAGCAAGTCGGTAAAAAGAGAACCCGCTTCAACGGGAGGAAGCTGGTAGGGGTCGCCCAAAAGGATGAGCCGCGCTCCACTTTTAACAGAAGAGAGAAGGGTGACCATCATTTCCACATCGATCATCGAAGCTTCATCAACTAAGACCACATCGTGTGGAAGCGCACGGATCTCACGGCTCTGCAGCTGCGCTGAGAGAAGACGGTGGAGCGTCACCGCTTTTGTATCGAGACCGCTTTTTCTTAAGCTCTCTTCCAGATTTTTTGCCGCTTTTCCGGTCGGTGCAGCGAGGGCGAGGTGGAGCTCTTGGTTTTTAGTCAGGGACTCCAAAATTTTGGCAGCGGTATAGGTCTTTCCCGTTCCTGGCCCCCCTGTTAAAATCAGAAGAGGTGACTGGGTGGCTTTCTTCACAGCGGCTTGCTGTTCGTCGGTGAGTGCTGGGTCTTGAGGAGGTAGATCGACGACCTTTTCAACAGAGGCGTTTTTGAGGCGCTCGACCTCCCTTTTAAAGCGGCAAACCAGTTCATAATAGTTTTCAAAGAAGAGGTGATCACCCACCTGTTTCACAAAAGGAATCTCTCCCTGGTAGGATTTCTCATCGGATGCCTCAAGAGTGAGATTTCCATCGAGAAGGGCATCGAAAAGCTTTACAACAAGTGCTTTTTGCTCCTCGTCTTGAATTTGAAGCGCTTCAGCAACAAAGTGTGCACTCTTATCGTACATGGATCACTCCTTTCCCGCTCTTGTCGACGCCTCTTAAGAAGAAGTAAAAGGCTCCACCAAAAATCTCATCAAAGGGTCGTTTGTCAAAAAGCCGCAGGTACTTTTCAAGAGCTTCACGGTAGATGTTCGCTTGGAGGGGATAGTGGTGGTCATGGAGTGCTTGCTGCATGGCTTCCTGAGAATAGGACCCTCCACTCGGTCCAAGCCAGTTGCTTTTCCAGTCGATCAGAAAGTACTTTCCTTCATGAAAGAAGACAAAGTCGATCACCCCGCGCAGTCCGTTATAGTGCGGGAGGTGCGCCTCAGTCGGGTACATGAATGCAATCTCTTTAAACGTTTTCGTAAAATCCACCTCTGCTAGTGTGAAGGGGGTTTTGATAGGAAGAGGGACATGGAGTGTCTCTTGCATCATGGTTGTAATCGGCTCTTCCCATCCTTCTAAAGGCGTTCCAGCAAGACGTTCTTTCAAAAGACCAGATTCGACTCCTCTTGGATGCAAAAACTCTTCATAGAGAGAGTGGATTAGAATCCCGACCTCTTTTCCCATGGGCATTGCATGAATGCTTTTTTCGTCTTGAGGCAGCTCTCTCTCAAGAAAGGGAACCTCCTCACCCAGTTCTTGTTGAAGTGCAGTAAAGGATCCAACACGCTTCGGAAGGGTCCGTTTTTTAAGCTTTGGCCGCACTCCTAGGGGAGGAGCTGTTTTTTGCACCTCTTTGCGTTGCAAACTTTTCGCCTCAACACGCTGGGTGGTGATGAGCTCTCTCTCCTCAAGCTGTTTGAGGTAGGGCGGTACCGCATCTGGATCATAAGGGCCCCACTTCGAAGCGAAGAAACTCATGTAACTCTCTCTCCTTGTTGAAAGGAGGTAGGGTAGGTAGAGACGTTTTGCGGCACGGGTGAGAGCCACATAAAGGAGCCGGAAGCTCTCCTCTTTTTCGTCGAGGTCTTCGGTACGTACGGGTGAGAGGAGTCCGAGGGGAAGGACATAGTCATATTCGAGCCCCTTACTCGAGTGCATTGTGATGATCGTAACGGCTTCGTCGCTCGCTTCGCTCACAACTTGCATCCGCTCATCCCCTGCTTTACCGAGCTCTTCAAAACTTTTTAAGAAGCGGAGGCTTTCATCGAGACCCACTCTTTTCCGCGCTTCAAAGTCTAAAAGAAGATCTAAAATTTGGAGTGCTTCTGTTAGGGAGGAGGCGCTCTTTTCAAAAAGGCGTTTTTGAGTCCTCTTTCCTCTCCATCCCTCTTGCAGCAGCTGTTGCAAGGCGCTTCCAAAACCCCGCTCCTTAGCCAAATTGCTGTAGCGTAGAGCTTCATCGACTTCTTCTGCTAACTCTTCCAGATTGAGGAGAGCATGGAGCTCTTCGAAAGAGGCACCGACGAGTGAGCTGCTCAGGAAGGGTTTTAAAATTCTTTGGTTGTGAGGCTGTTTCATGAGCGCACCAAAGAGGAGAAGGTCCCGGTAGATCTCTGTTTCATGAAGAGAGGTGGCGCGGTGGAGGGCTGTTTTGATGCCCGAGGCACGCAGGAGGTTTGAAACTTTCAGCGCCTGAAAACGGTCGGAGACAAGGACCGCAAAGTCCCCGACTTTCGCCTCTCTCTTTCCGACAAGCTGGTCTATTTCCTCAACAAAAGCGGTCAGAATCTCTACCTCCTCTTCTCCGTAGAAAAGATGGCACGCTGCCTTCCCATCATCTAAAGGAGGGGTGGGAGTTTTTCCTGCAGCGACAGGCAAGAATGTCAGCGACTCGTCTGTCTTGGGAAGCAGAAAGGCCGCTTTTTCAAAGAGCGCATTGGTCGCCTCAACCAGTGCTGGGTCAGAGCGGTAGTTCGTACCGAGAACAAAAAGATTCTCTTCCCCCAGCGCCGCTTTAGCGGCTTGGTAGGTATAGATGTCCGCACCGCGGAAGGCGTAGATCGACTGCTTGGGATCCCCAATTAAAAAGAGTTGGCTGCGTTTTTCAGGGTCTTCTAAGAAAAGAGTGCGGAAAAGTTTCCACTGTAGCAAATCGGTATCTTGAAACTCATCAATCAATGCCACCCTCGTGCGTAAGCGGACTCTTTCAAGGAATTCAGGGTTTTGTAGTGCGCGGTAGAGCTCTTGCAAACTCTCTTCGTGGAGCCGCTTTCCCTTCTGTCGTAGGTAGTGGGTAAAGAGCTTTTGACACTCCGCAGCAAAGAGGGTGTAGACACGATCGAGATCCGTGAGCTCAGAGACAAGCTTTTCGAGTTTTTCAGATAAGAGTGGATAGAGTTTTAAGCCGACGCTGGGATCTTTTTTGATTTTGACGGCTTTACGGTTATCCGGATGGAAGGTTTCAAAGTAGGCTTTTGCGGAGAGAAGGACTTCATCGAGCGGTCTTTCAAATAGTCCTGAAAAGGTCTCGATCGCCTCAAGCACTTCGGGCTTGATCCCCTCACGGGTCGAAATCTTGTTGTAGTTGCCTGCTTCCTTCGAAAAATCATCTAGGATGCTCTCTTTCGTGATACCGACAAGCTCTGCACAAGCCTCCTTCCACTTCCTCTCTTTTTCGGCGAGGAGATAGGGCGGTAAGAGCGCCTTTCCAGAAAGAAGGTCGGAGGTGAGCTCTTTTTCGAGTCCCTCTCTTCCCTTCTTTGCCAAGAGCAGCTCGAGCTGTGAAGGGAGCAGTTCGGGGTGGCTCTTTAAAAAGAAGTCATGGATGACCCTCTCTGCATCGAAAGGAGAGGCGATCCCCCCCTCTTCGGCTTCCTCTTCAATCCAGATACCCTCTTCGGCTAGTGTCGTTAGCGCAAAGCTGTGGATCGTTGCGATCCTCGCCTCGGAAAAACTGACTAGGGCCTCTTCAAGACGTCGGTCGATAGCAAGTCGATCTCTTCCCTTCAAGTACTCGGGAAGTTCAGGGCTTTTCAGCATTGTCTCGATCGCTCGGTAGAGGCGAGCGTAGAGCTCTTTGGCTGCAGCTTTGGTGAAGGTCACCACAAGGATCTGATCGAGAGTGTACTCCTTTTCCAAAAGAAAGCGGATGTAGAGCTGCTCGATCGCAAAGGTTTTTCCTGTTCCCGCAGAAGCCTCAAGGACTTTGTGGGTGCTGATGTCGGTCTCTTTTGCATGCAGTTCAAGCTGTCTCATCAAGTGCACCTCGCTATGAGCGCTTCATCCCAGTTAAAAACCGTTTCTAGGACGGCTGCCCAGTGATGCAGTTCCTCCTCACTGACTTCGCAGCGTGTGAAAAACCAGTGCGACCAGGGGTCGCTCACGCGCGCTTTCATCCACGCTTTGGCAGGATGGAGACGTTTCTTTTTCCACTCGATCAAATGCTTCGAGCTGAAAGGCAGCGGCTTTTCAACAGCTTGGAGATAGAGGCGCAGCACCTCTTCAAGGTCTCCTTCCGGTAAAGAGAAGCTCTCCCCTCCATCTGCAAAGGTGACTGTTCGAAGGGCGACAGGTAGCTCTTTAGGCAGCGTCAGGTGGGAAGCAAGCAGCGCTTTAGGCCACGCTTCAAGACGCTTTTCTGGAGAGGATTTAGAAAAGAGACAGAGGCCCTCTTCAGTCAAGTACTCAAGCCGTCCCGTCACCTGAATGTTTCTTCCCTCCACTTCAAAATGGAGAGGTGGATGCTCAATGAGACGCTCGCCCGCAAGCCAGCTCTCTTTCACACCCTCTTTCAATTCAATGGTATAAAACTTCTCCACCTCTTTCAGTTGTTTGCGGTCTTTTTCCCTCTGTTTGGTTGCCACCTCCCGGAAAATACCTGCAGGAAGCCGCTCTTCATCGGGAGAGACTTTTTCAAAATGCTCTTTTTTTAATAGGTAGCGGTCGAGAGCGGTGAAAGTGAAGTCATCACGATGCTCCTCTTCCTCAAAAGAGAGTTTGAGGCGCTCTTCAAGATAGAGTCTAAGCGGATTTTTAAAGAGCTGTGCGAGCTGGTACACTTTCACTTCTACTTCACTCTCTTCCGGTGGAGCGGGTGCTGTCACGGCTTTTGTCTCCTCTTCAAAGTCCGCTGCATCCAAGACCAAGCTCGGCGCCAACTGAATCAGATTTTGATTTAAGGAGCGCTGCAGGTCAAGCAGCAGGGGCGAAAGGGACATCTCTGGGCTCTCCCCGGTCGAGGGAAGCGTGAAGTAGAGCTTCTCTTCAGCGGTGAGAAGGGCTTGCAGGAAGAGTTCACGCTCCTCATCAAGAGGTGTCGGGCGCAGGTCTCCTATCGTCGGTTCGACAAGCAGGTCGTGAGCACTCTTTCGTCTCTTCGATAGGAAATTTTCGTCGTTCATTCCAAGGATAAAGAGCGCTTTTGCTGGGGGGAGTCTCCCTCCACGAAGAGAAAAGGCACGGAGTGGTTTCCATCCGCGCTGAGCGTGGTCGCTCCGCGCATCTGCGACCGCTTTCAAGAAAAGCGCTTTAAAGAGACGCCAAGAAAGAGGCCTCTCTTTTAAATCGGGATCGATACGTCCAAAAAGGAGGAGGGTTCGACTGACCACAAACTCCTCTTCGTGCGCAAAGTGGGTCTCAAAAAGGGTATGGACTCTTTCAAGCCATGTGGAAAAGGGTGCAACGGCTTCTGCTTGGAAAGGTTGAAGCTCTTCCACCAACGTTTCGAAGAGGTCGCGGAGTTTTCCAAGGAGAGGAGCTTCGGTCAAACTGAGCCGTTTTTCACCCACAACAAACGATTGAAAGAGACGCCTCCACTCCCTCGCCCAGGTTCCCTTCTCGTCGACAGCTTCCCCTGCGCCGAGATCGTCCTCCATCCGTTGACTGCGGTGCTCGCCGCTTAGGCCCCATGTCACATCCATCTTTTTCAGCTGGGCTCGCATCCACTCCGCTTCTTCCTCGCTGATCTCATGCTTTTTTAAGAGAGCGCTGTTACTCAGAAGCGGTACCCATTCCTCTTTGCGGAAACGGCTTTCAGCAAGCGAAAGTAGATCGACTAGGCCGCGTTCACTCATCTCTTCTTGTCGTTCTTTCCGGTCGAGGATTTCTAAAGGAATGGCATTTCCAAAGACCGTTTTTAAGAGGCTCGAGTAGGGGTGGATGTCGGGGGCAACGAGGGTAATCTCGTGGGGCTCCATGCCGCCGTTGATCAACTCGATCACACGGTCATGAACGATCTCGACCTCTCGCCGTTTGGAAGGAGCGACCCAGATCTCGATCGAGTCATCCGCAAGAAGCGTCTCTTCAGGAGGCTGGTTCTCATAGAGATCCTCTTGCAATCGATGGAGGAGGAGGTCGCCGCCCCACTCTCTTTCGATAAACTCGATCTCTTCTTCTTCCAAAAGGCGGTCCATCTTTTTACTGAGCCGTGCACAGTTCGCTAAGAGGGAGTGTTGGCTGTAGTAGCTCTCTTCAAGTTGGATCTTTTCTGCTTCGCTCACACTCTTCCACTCTCCCCTCACACGGCGGAGCTGCTTCTCTGTCAGCAGATCTCCCATAAAGTGCGGTGTGGGGCGGAGGAGGTAGAGGGTGATCTCAACGCTTTGACTAAAGGTCTTCAGAAGCGCGAGCTCTTTTTCTGAAATGAAGTGGAGCCCAAAAAGGTGGAGTTCCATCGACAGCGAGGTAGAGTAGGAGCGGCTCGCTTCATTCAAGAGTTGATAGAGGGGTGCCCAGCTGGGGTGCTCTTCGAAGAGACGGAGGAAAAGCGTCTCTTCAAAACGGCGCTCCCTCCGCAGCTTCATTTCTTCAATCACCTCCTGTCCATAGAGGCAGAGCTCTTGGTAGAGGGGGGTGAGGCTGCGGGCCAGCTGCTCCCGCTTCCGCGGGGTGAGATCCAGCTCATCCATGAAAGGAACAAGGGCTTGATCGAGGGCAAGGGTCATCTCTAAAGGCGATGGATAGTGGCTTTTTGAAAGCTTTATCTCATTCTGGCTGAGGAGGTAAAAGATCGCCTCTTTGAGCGAACCATAGTGCAGGCCCATGCTCACCCCCACCTCAGGATCCTCCATCAGGGACTCCTCGATCCAGGAACGGATCGCTTGGCTGGGAGTCACGATCCAGCGCTGCTTGAAGGGGTCGCCATCTCTATAGAGCTGGGATTTCAGAGGAGGGAGCAGATCAGAAGAACCTGACCCTGCGACTACTCTAAAATGACCTTTTCTGTTATCCTTAAGATTCATGCACTTAAAAAATATAACCCTTTTTTGATTTGATGGTGAGAGTAAAAAAATTTGTGAGAACTCTCTTTAGTCACCAGTTCTCGTCCTTTACCTATCTAAATATCACTCAGTTCCTCGGAGCTCTGAATGATAACATTTATAAGCTCCTTATTGTCTTCTTTTTGATTCAACAATGGGGAATTTCTGAGAGTCCACTGATCCTATCTACAACAGGAGCGGTCTTCGTCCTCCCCTTTCTTCTCTTTTCGACGAACTCCGGAACCCTCGCCGACCGCTTCAGCAAGCGCAATATCATCGTCCTCACTAAAATTTTAGAGCTTCTTGTCATGTCGATTGGAATGCTCTCGTTCGCTTTTGAAAGTGCTATTGGCTCCTACATTACCCTCTTTATGATGGCAACGCAAAGTGCGATCTTCGGTCCCTCGAAATATGGAATCATCCCTGAGCTTGTCCAAACGGAGAAGATCTCCAGCGCCAACGGCCTCCTCACCTCTTTCACCTTCTTAGCGATCATCATCGGAACCTTCCTCGCTTCGTTCATGACCGACATCACCGACTACAACTTTGTCGTCGCCTCTCTGACCTGCGCGATGATCTCTCTCGCTGGGGTCATCATGAGCTTTGGAATTGAGTATACTCCTCCCGCCGGTTCTCAGAAAAGGCTCTCCATCCGCCTTTTTACAGCGCTGCGTCAAACAATGAAGCAATCGTATGAGATCCCCTCTCTTGCCCCTTGCATTATCGGGTCGTGTTTCTTTCTTTTCCTTGGAGCTTTTGTCCAGCTCAACATGATTCCTTACGCAGTCGAGTCGCTCGGTCTCACCGATGTTCAAGGGGGATACCTCTTCCTTCTCACGGCTCTCGGTATCGGAACGGGTTCGATCTTAGCAGGAAAAATTTCTGGAAAGACCGTGGAGCTGGGCCTCGTTCCAATCGCTTCGATTGGAATCATGTTCAGCCTCTTTGCTCTTGATTTCTTCTCTTTCTCTCTCCCCATCATCCTTGTGTTGATGGTGATCGTCGGCATGCTCGGAGGAATCTACCAAATCCCCCTCGACAGCTACATCCAGGTTGCCTCTCCGAACGACATCCGCGGACAGGTCGTTGCCACGACCAACTTCCTCAGCTTTACTGGAGTGCTTGCCGCGTCGGGTGCCATCTACCTCTTTTCTGCTGTTTTCGGACTCAAAGCGCACCAAAGCTTTGGCGTCCTCGGTTTCTTTGCCGCCTTCGTAGCGCTTTACTATGCCATCCACTTCTCCGACTACCTGATCCGCTTGATTGGAATGGTCCTCTCCAAGTTTATCTTTAAGGTAGAGTATGAAGGAGCGGAAGAGCTACCAGAACCCGCTGTCTTTGTTTCAAACACCAGTTGCTGCAAAGACCTCCTTCTCCTTTTTGGACTGCAGCGTCTACGCCTCCGCTTTCTTCTTCTTGAAGGAGACTCTCACTTCACACCGTCGAAATTCACCTCTCTTCTTTTTGGAATCCGCCGCGTGAAGACCCCTGAAGAGCTGCTTAAAAAAGTGGAAGCCTACCGTGAGCAAAACTTCTCGCTCTGTCTTCTGATCTCTTCAAATCAAAAAGAGGAGCTTCACAAAGTCGTGCAAAATAGCCCGATCGCGATGCTCCCCCTAACGATTGAAACCAATAAAAAACCCGGCCGCAACCACGCCCGGGTCTCTGTCGGTGCTGCTCTTTGATCGTCGCTATGAGTGACACTCAATTAAACTAGCTATTCTTTTAAAACAACTACACAACTTGCAAAAGCCGCCCTACAGGCGATCTTTGCAAATCAAATACTTCTATCTTAATTGCAGCTTGTGCATCTAATGAAAGGTGATGGAAAGAAATGGTTAAACCCAATCTATGACCTCTGACATTAAATTCTTAACGCTTAAGAAATGCTTGAACGAAAAATTAAAGATAAAAATCATAACAAATAATAATATATTCAAGAAGTTTAATTTTCTAAACTTTCTCTAAATATCGCCTAAGGATCGACTTTATCAAAATCACGTTCTTTGATTAAAATATTTTCTATGGCCGTTGCAACAGATGAGCTTTTAGCTCCTTCAAAAAAACATAGCAATACAATCGAACGTGCTCTCTCTTCGATCCACTCCCTCTTGGAAACAGATTTCTTTTGTGTGAAAAATCTTCAGAAAGATGGAAGTTTCCGTTACCTCACTCAGGATCCCTTTCGTTCAGAGTACCTCTTTGATCAAAAGCTCTTTAGAAGACATGCCGCCTTTAAAAGCCCCGAATATTCTCCCGAAGGCTTTTTTCTCGTCGATCATATTCCCGATCCCGACCTCGATCATTCTCAGCGCCGCTTTCAAGAAGCGTTTGATTTTGGCCAGCTCCTTGTCTTTGCCGTCACTGACGGAGAGGAGTCCACACACTATGCCTTTGGATCGAGCCAAACTGAAGACATCACCAACAACTACCTCACTAACCTTCCTCTGATTCGCAAGTTCATCAGCTATTTTGAAGAGACTGCAGGATTTATCTACAAAGACAATGATCCCATTAACATTGCGGAAGAGTGCGGGAGTTACTTTTATAAAGAGCCGTCGTTCGCTTGCCCCTCCCTCTTTGATCCGAAAGCGATCGAGCTGATCAAAGCAATCGAGCCTGAATATGAAAAACTTCTCAAAATCCAGGAACTCACACCAGGCGAGCGCCGTACCTTCTTCCAGTTCCTCCGAGGAATGACAGCAAAACAGGTCGCAACCACCCTCCACCGCTCTCCCCGAACCACCGAAGCCTATCTCACACGAATCAAATCCAAACTCGGCTTCGAAAAAAAGAGTCACATGCTCAAGTTCTACACGAAGTACTTGGATCTATTTATTTAGATGCAAATCGGATCCTGTTTTTAGGACACTGCTCTAGAGACTGATTGAATGGATAGACGTGTTTGTTTTCATCGCTTCTGCAAGAAAAGATTTCCCATCATCTCCAATAGCATTTCCCTCTAGATCTAAAGTCTGAAGCATCACTCTACGATCAGACAGGCTCTGTGAAAGATAGCAAACTCCCCTGGCTGTGATATGATTTCGGCTTAGCCCAAGAGATTGGAGAGAGGGTAAGAAAAAAACAAGATTGCCGACAATGATAGCACCGCGGTTCTGAATGGAGTTACCACTGAGATCCAGCTCTCTGAGAGTCTTGATTCCAGATAAATTGTGAAGCAACACTCTCGTCCCACTTGACCGGAGGCCGTTGTTCCCTAATCGAAGAACTCGAATGCTCTTTTGGACTGCAAACCCCGCCAATAATGTTCCCAATTCCGTACCCTTTAGTCCAATGCCATCAAGCGTTAGCTCAGCAAGAACCGGTGAAGCAGCGATACATCGGACGAGCTTTTTTCTTTGTTTAGAGGAGATTTCAACCGATGAAAAGGTGAGCTCCCGAAGACACTCTGAGACTCGAACTGCGTCTATAAGAGCCCTGATCATTCCCCCTTCTATAACAGTTCGAACAACGACCACTCTCTTCCATGCCTGCTGAGTTCGGATCGCCTCCTCAATCACAGCACTCGCCTCTTTTGAAAGATATAAGTCTGCTAGCTCAAGGCTCTCCCATCTTCTTTGACTTAGAATCTCTAAGACAAGCTCTGCCTCATCTGGATCTAAGTTTGTCAGTTCAGGTGTGTAGGGATCCTCACATCCGACATGGACTCCCCTTTCAGGAGGCTCCGCCGTACGGATAAAGACTTTTCCTGGGGGGGACCCTCTGTATACTAGCACCAATTAACTCCTAAAAAATATACACAGGAAAAAGACGTCGATTCCGAATTTTTTAAATACAGATAGATAGTTTGAATTTGTTGTTCTGCTCACTTCACACGGAGCAACAAAACGACTTGCCTCAAACATGCTACCGCTTTGCGCTAAGATCAATTCAGTGAACTTCATAAAAGAGTGTCTTTTTTTAAACGAAATAATTCTTGAACATCTTTCGCCCAATAAGACGATAACCACTCTTGGTAGTCACTTTCAGGAACAAGAAACCCAAAATGGAGCACTCTAAATTCATTAGTGATTGCTCTTGGGTTAAACTTGAGATTGAACCAATAAGATTCAGATGTCTACGAATCACACATATGAGGATAATGAAAAAATCATTCCTCTTCACTTAACGGCAGTTCGAGCTTTCTCCAGCCGGGTTTTGTGCTCTCAATAAAGAATAAAAAGCCCTGCTTAGTTCCTGGATGAAGAGAATCAAAGACCCTTTTATCAAAAAAATCTTTCCTCAACCAAATTTCTGCAAGTGACTCTCCGCAAGAGTTGAGCACAACGGGATCTTCATGATCATCAGAACCTTTGCTTATTAGCGCCTGGATAACTTCAGGGCTATCATATTCTGATAGATCCATAGCAGCATCGTCTTTCTCAGAAACGTTCGCTAATCCGTCCTGAAGAACCTCGATTAAAATTTTTTCTTCATCTTCCATATGATTTCTTAATAATATTTTTTTTCTAAAGGAAGATGGCAACCATTTTTTTTGGTTTTACCTACCTGTCCTGTAAAAGGATTGATGTAAACAAAGCCTCCTCGAGAAGCCTTAAGTCTTGAATCAAAACGTGGGATCCTGCTTCCAGAAGCTAGCGACCCACCTCTAGAACTTACTTCTGGTTTAATTTTTAGAAGCCACTTGCCTGTATTCGCTCCCCAAACTTCAGGATTAGCACTTATTTGTTTCATACCTTTCGATTGTGCCCAACGTCTTAAAACACGAATATTTTGCTTCCCCTCATAACTAAGCGAAGATGCAGCCTGATGAAATCGATTTTTCTTTAACATTAAAGCACCCAAGATCGACCACGTGCTATTGCTCCATCCCAGGGGAAGAAATACCATAGAATCTAAGGCGTCATTTTTATAAAAATTGATCTGATCTACATAAATGCATGGGTCTACAAATGGTAGAGAATTACACATGGAGTGTGCCTCTTTATTTCCTAAGACTGTTTCAAGGCGCCCCCTTAGATCAGGGGTAGCTCCTTGTGCCTGAATATCGATCAAAACTGTCATAAGCTCCTGAATTGTAGATTTTCTACTAATCCATTGATCAATGGTTCCATAACCGTGATTCCTAAGGAGCGAATTCATAATATTTGTCGCATAGCTGAAACTCGGATGTCGGTTAGCGTCTAAAGATTGAAAATGTACATTAGGCAACTCTGAAATCGTTGGGCTCGTCTTTGACGGATTTTTTTCCACCCAGCTAATGATGTCCTGATACGTTTGTTCAAGAAAATCGAGCGTCTGGTCATTTTTCGAAGAATAAATCTCAGAGCATACTACGTACCGTGACATCTTCCACCTCCTAAAGAAAAATTCATTCCTAATGATATCGAAGTCTCTTTTTAAACACAAAGAGCTCTACTGATCAATTAAGGAAGGTGTTTTCCTTTTTAGGAAGACAATACCCTCTCAATGATAGTCCAAATTAGTAGAGAAGGCGCTTAGAAGTTGACGATGAAGTCGATCTCGAACTTGTTGTAGTTGAGGGATCCTGTGATACCAGGAACGGCTGCAACGGGTGGGGCGAGAGTCGCTGGGTCGATGAGACCAATGGTTGGATCTAGGGTCCAGCTCATGGTATAGGTCGCGTCGATTTGGCATTTGTCGGTGAGGGCAACAAGAGCTTCAAGTTGAAAACCTTTGAAGTTCCCTTTTCCATATCCATTGATGGAAGGTGCTGAGCGGAACTCCACTCCACGGCCAATACCAAAGACATCTTTACTTGGAATCGCCATCGCCTCTACCCACTGGTACATGGCGTCAAACATCCAGTCTCCCGCTTTTTTCACCGGTCCTCCAATCAGAAAACCAGCGTACCAAGCGAGGTTTTGTCGTCCCTTGTTTTCTCCATTGAGGATGATCGAACGCGCTGCGTGGTTCACCACAATTCCAGAGTAGAATCTCGCATCGACACCAAAGGGACCATCTTCTGTGAAGTTGTAGGCTGGAGCCCACTGCGACACACGGAAAAGCGAACCAAGAGGGTCTTCTGTGCCGCACTGACTACGACCGTTGAGGGCCCAGTCAATAAAAGAGTAAGTTAAGTCAAACTTCGACTCCATGAAGTCCAACGTTCCAAATTCTGTCACCCAAGCCCAGTGGTTGGTGCGTTGGTCAACCACAAAGAACATCGTCTTGTTGTAGAGGAGCCAGTCGGGTTCCATGAAACGTTTGAACTCGAGCATTCCACCATCGGCAGTCGAACTAAATTCAATACGTGAGTTGAAGGCCTTGTAGAGTTTGTTACGACCGACAAGGAGGTTGATTTCAAAATCGTGGTCACAAGTTTCGTAAACTCTCCAGCCCCAGTAAGCCCACTTGATATCAAACGATTGGCACTCTCCACTTCCAAAGAGACCTCCGGGATCGCCATTTTTTTCTACTGATGTTTTACATTCCTTAGGTCTTTCAAAAATTCCCCACGCTTCATCGAGTTGGAAACGCGTTTTCGCCCAAGTCTTCCCATCTTTACTTTTGTAGTTCACCATCAAGTTGAGCTCTGTCTCAAAAGTGAGGTGACCGAGTGGAAGGCCGGTGCTCGCTTCGCGCCTTGTTCCACCAAAGACGTCCAAACTACCGAGGTAAGAATTGCGGTTGAGGATGTCGACCTTGACGTTACCTGCAATCGAAAGGCAATCGAGTTTTTCTGCAAGGAAGATGGTTCGCTTTGAGTTGACGAATTCTTGGACCGCTTCGAAGTCACGCATGTTCATGCAATCTTGAAACGTGTTCGAAGCACACGGCACTGAAATAGCAACGAGAGAGAGAGGAGCGAAGAGGAGTGAGAAAAAGAGTTTTTTCATTGCTATGATATGGCCTTGTTAGGAGCAGAAAGTATACTCTGAACAAGCAAAAATGACAAGGTAATATAGGGTGAGAAGATGCTTTATTTAGAAAGCGTAAATCGCTTCTACTTCAAACTTTGAGTAGCGATGTGGACCAGCCACATCAGAGAAGATCGGATCGTCTTCCACAAATCCGGTAATCCCAAACAGGTTGCTACAGATGTCTGCTGACATCTCGTAGCGCGCATCAATAGAAAGGTTGTTGGTAAAGGCGTAAAGACCTTCAATACGGATGCCTTTATAGTTCGCAAAGCCCCGACCATCAGAGGTCATGGTGTTATTCAGAAGGTTGCTTCCATTCCTTCCAATACCGGAAATATCTGCATCAGGAATGGCATAGGCTTCAACGTATTGGTAATTGATATCGAGCGCCCAATCTCCAGGACCGCACACTTCACCAATGATGAATCCTGCGTACCAGGCGAGATTCTTGCTTGAATCTCTGCGGTAGCTTGCGGGGTTGGCTTGGTTGAAGTAGGGCTCTTTGGCTGCGTGGTTGTAGAGGACCGCGCCGTAAAACTTTGCCGGCTTATTGAGGGCACAGAAGTTATAGGCAAGAGAGAGCTGTGAAATACGGTAGCAAGAGCCAAGAGGATCTTTCACATCGCAGCGGTTGCGGCTCTTATCCAGCAGCGATTGCCAATCGATGAAAGAGTAACGGATATCAAATCCCGCTTGGCGGCAGTTGAGGAGGCCCGCTTCAACGATATAGGCAAAGTGGTCCGTTCTCTCATCGACAACAAAACCAGCTCCATGGAGGTAGAAGTCTCCATAGTTCCCTGCACGCTGCGCATATTTTAGAACGAGTCCATCCATGTTGCTTTGGAACTGCACGCGAGAGTCAAAAATCGTGTAGAGAGGACGGCGGCCGAGCTCCACATCGAAACGAGAGCATCCATCTGCATAGACGTTGTATCCCATGTAGGCTTTGCGGAGACAAACGGCTTTTGAGCAGCCACTTCCGTAAAGACCTTCCGGATCCACCTCACAGGTCTTGCTATTCTGAGAGATTCCAGCGTCGTTCGCAAACTCGATCCAGCCCACAGCCCATGAACGGCCGCAGACGTAGTCGAGGTAGAGGTTCACTTCTACTTGGAAGTTGTTGAAGCTGAAAGGAACGCCTGTTCCATCCACACCACCGATAGGAGGCTGGTTGGTGATGAGCCCTGTTTTATCTTGGCGCGCTGTTCCGTTCGTTCCACGGAGCTGCTGACCGTCGAGCTTTTCGAAGATACTCGCGTAGTTAAAACGGACATCACCAGCGAGGGCGAGGTTGCAGTCCTTGTCATCGAGAGGGATGGTTCTCTTGGAGTTGACAAACTCCTGAACGGCTTGGAAGTCACGCTGTGCCTGTGCTTTATGGAAGCTGTCAGGTGAGCAAACGGGAACCTGTGCTGAGAGGGTCGTCGTGGCTAGTAAAGTGAAAAGTAGAGCGAATGTCTTTCGCATGTGTGTATCAGTCTCCAAGTGTTCAAGTGACAGGTACTATAACGGAGAGAAGCGATAACTGCAACTGTAAGCTGCTTAAATTCGCCGAAATATATCTCTTTCTTCCTGGGGGAATAACACTTCTTCCGGCTTGTTGTAAATCTCCCAAGGAATATCTTTTCGAGATCCATTCAGCCACTGCTTCCAATCACTGAGTGGGCTTCCGTAAGTGCCACTCGGATCCACTCTCCAAAACTCAAGGAGCTCTGTCCCTGGATTGACCACAAATCCAAACTCGCTGGAGACCCAGTTGGTATCTGCAAAGAGGATCGGTCTTGAAAGAGCAAAACCTTCCTCTTGAAGGAGGCGATGGATCTCCCAATGGAAGTTCGTCTTGGTAGTGGTCTCTTGTTTTACGAGAAGCACTAACGTCTTGAGTAGATTTCTAACCCCCTCCGCACTAAAGACTTCGCTCTTTACAAAGCCTCTTTCAAGCTTCTCGTACCACTCGAGAGCACTCTTCTTTTCAGCATCGCTGAGTCCCTCGAGACGCTCTATCACACTCTCCACCTGTGCCTTCAGTTTGAACCGGTGGGTCAGTGGAAGCAGCTTAAAGAGTTCTCCATCGACCCGATCACGTGTCAGAATCTGTTTTGCAAAACCAAAGAGTTCGGGATTTTCTCGTAAGGCTTTCCAAAATTCTGCGCGGAAGTTTTTAGGATGCAAACGTTTAGCACTGATACGGATCTCTCGATCGTAGGCCTCATGGAGCTCTTCGGGGAAAAAGGCGCGGAAGTGCTGAGTGAGAAACTCAATCATCTCTTGGTCGAGCTGGATCTTAGAAACACGGTCGATCGCTGGCTGGATCCAGTAGTCACGGCACCAAATGTAGGTGTATGCCGACGTTTTCCACCCCTCTTTGAGCTCCTCTTTTCCAGGCTTTAAAATGAACGCATGGGTGGGAGAGGTCATCAGCATCGAACGGCCTGGGTCCTCTTCGTAAAGTTCCAGGGTCTTCTCAGGAACTGCTTTGAGGGTGTCTAGAATAAAGATGAGAAGCTCTGTCGGATTTTCGACCCAACGCCCCTCCATATCGGGACGCCGGGGCAGGCGGAAATAGGTTTGGACGAGGGTTTCGAGGCTTCCTCCAGAGGTGTAGGCCCACGGCTTTTTCTCAACCAGGTCGAGGTTTTCAAGGGGTTTTTTAGGAAGCCTTCCCCCCTTCGCTGCCGCCATCCGGTAGAGGGCGCTCTCTAAAAACTCATCGGTTTTCACATGGCCAATACAAGCCGAGACCAACTCGGAAATGTCCCTCTCAAACCCTTTCATGACAGGGTCGTTCACAATTTCATGCTCCGTACTACTCAAAAAGGATTGGAGAGCGTTTGTAAATTCTTGCAAACTCTTCACAGGCGTCCAGGCAGAGGTACTCGCACGGCCATGCTTGTAGAGCAATTGGAATCCTGCGGGGCTGTCGTCATACAGTCCGACATCAAAGTGGTGCATATCCGCGTCATAAACCTCCTGGAAATACTGAGGAAAGAGCTGGAGGTAGGTGTGGATGAGGACATCGAAGAGGTTTGCAAAAGACTCGGCGCGGTAGTGGGCTTTGTTGCGCATCTCTTCAAACGTATTGAACTCGTTGCGACGGCTTTGGTATTCCGGCTTCAGCCACGCTGCTTCCCGCTCATCTCGTGCGCGACGGATGCGCCCTTCGAGGTATTTCAGCTGTGTGTAGAGCTCCTCATACTGATCCTGATACTCTTGAATTTTGCGGTTCTCTTCACTTAGCTTCTCCTGAAGGATTTGAAAAAGCTTTTGCCCGAGCCCTCCCTGATCATGGGCACTGAGGCCTAGGGAGGTATAGAGGTTCCATTTGGAGAAGTTCGCTTTCATCTCAGTGAAGGAGGCGACCGAAAACTCCCATGCTTTCAGTAGAGCGTTATCAGCGAGTGCGACGAAGCTTTTCTTCGCCTCTTCCATCGCACTAAAGAAGTGGTTGACGCGGTCTCCGATTGGTTTGCCCTTCTGGCTTCCTCCTGACTGGATCAGGATTCCTGAGTGGATCATTCCCGAAGGCCGGTCGAGGACCTCTTGGACCTGTTCAGGGGTGAGGTCAAAATGGTCAAGTAGCAGCTCTTGGATCAACTCTTCGATAGAGAGAGTCTCTTTTTCCTGCCGGAGCGCTTTGACAATCAGGTGCTTCAGCCGCTCCCTTTTTTGAGGGAGGGGGATCTCTTTTTCTAAGACACTGACCGTTTCGAGAGCATTGATCAAACCTGGCGAGAGCCAGATGGGGCAGGACGATTTTTCAAAGTCCTTCGAGAGGGTGATATAGCGCCTCAGGTCCCCTGCACCAAAACTCACTGAGAGCGGAGCAGCAAACTCTTCTCCCTCAAAGATGCGTTTCAGCCTTCCCGTCGACAAGAGCTCCGTCAGATCTTTGACAAACTGGTGTGGCTGCTCCGTGTGGAGGACAATGCAGGCAGCGGTTGCAAAACAGGATCCCACACTTTGCCGGAGGAAGGTGAACATCGCCGAGAGCACTGCGCGTTTCGCGTGGTAGGCTTGGATCACCTCTTTTCTGTCGAGGCGGAGGGTCGCGCGGATGAGCTCTTCTGCTTGAGGGTGTTGGTAGGGGCGGTCGACTTTATTGAGTAAAACACGGAGGCTCTCATCCTCACTCAACTGCTTTAGGATAAAAAGGACATGCTCCCGGCGGCGCGCTTCAAGGTGTGCGTTCGGCCCGAGGCTATAGAGGTGATCTTGAAGAAGAAAGATTGCTTTATTCACCCAAACGAGGTTGAGATCTCCTGACTCGTCGATCAGAAGGGTGGCTAGATGGCGGGAAAGAAGGACATTGCGGACGATCGCGCTCGCCTGCACCTTCGACTCATCCAGGGCAAGGCCGAGCTGGTTGAACTCCTCCAGAAGCAGGCGCGACAGAGGGTCGTCGGGGAGGTTTTCCTTCCGCGCACCGACAAAATGGGTGAACACCCCTCTCAAAAGGGAGGCGTCCTCGATCGTCACCCCCGCTTTTTCCAGCTCTGTCAATTGCTCTTCAATATTCATTCTTGAATTTCCATGCGTAATCCTAGCATATCCGATTTCTTCTTTCCTTTTCTAGATGGATCCAGTAAAATACCGCTCTTAAATACTGTGAAGGAAACTGTCGTATGCAACTGAAAATGAACAACGGAGCCACTGTCGAACTGCCCGAGGGATCGAGCGGAAAAGAGCTGGCTGCAGAACTCAAACAAAACGGACCCCATCAAGCCTTAGCCCTTCTGAAAAATGGGCATCTTGTTGACCTTGAAACCCCTCTAAATGAAGGAGATGAGGTTCACCTTCTCTCGTTTGAAGAGGAGCTCGGAAAAGAGGTCTATTGGCACACCTCCGCCCACGTCTTAGCCCAGGCTGTCCTCCGCCTTTTCCCCGATGCTAAGCCGACGATCGGCCCTCCGATTGAAAACGGTTTTTATTACGACTTTGCTGACCTTCAGATCTCTGAAGAGGACCTTGTCAAAATCGAAGACGAGATGAAGAAGATCGCGAAAGAGAACCACACCTCAAAACGGGAAGATTTCGCGTCCAAAGAGGAGGCTCTCGCAGCTTTCAAAGAGAACCCTTACAAAGAGATGTTGATCCAAGACATCCCCGATGGAGAGGCGCTCTCCGGCTACCGCCAAGGGGAGTTTTTCGACCTCTGCCGTGGACCCCACCTCCCTAACCTCGGTAAAATCAAAGCGTTGAAGGTCCTAAAAACATCCGGTGCTTACTGGCGTGGCGATGCGAAAAACGAGATGCTCACCCGCATCTATGCGATCACTTTCCCCGACCGAAAAGAGCTCAAGGAGTACCTCACTCTCCTCGAAGAGGCAAAAAAACGGGACCACAAGATCCTCGGGCCCAAACTGGGAATCTTCTCTCTTAGGGAAGAGGCTCCCGGGATGCCCTTCATCCACCACAAGGGGATGACCATCTGGAACAAGCTAGTGGATTTCCTGAGAACCCTCCTCGACAAAAGCCACTACGAAGAGATCAAAACTCCGACGATGATGTCTCAAGAGCTTTGGGAGCGCTCCGGCCACTGGTTCCACTACAGAGAAAATATGTTCACTTCCGAGATCGAGGAGCGTGCCTTCGCGATCAAGCCGATGAACTGCCCTGGCTGTATGCTCTACTACAAGTCGCATCTGCACAGCTACCGCGACCTCCCCTTACGGATTTCTGAGATTGGAAATGTCCACCGCTATGAACCTTCAGGGGCCCTTTCTGGACTGCTCCGCTGCCGCAGTTTCCACCAAGATGATGCGCATATCTTCATGAAGCCGACCGACATCAAGTCGGAAATCTTAGGCGTCTTGCAGTTTGCCGACGAGCTCTACCAAGCCTTTGGACTCGAGTACCGCCTTGAACTTTCGACACGCCCTGAAAAAGCAACGATCGGAAGCGACGAAGAGTGGGAAAACGCGACCAACGGACTACGTGAAGCCCTGATCGAATGGGGTAAACCCTTTAAAATCAACGAAGGAGATGGAGCCTTCTACGGACCAAAGATCGACTTCCATATCCGCGACTGCCTGGGAAGAACCTGGCAGTGTGGAACCGTCCAGCTTGATATGTCCCTTCCTGAACGCTTTGACCTCGAATATATTGATTCGAACGGCGACCGTGTGCGCCCTGTGATGATCCACCGCGCGATCTTTGGGTCGATCGAACGCTTCTTCGGAATCTTGATCGAACACTTTGCTGGGCGCTTCCCCCTCTGGCTCAGCCCCCACCACGTTCGTTTAATTGCGGTTGCAGACCGTCATGAGTCCTACTGCCGTGAGCTGATGGAAGCGATTAAAGCAGAGGGCTTCATCGTCGATATTGACCTCACCCACGACTCCGTCAGTAAGAAAGTCCGCAACGCCCAGATGGAACAGATCAACTACATGATCACCGTCGGTGACAAAGAGGTCGATACCAAGACCGTTTCCGCCCGCAGCCGCGAAGGAAAACAGGAGCAGGGCCTTCAAATCGAAGCTTTCCTTGAAAAAATCAAGAAAGAGAGAGACAATCGCTCTTTAACTAGTGTGTTTTAAGATATGATCACTCTTGCCATCAGCAGCTTTAAAGGAGGAACCGCGAAGACCAGCACCGCTTTACATACCGGCGCGGCCCTTGCAAAGTACTACAATAAAAAAGTCCTGCTGATCGACTTCGACTCACAAGCAAACCTCACGACAGGCCTTGGCTTTGATCCAGACGAACAAGAGAGCCTTGCTCCTGTGTTGCAGTCTGAAAAGAAAATCCAAGAGGTCATCCAAAAAACCTCTATTGAAAACCTCGACCTCATTCCTGCAGATACCTGGCTGGAAAGGGTAGAGGTGACAGGAGCCCTCGCTTCAGATCGCTACTCGCATGAAAAGCTGAAAGCGGTTTTGAAAGAGGTCGACTACGACTTTGTGATCATCGACACTCCTCCGTCCCTCTCTTGGCTCACTGAGTCGGCTCTGATTGCTGCCGATCACACGCTCGTCTGCTCAACACCTGAATTCTACAGCATCAAAGGTCTGGAAAGGCTTTCTCAGTTCATCCATGAAATTGCAGAGCGCCACCCCCTCGATGTCCTCGGTGTCGTCATGTCTTTCTGGAACCAACGTGGGAAAAGCAACAGCGCTTTCCTCGATGTCATCGACCAAACGTTTCCAAATAAAGCACTGAACACCAAAGTCCGTCGTGACATCTCCGTCTCTGAAGCCAGTGTCTACGGCAAGCCGGTCTTTGAAACGACTCCAAAAAGCCGTGCCTCCAGCGACTTTAAAGAACTCACTAATGAAATTTTAGCCAAACTATAAAAATGCCCCAAGTCAACGACCTTCTCACAAGACGCCTCAATAAAAAAGAATCAGGCCCTTCTAAGATGAAAGCGCTCGCGGCACGCTCTTCACAAGGAAACCTCTCTGGGTTTGCAGGCGTCTTTAGCGTCAACGACCTGAACGAAAAGGAAAAAGAGTCTCTTCTCTCCATCCTTCAAAACTACTCCGAAAACGAAACAGACCTCAACCGAGACTACCAAGACCTGATCTCTATCACTTCAGAGGTCAAAGCGATCAACAACCAAGCCGCGCTGCTCCACGGACAACGTATCCAACGCGCTCGAAACATCCTCAAACACTACCGCGACGGCGCCTTCACTGCCTGGTTGATGGGCACCTACGGCAATCGACAAACTCCCTACAACTTTCTCCAATACTACGAGTTCTACGAGTCGCTTCCTGAAAAACTGAAAGAGCTCACGGAAACGATGCCAAGACAAGCAATCTATACCCTCGCAAGCCGTGAAGGAGACCCCAAAAAGAAAGAGGAGATCATCTCCTCTTACCGCGGCGAAACGAAAGAGATCCTTCTTGAAATCATCCGCGACACCTTCCCCCTCGAAGAGAAAGACCGCCGCCGCCGCGACCCTGCAGAGTCTGCGATCAAACACCTCAAAAGGGCACTCCACCTCCTCACCACAAAAAAACTCCACCTCACAAAACAAAATCAGAAGACCCTCTCGGATCTCCTGACTGTTTTAGAAGAGACGATTCAGTAGGGAAACCTTCCATTCCGATCACTTCACATCCATGACGCGGAGTGTGACCCAAACAGCTCCCTGGATTTCATCTTCGAATCTATACGTGTCCGCTTCTAATCAAAAACTAAATCTTGGATCAGTCCGCGCCCAGAGCCTTCAATATCCTGATGGCCTCGGTGTTCTTACACGCGGTTGCCACATGAAGAGCTGTATGTCCTTCATGATCCATTGCGTTAATATCACATCCGAGGCACACCAACTCCGAGATAGCATCGGCATCACTACTCCGACCCATAGCTGCCAAATGTAGAGCTGTTTGTCCTTTATGATTAGTTGCATCAATATAACATCCGAGCCCGACCCATTGTTTGATAAGTTCACTGTCGAGCATGCGAGCTGCATGATGTAGAACCGTCCACCCTCGTTTGTCAGTTGCATCAAAATTACATTCAAGCTCCAACAACGTTGTGATTGCATTCATATGACCAGATGTAGCTGCGTTAAACAGAGCAGTTCGTCCTTGACGGTTGGTTATATTAACATCACATCCCTGCTCCACCAACTCTGTGATAGCATCCGTATGACCCCGCGTGGCTGCTTCATGTAGAGCCGTTTGACCATCACGGTCTTTTTTGTCTACAGGACATCCTAGCTGCATCAACGTTTTGATGGCTTCAGTGCTATTTTCGTGAACTGCCCAATGTAGTGCTGTTTCGCTTTTGTGGTTGACTGCTTCGACATTGACTCCCAATTCCACAAATAGTCTAATAACATCTGTGTCGAGATTGTAAGCTCCATAATGTAAAACAGTACTACCTTGATTGTCGGTTTCGCTAACAGAAGATCCAAGCTCCAACAACTTTCTGATAGTAGCCTTGTGACCTTTCTCCGCTGCCCAATGGAGAGCTTTTGGTCCTTTATGATCAGTTTCCCTAATATCGAATCCGAGCTTCACCAACGTTTCAATAGCATCCGTGTGGTCGTTCCTCGCTGCACAACCTAAAGAAGTTCTTCCTTTATGATCAGCTGCATACATATCACATTCGTTGTCGACCAACATTCTGATTGCATCCGTTTGGCCGTTCTTCGCTGCCCAATGTAGGGCTGTTCGTCCTTTGTAATCAATTGCGTGAATAGGACAGTTAAGCTCGACCAACATATTAATGACATCCGTGTGGCCGTTCTTCGCTGCCCAATGTACAGCTGTTGGTCTTTTATGATCAGTTTCCCTAACATCGTATCCGAGCCCCACCAACGTTTCAATAGCATCCGTATGGCCATTCTCCGCTGCACAACCTAAACAAGTCCTTACTTTACGATCAGCTGCATACAGATCACATCCGAGATCGACCAATGTTCTCATGGCATCCGTATGGCCGTTCTTTGCTGCCCAATGGAGAGCTGTTTGACCTTCTCTATCAACTGCGTCAATAGGACACATAAGCTCCACCAACGTTTTCATAGCATCTGTGTGACCCTCTTTCGCTGCCCAATGGAGAGCTGTTCGTCTTTGATGATCAACTACGTCAATAGAATGTCCGAGTTCGCGCAGTTTTCTAATGGTATCCGTGTGACCGTTCATCGCTGCCAAAAGTATGGGACTTGGGATGCGACTGAATATTCCCGGTGAATCTGTTATACGCACTAGTTCACCTAACTCTTCTGTTTTGCCACAGAAAGCAGCCCATTTCTGACCAGATATTTCATTAAGTAGATCAGGCTGGCGAGCAACCAGTCGTTGGGCTACATCCAGATGCCCACCTCTCATCGCAATATGCATGCAACTTAATTCATTCATATCGGTTGCTGACCTGAGCGCCTGTATACATAGATCTGCTGCACCACGAGCTGCTGCACTTTTGGCCACTTTTTCGGGACTTGCGCCAATGTATTGCGGTATTAAATCGAGTCGCTTGATAATTCTCCAGCTCAAAGAAGTAGTTGAGGTCTGTATTTCTAAAATCGTCCACTTCAGGCCTGATTGATTCGCCAAATTAAATGCTTTTCTAAGCGACAAAAAAGCGCTATTGACCTGTGTTAGAGTCGGCTTTTTTTTAAAACCGAACCTCTTCCAATACTCTTCCTTTTGGAAAAGGGCCTCCACACATGCTTTAGCACGTTTGTTAACTTCCTGAAGTCGAATGAGGTTTTTCCCAGAAAGGTGACCGATCACATGGACAATCATTTCGTCTGGAAGCGGATAAAGAAAGGGTTGTAGTTCTATCATCTTAAATTCTTTGGATAACAAGTGATTTTATACAGTAAGGCTCTCTTTTGGGCAAATTAGGTGAGATAAAACTCACTTCTAGGATTCGAAGAATATCACGGACAGCGGATCCAACGCGCTCGGAACATCCTCAAATACTACCGCGACGGCGCCTTCACTGCCTGGTTGATGGGCACCTACGGCAATCGACAAACTCCCTACAACTTACTCCAATACTACGAGTTCTACGAGTCGCTTCCTGAAAAACTGAAAGAGCTCACGGAAACGATGCCAAGACAAGCAATCTATACCCTCGCAAGCCGTGAAGGAGACCCCAAAAAGAAAGAGGAAATCATCTCCTCTTACCGCGGCGAAACAAAAGAGATCCTTCTTGAAATCATCCGCGACACCTTCCCCCTCGAAGAGAAAGACCGCCGCCGCCGCGACCCCGCAGAGTCTGCGATCAAACACCTCATAAGGGCACTCCACCTCCTCACCACAAAAAAACTCCACCTCACAAAACAAAATCAGAAGACCCTCTCGGATCTCCTGACTGTTTTAGAAGAGACGATTCAGTAGAATCTTTGATCAACTCAAATCATTAGAGTGCGTGCCCTAAGAAGGCTTCTTTTTATTAGGCACAAAGAAATTTTCATCAGGGCGTCCTCGCTTTTTACCAGACCCATCACTATTTGAACGCGGAAAATCTAACAAGATTTTTACCACTCCTGTATGACCTTCTGTAAATGCAACATCTGCTGCTGTTTTCCACTCTTTGTCAGTCGCATCAATAGGACATCCAAGTCTCAATAACTCTACTACAGTTGCCTCGCTGCCGGACATCGCTGCCCAATGTAAAGCCGTTTGCCCATACTCATCGTCAATCGTATCAATAGGACATCCTAGACGCACCAACAATCGGACAACCTCCACGTGATCACTGTTAGCTGCCAAGTGGAGAGGCGTTGCTCCTGAATAGTCAACAGCATTCACATTTGCGCCCCGTTCAGCTAAGACTTCGATGACTTCCGTATGGCCGCTCATTGCGGCCTTAAATAGAGGTGTATGACCTTGGTCGTCAAGAAGATCCATAGAACATCCTAGATCCAATAACGTGCGGACCGCTTCCGCTTGACCTCTACTAGCTGCATGATGTAGAGCTGAGGCCTGATACATGTCGGTTAAATGAAGAGGACATCCGAGTTCCGCCAATACTTGGATTGTTTTTGTGTGTCCCTGCATCGCTGCTAGGTGAAGGGGGCCTGGTAGTTCGTTAAAACCTTCCCCTAGTGTAGGCGAGGGATCTGATGCTCGTACGAGTTCCTCTAACTCCTCCGTTTCACCTCGATAAGCACTCCATAGTATTCTAGGTACCTTGCTACATAGCTCCGGGTTATGAGCAGCGAGGACTTCAACAATGGCGGTTTGCCCTTTGAGGATCGCTTCATTCAAGGTATTTTGAGTGATTGGAGCACCGATGCCGATTAACATTTCAACAAAAGAGAGATCTCCGCGCAGAATCGCAAACCTCATAGAGTGCCACATCGCGGTAGCTTCATCCGTGCCAGTAAAAGAGCCCTTCCGCAACGTTTCAATTGCCTTTTTGCAAAGATGGCCATCACCAAATCTTGCAGCCTCTACAGCGACTCCTCCCGGATTTGAACTAATCTTTAGAGAAACGCATTCCAGTTGATTGAAGAGCCTCCAAGTGTAAGGAGTCGAATTTGCGGGTAGATCTAAAATTGTAGGCATCCTCTTTAATCTTCTAGCGAATGAGACCACAGGGTCGTAGAGGGTCTTCCTAGGTTCCTTCCCAGGCTCAAAACCAAGAGATCTCCAATAGTTTGGATTGTCTAAAAGGGCCTGCACAAGTCTGTTGACATGACGATTCACTTGACAAAGTCGGGTTAACTCTGGCCCACGAAGATTTCCTAACAAATGGAAAGCAAGTTCTACAGGATAATCAGCCTCAAGTGGATTGGATTGTATCATATTTTATCTCCTACTGAATATATTAAAAAATTTACAATTTTTATGCTAAAAACATTTATATTTATTTTATATAAATATTTTTTATTAAGTATTAACAAATTGTTAATTTATCATTAAACATAAGGTTTTTATTTATTGACTGTAGGGCTACAAATGGAGCAGTCTACCCCATGGTCTAAGGGCTTCTATACGGCCCTTCTTGAGTCTCCTGCGGGCCTCTCCTTCATAAGACCTTCAATTCGATAAGTGTCGGCTTCTGATTAAGCACCTACAGAGAGGTCTCGGGACACTCCAGTACTTTGGCCACATCCATGTGACCGTACATGACTGCGTTCCTTAGAGGAGTTTGACCATAGATATCGGTTAGATCTATCGAACAGCCAAGACGGATCAGTTCTGTGGCTGCTCCCATGTGGCCATATATGGCAGCCTTATGCAGAGCTGTCTGACCATAGTAATTGTCCAAATCGATAGGACATCCGAGACGCCTCAACTCTGTGATTGTCTCCGCGTGGCCGTTCTCTGCTGCGAAGTGAAGAGCTGTCTGACCATAATTATTGCCTTTTACGTCAATACGGCACCCAAGCTCATGCAACTCTGTGATCGCTTCTGTGTGACCATGCTTAGCTGCATAGTGTACAGCTGTTTGACCATAGGAATCTTTGGCGTTTATATCACACCCGAGAGCCTTTAACTTTACGATAGCATCCGTGTGGCCCATCTCTGCTGCATAATGTAGTGCTCTTTGACCATAATTTTTGCCCTTCGTGTCAACATGGCATCCTAGCTCATGCAACTTTACGATCGCTTCCGTGTAGCCCTTCTCTGCTGCATAATGGATAGCCACTTGTCCAGAATGTTTGTCTACTACTTCTACAGGACATCCAAGCTCATATAACCGTGTGATCGCCTCCGTGTCACCTCTCAATGCTGCTAAGTGAAGGGGTCCTGGAAGGTGATGAAAACCTTCCCATTCACCGTCGTTGATTTCTATTTCCTCAAACTCATCCGTTTTTCCGCGCAGCGCTGCGCTTTGCAGGGGTGATATTCTACTATATAGATCAGAATTATGCGCAGCCAGTCGTTCTGCGATAGTGATTTCTCCGAGCCAAACTGAAAGACGAAAATGGTCGAATGAGGCGGGCGCATCGAGGTCGAGTAACAGTTCTACAATACGAAGATGTCGACCTCGAATCGCTTTAGACATGCATTTACTTTTTGTAATAGGAGACGCTGAATGGAGCGCGACCTTGCATAGATCGACATCACCCAGTCTCGCTGCTCGTTCTGCAACTGCTTTCGGATTGATGCTAGCGTCTCTACTTGCGATATTGAGTCGGGTGAGAATTCTCCAACTCAATGAAGCATTCGGAGGCAAATCTAAAATCGTAGGCATCCGCCCTACTCTTTGAGCGACGGAAATCGCTCGGTCGACTTGGAACTGATCCGGCTCGTTTCCAGGAACAAAACCCAGACCTCTCCAAAACTTTGCGGAATGCATAAGATCGATTACAAGAGCATAGGCACGATAATCGACTTCCCTAAGTCGGAAAAGGCTCGTTCCAGAAAAGTGCTTAATCACACAAAGAGCAGCTTCATTGGGAAGCGGTCCAAGAAAAGCATTTGAACGAGGATTTCGTTCGATTGCGATCATCGAAAATCTCCAGATTTGACTGAGCTTAATTCTATTTTTAAATTCCCCTAAGACCTCTTTCTATCAAGCTTTCAGAAAACGCTCTCTAGAGGTTTTCAGCTTCTGATCCAACGCCTACATAGAGGCCTCGAGACTCTCCAGTAATTTGGCCGCATCCATATGACCATTCTGAACTGCCTCCATCAGAGCCGTTCGACTATAGTTATCGGTGACACCTACAGGACAACCCAGACGCACTAATTCTGTAATGGCTCCCGTGTGGCCGTTGACTGCTGCATGGTGTAGAGCTGTTTGACCTTGCTGACCACGGACTTCCATATCACATCTAAGCTCATGCAGTTTTGTGATCGCATCCACTCGACCAGAACTAGCTGCATAATGGAGAGCTGTTAAACCATAGCGATCAATTGTCTCTATAGAGAAGCCTAACTCCACCAACAAGGTGATAGCATCCGAGTGGCCACTCTCTGCTGCAGAGTGTAGAGCTGTTTGACCATAATTTCTTGCCTTTACATGAATATCACACCCAAGCTCATGCAGTTTTCTGATCGCCTTCGTGTGGCCAAACATCGCTGCATAATGGAGAGCTGTTTGACCAAAGTAGTGGTCCCTTACATCTATAGGACACCCAAGCGTACTCAACTTTTCGATCGCCTCCGTGTCTCCTTCCATCGCTGCAAAGTGCAGGGGTCCTGGAAGGCGATACAACCCTTCCCACTCACCTACGTTGATTTCAATTGCATCAAGTTCTTCAGTTTTCCCAAGCAACGCAGCGCATTGCAGGCCCGATATCTCACGGAGTAGATGAGGATTATGCGCTGCCAGCCGTTCTGCGATAACAATTTCCCCTCTCCGAATTGAATCACGAAAATGATTTAGTGAGGCAGATACGCCCATGTGAATTAACATGTCTACAATACGAAGATGCCCACCTAGTATCGCGTTACGCATACACTGACTTTTATCGAACGGGAGAGCTGAATTAAACGCCTCTCTACATAGATCGATATCACCGAGTCTTGCTGCTCGTCCTGCAACTGCTTGCGGATTTGAGCTAGCATCTCTAATGGCGATGTTGAGTACTGTAAGGATCCTCCAGCTCAGTGGAGTAGACAATCGAGGCATATCCAAAATCGTAGGTGGCTGCCCGACTTTTTGAACCACCGAAATGGCTCGACCAACTTCGAACGCTTTAGGCTCGTGGCCCTTAGCAAATCCAAGCCCTCTCCAATAGTCTAGACACTGCAAAAGGTCATTCACAAGAGCAGAGGCACGGAAATCGACCTCCTTAAGTCTAAAGAGGCTCGTTCCAGAAAAGTGCTTAATTACAGAAAGAGCGGCTTCGTTTGGAAGCGGTCCAAGAAATGCATATGAAAGTGGATTTCTAACTCTTTCGATCATCGAATCTTTCCGGTTTGAACAACAGTTCAAATAGCATAAATCATTAATCTTTTACAGATTAAAATTATAAAATAGGTTTTAAATTTTTCCGTCTTTAAGACAACAAATTGATTAAAATATAGATAAGCTCACCGGGATCTTCAAATCGATAAAGGAAGTCCTACTTCTTTTAGGCTTTTATTCAACTTCAGCTACTGAAAAAACTCCTAACGCCACTCAGTTGCCTCAATCTCAAGAGGCCTCTGCTCCACTTTTAATCTCTGGAGCTTGCTAGAGTTTCCAACAATTCGATGGCAGCCGTGTCAGCACGCTCCTTTGCATAGTCTAGAGCTGTTTGCCCTTTGTGGTCGGAGGCATCTATACGACATTTAAGCTCCACCAATAATCTAATTGCACTCGTGTGATTAAACGAGGTTGCCCAATGTAGCGCCGTTCTCCCAATGTTGTCGGTTGCATCAATAGGGCACCCTTTCTCTACCAAGACTTCAATGGCCTCCATGTTACCTTCTTTAGCTGCATAATGGAGAGCCTTTAGCCCGAATATGTCAGTTGCATCAATAAGACATTCGTATTCCGCCAACACTTTGACCGCACCCACGTGGCCACATTTGGCTGCCAAATGTAGAGCTGTTTGATTTTTTTCGTTGACTGCACTCAAAAGACGTCCTTGCTGAAGCAAGACCATGATCACATCTACGTGACCGAGCTTCGCTGCCTTATGCAGTGCTGTTTCCCCTGAAAAGCCTCTTACATCAATAGAACAGTGATGTTCCAACAGTGTTCTGACTGCTTCCGTGTAGCCACCCATCGCTGCATGTTGTAGTGCAGCTGTTCCACTCTCATCTTTTGCGTCAATTGGACATCCACGCTCCACTAACTCTTTAACCGCTGACGCATGGCCATTCTTGGCTGCCAAATGTAAAGCTGTTCGTTTTCCAAAGTCGGCCGCACCCACAGGACAATCGTGTGCCATCAACACTTTCATGACACCTGTATGGCCTTGCTCGGCTGCATAATGTAGCGCCGTTCGTTCATTAGCGTCGATGGTTTTAGCAGAGCATCCGAGATTCAACAACTTTGTCACAGCACCCTTGTGACCGTTCTGCGCTGCCCAGTGTAGAGCTGTTTGTCCTTGATCGTCAGTCACACGGATATCATACCCAAGGCGATGTAAAGCATCGATCGCATCGACTTGTCCGCTATAGGCTGCGAAGTGAACGGGGCTTGACAAACCCCGAGCATCGAGTCTTTCCGCTGGTTCATGAAGTTCTTCAGTTTTGCCACGGAAAGCGGCCCACTGCAAGTCCGGTACTCTACGACGTAGATCTGGTTTATAAGCGACAAGTCTTTCGGCAATGTCTATTTTCCCTAGCTGCATAGCAACACCGAAATAGCCATCCGTGATTGGAGCGCCGAGTTCCAATAAAACTTCGATGACTTCGAGATGTCCTCCTTCAATCGCCTTAAACATACATGCATTTATGTTTGGACTCTTTGCTAAGTTGACTCCCCTCCTGCAGAGATCTGGATCACCAAGACTTGCGGCGCGCAATGCCACTTCTCCAGGATGCGAGCCAATGTGTTGAGAGACCAAATGGAGTCGCTGGAGGATCTTGAAGCTAAGAGGAGAGATAGATTTAGGTAGATCTAAAATCGTTGGATCCTTCCCTAAACCTTTAAGAAAATACATCGCTCTGTCAACTGGATCTTGATCGGACTTTTGGCCCCAACAACCTGGATTTTGGAAAACACTAACAGCAAGGGCGCAGGCACGCCGGTCCACTTCCTTTAATCGAACGAGGCTCTTCCCAGGAAGGTTTTGAATCGTAAAAATAACGATCTCATCTGGAAACTGCCAAAAAAATTCACGTAGAGGAGTCATAAGCTAATCCCTATTTTAAACTATTTTCATTTCATTTTAAGGTCTTCTAAAGGCCTCTTTTCATCAGGCCTTCAATGAACCTTCTCATCTGCACTTGAGCTACTAAAGCCCTTTCAATGCGTTAAATTCGTTCACGAGAGTTATACGCATACAGCATCTCATCAACTTCTTGATCTTTGAAGCTTCCCAAAGCCTCCAGCTCTTCGACGGCGTCCAAATGGCCATTCTGGGCTGCCTTGTGTATCGGCCTCTCCCCAACTGTGTTCGTTGCATCTATCGAATATCCAAGTTTTACCAACTCTTTGATCGCATCTATGTGACCATTCTTAGCTGCATAGTGTAGAGCCGTCTCTCCTAATAGATCTTTTGCACCAATCAAACCTTTAAGCTCATGTAACTTTCTGATCACATCCGAGTGACCACCCCCAGCTGCATGAAGTATTGCTGTTGTACCAATGGGACATCTAAGCTCAGCCAACTTTATAATCACATCTGTGTGACCACAATGAGCTGCTTGATCTACAACGGTTTCATCAAGCGGACATCCAAGTTCCACAAACCTAGTAATGGCATATGTCTGGCTATTCATAGCTGCATAATGTAGAACGGTTTGCTTAGACTTGTCTGTTACTTCTAAGGAACATCCGAGTTCTACCAACTCTTCGATGGCAACCATGTCACCGTTTTTAGCTGCAAAGTGTATAGCCCTTCGATCATAAGTGTCTGCAACATCAATAGGACACCTAAGCTCATGCAGCTTTCGAATTGCACTCACGTGACTGTTCATCACTGCCAAAATAAGGGGACTGGGCAAGCGATACTGACCTCTCCATTCATCTTCATTGATTTCGATTTCATCAAACTCTTCAGTTTTGCCACAGAAGGCTGCCCATTGCAGAGGGGATATTCGACAAAGTAGATTAGGATTATGAGCAACCAATCGTTTTGCAATTGCAATTTTCCCGCTTCGAACTGCATCACTGAAGCTGAATGACCAAGGCGTAGGGTCCCTTGCTGTTGATGTATCGCCTACGAGATGAAGATTTAGTAACATGTCTACGACATCAAGATGTCCGCCTCTAATGGCTTCATCCATGCATTTTTGTTTATAGGCAAATCTACTTGCGTTTAACGCTTCTATGCACAGCTCTGTTAAACCTAAACGCGCTGCTCGTTCCGCCACTGCTTTTGGGTTCGAGCTAAGGTGTTCAGGGACCAGGTGGAGTCGCTGGAGGATCCTCAGGCTAAGATGAGAGATAGATATAGGGATGTCTAAAATCGTTGGCTTCCTGCCTGCACGTTTAAGCAAGTCAATGGCTTGGTCAACTTGGAACTGATCAGGCTCGCTGCCGGGAGCAAAACCAAGTCCCTTCCAATAGTCTAAACGCTGCAAAAGGGCAATCACAAGTGTACAGGCACGATGATCGACTTCCTTAAGTCGAAAGAGACTCTTTCCAGAAAGGTTTTGTATCACACAATGAGCGATCTCACATGGAAGCCGTCCAAGAAATCCTCGATTTTGATTTAGTTCCAACATGGGTTGATTCATAGAGAGAACAATTTTTAAAGGATACCGCCTTAAGCAGGATTAAAATTTATAAATTGATTTGTTTATTCAAAGTTATGCGAAATTTTTAACATAAAATTTATAAAATTTCAAGGTTTGTTAAGAAGAATTAATCTAATCTTTTTGGCAAAAAAGGATTATGCATAAGAGAGTGATTCGTAGATGTGATTTCAATAAATTTCTCACGTCTTAGATGGAATCAGAGATTCCCAACTCAACTGGATAAAAATCAACGAGCTTATGAATGCTACAAGACTCGCTTGTAGCCCTTATCGAAAAGCAGGCTCTTCCTCAAGGAAGCCGCTTGCGACTTCTGATTAAACATCTAAATTAGAGGTCTCTAGTCGCTCCAAGACTCTGATGGCATCTCTTTGACCGCACGCGATGGCCTTCTGCCGTGCCGTTTGACCATAGCTATCGATAGCATCTATAGGGCACCCAAGCAGCACCAACGCTGTGATGGTTCCTGTGTGGCCGTTCTCATCTGCACTCTAGCTACTAGAGCCTTCTCAATGCGTTAAAATTGTAGCTGAGATTCATACTCATACAGCATCTCATCTACTTCTAATCATTGGCGCTTCCTAGAGCTTTGAGCACTTCGATGGCAGCAGTGTTTTTAAGACCGACTGCATCATCCAGAGCTGTTTTTCCCCAGTGGTCGGTGGCATCCAATGGACATCCACGCTCCACCAACATACGAATCGCTTCCGTGTGATTATCGAAGGCTGCAAAATGTAGCGCTGTCCTCCCTTTATTGTCGACCGCACTAATAGAGCATCCCCGCTTCACCATTACTTCAATGGCCTCCACGTCACCCATACTAGCTGCAAAATGTAGGGCCCTTAGCCCGTCGTTGTCAGCTGCATCAAGAAGACTTTCATGTTCTGCCAACAATTTCACCGCAGTCGTACGGCGACGTCTGGCTGCAAAATGTAAAGCTGTTAGTTTATGACCGGTGGTTGAATCTACACAACATTCCATTTCCACCAATGCTCTGATAACTTCCGTATGACCATTCTCAGCTGCAATATGGATTGCAGCTGCTCCATATACATCTTTTGTATCAATTGGAAATCCAGACTCCACTAATACTTTGATCGCTGCCGCTTGGTCATTCATGGCTGCACGATGGAGAGGCATTTTCCCGTATTTATCGGTTACGTCCATACGACATTCGTGTTGGATCAACACTTTCATGACACCTATATGACCCTTCTGGACTGCATAATTTAGCGCCGTGCACTCGTTACCGTCGACTCCATCAACAGGACAACCGAGGTCCAACAACTTTGCCACAGCACCCTTGTGACCGTTCATCGCTGCCCAGTGTAGAGGTGTTCGTACATGAATGTCCGTGGAACTGATATCATAGCCAAGGCTATGTAGAGCCTCGATTGCATCGACTTGTCCACTATAGGCGGCGAAGTGAACGGGGCTTGACAAACCCCGAGCATCGAGTCTTTCTGCTGGCTCATGAAGTTCTTCAAGTTTGCCACGGAAAGCCGCCCACTGCAAGTCCGATACTTCAAGGCGAAAATCAGAATTATAAACAAGCAGGCGTTCGGCAACGGCTCTTTTTCCATTCTGAATCGAAATATGGAACTCGACTTCTGAGACATCCACATCCCTTTTCAATAACACTTCGACGACTTGGAGATGTCCGCCTTCAATCGCCTCATACAAACATCTACCCAGATCAGGACGCTTTGCTAAGTCGAGCCCTCTCATACAGAGATCTGGATCCCCAAGACTTGCTGCGCGCACTGCCACTGCTCCCGGATTCAAGCCCATATGTTGAGGAACCAAGTCGAGTCCCTGGAGGATCCTGAAGCTAAGATGAGAGATAGATTTAGGTAGATCTAAAATCGTTGGATCCTTCCCTAAACCTTTAAGAAAATACATCGCTCTGTCAACTGGATCTTGACACGGCTTTTCATCCCAACATTTTGGATTTTTAAGAAGATGCCCCGCGAGGGCGCACGCACGACGGTCCACTTCCCTAAGTCGAACGAGGTCCTTCCCAGGAAGATTTTGGATCGTAAGAAGAGCGACTTCATTTGGAATCCCTCCAAGAAATCCACTGCTTGTATTCAAATTTTTAACTCCTGTTTAATTAATATATTATGAATAAATTTAACACTTAATTTTTAATTATTATATTATATTTTATATAAAAAGTCAAGTAATTTATTTAATAATTTATAATTAAACACCTAAATTAGAGGCCTCGAGACGCTCCAAGACTTGGATGGCAGCTCTTTGACCGCACGCGATGGCCTTTTGCCGTGCCGTTTGACCATAGCTATCGATAGCATCTATAGGGCACCCAAGCAGCGCCAACGCTGTGATGGTTCCCGTGTGGCCATTCATCGCTGCAAAATGTAGCGCCGTTTGCCGATAACGGGTGATTGCTCTAACTGAGCACTCAGAAAACACCAGCCATGTGACCGCATCTGTGAGGCCATTCATGGCGGCAGAGTGTAGAACCGTCCGCTCTTCGTGGTCAGTTACATCCATAGGACAACCAAGCTCGACTAACACTTTGATGGCATCGGTATGACAGTTCATCGCTGCAGTGTGTAGAGCTGTTCGTGTATAATGGTCAGTGGCACTCACAGACGCTCCAAGACGTACCAACAGTTCGATGGCATCCGTGTAGCCGTACATAGCCGCACTATGTAGGGCTGTTTGACCATAGCGGTCAATGGCGTCGATGGAGCTTCCGAGGCCCACCAATTCTATGATCGCTCCTGTGCGACCACTCCTCGCTGCCCAGTGTAGTGCTGTTTGCCCGTTGCGGTCAATTTCATCCAAAGGACATTGATGATCTACCAATACTTTGATGGCTTCTATATGGCCGTATAAAACAGCTTTGTGTAGAGCCGTTTGTCTTTGATGATCGCTTTCACCGACAGGACATCCAAGATCCACCAGCACTTTGATCGCTTCTGTATGGCCGTGCATGGCTGCATAGTGTAGAGCTGTTCGGCTTCTATCGTCGCCTTGTGCAACAGAGCATCCACGTTTCTTTAATTCTATGATAGACTCCGTGTGGCCATTCATCGCTGCATAGTGTAGAGCCGTTTGACCATCACGGTCGGTGGCACCGACAAGACATCCAAGATCCACCAACACTTTGATCGCTTCCGTTTTACCCCGTTTGGCTGCAAAGTGAAGAGCCGTCTGCCAATGGAGACGACCCGTTGCACGTACAGGACACCCAAGTGCCACCAACACTTTGATCGCTTCTACGTAGCCATTCATTGCTGCCAAGTGAAGGGGGGTTAACAAGTGGTTGAAATCTCTCCACGGATCGGATGATGGAGTTGCTTTTCGTACGAGTTCTTCAAACTCCTCGACTTTACCGCGGAAAGCAGCCCATTGCATGGCTGATAGGTTATTCAGTCGATCCGGGTGAAGAGCAGCGAGTCGTTCTGCGATTTCGATTTGTCCTTCCAAAATTGCAACACGGAAATTGCCTAAAGTGGAGTCCAGGCCGAGTAACTTTTCTACGAGATGGCAATGACCACCAGCAATGGCTTCATCCATACACGCACTTCTATCCGGGCGGTTTGCAAATCCCCTCAGAGATTGAAGGGCTTTGATACACAGCTCTGCCTCACCGAGACGTGCTGCTCGTATCGCTACTGCTTGCCGATCGGAACCCATGTGTTGAGGGACCATTTTGAGTCGCCTGATGATCCTCAAGCTCAAAGAAAAGCTCGATGTTGGCAACTCTAGAATTGTAGGCTTCCGCCCTGTACATTGAAGCAAGTAAATCGCTCGATGGACTTGAGGGATCGTCGGCTCTTCGCCCTTTTCAAAACCCAGCCCCCTCCAATAGTCTAGATGCTGGAAAAGGGCGATTACAAGAGCATAGGCACGCTGATCCACTCCCCGAAGCCGAAGGAGATCATACCCCGAAAGATTTCCGATCGCACGAAGAGCGATTTCATTTGAAAGTGGCCAAAGAAATGGATAGGTTACGATCATCGTTTGATATCAAGTAGCAACGAGTTTTCATATATTTTAAGACATTCTGCTGATTAAAGGAAAAAAGCAGGTGATTCACAGACGTCATTTCAGTAGATTAGACGACTTAGATTCAAGCGACGTTCATGACTGACGGTCCTGGTGCATGAGTAAACTTTGTTTTAGTGGGTTTGATGATATCCGGAGGTAGAGCACCTCCAGAATGGACAGCTTTGTTATGAGCCAGCAATTGCCTGATCACAAGCTCATCGCCACGCCAGACTGCATAATGGAGAGCCGTTCGATCTTCTTCGAAATCGGATAAAAGGTATATAACTGCCTATTTTCGTGAACAACCGTTAGCATTTACGCCGCTTGAATACTGGTTTGGGGTCCTCTTCGTATTCTAAAAGTTCGTCTAACAAAACCACGGCATCTTTTTGACCATTCTCGGCCGCCTTCTCGAGAGCTGTTTGATCTAGATCGTCTTCGACCTCGGTATCACAATCGCGAGACAACAACAATTTGATGACTTTGGTATGACCTCTACTGGCAGCATGATGTAGAGCTGTTTGACCATCACGGTCTATTCCATCAATAGGGCACCCGAGATCGAGCAACATTTCCGCGGCTTCCAGATGACCCTGCCTAGCTGCAAAATGAAGCGGGCCTGGCAAATCATTTAAAGCTTTCCATGGCTCTGTCGTTCGCGTCAACGCATTAAACTCTTCAATCTTGCCACGGAAAGCAGCCCATTGCATGTCGGATAGGAGTCTTTGTAGATCAGGTTGTAGAGCAACGAGCCGTTCTGCGATAGCAATTTGTCTGTCCATATGCCCCTCCAAAAGGTAAGCGAAACCATCAAAAGAGCAGGTAGCTCGGATATTGAGTAACATTTCTACGATATCGGGCTGTTCTCCTCGAATTGCTTTATCCATGCACTCGCACAATTGCATGGGGGAAAACTTTGCTGGATCGAGCACCTTTATAAGCAGACCTGCATCCCCAACACCTGCTGCAAATTCGGCGATTTCATATACAGAATTGACGACTTCTCTAGGATTTGAGCCTGCACTGAGTGGGATCAAGTCGAGTCTTTTAATGATCATCCAGCTCACAGGAGAGGTCATTATTGGTAGTCCTAAAACCTTAAGACTCCCCCTTGTCTCCCTTGCACGTTTAACCAAAGCAAAAGCTCGTTTGACTTGAGCTTCCGTCGGGACTTTACCAGTTTCAAATCCACACCCACTCCAAAAACTTTGCAGGCTAAAAAGTTTCCGGACAAGGGCTTGCGCACGACGATCGACTCCTCGAACCCGCCAAAGATCATAGCTCGAAAGGGGCTCGATCGGAATAATAGCTACATGATCTGATAGCGGCCCAAGAAAACAGTTTGGACTGGGATTTTCTACTAGCATTAGTGATCTCCTTTTTTGAATGATTCTTGAATCAGATTAACATTACATATTTAAAAAACCAATAAAGATTGCAACAATGTTAAATTAATAAAAAAAACGAATTTTATAAATTTATTTTTTTAGATTAATTCAGTTATAAATGGGAAAACTTTTCGGTGTTGTAGGACTCGTTTATCACTCTTATCGAATATGAAAGCGGTTCTCTTTTATTGGTCTTGAAATCGATAAAAGGAACGGTAAGGAAACCACTTTCAGCACCGGATCAGACGGCTAACATAGCAGCCTCTAGACGTTCTAATACTTTGATGGCCACTGTGTACTTGTTGAATCCTGCATAATCTTTAGCTGTTTTCTCTTCATAGTCCATTGCTCCTACAGGACACCCGAGGTCCACCAACACTTTGATCATATCGGTATGACCGTTCTTGGCTGCTTCATGCAAAGCGGTTTGCCCTTTATGGTCGACTGCATCCACAGGACATCCGAGTTCCTTCAACACTTTCACCGCCTCGGTGTGGCCGAACGCGGCTGCCTTATGTAGGGCAGTTTGCGTTAGGAAGTCGGTTGCTCTAATATTACATCCAAGAGCCTTCAGCTCATTGATGGCTTCCACGTGCCCCCGCCTCGCCGCATAATGGAGAGCTGTTTGCTCATCATCGTCACGCGCATCCACAGGACATCCAAGCGCTTTCAATTCTTTGATCGCCTCCGTGCGCCCCCGCTTCGCTGCAAAGTGTAGAGCCGTTTCATTAACTAAGCCTAGGTTTTCTACTATAATTGAATCGCGGAGTCTCACCAGCTCTTTGATAGCCTCCGTGTGTCCATTCATCGCTGCCAAGAGAAGGGGGCCTGGCAGACGATTGATGCCTTTAAATGCGCCTGGTCTTCGTGCTAGTTCATCTAAATCTTCTGTTCTGCCGAGAAAAGCCGCCCATTGCAAATCTGAGACTTCACGGCGTAGATCAGGGTTATGATTAACGAGTCGTTTGGCAATTTCGATGAGTCCTTTAATGATTGAAAAACGAAAAATTATTCTGGAGACGGGAGCACCCAAGTCGATTAACATTTCTACGACATCAAGGTGCCGGCCTTTAATCGCACAACACATGCATGCAGCTAGGTCTCGTATGTGAGGGGGATTAAGTGCCTCCCTACATAGTTCGACATCACCAAATCTCGCTGCTTGTTCCGCGAGTTTTTGAGCTTCTATAGCGTGTATAGGAGTGATGTTGAGTCCTACGAGGATTCTCCAGCTCAAACGAGATTCCCGAGGCATATCCCAAACCGTAGGAATCCTCCCTGCACTTTGAATCACGGAGATGGCTCTTTCAACTTGAAACTGATTAGGCACACTGCTAAGTGTGAAACCAAGTTCCCTCCAATACTTTACAAACTGCAAAAGACCGATCACAAGTCGATTGGCATGGTAATCGACTTCCTTGAGTCGAAAGAGGCTCTTCCCAGAAAAATGTTTCAATACAGAAAAAGCAGCTTCATTTGGAATCTGTCCAAGAAATGCCTTTGGAAGTGGATTTCTATCTATTTCAAACATCGAATCTCTCCAACTTTGAATGAACTTTATTATTTACTAACTAACCCAGAAGACCTATCCCTATAGAAGCTAGTTAACGTGGACTTCGGCTCCTACAAAATTCAATACAATTCCGGGTACGTCATTAGAGCCTCCAAGCCTCTCCAACTCTTTGACGACATGAGCACAACCGCTCTTAGCTGCAAAACTTAGAGCCGTTATTCCAAATCAGTCCATTGCAGCGATTGGGCAATGGAAGCGGCCAAAGAAATGGATTTGGATTTTCTACTAACATCGAGCGCCTCCAGATATTAACAAGAATAAAGATATTAAAACAAATTAATTATCAAAATGATAAAAAATAATTTTGTAATTTTTATATTTTAAGTTGTTCAATTATTTAAAAATAACAAAAGAAAGATCGTTGTTAATTCTAAATAAAGCGTCTAAACCCATTTGTGCAGGGCACCAGTAGAGCATCCAAAACTAGACAACAACTCATAACACTCTATCTGCTTGTGAGTGGATGCATAATCTAAAGCCGTTCGTCCAAGAGTGTCGGTGACTTCTACCGAACATTCAAGTTCCACCAATGTTTTGATAGCACTCGCGTGACCATTTCTCGCAGCATGATGTAGAGCCGTTTCTCCATGGATATTGGGTGCGTCTATCAAACACCCAAGCTCCAACAACTTTCTGATGACCTCTGTGTTGCCATGCTTCGCTGCCTTATGCAGTGCTGTTTCCCCAAAGTTGTCTGCTTGATGAAGGTTGTAGTGAAGAGCTATCAGCTCAGTGACAGCTTCTATGTGACCATCAGTCGCTGCCCAATGTAGAGGCGTCATTCCATTATCACGATCGACTACATCCACAGAGCATCCGAAGTTCACCAGCAATTTGATAGCACCCACGTGTCCTTGCCATGCTGCAAGATGTAGAACCTTTCTTCCTCCATTATCCACAGCGTGAATATTGGCTCCCCGATTGACCAACTCTGTGATCACATCTATGTGACCATGCCACGCTGCTACATGTAGAGCCGTTTCACCCCCTCTGTCTGTTTGATCAATAGGGCAGTTGAGATCCAGCAGCTTACTGGTTGCATCTTTGTGACCAGACCTGGCTGCTTTATGAAGGGCTGTTTGACCCTCGCAGTCAGTTTGGTCAATAGAACACCCAAGAGCCACCAACTCAGCGATGGCTTCGGTCTTCCCGCTCCTAGCTGCTTTATGAAGAGCCGTTTGCTTTGTATAATCAGTTCCGTCAATAGAACTTCCAAGAAACACCAGCAGTGTGATGGCATCTACGTGACCATGCCAGGCTGCATAATGTAAAGCCGTTAGGTCTAGAGAATCATGATTATCAATAGGACAATCCTCATCCAAAACCAACGTTGAGATGAGACGCGTCTCACCTTGCATTGCTGCGTAAGAAAGGGCATTTGACAAGCGATACAAACGGTCCGAGCCCTCTTCTTCACGACTCGAATTTGCCCCTTGCCGACTCTGTAGCTCTTCTACAAGATCAGGACTATGAATTGCCAATCGTTTAGCCACACGGAGATTTCCACCTCGAATCGCTCCATCCATGCACTTTCTTTTATTAGAGCGGGTTACGCATTCTCCCTGAAATTTGAGCGCCTTCATACAGAGTACTTCATCACCAAGACTGGCTGCACGTTCCGCCACTGTTTGCGGATCCTCCGATCCAATGTCTTGAGGGACCAGTTTGAGTACCCTCATCATCGCCCAGCTCAAAGGAGAGATCCATGATGGCAGATCTAAAATCGTACGACACGGAGCTCTTCTTCTAACTAACCAAAAAACTCGTTGAACATGAGATTCATTAGGCGTACACTCTCTTAAACCGTGACTCTTCCAAAAGTTTGTATCTTGCAAAAGTTCGACCACACGCCGGCGCGAATCACGACTGACTCCCTTAACACGAAGGAGATCAAACCCCGAGAGGTGTTGAACCACAGAATAAGGGTATTTTGTTGAAGGAAACAAAAAAAGTGTCATAGATAACTCCTGGTTTGAACCATTTTCATTATATTTTAAACTGTCCAACGGTCACTTTCGACCCGGTTTTTTAATAAACTTTCTCAACTGCGCTTTCGTTTATTACAAGATCTATTCCCTTTCAGATGTTGGAGACTCTCCAACATCTTTTTGGATTCTATTTCGCCGTTCATCGCTGCAAAGTGTAACGCCGTTCGACCCTCGTGGTCTTCTATTCGAATATCGCATCCGACATCCTTCAACATGTACATGATTTCCGTATGGCCATTCATCGCTGCAAGATGTAACGCCGTTCGCCCTTTGCGGTCGGTGACTCCTATATCGCATCCAAGGCTTATCAACTTGATGATGGCATCCATATGACCTTTCATTGCAGCAAGGTGTAGCGCCGTTCGACCAATGCAATCCTTCGCATCGATGGGGCTCCTACCCATCAATATAAGCTTTACAATGGCGCTGGATCTGCCTTGTATAGCTGCTTTATGAAGCGTGCTAATCGAGAGATTCCACAGTTCCGGAGAGTCTACGCCTTCTTCGAATCTTTCCTTTTCTTCTGCTTCAAGTTCACATCTGACCAAGTAGACGTTTCGATCTAATAAATCTTGAGGTGGCTCAAAGCAGCGCGATCTCCAATACTCTCCACTCTTTAAAAGAACATCTACTAGCCGCCTGGCGTCATTGTTGACTTCATTCAATCGCATGAGACTCTTCCAAGGAAGATATCCTATCACATGGAGAGCAATTTCTTCCGGAAACGGTTTAAGAAAGGATTCTAGTTCTATCATTTTGAATCTTAAGCTGAACCAGTTGTTTTATATAGTAAGGCTCTCTTTTGAGTAAATGAGAAAGCTTTTACTCTTGAGATCTTTCAAAAGATGTCGTCTCAGCTGAAATTGTTACAAATAGAGTGATGAAGGTTCTGCTAGAGAAGTTGATGGAGTATCAGGATCGACTCTTCTTCATGGACTCCCATCCACTTTACGCCGCTTGACTTTTGGTTCGATCCTCTCTTCGTATTCGCTTAAAACTGCCATGATATCAAGATAAAAATACCCCACTGCAAGATCTCTTGCTGTTAATCCTTTGTTGTCCGTTGCACTCAATGGACATCCACGATCCAACAACTTTTTGATCGTATCCGTATGACGATTTTCTGCTGCCCAATGTAGAGCTGTTCGCCCCAGGTTATCCGTTGCTTCGACAGAACATCCGAGTTTCACCAACATTTCAATGGCATCTGTTTGGCCATGTTTTGCTGCTGAGTGAAGAGCCGTTAGTCCATTTTCGTCAGTGGCTTCCATATTGCATCTAAGATCCATTAACACTCTAATGGCTTCCGTGTGACCTCGCTTCGCTGCAACATGTAGAGCAGTGTTTCCTGTCTCATCAGTGGCTTCAATGGGGCATCCAAGATCCTTTAACACTCTAATGGCTTCCGTATGACCTCGCTTCGCTGCAACCTGTAAAGCCGTTTTTCCTGTATCGTCAGTTTCCAGAATATTGGCCCCAAGATGATGCAAAGCAACGATAGCTTCTGCTTGTCCGCTGCTTGCCGCGAAGAAGAGGGGACCTGGAAAGTCTTCTGAAGCTTCCAATGCACCTGGTCGCCCTGCGAGTTCATTAAAATTTTCTGTTCTCCCAAGAAAAGCTGCCCACTGTAGGTCTGATATATCACGACGTAGATCAGGTTTTAGAGAAACTAACCGTTCGGCGATGGCGATTTGCCCTTCCTGAATAGCTATAAGAAAATAGTTTAAATCGGGATACCACCCCGTCTCTAGAAACATTTCTACGACATGAAGATGTCCCCTCCTAATCGCTTTCAGCATACTGAAGTTAAATTCCATGGAGTCTATTAATACCCCTTGAGGAGAGATCTCCCTGATCGAGTCGAGGGCTTTCCTACACAGATCTACATCACCAAGACCTGATGCGCGTTTCAATACTGCATAAGGCTTCGACTCAATGTCATGGCGGACCAATTTAAGTCTACTAAGAATCTTCCAGCGCAAAGGAGAAGTAGATGCAGGCATTTCTAAAATTGAAAACCTCTGACCTCTAATTCTATCTCTCTTAATCATCAAAAAGGCGATTTCATATCTATCCTTAATCACGGAAAAGGCTCGGTCAACTTCGATTTGAGTGGGTACATTGTGAAAACCAAGCCAGTTCCAATATGCTCCATGTTTGAAAAGCGCGACGACAAGATCGTGGGCTCGACGATCCACTACCTTGAGTCGAAGAAGCTGATAACCCGAAAGATTTCGAATCGCAAAAAGAACAACTTCATCTGGAAGCTGCCTAAGAAAAGGACTTGCTACATCCATTTTGACTCCGAGTGTAAACGAAGGTTGTTATATTGTAAGGCTCCCTTTTGAGTAAATGAAAAAGCGTGTGGCTTAATGTTTGAGTGAACGTTTCTAAAATTTTTTTTCAACTCAAGTAGGTACAACTTTTCCGATGAAAGTTCAGCTGTAGAGTTTATGGAGTGTCAGGATCGACTCTCCTTCATCGACTTTAACTCGATTTATGCCGCTTCACTTTAGGGACCACTCTCTCGCTGTTGTCATAGAGGGCTTTCCAGATGTAGAAGGTTGAAGTAGAGATGCCATATTTGATGCAGAGATTGTGAGCTGTGATCTCCTTCTTTGCCTCTTCAAGGAGTTGATTGATTTCTTCTCTAGTGAATTTGCTGACTTCTCTTGGTAGGGAAGCTCCAAGACGAAGACACTCTTTAATGGCATCCATGTAGCCGTATCTAGCTGCCTTTTGCAAAGCCGTTTGCCCTTGGTGGTCGGTTGCGTCGATAGGACATCCGAGATCGACCAACTCTTGAATGACTTCCGTGTGGCCATATTTAGCTGCCCAGTGTAGAGCAGTTAACCCCTTACGATCTGTTGTCTCCATTGCACACTCAAGGTCTGCCAATACAGAGACTGCATGGGCGTAGCCATGCATCGCTGCATCATGTAGAGCTGTGAGCCCTTCAAAGTCGGTAGCCTGTATAGGACATCCAAGAGTGACCAGCTCTCGAATGGCATCTGCGTGACCATTCATCGACGCAGAGTGTAGAGCCGTATGAGCCAGCAGGTCGGTTGCATCAATACAACACTTCAGTTTGACTAACTGTCTGAGCGCTAACGAGTGACCATTCTTCGCTGCCTTATGTAAAGCGGTTTGACTTTGAGGGTAATCGACAGCATCTACAGGACATCCACGTTTGATCAACACCTTGATGGCATCCGTGTGACCACCCAAAGCTGCCTTATGCAAAGCCGTTTGCTTTCGACGGTCAATTGCCTCTATGGAGCATCCAAGGTCTGCCAACGTGTCAATGGCCTCCGTGTGACCTTCCCTAGCTGCCCAATGGAAAGCGGTTTGCCCATGCAGGTCGGTTGCATCGATTGGACACCCAAGACTCACTAATTTTATAATGGCACGAATCTGTCCATACCAGGCTGCATAATGGAGAGCTGTGAGCCTTTCAAAGTCCGTTGCCTTGATAGAGCATCCAAGATCCACCAACTCTTGGATGGCCTCCGTATGACCGTTCATGGCAGCAGAATGTAAAGCCGTTACTTCAAAATCTCGAGTTTCTTCAATGTTCGCTCCGAGACTGTACAAAACTGCAATCGCGCCGACCTGTCCGCTGTATGCTGCGAAGTGAAGGGGGCTGGGCAGTCCATTGTCCCCTTTCAATGCCTCTGATGATCGTACACGCTTTCTTGATACGATTTGATGAATATCCTCAGTTTTACCACAAAAAGCGGCCCATCGTAGTTTTGATATTTCACGCAGTAGATCTGGGTTATGAGCAGTCAGACATTGAGCGATCGCGATTTGCCCTTCCCTAATTGCACGAGAAAAACACTCTGAAGAGGCAGAAACACCCATGGCGAGGAACATTTCTACGACATCGAGGTGTCCGCCTCTAATCGCATTCATCATACACTCACTTACATTGGAGAAATTTCCTGATTGAATCACTCTCCTACAGAGACCTGCATCACCAAAACTCGCTGCCCGCTTCGCGACTTGTTGAAGATCCAATTGACTGCCTTGTGAGGCCAGGTTAAGCCGCCTGATAATCTTCCAACTAAAAGGAGAGGTGGATGCTGGTATATTTAAAATTGAGGGTCTTGGGCCTGCACATTTCACCAAAGAAAAAGCTCTTCCAAGTTGGGGTTGAGTTGGTTCTTTGCCAACTGTAAAGCCGAGCCACCTCCAATAACCTTGCTGGCTGAATAGCTCGATCACAAGGCGGTGGGCGCGACGATCGACTTCCTTAAGTCGAAGAAGATCATACCCCAAAAGGTTTCGAATCGCAAAAAGAGCGATTTCATTTGGAAGCGGCCAAAGAAATGGAGTTGTTTCCATCATCGGTTAACTTCAAGGTTGAACAAGCTCTGTTATAACAGAGTGATTTTTTATCTTAAATTGTAATGAATCTCGCTGATTAAAGAAAAAACGCGTGATTCTTAGACATCAGTTTTTAGATCAAATTCAGGACACGAGCAAACCAGAAGCCGACAGTGACGACAAGCATAGGAATGAGTGCGGCGACAAAGAGGCCAACGTGGCTGATTCCATCTTTGAAGTGTTTGCCGAGGATGGCATGTCCTGCAGGGTTCGGAGCGTTTGCAATGACAGCCAGACTACCAGGGTTAGCCAGGGATTTGTTATACTTTGACCAGTTGCGATTGCGCCTCATGGGGTTTTCTCCTTATTTTTTTGTAATAAAGAGTTTACCCAGTGCTTTTTCTACTTATCAAATCATTTTTTCTCTATTGTTCCTTCTTTCCTAGTGAGTTACGCAACACACCCAAACCTTTGAAAAAAGAACAGTTTATCAATCAAAACAAAGTCGCACTTCAATATGCTGATAATCTTAATTTAATTGGAGTTAACATTAAAAAAGAGTTAATCGAATTTATTAAAGAAAACTGCCCGAACATATAACTTATTAAGCTGCCAAGAAGTACTACTAATAAAGATTTAGAGCACCTTAGCATTATGAAAAACCTGACAAGTCTTAATGCAAAAAGAGTACCAATGCTGGCGTTAATTCGCTTCAGAGACATCTTCCTCATGTCACGAAAATACGCTAATAGCGCAGTAGGGCTTTGAGGGGAAGCTCCGCTCAGAGAGATCAAAATGACCTTTAATTGAGGGTCTGATAATACAATTTATTTTACATAAGTCTTTGGTTATGAACTTCTTATTTTTTTGTCCTTTTGTTAAATTCGCTTTCTTGAGCTTCTCAACCCCTTTTCCTCGGAGAAACATAGTAAGTGACTTTGCGCCTGTAGAACATTGGTGTACACCAAAAAAAACTGAAATTAATGCCAATTTTCGCCAAAATCCCGCAAATTTCGCATTTTTTTACTAATTAAGAATAACTTAATAAAGTTTATTTTTATAATATAATTATAATTTAATATTATTAAAACGGAGAGGTATGTATGATTAATCCTCCAGATTTTAGCTTTATCCAGATCCATCTGAGTGTAATTGAAGAAAACCTCGAAGAACTGGAGAAACCTGACCCTAAAATGGCCCGCCCAGAATTGTCCAAAAACATCTTGGAGTCATTCAAGGCATTGGGCGAAATCAATCTCACCGAAATGGAACCGGAAAAATTACATGTTGTCCATCAAAAACTGTCGAGTCTCCATGAAAGAGTCGAAGACGTATTTGGCAAACACGTGATGCCTAAAGAAGTGGAAGAAATCCGCGAACAACTCGAAAAAGTTGAGGAACAACTTCCAAAAATAGATTTCACTAAAGCCCTTCCTGATGAAACAATAGTCAAGATTTTTTCCTATACTCCCGAAGATCGAAAAACTCTGAGAGGCGTCAGCACAAAATTTAAAGCCATCACAGATGATGAACAGTTAACCCATTTCCATGCGGACACTCGACTGAGGAACTTGCAAGAGGCTTTCAAAAATGAGAAAGGTTTTTCTGACAGATGGGATGCCCACATGAAGATTGTGGAACTTCGACTTAAAAAATCAGAAAAAGACCCCACCCCAATGAATAAGTACGAAGAACTCTTGAGATTCCAAGCTGAACGTTTTCCTCAAGATCCATTTGAAGATGACAGTGATCTCTATACAGTTGAAGGGTTTCTAGAGAGAGAAAAAATCATCAAAAATTGGAATACTTTTCTTTTTGCTAAAAGTGCCTTTCCAGACAAGGACCTTTCAGAACCCGTAAATAAAGAAGAATTAGAAAAAGTCTGCAAGGAAGTCAAAACCTTTAATCTTCAGCGAAGAACTAAAATTTTTGCAGAAATTGGTCTCACTGAAATTCCTGAAGAAGTTAATCGACTTGGACATTTTATATATAGACTCAGTTTCGCTGATAACAAAATATCTTATATCCCAAAAAATTGTTTTTCAGGGCTCACAAGCTTGAAAGTGCTTGCGCTCGATAACAACCAGCTCACCGCGATCGATAAGGAGACCTTCTCAGGACTTACAAGCTTGAAAGTGCTTGCGCTCCATCACAACCAGCTCACCGCGATCGATAAGGAGACCTTCTCAGGACTCACAAGTTTGGAATGGATTAACCTTTCTAACAACCAGCTCACCGCGATCGATAAGGAGACCTTCTCAGGGCTCACAAGCTTGCGTCAGCTTAGGCTCCATAACAACCAGCTCACCGCGATCGATAAGGAGACCTTCTCAGGCCTCACAAGCTTGGAAGAGCTTGGGCTCCATTGCAACCAGCTCACCGCGATCGATAAGGAGACCTTCTCAGGACTCACAAGTTTGGAATGGATTAACCTTTCTAACAACCAGCTCACCGCGATCGATAAGGAGACCTTCTC
>Ga0180434_10000530_pt1 | contig 56022 bp, 44 predicted proteins | sample SS_ome_7_FD_132453 | JGI IMG/M metagenome (GOLD analysis project Ga0180434, IMG submission 132453) | Hypersaline lake sediment archaeal communities from the Salton Sea, California, USA - SS_1_D_2 metaG | ecosystem: Environmental > Aquatic > Non-marine Saline and Alkaline > Hypersaline >...
GGGCATTGACCTTACGAACGTCAATACGATAACTATCGGTATCGGCGATAAGATTAATCCGCCGGGAGGTACGGGCAAAATGTACTTCGACGACATCGGCCTGCATCCGCCGGCCCCGGAGCCGGAGCCTGAACCGGAACCGGCACCTTAAACTGTGATTTAGCCGGCTGTTAAATTTTATTTACAGCTAAAGCTGACATACTTGGAGTGAAGAGCTTATACTGAGAAGGTTCGGTATAAACCCCGCTCCGGGTTAAGGATAATGGCCGTTTAGTATGAGTCCAAAGTATGGGTATCTTTAACTTTTTTGAAGGAGGATTATTATGTATAGAAAATTGATTTGTTTTGCTTGCTTTGTTTTTCTTCTGGGTCTGGCAGGTTCGGCCAACGGAGTTGAAGGCTTGATGGGCGAATATTATGAATGGGACTCGGCAAATCCATGGCAGGATTTGCTAATGAAGCGTTTAGATCCTATGGTTGACTTCAGTTGGGGTGACAATTCGCCGGACCCGTCCGTACCTGCGGATGGTTTCATGATAAGGTGGACGGGCCAGATTGAAGCACCGACAACGGAAAACTATACTTTCCATACCCAGACAGATGACGGTATTCGTTTGTGGGTTAATGACGAGCAGATTATTGATAACTGGACCGACCATAGCAGTACTCATGACAGCGGCGATATTGCACTGAACGCCGGACAGAGATACGATATTCAACTGGAATACTATGAGAACGGCGGCGGCGCCGTGTGTGAGCTGTCCTGGTCGACTCCGACGATGTCTCGAGAGGCTGTCCCAAGCCAGTATTTATCGTTAGGTGGGGATATGCCGAATCCACGTCATCCAAATCCTGCCGATGGTGCTATAATTCGAGATACTTGGGTAAGCCTGACCTGGTCGCCGGGAGATTATGCGGCTTCGGACAATGTGTATATCGGCGAGAATTTTGACGATGTCCAGGCCGGAACGGGCGATACGTTCAAGGTTAACCAAACCAATCCGGATTATGCTGTCGGATTCCCCGGATTTCCTTATCCGGACGGCGTCGTAAAAGGTACTACGTACTACTGGAGAATCGAGGATATCGAAGCCGATGGGACTACGACACACAGCGGCTCCGTATGGAGTTTTACGATTGCCCCCAAAACCGCTTACAGTCCGAGTCCGGCCGATAGCGCCGAATCTGTAGATCCGAATATAGTGCTAAGCTGGGAGCCGGGTTTCGGTGCAATATTACATACCGTCTTCTTCGGCGACGATTATGATACCGTCAAAAATGCCGCGGCTGGCATCCCACAGGGAACTGCCGACTATAAACCAGGTCCTCTCGAATCCAGCAAAACGTACTTTTGGCGAGTCGATGAGTTTCATGGATTCGAGACGGTGACGGGCGAAATCTGGAGCTTTTCGACCCCCGGCGCCGTGGGCAACGCGAATCCGTACAATGGCGCCGAGAATGTAAAGCAGGCATCAATTCTCAGATGGATTGCGGGTGATAAAGCCGGCTCGCACGAGGTCTATTTCGGCACGGACCAAGATGCCGTGCGTAACGCTACGACATCTTCGCCGGAGTATAAAGGCTCTAAAAACCTCGACGATGAGAGCTATGACCCCGGACTGCTCGAGCTGGACACTGCTTACTACTGGCGCATAGATGAAGTTAATGACCTCAATCCGAATAGCCCCTGGAACGGCAATGTCTGGACCTTCACAACTGCCGATTACCTCGTCGTGGATGACTGGGAATCCTACAACGATATCGACCCGCCCAATCCGGGCAGCAATACGATATTCGGATATTGGATGGATGGTTATAGTAGTCCGGCGACAAATGGCGCTCTGATCGGTAATGACCTTCCTCCATATACCGAACGGGAAGTAGTTCATGGAGGCAAACAGTCGATGCCGTATCTATTCGATATTAACGGCAAGTACGCCGAAGCAAGCCTGACTCTGGATACTCCGCGAGACTGGACCGCTTCGGATGTCAAGACGCTGACCATCTGGTTCCGCGGCGATATTGTTAACGATCCTGCGCCGGTATATGTTACTATAGCCAACATTGCAGGCGCGCCGGCGACGATTCCTCATGACGACCCGGCCGCAACCCAGATACACGGCTGGACGCAGTGGGACATCCCCCTGCAGGAGTTTGCGGACAAGGGCATTGACCTTACGAACGTCAATATGATAACTATCGGTATCGGTGATAAGATTAATCCGCCGGGAGGTACGGGCAAAATGTACTTCGACGACATCGGCCTGCATCCGCCGGCCCCGGAGCCTGAACCAGAACCGGAGCCGGAACCGGAACCTTAAACTGTGATTTAGCCGGCTGTTAAATTTTATTTACAGCCAAAGCTGACATGCTTCAGGATAGGACTTATACTGAGCGAATCGGTATAAGTCCTTTTTCTATAATCCCACGTCATAGTCCCCACCCGCCCTTACCTCCCTTCACTTTGAGCGGGATCGAAGGGTGAGCGAGGTCGAAGGAACCGGCCAGTCCGAGTAATTCAATATTCATTTTTCCACCCCGATATTTCGGCGGCCCGGTTTGACAAGGTATGTATTTCGCAGGTCAACTTTTTATTCGGTACGGACTATTCGGATCGATAGACTACTTATGCTCTATTGCGACTACCGAGATGATATCGTCGGGCGCCTGCCGCGGGACATGAATTAAAAGCGCACCGGATTTCTTTTCTGTCTTCAGCGCGGTTTTATCGGAGTCCTCCAGCAAATACGCCCGGGCGACGTTCAGCTCTGCCGCGGGCACTTCAAGCACGCCGTTCCGCGGCCACTCGAAGACATGTACGTAAAGCTTTCCATCCTTTTTTGTGTACCTGCCCCAAGACGGCCGCTCGTAGGGACTGGCAGACGTACCGTAAATAGCCTCGCCGTTTATATCCATCCACCGCCCGATTGTCTGCATGGAATCTATGCTTTCCTGCGGTACCGAGCCATCCCCTTTCGGTCCGATGTTCAGCAGGTAGTTGCCGCCCTTGGAGACGATATCGACGAGGTTGCGGATGAGCGTTTCAGAGGATTTCCAAGCGTGGTCGTGTTCGGAATATCCCCACGTCGTATTCATCGTCATACAGACCTCCCAATCGACGCCGGGGATGCCGGTAGAGGGAATGGTCTGCTCGGGCGTGGTAAAATCGCCCTGCTCCGGCTTCCATGTCCTGAGACGATCCACGGAATCTTCCTTCTCGATATGCGGGATGTGATATAGCCGGTTGTTCGAGATGATTGCCGGCTGGAGGCTGCGGGCCATTGCCATCAGCTCGTCGGACTTCCAAAACGGACCCTCGTTGCCCTTTTTCGAATAGTCCCACCAGATGATATCGACCGGGCCGTAATTAGAGAAAAGCTCGCGCGCCTGATGGTGCAGGTAATCGACATAAATATCATGATTTCGCGGGCCGTTCGGCGAAGGTTTGCCTTTGAGAGGATGGGGCAACTGGTCGGCTTTGAGATAGTCGTACTGGGGATGGTGCCAGTCTATGACGGAGTGATAGAAGCCGACTTTTAAGCCTTCGTTATGTACGGCGTCCACGATTTCACGGCAGAGGTCACGGCCGATAAGGTCATGGGCATCGTAGGTGGTGTACTCAGAGTCGAACAGGCAAAAGCCGTCGTGGTGTTTGCTGGTGAAGACCACGTATCGGCATCCCGCCCGGCGGGCGAGTTTCGCCCACTCGTGAGCGAAGCCTTCTTTGGGACGGAAGTGCGGAACCGCCTCGTGGGCATATTCCCACGTATCGGCGCGGACTCGCTGCTGTATCCATTCCATGCCGCCGCGCTCGCCGACGGGTTTGTCCTTCCACGTCCCGGCCAGACCCGAGTAGAGGCCCCAGTGAACGAACATGCCGAACCGGCTCTCTCGCCACCACTGCATTCGTGCGTCACGTTGCTGCTTCGTCTCGGCACCAAAGCCTCTCACGCCGGAAGCCTTTTCTTGAGCACATATCGAAGATATAATTGTCAGGCTGAAGACCATCGCCAAAATGACAAACAGAATTGACCTTATCTTTCTCATTTTCTTCTCCTTTTTCACCTCGGCGGGCCGCCGCCGGAACGGTAAACCATAATAGTAATTTCTGTTCCCGGAATTCTACTAAAAACAGCTATTGACAGAAAGACGCATTTTGAAAACCACAGAGACCGGCTACCGGCGGCAGCGACGATTTTCCCTTGCAGCAAAGCAGGTCGAGATTCAGGTACTTACCGAGCTCCCTGTTCTCTCCGCAGCCAGCCGTTCCGCCCCGATGATTATACTACACAACCGGCCACTTTTGGTGCGGGCCCGCGACGCTTTCAAAGCCATTTCTTTTTCCTGAAGTACACCAGCATGGCCGCCGCGACGACTATCATCACAAGCCAGACTACAGGATAAGCCCACGTAAATTCGAGTTCCGGCATGTGCTTGAAGTTCATTCCGTAGATTCCGGCGACAAACGTCAGCGGAATGAATATCGTCGCGATGATAGTCAGCGCTTTCATGACGGAGTTCATCTTGTTGCTTATGCTCGATAGATAAATGTCGAGCATCCCCGAAACCATGTCGCGGAAGCTCTCGACGGTATCAATTACCTGGATCGTGTGGTCGTAAACATCACGAAGATAGATTAGGTCGATTCCTGAATAAGAGGCGACTCGATCCGCTGCAATCCGCTGATTAACTCCCGCAAAGGCCAAACAGACTTGCGCAGGAATATCATCTCTCTTTTGAGTGAGTGAATCTGCTGCAACGTGTTCTCGGTCGGCTCGGAGATAAGCTCTTCTTCCATCGACTCGATTCTCTCGACTTCGTGAAGTCCGTCGATATTGATCCAGTTGACGGTCGGCGTGTTTTCGAAGGTATTTGACTCATCGCTCGGGACGGTGTCTGGGCTAAACGCAGTGAAATAAGCCGACAGCCCCGAGTTTATTCCAAGGATAAAAAATATGTTGAAAATATTTGAGACGATTACGCTGCCGACGGCGATTTAGGGAGTGCCCCTGTTGCCGGCGAATATATTGACGAACAGTTCCGGCTTAGATGTGCCAAAGGCCACTATCGTCAGCCCGGCCTTGATTTATATTGCGATACTTGTGACTAATAGTAAATACGTGCAAAGCTTGTCTAACGTACGTTACTGGATCCGACAGACCTCGATCGCCTATATAAATCGAATGGATCTCCATGTCCGTATGCTCCACCCAGCAAAGGGTAGGTTAGAAGCTGCACGCGCTGGCGGAACTGCTCAAAACCGAGATTGCCCTTTGCGAATTCATCGATATCTGACTTTTTCGTGCGAATAACAAGAATCGAAGGTGAGGATAATCCTATGTCGTCTAATGAAGTACCCTGTACTATCCTGGTTCTCGTATTTCCATCATCAACTCGTTCTGATACGATTATTTGGTTTTCTCCGGCACGCGTTACGGCTGTAATTGTTTTACCTGTAGCCTGGCCGCTACCGGTGACTGTCAGAATCACCGATTCGTCCGGTTTCAATCTTCGGATATTTGCCGCGTGTTTCAGGGCTTTTATCAGGGTCGTTTTGAGGTTTTTCACCTTCTCGGGGTCATATTTCTCTTCCGGCTGGTCGTTCCTGCGTCTTCTATCGACCTTTTCCGGCTCATACATTTCCCGCCTCATCTCCCGCCAGACGGGATCGCCCTCTTGTTCTTTTTCCGTTTCCTTTTCCTGCTCCTGTGCGTTAGATGAAGGTGAGAGCGGAAAATCCACTTTCATCAGGAATAATGCCCCATAGCCCTGCAGGTACATGCTCTGTATCTGATCCCTTCCACCTCTCAGGAGTGGCAGGATTACTTCAGTTCTGGAGGTGAACAAGCTGCTTCGTGCTGTTGAGATGCGGGCCTGCCCAAGGTTTTTCTGGAAGATACGGGACATAACGCTCATGTCTTCGTTTATATTGATAATCTCTTCTGTCTCTATCTTCCCGGAAGGTATTACAAGAACCGAATCGGCACCGGCCGACCGCGATCCATAAGAAAGGCCCTGTGTCAAAGCAAAAATATCGTCATTCACTGCAGGCACAGATACCGATGTAGGCAGAGCCGATGGCGCCGGCGGCGTCGGTGCCTTAACAGGCGCCGGTGAAGGTGTCGAAGGAGGCGCGGGTGCCTCGGGTGCCGCCGGCCCGCTTAACTGTGCCTGTGCGCGCACTGCTCTAACCTTGGCCTGCCTTTGTGCGATTTCCATCTCCTTCTGTTCCATCAGCATCTGTTTTTGGACGGCTTCCGTTTGTTTTTGTGCGACTCTGGCCTCTATTTCAGCTTCCCTGGCTTGCATTTCAAGGGCATTTCGGGCCCCTTCGTCGGAAACATTATTGGCCGATGTAAAACCCACCGCCAACAAACTTAACGCTACGAATGCTATGATTGTTCGATTAAGAGTCTTCATTTTTTCTTCCTTTCAATTTTATTTTTCTGAGTTTCTAATTTCATCACGATTCGATTGACCGGGTTGGGTATACGACAAAAATTGTGCCACGTCTTGTTTGGTACGTATCAGCTCATCTTCCGTCTGCAGGGCGAAAGTTGCAAAAGCGTCTCTCAATTCGCTTCTGTCTTTGAGCCTGTTCGATTCCATCTGATCGAGAGCCACAGCAACCTGTTGCCTATACTGGCTTTGTACTTCATTGAAAGATGCGATTAGCTCTGTGAGCAGCTCATTAGTTACAGCATTCGAAGCGGCTACGGCTTGCAGGGCAACACGGTTCAGCTCCTGACGATACTGCTGAGACAACTCATCCTGGATTCGGGCATAACTATTCGCCAGGCCCAACTGCACGTATTGTCTGGTTTCCTCGAGCAGTTTTTGACGAATTTTCGGCTCCAGAGCAGCCTGAATCTCTTCCATATCCGGCGGTCGCGACCCGGAGAGCCGGCCTGCAGTGTAGCCGGCGGCAATTAGCAGCACTGCCGCGGCGGCGATTTTTGCGAGGCTTTTCGAAGCTTTGAGCCTATCTATAATCCTGATTCGACTATCGAGTTTGATTGTATCGGTCTGCCCGGCGGCCTCGGTAAGCTTTGTTATACTCGATTCGATTACTTCCTGCGGAGGGCCCGGCGGAATCCTGTCATTCTTGAGAGCATCCACCGCTTTTTCCAATGTATTTTCATTTTCATCCATAATAAAACCTCACTTTTACTCTTTCGCCGATAACTCGAAAGATTTACGTAGTTTAGCTCTGGCCCGGTGCAGCAGCACACCGGCGGTATTAGTCTTGATATCAAGCTCGTTAGCTATTTGCCGATAGCTCATATCATTCAGATATCGCAGGCAAAAGACCTGTGCTTCCTGCGGCGGCAATTCGCTCAGTGATTTTCGCAACATAGTTGTTAATTCTTTCTGCTGCGCCTTTTGCGACGGACACGGATTTTCGCTTTGCACAGCGCTACAGCCCTCGAAGTCTGTTTCAGACCGAGCCCGACGAAATCGGCGGCGGAGTTGATCGATCGCCCGGGTGGTTGCCAGTCTGGCCAGCAGTCCCGAAAAATTTCGCACGCGCTGACGCCGGCAGAAATCAAGAGCCGAAACGAAAGTTTCCTGGAAACAATCGGCGGCATCTGCGTGATTGCCCAGCAACCGGTACGCAGTCTGCCAAACGGCAGGACCGTGCTTTTTGATAATTACCTGCCAGTCAATCACTTGTAAGCTCCATCGATAATTTTTTTCATGGCCCCGTCTTTCAGCAAGCTTCCAACGGGACGAACGAAGCTTCATTCAAGTCCGCCAATAACGAGCCTTCGATATATAAGTCGCTGAGTCGAACTATTTTATTACAATAATTTTCAATTCTCGACTACCTATCGTAAATTCAGCGTCGCACGCGGAAAAAATTTTTACATTTTATTTGATTTGCTCAAATTTTTTCTTGCAAAGATTTTTACAGTATATCAAAATGACATCGTTTCAATGGCCAGAGGTAGAAATTCGCAAAGAGGCGGACCATAACTTTCTCATTGGAGGCCAGAATGACAGGAAAAGTCAAGAGCAGAAAAATAGAAACAGGAGGTTTTGCCTTTGGTTCAAGCCGGGTTTTTCCTTTAACTTTTATCCTTCTTTTGTGTTGTGCATTTTTACTTGTCCTTATCGGTTGCGAAAGTCAGCAGGCGAAAGAGGCCCGCGCTGCAAAGATGAGGAAATTACCGGCTGATGCGAGAAAGGTAAATTTACAAGAGTCGCTGGAGAGCAAATTCGAGAATCCGGAAGCGCATTTCGAATTGGCTCAGTTATATCATTCCGAAGGGCTTTGGCCGAAGGCGGAGTACCATTACAGTATAGCTTTGAGTTTCGATCCCGCCAACGCGGAAGCTCAGGCGGCGATGGTGAAGTTGTTCATCGACAGCGGTGATACTACTAAATCCAAAAACTATGCCGACATTTATATAAAGATGGTTGGCAGTTCGGCGATTCAGTCGCTCCGTCTTGCAATGGCTTTTCAGAAGGAGCAGCTTGAAGAGTACGCTTTGGCTTGCTATCAGCAGGCGCTCGATTTGGCGCCGACTTCGGCCAGGATTAACAAGCAGATGGGCTTCTATTATTTGGGCAAAAATGATAAGGACCGGGCTAAGGAATATCTGGTTCGCAGCTTCAAGCTCGATCCCAAACAGACGGAAGTCGCCGGTGAGCTGGGCCGGCTCGGAGTGGAAGTCAAAATACCGCAGAAGACCGCTGGTAAAGTCGGCGAACCGGGCCAGCAGGCCGGAAAGCCGACCGAAAAGAAATTGAAAATGGTCATGAGACACGGCCGTGTCCAGTTCGAACCGGAAGACTAAACAAGTGATAAAAACGATTAGTGCTCGATGCTTTTTGTTGGCAATTGGATTAAATCGAAAATCAAGTGTCGAGAATACGGTATTACTTTTTCATTGCCCCGTGGCGAAAGGATGCGCTGCGGGGTTTTTTTCAATCTTCAATTGACATTTTTTTTATATCCTTTTCTAATGGCGTCTTTCAGAACTGATTAATTATAAAGGGTAAATACTGTGCTTGGATTACATATTGCTGATATTTTTGTGCTATTGCTGTATTTGCTCGGCATGGCTGCAATCGGCTTCTGGAGTGCGAAGAAAATCAAACAGAGCCATGACTTTTTTATGCCCCGGCGATTCGGCAAGGCAATGATGGTAATGTTCGGCTTCGGCGCCGGGACACATTCGGACCAGGCCGTAGGTGTCGCGTCGAAAAGTTTTACGAGCGGACTCTCGGGGATCTGGTTCCAGTGGCTCTGGCTTCCCTGTACGCCGTTTTACTGGTTGATCGCTCCCGTGATGAGGCGGTTTCGTGCGATTACGACCGGCGACGTTTTCGAGGCGCGGTACAACCGGAGCGTCGCGATGCTTTATGCCGTGATCGGGATGCTGAATCTTTCGGTTAACATCGGCTTGATGCTGCGCGGTTCGAGCGAGGTGATATCTGCCAGCACGCAGGGATTACTCTCGGCGAACGCGGCGATTGCCGTGATGACCGTGGTTTTTGTTGTATACGGCGTGGCCGGGGGGCTTGCCGCGGCGATCATAACGGATTTTATCCAGGGAATTCTGACCATAATCTTTTCGTTTTTACTGCTGCCTCTGATTATGAATGCCGTCGGATGGATGGACGGGATTCGCGAGGCGATTGCCGATCCCCAGAAGCTGACCCTTGTCGCACCGGCGGAAATCGGTTCTTTCTACATTGCTGTCATTGCGTTCAATGCTCTGGTCGGCATCGTGACACAACCCCATACCATGAGCAACTGCGCCGCCGGCAAGACGGAAATGGAGGGAAGATTCGGCTGGATGTTCGGAAACATCATCAAGCGCCTCTGTACGATCCCATGGTGTCTGACAGGCCTTGCCGCGATTGTCTATTTCGGCAGCAGGGGCATAGAGATGGAGCCGGACAAGGTCTTCGGAGCGGTGGCGGGTGACTTTTTGCCGAAGATTCTGCCGGGGATACTCGGTATATTTTTAGCCGCACTTCTGGCGTCGGTGATGAGTTCGTGCGACGCATTCATGATAGCCTCTTCGGCACTGTTCACTGAGAATATCTACAGGCCTTTATCCCCGGACAGGCCGCAGAGACACTATGTCACTGTGGGACGGATCGCTGCTGTTGTCGTTGTCACCGGCGGAGTGGTATTTGCATACTGGCTGCCCGGCGTTGTAACGGGACTTGAGATATTCTGGAAAGTTTCGGCGATGATGGGCCTTGCCTTCTGGATGGGTCTGTTCTGGCGGCGGACGACTGTGGCGGGCGCCTGGGCAACTACTTTGGTCAGCTTTGCAGTGATGCTGTTCACAAGTAAAATCTCATTCGGCCAGTATGTCCTCTGGGATTTCAACGCCGATTGCGCGCAATTCCTGCCGGACTTTATGCTGATGAACGGCCAGCTTTATCTGCCGTGGCAGATGATTCTGTATCTGTCGGCCGGATTGATCAGCGGCATCGCGGTCAGCATGCTGACCAGGCCGGTAGCGAAGGAGAAACTCGATAATTACTATGCCTTGATCCGGACACCGATCAAGCCGGGCGAAGAGCCAGCCAACCCCTGCACGCTGCCGGAAGGTGCCGTCGTCCCCGAGAAGCGAAACATATTCCCGAACACCAGTCTCGAATTCATGATCCCGTCACGCACATCGGTGGTCGGATTCCTGATCGGATGGACATTCGTCGCAGTAATTGTCGTCACGGTCTATCTGATCGCAAGCGCATAACCGGACGGTAAAGGGCTAAGATATTAGAGGGACAACCGGTCTCGACGGATTCTCGGGTAATTGTTCGTCTTTTTACTTTACTCGGCTTTGCCGTTTTCTAACGGCGGGCCGGTCTTTTCTCTCGGCTGTTTTTCGCTGTCGATCGGACTGCGATGGTTCGTCAATGACATTATCTTCCGGCAAAGTGATCTTTTTACCGACAATCTTTATCTTCTTGACCAATTCGACTTGCTCGTCGATTAGTCCCGCAGGTGTGGCGTTGCCGCCGGGAATGAATTCACCAAAAGGCCGGGCGAAAGATTCCAGGTCTTTCTTGAGCATCCCGCGCATTTTCTCCAGACGTTCGGAATAGTCGGGATTCCCGGCAAGGTTTCTTAGCTCCTTCGCATCCTGTTTGACATTATACAACTGGTCGTAATCGAAGAAACCGGGATTCTGCGCGCCGCGGGTGCCGATACCCATTCGCCCGATATAGGCCATGAGTTTGGGCAGTGATTCTGGCCGGGCCTTTTTGATTTGGGCGATTCGCTCCTTCGGATATCGCACGGCGATATATTTGAAGTCTTTTGTACACACAGCACGGCCCGAGCCCATCTCGAAGTAGAGATGATCTCGCCACTGCTCAGGTTTCCCGCCGGCAAACAACGGCTTTAGGCTACGTCCGTCCATAACATATTTATCCGGGACCGCCGCACCGGCCAGGTCAAAGAACGTCGGCGACAGATCGATGTTTTGAACCAGCTCATCGCATTCGGCGCCGGCTTTGATCGCCCCGGGCCACCGCATGATCCACGGCACGCATGTCCCGTCGATATTGTACAGGGATCCTTTCATGTTAGAGCCGTGATCGGAAGTGAAAACAATCAGCGTATTGTCGGCAATATCCAGCTCGTCCAGCTTCTTGAGGATCGCCCCGATGCTGTCATCCACCCAAGCGTAACCGGCATGGCCCCGCTCGGGATCAAGCCCTTTGGCCTCCAGCCGCCGGAGCAGTTTCTGCCGGTTCGTCATTACGTCAGGGGATTTATCGAGCATCCCTTCACCCGATACGCGCGGATGATCCATCGATGTACGCCACGACTTGTCCGGCCCATGGGTCAGTGTTGTGCAGTAATGCAAATAGAAGGGCCCGTCTTTGTTCTCGTCGATGAATTCCAGCGCAGCTTCGATAGTCCATTCGGGATTATGATGATTAAATGGACGCTGCATGTTGCCCCAATAAATGTGTTTGGCCCACGAGAATCCTTTCTTCTTAAGGTACCGGCGATACCAACGCTCATTGTGCCGGAACGCAGCAGTGGCTTCAGGATCCGCCGGGGCGTCTTTCGGGACGTATTTCAAGCCGAACTTTTCATGCTCTTCGGGTCGCTTAATATCGGGACCAACGTGGAACTTTCCGACATAGCCCGTCGCATAGCCGCTCTTCTGAAGAACCGCTCCGACGTTCATGTTGTCCTCTTCGAGTTCGACGTTGAACGAAGGAAAACCCTGCTGTCCCGGAGGGCACTCGTCTTCGTATCGTCTGCAGTATGAACGCCCGGCGTAGCGGCCCGTTAGAAATGAATAGCGCGACGGCGTGCAGACCGTGCTGCTGACATAGGCCCGGTGGAAAACCATACCTTCGCGCGCCATACGGTCCAGTTTCGGCGTCAGCGAGTGCCCGCCGTAAGCACCGATGGAATACTTGTCCTGATCATCCGTGATAAAAACGATGATATTCGGCCGCCCGCCTGTGCGCTGCGCCGAGCGCACGATGGCCGGTAGCGTCAACGCCGCAACTGCCCCCCTCAAAAAGTCACGCCGACTCACATGCTTTGTACTCAAATCGTCCATTGCCCATCTCCAATACTAATCAGGTGAGAACATTCGAATAATTTGTTTTACCAAATTCATACCAAATTTCCTACTGGTTTCCCTGCTCTCATGCATTCATTTCATGTCTGATGACAAATCAACAGAATCGAGCTATAATGTAGCCATGTTGGTTATGAGAATAAAAGGAGACCCAAGTTGAAGGATCAAACATTTGATCAGACAGGTATTGATGTACAGGCTACTCCTGCCGAGCCTTTGTCGCCGGATGCGTTCGATTTCGAGGCGTATGCCGATTACGAAGCTTCGCTGCTTCAGCGGTGCCGGGCCTTTTGGCGGGCCGAGTCGGGCGTGCTTGTACATCGGCGAATGCGCATCGCTGAGGTCTTCTCTTATGGCTGTAAAAATATGAACGCTTCTTTGGAATGGCAGCTTGGCGGGCTAAAGAAGAGCATGGATTTCAAAGCCGACGTTCCCAACTTTCTAACGCCCTGGTATGGCATCGGCACGATTGCCAGTGCCTTCGGAGCCGATTACATCTGGAAAGAAAAACAAGCCCCGGCCATACGCCCGAAGTTCGGCTCGGTCAAAGAGTCGCTGGACTACACGCCTGCGGCCGTATCGCAGACTCGCATCGGCAGACATACCCTTGAAATGATTGATTATTTTCTCGACAAAACCAACGGGCGCATCCCCATGTCACTGACCGACACCCAGTCGCCCTTAAACATCGCCGGCAACGTCGTTGAGATGAGCAGCTTTTTTATCGGGATGCTGGATGATCCGCAAGCCGTTAAGATGCTGTTGAATCGTCTCGCCGAGCTGCTGGTTGAATTCACACACGAGCAGATCGGGCGCATCGGCAACGCGCTGGCCCGGCCGGGGCATGGATATAGTTCATGCCGGTGTTTCGAGGGACTTGGGATGAGTGATGATAACGCGCTGATGATTTCGGGCGAGCAGTACCTTGAATTTGCCGCTCCTTCGGTCGAACTCGCGGGCAAACCTTTCGGCGGCTCGGGATTTCACAGTTGCGGCGACTGGTCGGACAAAGTAGAAACGGTGAAAAAGATCGCCGGGTTGCGAATGGTCGATGGGGCGTTTTCATCGGCCACGGACCCAACGCCGAACCCGCCGGAGCCATTTGCAGAGGCGTTCGCGAATACCGGTATTGTGGTAAACGCCCGGATTGTAGGCGGCCCCGAAACTATCGCCGGCAGCATCCGAAAGCTGTGGAGGCCGGGGATGAAACTGATTGCGGTGACCTACTGCCAGAGCCCTGAAGAGCAGGCGGAGGCATACGACCGCATATACGAAATCTGTGGGCAGGCCGGCCTGCCGTAAATTTTAGTCGGGACAATAATCATGAATTATGTTTTGGTGTCTATTATGTTAGCTTCCATTTGGTCAGGTTTGTCAAAGGATTTACCGCCGGACGTTCTGGACGGCGGCTTCACGTCTTTCCAGACACCGGCGTCGAAATCGGTGCAGTCATGGGAGAAACGCAGAGCCGAGCTTCACAGGAAGCTGCGGCGGCTGCTCGGCGATTTGCCGGAGCTGTTTACACCGAAGGTGACTATCCATGAAAGACAATCGAAAGACGGCTACGACCTGGAGCGGTTTACGTTCGATAACGGCGTCGGTGACACGGTGTACGGATACCTGCTGATTCCCGCCGGACACAAAGGCCGCGGCCCGGCGATTCTGTATAATCACTATCACGGCGGCAAGTACAAGCAGGGCAAGGAGGAAGTCATCAGCAAGGCGTTTTCTAAACTCGATTTCGCCACCGGTGAGGTGCTGGCGCGGGAAGGCTATGTCGTTCTTTGCATCGACGCTTACGCTTTCGGCGAGCGGCGGTTCCAGGGCCCGGCGGGTAAAAAAGAAGAAGGCGGCCGGACGGAAGAGTCTCTGTTCAAGATGTTTCTCTGGCAGGGCCGGACGCTGTGGGGGATGATGGTTCGGGACGACCTGCTGGCGTTAAATTACCTGGTGTCACGGCCGGAAGTCGATCCGAAGCGCATCGCCGCGATGGGGATGAGCATGGGCTCGACGCGGACATGGTGGGCTGCGGCACTCGATGAGCGGATCAAAGCAGCGGTTTGCGTTTCGTGCCTGACACGGTATCAGAATCTTATCGCACACGGCCAGGTCAGACAGCACGGCATATATTATTACGTTCCGAACATGCTGGCAGAAAAAATCGACGCCGAGTCGGTTGTCGGCCTGATCGCACCGCGGCCGCTTCTTACGCTGACCGGCGACAAGGACGGCGGCTCGCCAGCCGACGGCGTCCGACTCATCAACGCATTCCAGGAACATCTTTACAAACTCTACGGAAAAGCCGAGAATTTCCGCGGTGTGCTGTACAAGAACGTCGGGCACGAATACACGCCCGAGATGTGGACAGAAACGCTGAGCTGGCTGAAGAAACATCTATAGTACGATCGGGCGCGAGGCCCGGGTAGAGAATCTCTTTGTGAAAGGCAAAAACGATGGGACGAATAAGGGTGTGGATTACGCTGGGGGTTGTAAGTATTCTGGCTGCGAGTCCGGCTGTAGCGACGGAGGAATTGTACGACGTTCGCGATTACGGCGCCAAACCCGACGGCAAAACGCTTTGTACGACATCCATTCAAAAGGCCATTGACGCATGCTCGCAGTCCGGCGGCGGGACGGTTTATTTACCGCCGGGGGCTTTTCTGTCCGGCACGATTTATTTCAAAACCGGTGTTACGCTCAGGCTTGCCGCAGGCTGCACGCTGCTGGGCAGCACGAATTTGAAAGATTATCCGCCCACGGTACAGGCCTTCCGGTCTTATACGGACAACTATACGGACAAAAGCCTGATATACGGCGAGAAAGTCGAGCGCATCGCTATCACCGGCCACGGCACAATCGACGGTCAGGGTGCATCGTTCGAAGGGCCTTACAAAGTGCGCCCTTATATGATTCGATTCATCGAGTGCAAAAATGTCACCGTCAAGGATGTGACTATCAAGGATTCACCGATGTGGGTGCAGCACTTCCTGGCCTGCGACGACGTGCGCATCACGGGAATCACAGTCAGGAGTCTGGTCAATCATAACAACGACGGCATCGATATCGACTCCTGCCGGAGGGTCGTCATTTCGGACTGCAATATCAACTCCGGCGACGATGCCATCGTGCTAAAGAGCACCTCGGCGCGGGTTTGTCGGGACGTGACGATCAGCAACTGCGTCCTGAGCAGCCGCTGCAACGCCCTTAAGATGGGCACCGAATCGAACGGCGGCTTCCAGAATATCGTTATCACCGGCTGCTCGATCTACGACACTCGCTTAGCGGGCGTGGCTCTGGAAATCGTCGACGGCGGGACAATGGACCGCGTGGTCATCTCGAATATCACGATGAACAAAGTCGGGGCGCCTGTCTTCCTTCGGTTAGGCAATCGCGCCCGTCCATTCAGGAAAGATATGGAAACGCCGGGCGTTGGTGTCATGCATAATATCACAATCAGTAATATCGAGGCGACCGGCGCCAACCCGACCGGCTGTGCGATTTCCGGCCTGCCCGAAGCGGCGATAGAAAACCTCACGCTTAGCAATATCAGGCTGTCCTTCGAGGGCGGCGGGACAAAGGCCGACGCCGCCCGCGAGGTCCCCGAGAAAACTGCGGATTACCCGGAGTATTCCATGTTCGGTAAATTGCCGGCTTACGGATTATACTGCCGTCACGTAAAGGGCCTGAAACTGTTCAACGTGCAACTGCAGTTGGAAAAACCCGACTTACGTCACGCCGTTGTCCTTGAGGACGTCGAAGATGCGTTGATCGACTGCCTGGATGCGCCGCTTTCGCCCGGAGCCGGCGAAATGATCCACCTTACCGATGTTAAAAAGGTCTTTATTCGGAACAAGAACAATAGAATATCTGAACACTGATTGAATTACGGAGAATGGATTTATGATTTTGGAGAAATATTCTTTTGGAATCGGCGACCGGTTTTGTCACCAGGGCAAAGCCCAGTTGTCCGCTTTAATGAAGGCGAAAGAGCAGGGGCTGAGCATTACGCCGGTCTGGAACAAGTCGCACCGGGAGCATACTATAATAGGAACGGTTCCGGCCGATACGCGAAGGGAGGCACTGGATGCGGTGAAGGCCCTCCAATGGGACGGGCCGTATTTCGTGGACGCCGACCACATCGGGCCGGGCAACGTCGATCAGTTCATCGAATCGAGCGATTTTTTCACGCTCGACGTCGCCGACTTTATCGCCCAGCCGGCGGACAAGGCCGACGTCGATACCTTCGTTAAGAAATACGGCAAGTATATCAGCTCGCTTGCAATCGACGGCATCGAACAGAACCTTGAGGTCACCGAGGAGAAAATCAGGGCTATCGCCGGCAAGTTCCTGCTGGCGGTTAAACAGGCGGGCGGGATCTACCGCCACATCGCAGAAGCCAAAGGCGCCGGAAGCTTCATTACCGAAGTCTCTATGGACGAGACCGACCAGCCGCAGACACCGGTCGAGATGCTTTTTATCCTGGCGGCAATCGCCGACGAGGAAATTCCCGCCCGGACAATCGCGCCGAAATTCACCGGCCTGTTCAACAAGGGCGTGGATTACGTCGGTGACGTCAGCGGTTTTGCGAAGGAGTTCGAGGAGGACCTGGCGGTAGTTAACTTTGCAATCAAAAAATTCGGCCTGCCCGAGGACCTAAAGCTCAGCATTCACTCCGGCAGCGATAAGTTTTCGATATACAGGCCCATCGCCGAGGCACTTAAAAAATTCGATGCCGGCCTGCATATCAAGACGGCGGGCACGACCTGGCTGGAGGAGCTGATCGGCCTGGCCATGGCGGCGCCGGACGGCTTGTCAATCGCCAAAGAAGTCTACGTCGAAGCATTGGTGCGGTTCGGCGAGCTTTGCGGGCCGTATGAAACCGTCATCGATATCGACACCGCGGAGCTGCCCACTGCGGAGGAGGTGCAAAAATGGGACGGGCAGAGTTTCGCCTCGGCGCTCAGGCACGACCAATCGTGCGGGCAGTACAATCCCAACTTCCGCCAGCTTCTGCACGTCGCATACAAGATAGCCGCGGAAATGGGAACTCGCTTCACAGATGCGCTGGACAGACACGAAGACATCATCGCGCAGAACGTAGCGGAGAACATCTACGAACGGCATGTAAGGCCCGTCTTTATGGAAGCCCGTTGAGCCAGTTATCGGCGAGGACTTCGAGGTCGATAAAATCGACGATGCCCGATTGATCCAGGTCCGTTCCCTCGCAATAGTAATTCGATGAGTTGCAGTTGTCGAAGTTCCAGTGCGATGCGAAAAAGGCGAAATCGATGAAATCGACGCCGTCGGGACATCGAAAATCGGTAACGGGAATCTGCCACTGGAGGACCGGATAATTCGTTCCCGCGCAGATATCCCAGATATTCCAGAAGTCCCACGCCGCATCGGTAAATGTGCTCATTGTCTGCATCTCGGCGGTCGTTTTGCCCGTCCCGCCGGGACTGTTCGATAAGCCGCTCGTTTCAGTATCCCAGAAGCAGCGTGTCGCCCCGCCAAGAACCCTGACATATCCGGTGAAGCCGCCGACATGCTGATTGCCTGAGACAGGGCCCGTCGAGTAGCACTTGTAGGCTCTGCCGCGTTCTATTTGTCCGGCCAGCCCGCCGGCGTATGTGCCTCCGGTGACACTGCCGGTGGCAAAGCAATTGCTGATAACGCTTCCTTCGTCGGTCGTCATGCCCGCGAGTCCGCCGACTTCCATATTGCCGGTGACGTCGGCTTTCGAATAACATGCGTTGACTGTCGCATCACCGACGAGCCCGACCAGTCCGCCGACGTACGAATTGCCGGTGACGCTGCCGGTGGAATAGCAGGAGACGATCCTGCCGGAAGTCGAGCCTGCCAGCCCGCCGACATAGCGGTCGCCCGAAATAGTAACTCCTTTGATGTGGCAGTTTGTGGCCGAGCCCTGTTCTATGTCGCCCGCAAGCGCACCAACCCTGCCTCCGATGGCAAAAACGTTGGGATCGACCAATCCCAGATTTTTTATCTGCCCGCTCACGCACCCGAACAAGCCTGTGTACCACTGATGCGTTGTGCTAAGGCTGAAATTCGAAATCGTATGGTCGTTGCCGTCGAAGATGCCGCCGAACGAGCTTTCCCTGTCGGTCCCGATTATATTGTACGCGGTATCGGCATACTCGCTCATATCGATATCGGCACGGAGCTGGAAATGCTTGTACCAGTCACCGGATCTGGCTCCGATGGCGTTTAACTGCTCGGCGGAGCGTATCAGATACGGATCGTCGAGCGTTCCGGCACCGCCGTCGTATTGGGCCTGAGCCGCTATGCAAAAAAAGCAGAGAGCGAAAGATACAAAAAACGACATCGCTCGTTTACCGTTCGGATTGCAGGACCCGGACGAACCGAGATAATCACCCAAACCGCACATATTCATGCCCTCCTTCTTCAAAACGAGTGGACAGTTCATACTACTTATTAATATCGAGTATATCATCTGCCGGGGCCGTCGTCAAGGATTTTCTGACGGCTTTAGTCACCCGGCCGGCTATCTACTTCAGCGGCTCGATATAGATGTTGCGATATTCTATCGGAGTTCCTTCGCTCTGGAGGCAGATTTTACCGGAACTTGCCGAGCATTTGGTTGCCACATTCTGCAGGACGCCGTTTACCATAACGACGATCCAGTCGTCCTTACAAATGATATCGTACGCGTTCCACCGGCCAAGCGGTTTTTCGCTGCTGTCTTTGAGCTTTAATGTCCTGCGTCCTTTGACCCGCGGGCCTCCGCCGACGTGCTCGGCTGTTTCGAGTCCGCCGATGACCCAGAAATCGCCGGCGTTGCCCGAGTATAACTGGCATTCGAGGCTTTTCGGCCACACTTTGTCCTGGCCGCTCATGTGTACGAGTACGCCGTTGTTGCCGCCTTTTTCAGGCCAGCGCCACTCGACGTGTATCAGGTAATCGGCGTATTCTTTCTCGGTCCGCATATAGCCGACCGGTTTTCCTTCACAGCGAATCAAACCATTCTGAACAGACCACGTCTTCGTGACATCATGGCCCGGCTCGCGCGTAAAGAGCTTCCAACCGGTAAAGTCTTTGCCGTTCCAGAGCATCGTTTTCTCTTTTGGCACGATTGGCTTATTCTGCCCTTCCGAGGCGCCCGCTGCCGCGGCAAAAAGTGCTATTGTCACAGTCAGTGCAGTGATTGAAAGAATATAGCGTTTCATTAGTTTCTCCCATTGATTTTATGAAATTTAGCGTTTAACTCATTTCGGCCACTTGAGTATTTGTTTATCCCTGAGCAGTTGCTCGCGGAGCTGCGCGTACTGCACATTCTGCACAGCCACACCGTCGGCGACGGCCAGCGAAGCCGCTGTCGCGGCGCTTTGGCTAAGCACCATGAACACCGGCTCCATGCGGATCGAACCGTGCGCCACGTGAGAAGCCGACAGGCACACGGGGACAAGCAAGTTTTCACATTCTGCCCGGCGGGGCACAATCGAGCGGTACGAAATGCCGTAAGGCCTGGGCGGTACGCGCCAGATCGTGCCGTCGCGGCGAACGTATCCTTGCTCGTTGACATAATACTGAACGACGTGCGAATCCATCCCGAACGATGCCAGTCCCACCGAATCTTTTACTTCCTGCTTTGCTTCGCAGTCATTCTGGGTCATCACGTAGTCCGACACCATGCGTCGCGCCTCGCGGATATAGATCATGTAGGGCCACCCACCGTTGTCGGTGAATTCATCCCTGGGCAACCCGTAGGCGCTGACTTTCCTGCGGATATTGGCGGGCACACGCGGATTGTTCGACAAGGTCCACAGGTGTCCGCGGATATACGTCTCGTGAGCCGCCTCGATTTCGCGCCGCCTCTGATAGCCGGCTTCCGGGTATTCCCAGTTGACACTGGCATAGTCGCTGCCGATGGCGTGCATGCTGTTCCAATCGACCTTGGTGCCGGTGCCCGCTAATGGCTCGATGAGCGCAGGCACACGATGGTCGCCCGCCTCGAAGTTGCGAAGCAGCAGCTCGTGGTCGATCTCGCGGTAACCGGCGGGTTTCTCGATCGGAATACGCCGTTTCGGGTCGGTTGTCAGGCAGACACGATAGTTGTACGCCTGGATCTTCTTGTCGCCCTGGCCGTTCGCCAGGTTGTCGATCTTGTAGACGAGAGGCAGCAGGCCGCTGCCGGGATCGCCCGGTGTTCTGTAAGGATCGACGTTCTTAATGAAGTGATCCTTGTCGCCTTGGGTGTAATGGACTCGCGGCTTGGTGTCACCTCGCCGGACACCTGCCAGATTTTCGCCGTATTGACTCTCAGCCTCGCGTCCGACGGTGTAGGTCACGCCCGCCGCCGCCATCAGGTCACCGACGTATGTCGCGTCAATGAACATCTTTCCGCGATAGGTCTTGCCGGTGAGGGTGGTGATCGAGACGATAAGCTTGCCTTCCATCTTCACGCCGCTCTTGCGGTCGAGTTGTTCATCAAAAGCAACGGTCACCTCCGCGTCAGCAATGAGCTTTTGGAAAACCATCCGGCCGACGTGCGGCTCGAAGCTACGGACGTAGGTTTTGCCGTAATGTCTGGCGATTTCGTCGTAGAATTCCGAGGCGATGCCGGCAAAGGTCGATCTCCGGCCAAGAAAGTCGGTCGCTCCCAGTCCGCTGGCGCTCATACCGCCAAGAAAACACGCAGGATTCACGAGTATGACGCTTCGCCCCAGCCTCCTGGCCGCGACGGCTGCCGTCACCGCGCCTGACGAGTCGCCGTAAACGACGACGTCGTACCTGGGCTCAGTGATATCGCCAGCACGAGCCGTCAGACTTCCCGCGAGTTGCAACCCGAACAAGATGAAAGTAATGACGATGGTTTGTCTCAACAGGCTTCTCCTTTCGACAAGCTTTCTCGCTATTCTGAAGCCATCGAGGAACTCCAGGATTTGTGGAGTCTCATGAATTCCTCGACGCATCTCGAACTCTCAGCCGGAACATCCCACTTAGCTTCATAATCGGTGCTCCTACAGGCCATATTGTCAATAATACCACAATACGGAGCTCGATTTAGCTTAAATCAGTTGTGTCTTGCCTGGGATCGCCATTGGCCTCATCTCCAAATCGCCGAACTCGTACTTCGGCGGGCTAAGGTCCAGCTTCGAGGCGTTCATCGCCCAGTCCCACTTCAGCGCCCGGCCGGTATAGGCACTCATCCGGCCCATGATTGCCGTCAGCGTGCTTTCAGCTATGCGCCTGCCTTCATTCAACCGTTTGCCTTCACGAATAGCGGCAATCTGGTCGGCATGCTGCTTTATACATGGATCGATACTATCCCATGCGTATTCGGCTTTGCCGGGCCCTTCAATTACAACCCTGCCGAAGTCCGTATATGCCCGGCCCTTCGTGCCCACTAATCTCTGGTCGTTACGATTCGAGACACCGTCAATCTGGCTGCCCATATACTCTACTCGAACGCCGTTGGGATACTCGTACTCGACGGCAAAATGGTCGTAACAGTTGCCGTACTCCGGGCCGGTCCGAACCTGCCTGCCGCCCATGCCGATGCACTGCACCGGATGAGCGTTAAAAGCCCAGTTCATGACGTCCAGATTGTGCACGTGCATCTCGACAATGAAGTCGCCGGAAAGCCAGGTGATAAACAGCCAGCGTCGGATCTGCCACTCCATATCCGACCATTCCGGCTGGCGCTGCTTAGGTCCCCAGCCAAGCATGCCGCCGCCAAGCCTTACACACTGGCCGCCCACAAGCTCGCCGATAGCACCGTCATGGATACGTTGGATCCCCTCGACCAAATGTGATATCCGCCGCATTTGCGTGCCGGCCACAATCGTCAAACCTTTTTTGTCCGCCAGCTCCGAGGACGCAATCACCGAGCGTACGCCGACCGGGTCCACCGCTACGGGCTTTTCCATAAAGACGTGCTTGCCGGCTTCGATCGCGGCCTTAAGCTGCATGGGACGCCAGTGCGGCGTTGTTGTCAGGATGACCATGTCCACATCGCAGGTGAGCACATTTTTGTAGGCGTCAAAACCCAAAAAGCAAGCGTCATCCGTCACTTTGACTTTCTCGCCCAGGTTTTGCTTGAGCCTCTTCCGGCAGCTTTCCAGCCGATCTCCGAAGGTGTCGCCCATCGCGACGAGCTCGACGTTCTGCGAAGATTTCAGGCACTTTGTCGCGTCGTGCGTGCCACGTCCGCCACAACCTATCAGCCCGATGCGGACCTTGTTGGAACCGGCGGCAAAGATTTTATTTGTACTTACACCCAGACTCACCGCCCCAAATGCCGCCGAGGCCTTCATGAAGTCCCTGCGCGACAAGTCCGGCGTTGTTTGTATTGTTTTGTTTCTCATTGCTTATCCTTTCAGTAAACGGTTTTCGACCGATGTCTGTTAAACGAGCTGCGTTTTGCCCGGAATCGCCACCGGCCTGACGGGCAAATCACCAAATTCGTACTTCGGCGGGCTGAGGTCCAGCTTCGAAGCGTTCATCGCCCAATCCCATTTCAAGGCCCGGCCGGTATAGGCGCTCATCCTGCCCATGATACATGTCAGCGTGCTTTCGGCGATGCGCTTGCCCTCATTGAGATGCTTGCCGGAACGAATGGCCGCGACCTGGTCCGCATGTTGTTTTATAACCGGGCTGGGGCTCGGACCATCGTATTTGAACGGCTTGTCCCCTTCGATGATAAGATTGCCTGAGTCGGTGTATGCCTTGCCTTTTGTCCCGATTACCCGGTTGTCCTGGCGATAGGTCACTTTGTCGATTTGAGAGCCCATATACTCAATCCGCACGCCGCCGGGATATTCGTACTCTACGGCAATATGGTCGTAACAGTTGCCGTACTCGGGACCGGTTCGAGCCTGCCGGCCGCCCATACCGATGCACTGTACCGGATGCGCTCCCATCGCCCAGTTCATCCTGTCAAGATTATGAATATGCATCTCGACGATAAAGTCGCCGCTGAGCCAGGTCATAAACAGCCAGCGTCGAAGCTGCCATTCCATATCCGACCAGCCCGGCTGCCGTTGTTTGGTCTGCTCCGACCACGTGAGCATTCCCCCGCCTAATCTGACACACTGGCCTCCGATTATTTCGCCGATGTCACCGTTATGAATCCTCTTCATTCCCTCGATAAGGTGGGCCATCTTGCGGCTCTGTGTCCCGGCGACAATCGTCAGACCTTTTTTGTCCGCCAGTTCAGATGATTCAATCACCGAGCGGACTCCCACAGGGTCCACCGCGACCGGCTTTTCCATGAAGACGTGTTTGCCCGCCTCGACGGCGGCGCGCAAATGGCTCGGACGAAAACCGGGCGGCTCGGTCAGAATCACCAAATCCACGTCGCAGCCGAGAACCTTCTTGTGTGCATCCCAGCCGGTAAAACACGTCTCATCTGTTACCTTTACCTTATCGCCGAGCTTCTCTGTAAGCCGGCTGCGGCATCTTTCCATGCGGTCGGCGAAAAGGTCGCCCATTGCCACAAGCTCGACGTTCTCCGCACAGTTCAGGCAGTTGGTCGTATCGTATGTGCCCCGCCCGCCGCAGCCGATCAGACCGAGTCGAATCTTGTCGGAACCGCCGGCGAACATCCGGCTCGCCGGCGAGGCCAAGGTCGCCGCTCCTAACGCAGTCGAGGCCTTTATAAAATCACGCCGCGACAAATCCGGCATCGTTTTCATCACTTTATTTTTCATAGCTATCCCTTTCAACTAACGGTTTTGACCAAAGTCGTGTCAAATAAGTTGTGTTTTTCCCGGTATCGCAACCGGCCTGAGGGGAAGATCGCCGAATTCATATTTGTCCGGTCTCAAGTCCAGCTTTGATGCGTTCATCGCCCAGTCCCATTTCAGTGCGCGGCCCGTGTAGGCGCTCATCCGTCCGATCACCGCGCACATCGTGCTCTCGGCGATGTTGCGGGCCTCGTTCAGCCCCTTTCCCTCGCGGATGCTGCTTATAAGATCTCGATGTTCCTGGTAGTACGGATTCTCGTTGGGACCGTCGTATTTGTAAGTGACGTTGTCCTTGAGGTCTTTAATGTATCCGACCGCCTGATCAGTGTACATCCGTCCTTCGGTGCCGACCAGACGCTCGCAAACATGATAGGCCGCACCCTTGTTTTGTTTGCACATACTCAGGACACGAACGCCGTTCGGATACTCGAACTCACAGGCAAAATGGTCGAAGATATTGCCGTACTCCGGTCCCGTCCGCGCCTGCCTTCCCCCCATTCCGATTACCTGCACAGGATGGTCGCGGATTCCCCAGTTGATTATGTCGAGGTTGTGCACGTGCTGCTCACAGATGTGGTCGCCCGAGAGCCACGTCGTGTAGAACCAGTTGCGGCACTGCCATTCCATATCACTCATTCCGGGCGTCTTTGGAACTTTGAACTGGTCCCAGGCCAGGCTCATGTTCCAGTAGCAATGGCCGGCGACTATCTCACCGATCGCGCCGTCCCGGACACGCTTGAGAATATCGAGGTAGTGGTTCTGATGCCGGCGCTGTGTGCCGGCTACGACGGACAGGCCTTTCTGTCTGGCGATCTGGCCGGCGGCCAGGAGCGTACGGACACCGGTGGGATCCACCGCGGCGGGTTTCTCCATGAAAACGTGTTTTCCCGCCGCCACCGCCGCGTCAAAATGTTCCGGCCGAAAATGTGGCGGCGTGGCCAGCAGCACCAGATCCACGCCGCTGTCAATCACACCCTTGAATGCATCGAAGCCCACAAACCGCCGCGACTTCGGCACGTCCATCCGGCTGCTCAGCGATTTGAAGGCATCTCTGTCGTAACGGGCCTCGGCCCCTTCGCTAAGCATCTTGTAACTCTTGTCTAATTGGTCCTGAAATAAGTCACCCATCGCCCATAACTTGACAGGCGTGTTTGTACTCAGCAGCACCTGTGTAGCGGCCCCGGTGCCGCGTCCGCCGCAGCCGATTAGTCCGACCTTGATGGTGTCGGTGCCGGCGGCGTTAAGTCTGCTCGCGGAGGTCGAAAAAGCTGCAAGCGATAAGGCCGAATGTTTGACAAAATCCCTCCGAGTCAGTTTGTGGTTTTTCGGAGTTGCCTGGTTTTTCATCGATATCCCTTTCAATCGTTTCGCTTTGCGTTGTCAAAGCCACAACGAATAGCGCCCTCAAACTCCTCCGGGTGTTGAAGACAACATTTTACAACAATGAAGGTACTTTTAATCAGACATGCGGTCAAGCAGAATCTGACAATTAACTTCCGCTTTCTTATACTGTAACGATATTTACTTGACAGCCCGTCGCAAACGGAGATTTCGTTTGACGAAATGGTGGTCAATCTGATACAAATTAAATCAGCGAAGATTATGCCTGCTCGGATGCATTTCTATGGATTCTGATATTCCGGCGGGGCCGCGAGCTTTTTTTCAGACTATTGTGTTTAAATTCGAAATAAAGTTGGGTCAATAATCGTACGGTTTTTTGCCCTGTTTGATTCGGCTTTCGTTTTGCATTTTGCGCAGGGTCTCGGTTAAGACTTTGGCGAGTTTTTCATTACCCATTTTCTTCGCCTGCTCGGCGGGTATGGCTTTGCCGTAGCTGACCACAATCGAGCCGTGCGAGAACAGCTTCTTATGCCTGGGCCAGCAATCGAAGGCGCCGTCAATGACTACCGGCACAACCGCCGCGCCCCCCCGCCTGCAAAGCAGGCCGAATCCCGGCTTGAACGGCGTGATTTTCCCATCCCGCGACCGCGTTCCTTCCGGAAAGAGACAGACTCCCCTGCCTTGCTTTAGCACGTTGATGACCTTCCTCATCGCAGATATGTCGGCCTCGCCCAGTTTCACTGGTATTGTTCCGACAGATCTGATCATCCTGCCGAATAACCAGTGTTTAAAAAGGGACTCACGAGCAAGAAAGCTCACGCGTCTCTGAATGGGCCCGCCGCATAGCATCGGATCGAGATAGCTCTGGTGGTTACTGATCAGGACAAAAGCACCTTTCCGAGGGATATTTTCTCTGCCGTAACTGCGTACGCGAAAAAAAACCATGCAAAAAATCCTGCACGCCCAGCGTGCAAGCCAGAACCACCCTGCACCAGAAGCGGTACAGGGCCATTTCGCTTTTATGTTTTCTTTGAGCATTTTTCCTTTACATAGCCTGCAAGCTTTTCCACGACCTGCTCTATGCTAAGATTTGTTGTGTCGACGATAATTGCATCTTCGGCCGGCTTCAACGGACCAACGGTCCTGCTCTCGTCGCTTTTATCGCGTTGCTCGATAGCCTTTTTTATCTGCTGAAGGCTGCCGGCGCCACCTTTGTTCTGCAACTCAGCCAGCCTTCTTCTCGCCCTCTCGGCCGAATCAGCAGTCAGATAAAACTTCACATCGGCGTCACCGAATACAATCGTGCCCTGATCTCGTCCTTCTGTAACGATTTTCCGCCGGCCCGCGGCGAACTGTCTTTGCATCTGCACCAGTTTTTCGCGCACTCTCGGCGCGGCGGCGATATACCGGGCATTGGCAGTGACCTCGGAACTGCGAATCTGTTCGGTGACATCGGTATTATCGATGCGAACGGTCGTTTTGCCGGCCCGGACGGAGAATTGAAATTCGCGTTTTTTCGCGACGTCGAGCAGCTTCCGTTCGTCATTCAAATCGGTGCCGGCCCGCATTGCAGCCAACGTTACCGCTCGATACATGGCGCCTGTATCGAGAAAACTCGCGCCGATCTTCCGGGCCAAAAGCCGGGCCACTGTACTTTTACCGCTGGCCGCGGGACCGTCAATCGTAATAATCAAATCCGCCATTGGATTAAAATTCAAAGATTAGAAATAAAAAATCAAAATAGCGGAGTCCCGGCGGGCCGGGACGACTTCCATGATTTTACATTTTGCACTCTGGTTTTTCATTTTATTTAACCACTTTGGCCACAACTATACTTGTATCATCGATCTGCCTGGCAAGTCCTACAAACCGCCTTCTGTATCTGAGAACGTTTTTGATCATCCGCTCGGCAGAGCCTGTGGCGAATTTTTTCGCCGTGGCCAGCAGATTTTCTCTGCCCCATAATTCGTTATCGAAGTTGATAGCATCGGTCAGCCCATCGGTATAAAACAGCAGACAATCGTTGTTTGTCAACTTGACGGTTCCTATCTCATATTCGGTCCGTGCATCGACTCCAAGCACAAGCCCGCCTTTGTCAAGGTCGATAACCTTTCCGTTTTTTATCAGGATAGTCGGCTCATGCCCGCAATTACAGTATGTCAGAGTCATCCGGGAGACGTCGATCATAGCGTAGAACAACGTTATGAATTCACCGTCTTTGCACTCATCACACGCCATTCGGTTGAAATTCTTGATAACGGTACGCGTCCGGTTGACCTGCCTGGCGCGGTCTGCGGTGTTCTCGGCAAAAAAGCCCTCTTCCACCCGACAATCCGAGCACTCCGTACAACGTTCCGCATAGGCCCTGGCCGCCCCGCGGAACCAGCTCATCATCATAGCCGCAGGTATTCCTTTGCCCATCACGTCGGCAATCGTGACAAGAATCTGCGTCTCGCTTATCCGGCGGAAATCGTAAGCATCTCCACCGACATCGAAGCATGGGATATAGGCCGCGGCGATGTCCAGACCGCGTATTGCAGGGGCTTTCACCGGAATCATTCTCCGCTGGACCAGCCCCGCCAGCCGCATCTGTTCGGCTATCCGGGCGCCTTCGATCGCCTTTGCGTAGAGCCGGGCGTTCGTAATGGCCACTGCGCATTGCGAAGCGACCGCCCTGGCAAGATTAATATCATCTTCTTCAAAGTGCATAGGCTTTGGACTGTAAAGCCGGAGCACACCAATGGCCCGGCCTTTAAAGTGCATCGCAACCGTAAGCTGGCTGACAAGCCCTTCTCTGATTGTCGCTTCTTTGTATTTGACTCTTCCGTCGACTCGCATATCGTCCAGGACGACCGCTTCGCCTGCAAAAGCCGCTTTTACCACTGGATCATTCTTTGAAACCACGCCCTTATTGCGGTATTGCTCGCTAAGGCCGTATGTGCTTCGCATTTTTAAATCGCCGGCCCCATAATCAAGCAGCCGAATCGAGCAAGCCTTGACGCCGACTGTCTTTACCGCCGCTTCGGCCAGTTTATCCAGCGCTTCCTGAAGCGAAAATTCCCCCGCCACCAGCGTGGTAAGCTGATAAATCTGCTCATTTCTTTCTATTTGTTGCTTTGTCTTTTCGGGCATAATCAATCACTGTTCCAAACATTCAGGATTATACTTTACTTGGTGCTCCGGGTGAAACTTAATTTCTTCTATTACTGCCGGGAAGCCGGATTTGTTCGCTTGCAGGAACGGAATTGGTCGGTTAACATATCAGTATTGGAATCTGTGAGTCAATAATCATTATTAGATAAACGATAAGAAATGGTCGCAAAACACATAATTTTTATCGGCCGCGTTCAGGGCGTCGGCTTTCGCTTTACCACCCACAGGATGGCGCACAGCCATCAGCTCGCCGGTTTCGTCCGCAACCTGCCGGACGGCACCGTCGAGATGTTCGCCCAGGGCCCCGTACGAAATATTGACGATTGCATACAGGACATAAAAGATTATTTCGGTGACTACCTAAGAGAGACAAGACTCCAGGAAATACCGCCGGATCCGAAGTACAAAAATTTCAGAATTACCTTTTGATCAATCACACCTGATATGCAGTCGTTTTGAATCTACAGGGACATTGACATGAAAAGCATCATCTCCTAATATAATGGCTGAACGAATATTGATATGACTGATTATAACCTGCTTGCACTGAGTAGATCAGACGAGTAGCGGTAGATATGGATTTTGAGTATAATGGGTGAAATCAGGCTTACTCCAACAGGGCAATTGCGTTGGGAGTCCATCTCCGAACAACCTGAATCAGCGGTTCTATGTGGTCTGCAAAAGATCTTTCAAAAAGACTGTTTTGAGGGCTTGTTTAACCTTGCAGCGGAGAAGTACGATACAGACACCTCACTGACTTTGCGATACTGGCAGGGACTGGCGGAGCAGTACTTGACAAAACTATGTCATATACCCGAATCGGCAAAAGATATTGTAATAGAGGCGCCTTCATCTGCGGAATATTCGACGTTGTTGTTGACGGCGCCGCCGATGTCCGGCGGGGAGTACCTTACCGAAAACGTTCTTCAGAAGATATGGTCAGGTCTGGATCAATGGGTCCGTTCGGCAGTCGATTCTTCCGGGGGACTTGCTGCATTTCTGCATAAGCACACGCCCAAATGGCGTCAAGTGGGTCGGGTCTGTTTTCACCTGGCGGAAAACAAGGCAGACCAGGCATATCCCTTTGCGTTTATGGCAACATACTCCACGGGTTTTGGCTCGGGAGGACGACTGAAGCATCTTCCACTTCGCAAAGCATTGGAGCAGTATGCCGGCGCCAGGAACCGCTCAGCGTTGATTAAGCTGTTGTCACCGGTCCAGCAGGCAAGTAGTAGGTTAAAGTGGGTTAATAAGCTTGTGGAATCCGGCGACATTTATCAGCCGTTGGCATGGCCGTCGAATGTAGCATATCATTTTTTGAAAGATGTACCGGAGTTGGAAGCGTCAGGCTTGACTGTTCGACTGCCTAACTGGTGGAAGAAACGTGTTCGTCCGGCGGTTTCAGTCACTATTGGGGATAAACGTAAATCCAAACTCGGCTCTGATGCTGTGCTGGACTTCAATGTTGGCGTTGCTCTCGGAGAACAGCGGCTTTCTCCGGATGAAGTGGAAGAACTTCTCGCCGGTGGCGATGGCCTGGTTTTGTTTAAGGGGCAATGGGTTGAGGTCGATCGTGAAAAATTGCAGGAAGCGATTAATCACTGGGAAAAGTTACGATGCCAGGCCCATAACGGTGAAGTTTCATTTATTGAAGGGATGCGGATGCTGGCGGGAGCATCTGCCGATTTGAAACACGAAGAGCAATCCAATCGGGAAACAGAGTGGGTTCATGTCTCCGCGGGTGATTCGATGCGGGAGATTCTTGCCGGACTGCGCGAGCCGGATAGACTTGATATGGTCGATGCCGGCACAAAGTTGAAAGCAACGCTGCGACCCTATCAGCGAGAAGGACTTGCGTGGCTGTATTTTCTTGTGGAGCTTGGTTTGGGTGCATGTCTGGCTGATGATATGGGACTGGGCAAAACGATTCAGACGCTGGCGTTGCTATTGTGTCGCAAGAACACTATACCTAAACGAACAAACAAACCTTCGTTGCTGGTCATACCGGCTTCACTGCTGGGCAACTGGCGCAATGAAGCCCTTCGTTTTACACCATCTCTGAAACTGACCTTTCTCCATCCGGCCGAAACAGGCCGTGACAGGATAGATCGGATAGCGGAATGTCCCGGGAAGATGCTGGCTGAGAAAGATCTGGCTGTGACGACATATTCCATGTTGATTCGTCAGACGTGGTTGAGGGACGTGAAATGGAGGCTGGTTATTCTCGATGAAGCCCAGGCTATCAAGAATCCTTCGACTCGACAAACCAGGGCGGCCAAGAAACTTTCCGCCCAGGCGCGTATCGCTCTAACCGGTACGCCGGTCGAAAATCGTACAGGGGATTTATGGTCGTTGTTCGACTTTCTCAACCCGGGATTGCTGGGCTCTGCAACCGTTTTCAAAGCATTCATCAAGACTCTCCAGACAAGAGAACATGACCAGTTTGCTCCGTTGCGACGTCTGGTCGGGCCGTACATTCTGCGTCGTATGAAAACGGATCGCAATATTGTCGCCGACCTGCCGGAAAAAACTGAAGTATCCTGCTATTGCAGATTGAGCAAATCGCAGATAATACTCTACGAAAACACGGTTCAGGCATTGAAAACTACACTAAAAACAGCAGATGGCATGACCCGTCGCGGAGCGGTGTTACAATCTCTGATGCGTCTGAAGCAGATATGCAACCATCCCAGCCAACTGAATGGCGATGGCCGATACGCCCCTGTTGACAGCGGAAAATTCATCAGAGTACGGGAGATTTGCGAGGAAATAGCTTCCCGCCAGGAAAAGGCGCTAGTTTTCACACAATTCCGTGAGATTACGGAGCCCCTGGCGGATTACCTGGCGGTTGTGTTCGGCCGTGCAGGACTGATACTCCACGGTGGAACACAGGTACGAAAACGTAAAAAACTGATAGAACAATTTCAAAGCAATGAGGGTCCGCCATTTTTTGTTCTATCTCTCAAAGCAGGTGGAACGGGATTGAATCTAACGGCGGCTTCTCATATAATCCATTTTGATCGCTGGTGGAATCCTGCTGTTGAGAATCAGGCCACGGACCGGGCGTTCCGTATCGGCCAGAAACGTAATGTCCTGGTTCATAAATTTGTGACTACCGGCACAGTCGAGGAACGGATTGATGCAATGATTTCTGAGAAGCAAAAGATGGCCGATGGAATTCTTGCTTCCAACAGTGAGGAGAACCTGACCGAGCTGCCGGACGATGAAATTCTGCGTCTGGTACGTCTAGATGTTACCCGTGCTCAATTATAGAGGATATTCACTATGGCATACTATTGGAGCCCTTATGTTCCGGTAGCTCAGCGACGAGCGAAAGCTCTGCGGAAAATGCAGCAACTTCGCAAAAAGGGCAAGAGCATTCAACCTGTCGAAATCGAGGGACGAACCATTGCCCGCAGTTTCTGGGGCAAGGCGTGGTGCGAACATCTTGAGTCTTTTTCTGATTTTGAAAACCGACTACCCCGCGGTCGAACTTATGCACGTAACGGCTCGGTCTGTCACCTGACTGTTGAAACCGGGCAAATAAAGGCCATCGTCAGCGGGTCGGAACTCTATAATGTTAAAATTAAGATCAAACCATTGAAGACTTCCATCTGGAAGGCGATAAAAAGCCGATGCAGCGGACAAATTGGCTCGATGCTCGAGCTGCTTAAGGGACGATTATCTGATCATGTCATGTCCATAGTAACCGATCGCGCTAAAGGATTAATGCCTTTGCCGGGACAAATCGATATGCGCTGCGATTGTCCTGACTGGGCTGGAATGTGTAAACATGTTGCCGCTGTTTTGTACGGTGTCGGCAACCGGCTCGACAACCGGCCCGAATTGTTATTCACGCTTCGCAACGTTGACGCAAATGAACTGATTGCCGGCGACATCTCACTGCCTGATTCTTTTGCAGGTGCCGGCAAAACTATTGCCAATGACCGTATCGCCGATATTTTTGGTGTTGACATTGATACGGAAACCAGCGAACTTCCGCGAATCCGACCAACGGGCAAATCGGTGGCAAGAATGCGAAGACGACTCAAGCTTTCAGTATCGGAGTTTGCAGAGCGTCTTGAAGTTACTCCAGCGAGTATATACCGCTGGGAGAGGACTTCGGGGCGGTTAAAACTGCGGCCTCACACATTCATAGCCCTCGCAAGGTTACATCAGCAGGTACGCACTAATACCACTCCTTGACTCCTAAAATGTAAAGAGTATGAGCAGGGGACATTGAAGCTTTTTATCTCGAATGAGAATTTTATTCGGCAAGATGCCGGATTAGGCCGAGTTTGCGGGGTACTACGAGGTCGGCCGTTCTGGTCGGCTGGTCGGGCTTTACGGCGTAGCTGACGTTCATTATTTCGATGAATTCGGCGGTGTATTCCTTCAGCACGCCGCAGTATTCCAGTATTTTGTCGCCCTTAATCATCTCGAGCACGACCTTGTGGCCGATATATCTTTCCAGCAAAGGCTCGAAGGAAGTTCCCGCCGAGGCCATCAGCTCCTGTTTCATCTGGGAGACATATTTGTCCTGAGAAGTCAGCACTTTGCCGGCGGGCGTGGCCTTTTTAGCCTGGCTGACGAGCAGATTGATAATCTCCACAACCGAATCTCTCACGGTTCGAAAAACATTCAGGATTCGCCTTTTGAGCCTGCGCCACGGGCCGGGATGATATGTCCTTTTCAGCTCTTTTTCTCTTTCTTTTTTGTGCGGCTCGCTAAGCTCATCGTGGAAGCGAACCACCGCCTGGATTTCAGGGTACTCATACTTATACAGGATATAACTGGCTTCTTCGTGCCCCTGCTGGTCTTTGTGTTTTTCGGGATACATAAACTCCAGCCCTGTATTTTCGACCCTCAACCTGCCCCAGATTGTCTTGCCGGACGTCTGTTCCAGCGTTACCATATTCCGCTCGAAATCCCGCAGGCACTTATCCCGGCTTCTTTTCCTGACAAAAGCGCCTATTCCTGCGGCTAAAATAATAAAAATTATTGTCAAAGCTGTCGCACTATCGCCAAACATAAAATGTATTCAACCTCTCAGTTCGTACGTATTTAAGGTTCATCACTCAAATTTGTGCCAGTATCACAGTGTAATTCTTGCCGTAAAAATCGGCGCATTTCGGGCAGGTCGTATAGAAAAAGTACATCTTCCGAATATCTTTCGCCTTCGATTTTACATAGGCCTTCATTTGCTGCGCCCACTTGCCGGCGTCTTTGTACGGCCCCTCGAAAACCTTTGTCAAAAAAGTCCCTGATATCCTCGCCATAGTTGACTCAGGCACATCCTTTGCGACCGCGATATAGATATCGCTGCCCCAGAGAGACTTCTCATCCGAGAGCATTACGGGCATCGGCACGAGAGCGCCGGCCCGCTGAATCTTCTCCATGTTCCTGACCATTACCTTTCCGAAGTTCAGCGGGATGTGAAAGAAACTCCTGACGTGATCCTTGACGAATAATTTATCCTGAAACGTCACCTCTTTTTCATCCCACGGTTCGGGATCGAATCTCGGGCAGCAGCCCGTCTCCGAATTTTCATAAAGCTTATCCATAACCTTAACCTCGCATTCTTCTATAATTCCAGCCCCGACTTTTCCAGCGCTTCGAGCGCCCGTTTATGACCCTCTTCGTAGCCGTACCAGGCATCCACAATCTTTCCCTCTTTGTCGATAATGTAATTCAGCGGCACGCCGCTCATTTTATAACCGTAAAATCCGATCTTCCCAGCGGTATCGGAAGAATCCAGGATACTCGGGAACGTCGCCGAATTTTCCCGCATAAAATCCAGCGCAATCTGCTTGTCGTCCGCGCAGTTGAATCCGAGAATCACCAGACCCTTGTCTTTATACTTTTCAGAGATTGTCTGGAGATGACGCATCTCCTGCCGGCAGGCCGGTCAGCCGGCCCGCCAGATATAGAACCAGACAATCTTGCCGCGATAGCCTGAGAGTTTTATCCTGGTATCGTCGGCCGCGAGCAGTTCGAAATCGGGCGCTTCGGTGCCCGGCTTGAGAAGCTTCTCAGCCAGATCGGGCGGCGTCCACTGCTGCCAGCCGGCCGGCGGAGACCAGACAAACTTCTCATTCGGAATCTCGGCATTGATCCGCACATCCGACCAGTATTCATAACTGACGATTGGACGGGCGACGCGAACTACCTCCTTCAATTTCCGTGGGAGATGGTCCTGCCTGGATAGCCATAGATACCAGATCCGCTGACGTTTCATAAAGCTGACCTCGATCACATCACACTCATGGCCGGCGACGGTCTCGGTGTACCAGCTTCTTACGCCGTCCAGGTACGGTTCAAGAGAATCCGTATAGCCGTGGAAGGTGCTCGGATCGATTACCGTCATACCCATACCAGCCCTGAGCCCGCCGACTTCGTGGCCGATAGAGTGCCTGCCGACAGGCGTGGCCCTTTTCATATAGACTTCAGGCCCGTCATAATTCAGGCCGTCCCTCTCGTTCGAGACGGGCGAATTATCCCAGGGCCAGTAAATCCAGAGATGATCGCCGTCACCGACGAGTGTACCGCATTCTGCACCTTTACTATTAACGGTCTCCACGCGAAAGTAGTTGGGTTTTTTCATCCAGATCATGTAGGTGCAATTGCCGCAATCGCCTTTATAGAAGAGGCTTTCGGCGTTTCGCATCGTCGCAATCATCTTCTCATAGAGAGCATGCGCCTCAGGCTCATCCTTGAAAGTATCTTTAACGGCAGCCGCCTGAAATGTCACCTGGTTGGGCTCGGCCGGAGTCATCGCCTTGTTGGGATCGGCCAGCGATGTTATTTGTTTAGATTCAGGCTGCGGCGCATCGACCGATATTGGTTGCAGGGTTATATCAGACAGCCGGCACACCGAAACCGCAGCGGACTGTTCGGGCTTCTCCGGCGGGCTGGAGAAATAGACGGCTAAACACACAAGCAACGCGCTGAAAACACCAATCATCAGCCATACGGAGTTTTTGTTTCTCATTTGCATCACCTGCGATCTTTCTTCTCAGGCGTTCGAGATGATTCAGTCGATTACAACCGCAGTGCCTTTGGCCGAAGCCATCAGAAGCGATTTATTCTTGGAGCCGACGTTATCGTAGTCCAGGGCGAAGCCGACAATGGCATTGGCTCCAAGTTTTCTCGCTTCATCCTTCGCTTCGGCAATCACGTCGTCCTGCATTGTCTTCATCACTTCCTGATATGATTCCGACCGTCCGCCGAAGATGTCGCGAAAGTGAGTAAAGAAATCACGGATAACGTTGATCGCCCGAACGTTCCGCACAATCACTATCCCCTTGTACTGCCTGATTTGTATCCCATCCAGAATCGGCGTCGTGAAAATTTGAATATCGTCCATCGGATTCCTTTCATAATCCCCCGATACGTTCGATATAAACCGCCAACTCGTTTCCAATTCCGCCCGGTTTATTCCAGCTTCGGTCGCCGGCGGTAACGGTTACGTTTTCCTTCGTTACCTCGCTGCCGGCCACACAATCATACCAACGTAATTTATACACCCCCGCCCGCATATTTTTCAAGCCAATTTTGCCCTGTAATTTCGATGCGTACGCGATATAGCTTCCGCCTGGCCGGGCCAGAACGTATTGAGTTCCGGCGAATCCAAGCTCATCGTGCGGCGAGAATTGTTGAAAATCGGTCGACTCGAAAAAACGCACGAGCCGGCCGCAATCTTGAAGGTCGCTTTTGGCCGTCGTTGCGATATCCATCTTTAAAATCATCACGTATGCCCCGGCCATTGCACAAGCCCAGCTCTTTTGTCGTGCCTCGGCCCCGATACCATAGTCGGCCGCCTCCGACATATTCAGATTGTATCTGCCGCCGGCCTGCTTCCATGCCTTAACGAGGCCGGTATGAAGCTCGTCGGCAGTCTCGACATTGTACTGAATCGCAAACTGGTCGATATTCGGCTCGTCAGCGAACTCCGAGAAATCCAGGCCGTTAAGCTTATGCACGGCGATAACATGGTTGTGGTCGTCGGCGGAGCGGATTTCCGCGGCAATATTTTTCACCCGTTCGACGCTTAACGCCTCCTGATATTCCTCTGCGATGCACCATATCAGATTCCTGTGATGCCCGAACCGGTTTACGAGCGTGTGAATAAAATTCTTTTCTTCATCACCCACCCTGTCACCAGTCCTCCAAACCCGCGCACTGTCGTCGTAGAGAAAAAGATATATGACAATATCACTCTCATCCATCTCGGTAAACCAAGTTTCCCACTGATCGAGCACGGCGGGATTTATGTCTTTTGCCGGATCGTGATTGACAAACGGATTATGCGTTTTGTCGCCGTCGCCGCCATGCGAGCGTATCGCCATTAAGTAAATACAGTTGGCCCCGGTTCCCTTCATTTTCTCAATCAATTCGGTTTGGTCGCCGGCTCGGGTTTTATCAGCCTTTAACCTGCCGCGATAAAGAAAACCCTCCGGGTCGCCCGGGCCGCACATAAAGAACGGCCCGCCGTCGCTGCGTTTGAGCCACTGCGGACGCTCCGGATCTGCAATGATCTGTCCGGCCGTGTCATGCAGTTTCGCTGCTGGGCCGGCCTTATCGAAGTCGCCCACGGCAACCGCCCAGTCGGAACGATACGGGGCCTTCCATAGGTGCTCTTTGGCGCTAAGCGTTCCGATTTTGATTTCCTTGTACTGCTTTTTCGTGTCTATGGCAATTGCGGGCTGCGTGCCCGGCATTCCGGACAAATCCATGTGAATCGACGAAGCATCCTCGTCATAGAAAACACAGTGAAGCTTCGAGGGAACCGACAAAACACGGGCGCCATTACTCAGGCTGTTGGCCCTATGCATATCCAGCCTGAAGCGATTGTTTTTATGCCAGAACTCATAGTGTGTTCGCAGTTGTTCCGGGTTCGGATACGGGTAAGGGCTATTGGGATAGAAACCGTAGAAACCGCCCATGCCTCCGGCCATCGATTCCCACCACAGCAGTCGTCGCGTTCCATCCATCTCGAGATTAAAACCGTCGCGCTTATAGCTGTGCCTTTCCTCGTACAAATGAGGTCGTGCCAAATCGCCATCCATATCTTCGGCAATTTCCTTATAGTCAGCAGGTCCGTGCGCCGTTGTCGTCAGCGCCACATCCCGTCCGAATCCATCGTATGAGTTGACGTTAAAAAGCCCATCGAGCACATGTCCCCTTGCGCACAACAGATGCTGGAAGCCGAAATGCTCGTGCATATACGCCGCCCAGGCATTCAACTGCTCGGTGTTCGTCCACTCATGCAAATCGAAGCCGTATCCCATTGTCCAGCCGGGCAAAGGGCCAAGACGAGCAGCGATATAACGCTGCAAACGTCTATCCGCCTCTCCGTTTATACCGCCGGGAACACCTTTGGGCGTCCACTTACGCGACTCATCTCCCCATGCCCAGATGTGAATGCGGCCTCCTGATGCGTGGATTGTCTTGATAATCTTTTCCAGCACCCGGAATGCCGACGGGTCCGGATTCTCACTATCGTGCTTGTTGTGCTCTCTGACTCCGAGCTTGAACCAGTTGTTGTTGACATGTACAAAGACAATCTCGAATCCGTTAGCCAGGGCATCCTTCAAGCAGGCTCCGGCCTTTGTCTCAACCTGCTGCAAATCGGCGCCAAAATCGTCCAGATAAGCCGGATGCCTGACCCTGCTCATATAGGCGTTGAACAGGTATCCTCGCAGGTCCGTTTCATCCTTTACCTGGATCGCATATTTGTTGTCTACATGGGTAAGAAAACCTTTAACGTTTCGATTGGGATTCTCCGTAACAGTCACCGCGCCGGTATGACCGTTAAGCTCGGGAATATTGCTTGAAGTCTCGAAAGTCCACTTGCCTGTTCGAGTTCCGGTGAAGCGAAATCGCCATGTACCATTGTCATCGTAGAACATTTCGGTGGTGCATTTGCGGCCGCTGCCTGCGTGGGTAAACGTTGCCTTAGCCGACAAGTCGAACGGATTGCCCGAATCAAGGGAGCACTCGATGCTCCATTCCAAATATTCCCACGTGACTGCGGCTCTGTTGCCGAAATCCCTGTGCTGGGTGGCAGCCTCAAGCGAAGCTTGGGGATGGCTTTCTGCCAACAGCCTCAGCACGTGGTTCTCCATTTCGGCACCGCGGATTTTGGTATCGTTCCAGCTTATAATCGTATCCAGGCTCGGCAAAACAACCATCGCGCGCAGCCCGCCGTGCCCGAAACAGCCGTATGTATCGACTGGTACATCAGGCCAATGACGCACATCTTCGCTGTCAATGCCGTTTATCCACCAGAGCCAGCTATAGCTGCCGGCATGCTCGCACTGATTGTCCGGGATTCGTTTCGAGCCGATGGAACGCCGAGACGGAATCATCTCGGCAGCAATGTTGCCTGCGCGCCTAATCGAGTTCGGCACGGGTCTGGTAACAGCCATCGTCGCATATTCGCGGCTGAGAAGCTGCTCATCCTTCCATTTGCCGCCCCGCAGGTACAGCAATCCGAAACGGGCAAAATCCCGCGGTGAAATCGCAAGCCGGCCGGGCCTGTCGCCAGTGCCGAAGGCCATGAATGTCGGATCATCCTGGCATTGAATCTTGTCGGTCAGCATGGGGCCAAGCACGTCGGCGTCCACTGTATCGAAATCGGCGCCGTAAACCTTCTGAAACAACGTGTCCCAGAACAGCGCCATCTGCCAGTCATTGTAAGCGAAGGCCGTTCCGGGCGCCTCGGCAAGACCGTAGCAAGAAATCTGGTTGGCACAATGCCGCCATGTAATGCCAGTGTCCTTATAACCGAGATTTTTGTTTATCCGGTTCAGCCGCGGCTGCCATTTGCTGAGACGCTCGTCGAAGCTGAAAATTTTACCGTCCTCGACAGCCTTGAAAAGAAAGTGTGAGTAAAGAGGTTTTGCCGCCGACGCGACGTCTTTTCGCCTGCCGGCATCGCCCCAGGTATATACCATATATCCGTGCCGCACTACGCAGCCGAACCCGCCGGCGTATTCGCTCAGCTCTTTGAGCTTATTTGCATCCAGACCGACCTGTTTGGGCGTTTTCGTTTTCCATTCAGCACCCGGATACGCCGGTTCATCTGCCCGTGTCTTTATAACTGCCGCACCAACCAAAAGAATCGTTAACAGTATATTTATCAGCTTCATTATCGCTCCTTATTCCTATCGGTAAAGTGTTAGACCAAGTCTTAGCTATTCCAGGTTATATCTGTTACTTCTCTCTCTTTTTCTCTAAAAATAATGGTCGGTACACCGAATCAATTTGATAACCGTCCACTCCGGCTTCATTTAGTCTTTGAATGTCTTTGCGTGCTAATTCATAATGCCCTTGCTCCGGATAACGGAATGTGTTGATAGCAGGAATCACAAACGCTCCATTCTGCTGTAAAAGTTTAACCATCTCGCCGGGTAGTTGGTGCGGCAGCCCAAACCAGAATTTCTTGCGCAAATCGCAGGGCAAGCCTTGCCGAACTTTTTTGAATTCATCCTGAGTAACAGTCAACATAGCAACCCCCTTTAAGTGCTTGCGTAAATCAGGATCTCCATTAATTGTAACGCTGGAGTTTTCATAACCATGCTTTTTGATGAGAGTAACGATCTTCTGAAAGAACTTTTCATCTTGCTCAACTTTTACATCCAGCATGAGTCCAAGTTTCAATGAACGGCAAATACTCAGGGCCTGGTCTAATGTGCAAATAGTCTGGTCTGTATTCACATAAGTAATTTTTACGATCTCGTCTGCGTTCAGGTCTTTTATACTTTTATTGATACCACAAGACTTTTTCATGTCGTTATCATGAAAAACAATGGGTACATTATCCCTGCTTTTCCGGATATCCAATTCAACCATTGCATAATCCTGCTGTTTAGCCAGATGGATAGCCGCAATTGAGCATTCCGGACTTTGGGCTGTTATCACCCCTCCTCTATGGGCAATCAAGATAGGTTTTTTGCTTCTTATAGAGTGGGAATCACGAAAATCAATCAAATCATTTTTTCCGGATTCTTCTTTTGTACACCCGATATTTACGGTTAGCAAAGCCAGAGGAATTATAATGAATTGTGTTATCCTTATTTTCATAATTTTGTTGTCCTTTAAAAATCTCATTCATCCGAAATTTCCCATTTAGATACAAAAGCTGCACACCGCTAAATTCCAGTCAAATTGTCACCCATTATACGGGAAATCCGGGCTTATTCATCTTCCAGGTTGTTATTGACCGAAGAAGCCTCTAATTTTTTATAATCGCCGGTGGTATCGACAAAAACATTATCCGAAAACAGCACGTGTGTAGTCGCCGGGCCTTCGAGGCTCAGCGCGCTCGGCCTCAAACCGGAAAACAGGTTGCCGGTCACGGCGATGCCGGATGTGCCGTTTAGGACCATGCCGGCCGCCGCCAGGTCGTTTGTTCCTCGCTTGACCTTGCCTTCACCGATATAGCTGTTGGAGAAATTGTTGCCGGTAACGGTGATTCGCCCGGAAGCCGGCCCGATGTTCAGGGCATCTTTGCCCATAATGGTAAAAGTGTTGGCGCTGACGGTGCAGCCGTGCGCATCCCGCAGGGCAATTCCGCCGGAAGCATCGTGTGCAATCACGTTGGCGCTCAGTGCGATTCCGTAGCAGTCGCGGTCGAGAACGATTGCCGTGCCGTTGCACTCTTCAATCATATTACCGGAGACGACCGAGCCATAGGTATTTTCGATGACCACGCCGTCGCCGAGATGGTCGTCGAGACAGTTGCCCGTCATGCAGAGATTGAAACCATCGATGAACCGCAGAGCATCCTGATTCTCCTCGAACTGGTTCGCCGAAACGACGACGTCGTGACAGCCGATCATATTCAGCCCGGTCTTCTTGTTATACGTCATCAACGAGTTGCAAATTCGCGGGTCCTCGTAGCAGAAGTAAAGCCGGATACCGTCGCCGCCGTGATAGCTGACGGTAACGCCGTCGATGAAAAGTTCGTTAATCCGCCGGGCATCGATGCCGTGGCCGCTCTTCTCGTTGCCGGTAATACGGAAGTCCGCCAACTGAATCCGCCACAGCTCCGCGTTTCGATTGTCGCCGGCGCTGGCGTGCTGGAGGATTAACGCGCTCTTGCCGTCTGTATTAACATTCTTAATATGTGTGGCCGTGCCGGCTCCTTCGATAAGAACGTCGGACTTGCTAACCTTCAAAGGCTCGCTAATCTCGAACGTCCCCGGCGGAAGCCGCACAACTCCGCCCTCATCCGGCAGAGCATTGATCGCCGCCTGAATCGTCGGAAACCGCCCGGCATCAATCACAGCTCGCGCCCCCGGCAGCCGCATCGGTCCCGATTCGTTCCCAAGAACTTCGCCGCCCGCGATACACAAAACCACTGCTGCGACCGTCATTGCAATACTATGTTTCGATTTCATTTCATTGCTCCTTATCATGGTTTCGTTACAAAAAAAGGCGGCGGTATTACTTCTGTAAGCAACCCGCCGCCATGAGGGATCTCTTTTCTATTATCAAGCCCGAAAGGCCGTGGAAGTCAATCGGAATTCGCCAGCGATTTCTTTGCCGCCTTGACCACGTTTTCCGCTGTGATACCGAACTTCTCGAAGCAGACTTTCGCCGGGGCGGATGCTCCAAAGGTCGAGACGCCGATAAAGACGCCTTTGTCACCGAGGTATTTGTGCCAGCCCTGTTCGACGCCGGCCTCGATTGCGACTCTGGCCTTCACGTCGGGCGGAATGACAGAGTCTTTGTATTTTTGACTTTGCTTTTCGAACAGCTCCCAGCACGGCATGCTGACCACCTGTGCGGCGATATTTTCTTTTGCAAGAGCTTCAGCGGCACTTAGAGCGACCGATACTTCCGAGCCGGTTGCCAAAAGCAGAACCGTGTCACGGGCTTCCAGCCCGCGATTCGAGGGCGGGGCGCCCTCGACACGAAGGACGTAGGCACCCTTACTCAGATTTGTCGCCGAGCCATATTTGCCCTGGTCCAGCACGGGCAATCCCTGCCGGGTCAGCAGCAGTGCTACCGGCCCATCGCGATGCTCCAGCGCGTACTTCCACGCCTGGGCGGTTTCGTTGGCGTCGGCGGGTCGGAAGACGAGCAGGTTCGGAATCGCCCTCAGGGCGGCGAAATGCTCGACCGGCTGGTGGGTCGGGCCGTCCTCGCCGATGCCTATGCTGTCGTGCGTGAAGACGAATATGGTCGGATATTTCGAGAGGGCCGCGACGCGAACTGCGCCTCGCATATAATCGCTGAAGACCAGGAATGTCCCGCCGTACGCACGGGCAAGGCCGCTGACGGAAATCCCGTTCATAATCGCGCCCATGCCGTGCTCACGAATTCCATAGCGTAAATACCTGCCATCCCGTGCATCCTTCTGGAAATCCTTCGCTTCCGGCCACCGCGTATTGTTCGAGGGCGTCAGGTCCGCCGAGCCGCCCAGAATCAGCGGCAGCTTCGGCATCAGTTCGGCCAGGACTTTGCCGGACGCCTTACGCGTCGCCAGGGAGCTGCCCGGCTCGAATGCCGGCAGGACTTCATCGAGGTTCACGGGCAGCCGGCTGGCCGCGGCGTCCTCGAACTGCGCAGCAAGCTCCGGATATTTTTTTGCGTATTCGGCGAACAGCTTGTCCCACGCGACCTGAGCTTTTTTGCCTTCGGCCTGAACCTTCTGCATGTGCGCCTTTACTTCGTCGGGAACATGGAAGCTCTTTTCCGGGTCCCAGCCGAAATTTTCTTTAATCAGCCTGATTTCATCATCGCCCAGAGGCGCGCCGTGCGCCCCGGCGGTGTCCTGTTTGTTCGGACTGCCGAATGCAATGTGTGAGCTGAATTTTATTATCGTTGGCCGTTGTTTTTCCGCCTTCGCATTTTCTATTGCCTTCTCAAATGCGGCCATATCGTTGCCGTCACCTTCGATGACCAGAACGTTCCAGCCGTAGGCCTCGAAACGTTTGGCCCTGTCCTCAGTGAATGACAAATCCGTGCTGCCGTCGATGCTGATGTTATTATCGTCGTAAACTACGATCAGGTTATCGAGGCCGAGGTGTCCTGCGAGGGAGCTTGCCTCCGAGGCAACGCCCTCCTGCAGGTCGCCGTCGCTGGCGATGACGTAAATGTTGTAATCGATAACGGGAAATCCGTCACGGTTGAAATGACTCGCCAGGTATTTCTGCGCTATCGCCATTCCGACGGCGTTGGAAATGCCCTGTCCCAGCGGCCCGGTAGTCACTTCGACGCCGCGGTCCGGCTCGTATTCCGGGTGTCCCGGCGTTTTACTGTGCCACTGACGGAAATTTTTCAGGTCGTCCAGAGTTATGCCGTAACCGGTCAAATGAAGCAGCGAATAAAGCAGCATGCTGCCGTGGCCCGCCGAGAGAACGAAGCGATCACGATTGTGCCATCCCGGATCGGACGGATTGTGCCTGATATATTTTGTCCAGAGCACGTACGCCGCCGAGGCCATTCCCATCGGCATACCGGGATGGCCCGAATTGGCCTTCTGCACACCTTCCATCGACAAAAAACGAATCGTTTCTATACAAAGCTCGTCGAGTTCAGATAAACCGGGATTTTTCACAGTTACACTCATCACGAAATTCCTGTAATCAAATGTTCACTTTATGTTTGTGCCTACATAACGCCGCTGATAAAGTAACGGATACACCTGCTTTTAGCAAGGCTTTTATTGCTGCAACTATCGGCACGTAGTAGACTGTAACATAATAAACGCTGACTTGTCATTCTGAGGCGAAGCCGAAGAATCTCAAACGATACAATGTTTTCAAACGTCATCGTCGAGATTCTTCACTTCGTTCAGAATGACAATCCTGTAAATAATGTGTTACTAACCACTGGTATTAAATAACATTCACGCAGGTTTGACTTTCCAAGAAAAAAATGGGAAAATCAGTGCTTTCCTGAACTTTTTAACTTGCTGCGCATCTGTATAAATCGAGAATAGCGCATGAAAAAGTCCGCCAAAGTAATAGAAGAACAGGTATTGCTGCTTCGCTGCCAGATGGGCGATATGGACGCCTTTGCGGAACTTATCGAGCGCTACGAAAGGCCTCTGCGTTATTTCATAAACCGGTTGCTGGACAACAGCGAACTGACGGAAGATATTTTCCAGGACACATGGCTGACGGTCATCAGGCGGATACACGGCCTGAGAGAAATCGATGCCTTTCCGGCGTGGCTGTACCGGATAGCGCGCAATAAGGTATATCAGCAGCTCAGGACAAAAAGGAACGTACTGAAACTGGATGAAAACATCGCGGTTGAAGATCACGCCGAAGAAGATGATTTCTCCCGCGAAGATGCGGCAAAAGTTCACAGATGCCTGAAAGAATTGTTGCCCGAATATCGGGAGGTGCTGATGCTGCGGTTCCTGGAGCAGATGTCATATCAGCAGATATCGCAGGTGCTGAACTGCAAGCTGGGCACCGTTCGTTCACGAATCCATTACGCAAAACTCGCGCTTAAAAAAGAACTGGAGAAATAAAAATGGAAAAAGCAAAAGATATAAAAGAAGAGCTTCTCAAACAAATAGAAGGCGAATCAACCGAGGCGACTGATGTAAGCTATACATCGGCACGGAAAATCATCGAGGAACACAAGGCTCGAGTTAGACGGCGGAAGTGGATTGCAGCAATAAGCTGGTTAATCACGCTTTTATACGCTGTGGCCCTGCATAATGTGAAGATCTACGCGATTAAGCACAACATCCAGGATGTTTTTACCAGGGAAGAATTCTGGCTAATTCGTTACTCAGATATGACAACGATAGTAATGATAATAATCTCAGTTCTTCTTACTTACCTGGTCTATGCCAAGTCGAAGACTTTGACGCTGCTGCTGATTTGCGCCCGTCTGGCCGGCATTGAAGAACAACTCAAGAAAATATCTCAGGACAAATCTCCTGCCTCCGTGTCTTGACAGATCCTCCGGTACATCATAGACTCTTACGCGCCTTTCCACGAATTGGACGGGCAAGGCCGTCTATAAGAAAAAACCAGGAACTGAAGGGGACAAGACAGATGAATCGACGTGATTTTCTAAAATTTACCGCAGCCGGTGCGGCGGCGTTTTCGCTGCCGGATATGGCGTTTTCAGCCAGGTCGGCACGAAATAAGCCAAATGTACTTTTTATGGCAATTGATGATTTAAACGACTGGGTCGGCTGCCTGGGCGGGCATCCGGACGTCAAGACGCCGAATCTCGACCGCCTGGCGAGCAGGGGGGTGCTGTTTACCAACGCCCACTGCTCGGCGCCGGCCTGCAATCCATCCCGGGCCAGCTTGATGACGGGGATTCTGCCATCGACTTCCGGCATATATAAGAATCCCAATCCCTGGCGCAAGTCGCCCGCGCTGAAAAACGCCGTGACGATTCCACAGCACTTTATGGCTCACGGCTACAGCGCAGTCGGGGGCGGCAAGATTTACCACGGCGCTTTCCCGGACCCGCCCTCGTGGCAAAGCTATTTCCCATCGCAGAAGAAGAACAAGCCGGACGACCCGATGCCGCCGAACCGGCCGATTAGCGGTATCCCGAAAACGGCGCATTTCGACTGGGGTCCGGTGGACGTGCCGGATGAAAAGATGGGTGACAGGCAGGTGGCCGCCTGGGCGATAAAGCAACTGCGGAAAAAACACAACAAGCCGTTCTTTATCGGCTGCGGCTTTTTCCGGCCGCATCTGCCCTGGTACGTACCGAGAAAATACTTCGACATGTATCCGCCGGACGAGATAACATTGCCGAACGTTAACGAAAACGACCTCGACGATGTCCCGGAGCTGGGCAAAAAAATGGCCAAGCCCCAGGGCGACCACAGGAAGGTACTCGAGCACAAGCAGTGGCGAAAGGCCGTACAGGGCTATCTTGCATCCATCAGCTTCGTCGATACCTGCGTCGGAAGGGTCATCAACGCTCTGGACAGAAGTGACTATGCGGACAACACGATAATCATCCTCTGGAGCGACCATGGCTGGCATCTCGGCGAGAAACTCCACTGGCGCAAATTCTCGCTCTGGGAAGAGGCGACGCACAACGTCCTGATGGCGGTCGTGCCCGGCGTCACAAAGCCCGGCGGACGATGCTCCCGTCCGGTTACAATGCTGGATATTTACCCTACGCTTATCGATCTATGCAGCCTGTCCCAAAAGAATGAGATTCAGGGAACAAGCCTCGTGCCTTTATTGAAAAATCCGGGGGCCGAATGGGAGCGTCCGGCACTGACGACGCACGGCCGGAACAACCATTCCCTGCGCAACGAACGCTATCGGTACATCCGTTACAGCGACGGCACGGAAGAGCTTTACGACCATGATAAAGATGAGCTGGAATGGACAAATCTCGCCGGCGATCCGAATTACGCCGAGGTAAAAAAACAGCTCGTAAAATGGCTGCCCCGGACAAATGTCCCCGAAATAACGAAGGCGAAAAAGAAACGCACATAAAAACTGAGATTAATGTCATTCTGAACGCAACGTGAGGCGTCCCTTAGGCAGAGCGTAGCGTATTGAAGAATCTAAACGCAGAAGGATCGTAATCAACCGATGTGTTCATATTACATCGGCAACGTCGAGATCCTTCGCTGCACTCAGGATGACAAAAACCAGTCAGTTTGAGTAATTTAATCCGGTTTAAGGCGCCTTCGATTCAAACTCGTAGTGACCCGAGCCTACGGCAAAGACGGCGATCCCCTGCTTTATTCGCAGGAACCGTACTCCCCTGGCTTTGGTTGCCGCCCGGCCCGACTCGGTAACAACTCTGGCACTCTCGGCCGGGACATAAATCGTCGCGGTCGTATTGGCGGGGATTGTCACGTTCAGCGTGAAAGTGCCATCTTCGAGCTGCCAGTCGCTGACTATCGGTCCGTTAATCGAATCGTAGCTTGCATTCGCACTTGTTATAGAACCCGGCCTGGGACGAATGATAATCTGCTTATAGCCCGGCCCGTCGGTGTCGATTCCGGCCACCGTGTTGAAGAGCCACCGGCCGACCGAGCCGAAGGCATAGTGGTTAAAAGAATTCATGCCCGCGTCCTGGAAGCCCTTTTCTTCGGTCCAGCCGTCCCATCGCTCCCAGATGGTCGTTGCGCCGTTCTTGATGCTGTAGCCCCAGCTCGGGAAAGTGTCGTTGGTAAGCAGACGATACGCGACATCCAGATGTCCCGTCTCGGTCAGGGTCGGCAGCAGGTAACTTAAGCCCACGAAACCCGTTGACAGGTGCCAGTTCTTGGCCTTGATCCTTTCGACGAGGTGTTCGGCCGCCTGCCGGTGTTTGTCGGAGGCAAGCAAGTCGAAATACAGGCCGAGCAGATAACAGGTTTGCGTCTCGCCCTTTATTCTTCCATCTTCCGAGACGTAGGCCTCATTGAATGCAGCCTTGATTTGCGAAAAGAGTTCTTCGTATTGTTTCGCCTCTTTGTCTCTTCCGATGGCGTCGGCCATTTTCGAGAGCAGCCGGGTGCTGTAAGCGAAATAGGCAGTAGCGATTACGTCCTTGGGCGTGTCGGACGCGATCGAGACCCAGTCGCCGTATCCTTTGGCCGGGCGCAGCAGGTCCTTGCTGTTTGCCTTCAAATATGCGATCCATTTCTTCATGGATTCGAAATGTCTTTCGATAACTCGTTTGTCGCCGTAAACCTGGTAAATCGTCCACGGGCAAATGACGCCGGCGTCGCCCCATGCGGCCGTGCCGTCGCCCATCGCAACCTTGCGCGGTGCCACGTCCGGAAACGCTCCTTCCGGGCTCTGCGCATCTTCGAGATCGACCAGCCATTTGGTGAAGAAGGCCGCTACGTCCATGTTGTATGTCGCGGTGCGGATGAAAATCTGGGCATCGCCGGTCCAGCCCAGCCGCTCGTCACGCTGCGGACAGTCGGTCGGCACCTCTATAAAGTTGCCTCGCTGGCCCCAGACTATATTCTTGTAAAGCTGATTGACCATCGGATCGGAGCATTCGAAATCTCCGACAAGCGGGGTATCGGAATGCACGACGACTCCGGTAATCGCATCGAGGGGCGGCCTGCCGGGATAGCCGGTGACCTCTACGTATCGAAAGCCGTGATAAGTAAAGCGTGGCTCCCAGATTTCCTCGCCGCCGCCTTTGAGAATATACGTATCGGTGCAGCGCGCCGCGCGAAGGTTGGTCGTATAGACGGTCCCGTCGGGATTGAGCATTTCGGCGAATCGCAGCACGATTTTCGTTCCGGCATCGCCGCTGGCCTTCAGCCGGACCCAGCCTGCAAAATTCTGTCCCATATCGAAGACGTATGCACCTTCCTTCGGCTCGGTGATTTCCTTTGCGCTGATGTCCATGATTTTCCGTACTGTCACGCCGGGATAGGATTCGACTTTTGCCTCGATCTGATCCGTCACAGCCACAGGCTGCCAGTCCGAAGCGTCAAACCAGTACGAGCACCAGTCGGCGGCTTCTTTACGACCGTCATAGGTTTCGCCCATCAGAAAGTCCGCTTCGAATAGCGGCCCGTAAGAGGCCTTCCATGATTCGTCGGTCACAACCGTTTGTGAGGTCCCGTCCGAGTATTCGATTTCGAGCTGAACTAAGAATCGCGGTTCGCTGCCGTAATGCTCTCTCTTTCGACCGAAGCCCAGGTATCCGGTATACCACCCGTCGGCAAGAATCGCCCCGATAGCATTGCCGCTTTGTGTAAGCAACTCGGTGACGTCATAAGTCTGGTAGTACACCCGCTTGGTGTAGTCGGTCCAGCCGGGCGTGAAGTAGTCCCGGCCGACGCGTTTGCCGTTTATCTGCAGCTCGTACAGGCCCAGGGCCGAGGCATACACTACGGCACGTTTTACGGGCTTATAGACAAAAAAGCTTTTACGCAGATAGGGCGGCGGAGGCAGAACCAGCTCGTTTTGGGCCGGCTGACCCCATGGCGCATCGCCCATTTGGGCAATCTCTTTCGCACCGGGCCATGCATCGTCGTCGAAGTCCGGTTGTTGCCAGTCGTTCTGTTCGACTTTGGATACCATCCATGAATTGTCGGTCGAAACGGCAATCGGATCGGCGTGCTCGAACTCAATCAGCAGCTTGCCGGCAAGCCCCGCCGGGTTGGCTGAGTCACCCAGATTCGAGACGGCCATCGCCAGCGTATTTTCTCCCGCGGCGAGTTTCTCGGTGATATCGAGCGTCTGGGCGTTCTGCCAGCCGGTTGCCTTGCCCGCCTGGCGGCCGTTAACGAAAAGTATTGCTTCGTTATCCGCCATCAGCCGGAATCTTGCACGTTTAATTACTTTATCCGTTTCAATTTCAACGGTACGCCTGAAGAACCGCGTGCCGATAGGAGTGTTTTCGGCCGGTACGCCTTCGTCGAACCATATCCACTTTATCCCTGCCAGACTGAGCTGGTCGGCTTTTTCTTTATCTACATAGGGCGCATCCGGTTCTGCATCGTAACCTATCCATTTAGCCTGCCAGTCTTTGGGCTCGAGCAGACCGACTGTCCACATCGCCGGCTCGCTCCAGGCCGACACGCGTCCATCCTTATCCCACACACGAACCTTCCAGTAGCAGCGCATTCGCGACGTTAACGTCTTGCCCTTGTACACCACCTGATTGCTCTGGTCCGATTTGACTTTACCGCTGTTCCAAAGGTCACCTTTGTTCTGCTCCAATGTTTCCTCGCCGGAGGACACCAGAACCTGATAAGCTCTCTGCACGTCGGATCGCCGTTCGGATTTTAGAATCCAGCTCAGCCGGGGATTGACCACGTCGATACCAAGGGCATTCTCGCGGTACTCACAGCGCAGATGCCCGACCGAGACGCCTGCGGTCTGAGTTTTATCGCCTTTTTGTATTGCCCCCTCGTCTGTACAACTCAAGCCCGAGAGTAACAAAAAGACAATCCCTATCGCCAGTATTAATTTGGACCTGTTCATATTATTTCCCTTTCCTGAAATGCATCGTCGCTTTATGTTTCAACGCTGTGCTTTTATTAGTTTGTCAAGTATCATTCTGCAACAGAACGATTTTGCGGTTATTCACTCCCGTTGGAGCCGCCGTAGATAAGACGCATCCGGCCGATGTTGGGAATAATCCCGATGCCGAACGGAAACTCTGCAAACGGCTTGAATCCGCTGGGCCAATAGACAAACATCGCCTTGCCTACAAGGTAGTCGCGCGGAACCGTTCCCTCGCGGTATTCGGACAATCCCTTATTCGCAACGCCGGGCTTTTCCCACCACCTGCCGTCCTGACTGTTAGGGCTGTTATCACCCAGAACGAAGAACTGATCTTCCTCGAGCACAAAGGGATTGTCCTTTGTGGCTCTGGTTGCCACTTTTCTGCTGATAAATCTCGGTTGCGTGTAATGAATGTCCCTGTAAATTGCTATGTGTGAGAGTGTCAGTTTGCCGGAACCGAAGATTTCCACTCGCGGCTCGACGTCTTTCTGAATCGTACCGACGTCCTCGAGATCACTGCCCAAATCGTGCGACCACTTTGTGCCCCCGTATTCAAAAATCAATTGATGGTCAACATTGGCGAACTTGACGCGAGTCTGCTCATTCATTCGAGGATGCTTGATCGATACTCCAGTCAATTCCACGGGATCTTCGCCCTTTTGTTGCTTAGTTATGATCAAGGTCCCTGTCGAGAAAAGAACTTCCGCTCGATAGGACGTTTCATATTTACTCAGAGCGATACCGATACGTCCCCGGGAATTTGCCCGGCAGTCAAAACGCACCATCAAGTCGCTGCAGTACGGCAGAGATTCGTATTCGTCGACATCATCGTAAGCATAAGTTGCTCTGAAATTGTTGCCGATTGAAGTGTCGTAAACCAGCGAATTGATTTGGCCGGCACCCTCATCGGGTGAATCCAGACGGAATATGGTCGGATTATTTCTGTCTTCTGTTATCCATTTTGAGCCACGGACGTTTTTGAACGGCTGCTGCCACGTGTGGCCGTTAAAAAAACCTTCTCTCGGCGCCACCGGCTGATAGTCGTTATCGTAAACCGGCATCCATAGCTCATTCTGAACCTTGGCGGGTTTCCGGCTGATTTGACCGTTGATATAGATATCACCGTCGATTATCTGGACAGTCTCACCCGGAAGGCCGACTAATCGCTTGATGTAATTGATTGTCGGCTCCAGCGGATTCTTGAATACTATTACATCCCAGCGTTTGGGCTCGAAGTACTGATAAATACACTTTAACACGAGTATACGGTCGCCGTTGGCTACGGGCATCCCTGCTCTGGCCCGATCGAAATGGCCGCAACTGGGGCAGCGAGTCACGGGCGGCCTGGTGTTGTCGGACGGTACGGTATCTTCCGGCAGGCGATATCGTCGCGGCACAAAGCCGTGGTTGTACTCATATCCGCATTGCCGGCATCGAAGCCGAAAATGGGCCCCCATCAGCGTATCGGCCATACTGCCGGTAGGTATGCGAAAAGCCTCCATTACGAAAGCCCGAAATACAAAGGCTAATATGAAAGCGGTGATCAGCCATTCGAAGGTGTTTGCAATTTCGGCAGCCCTGTCTTTGCTTTTTCGAGACTGCTTATCGAAACCGCTCTTATCGCTCTTATCTGGAGACATAAACACAAATCCTGCTCTAAGGTAAACTCTGCATCCTTTATTTCAGAGAAAATATATAAAATTTAAAAAGTTGATTATGCCTACAAATCCTGTACCGGTCAATAAACTATTTTGCTTAAAGGGCATTTTTGCATAAGATTTTGTTAACGATAAGCTTATATTGAATCGTTTCGAAAAGGGGTTTTCCCGCCGATACAGTGTCTTTTCCGGACTTGTCGCCGAATATTTCTCTTTCTTTATATGGCGCTGTTTAATATTTGATACATAATAAATATACCCGGATTTTTCTTTTCCGCACGATAGTGTTAAAAAAATTTTGGGATTCTTAAGAATTTTATACGAAATTTGCTTGATGTATAGAAGTCTTTGTTGTATAGTGAGTTGTGAAGTTTGAAAATTCGCATTTTGTCGGTTGATATCGCGGTCGGCAAAAGGAGTTCTTGCTCTTAAAATCATCGGCAATACGGCCGCATATAACCTGTAAAATTTGTCCAGGCGTGTGTTGAGTTGTTAAACAGCAGCTTTTAAAATGTGAACAAAATTCAGTTTCCTAATTGCTCTTTCCTGAAATGAGGTAGTCTATGGCAACAATTACAAAGAAGGAACTTATTGACCGGATTGCAGAGCGGACACAAGCAAAAAGAGTCACAGTAAAGTGCATAATTCAGGCGTTCCTTGATGAAGTAACAAGGGAACTGTGTGAAAATAACCGTTTGGAATTCAGAGACTTCGGCGTCTTCGAAACGAGGATCAGAGCTGCGAGAGTTGCCCAGAATCCGAAAACTCTCGAGCGCGTGGAAGTGCCTATGAAACGAACGGTTAAGTTTAAGATGGGCCGGCTGATGAAGGAAAATCTTCGCGCTCCTGTCGTTGAATCAGCCGAGGCGAAATAAATATGCCCGATAAATAGCAATCGCTCACAATAAAACGCAGCAGTTCCAATAGTGAACCATCAACATTTATTGTGCGGCGAGGAGCGAATAGTTGAGTTTAGTTAACAAAAGGAGCGTTTTATGTTAGAGGGAAAAGTGAAGTGGTTTAATCCCAGGAAGGGTTATGGATTTATCGCAACCGAAGACGGTCGTGATATTTTCGTCCACTATTCAAGTATTACAGGTGATGGATATAAAACTCTTGTAGAAGGCGATCCTGTCACTTTCGAAATTGTCGAGGGTGACAAGGGGCTGAGAGCTGAGAATGTAGTTGCCCAATCAGCCTCGGAAAGCGAAGAAAAGTCGTAAGGCTGTTTTTATCTCGGGCCCGAGGGGAGGTTATATAACTAACCTTATCTATCATACCCTTAATTGCCTGATTCAGTACCAAACGGCAACAAAACTTTTCGGTCGTCTTGTATAAATGTAACCATTGCCGCAAAGGTTACGGGGTTCTCCATTCCACCATCGAAGATACAAAGATTTACACAACATACGATATACGAATTATGATTGCTGGAGAATATCAATCGGGTCTGGACTGTAATGTCCTTGTGCTCAACAAGCATTATATGGCGATCCGCATAATCGGCGCCAAACGGGCTTTTTCCCTGCTTTTTCGCGACCTTGCCGAGGTCGTCTCACTCGAGGAAGGTCGATATTCCAATTACGATTTCGAGAGCTGGTGCGAGCTAAGCCAGCTCCGGCGTGATTTCGAGCCGGATGGGCACGACTGGGTCTCGACGGTGAATTTCCATATCGCCGTGCCGCGAATTATCCGGTTGCTCTTTTACGACCGTCTGCCGCGAAACGAGGTTAAATTCAACCGTCGGAATATCTTCGCCCGCGACAAAAACCACTGCCAGTATTGCGGCAAGCGTTTCCCGACCAGTGAATTATCGCTCGACCACATTATCCCGCGGAGCCTGGGCGGAAAAGCGACCTGGGAAAATATCGTGTGTGCCTGCCCGGCGTGCAACGTCAAAAAAGGCAGTCACACCCCGAAACACGCCGGCATGAAGCTAATCAAAAAGCCCGTCAAGCCCCGCCACAACCCTCTCGTCCACGTCCATCTCGGCCACCAGCGATACAAAAGCTGGAAACAATTCCTCGACCACGCCTACTGGTCCGTCGAACTGAAGTAATGTCATTCATGCTTTGACTAACACCTCGACGGCTTCAGCCTTTCCTCAAAATTTTTTACTTTTTTCGATTTTTCTCTTGCAACCCGTTACGTTATACGTTACACTTGTGATTGTTATAGGATTTAGTTGATGATTAAATCATTTAGAAACAGGGCGATCAAGAGGTTGTTTGAGGATGGGAATCGACGTCGAATCAATCCTCAGCACGCCGACAAAATCGAGCGGATCCTTGACCGTTTGGATTCGTCCCTTTCGCCTCAAGATATGAACTTGCCCGGCTACCATCTCCACCGGTTAAAGGGCGAATTAGCCGGTCATTGGGCGGTGGACGTGGCGGGCAACTGGCGGATTACGTTTCGTTTTGACGGACCCGATGTCTTCGATGTAGATTATGTGGATTACCACTGAAAGGATCATATAATGGTCACGAAAAGAAAACCAACGCACCCCGGCCTGGTGTTAAAGCATGATGTTCTTGAACCGTTGAACCTCACCGTCACTGAAGCTGCGCGACGTTTAGGCGTGACACGCAAAACGCTGTCGGAATTGATCAATTGCCGGGCGGCTCTTAGCCCGGAAATGGCAATCCGAATCGGCAAGGCGACCGGAACCACGCCCGAGAGCTGGCTCAATATGCAAGCCAAGCTGGACCTATGGTTAGCTCAACAGCATGCCCCGCGCGTAGAACGATTAGAAGTAATAGCCGGATAAAACACCGATGATCTCGCTGATCTCTGTGTCCAGGGTATCTGTTGCAAAAATATTCCGACCGAATGACGGGATGGGTCAACAGGTATCTCATACTCGTATAGAGTCGTAACGACATAGAAATCGACAAGGCAGCCACACCCCGAAACACGCCGGCATGAAGCTAATAAAAAAGCCCATAAAGCCCCGCCACAACCCTCTCGTCCACGTCCATCTCGGCCACCAGCGATACAAAAGCTGGAAACAATTCCTCGACCACGCATACTGGTCAGTTGAACTAAAATAATATCATTCCCGTGAAGACGGGAACCCAGACGTCTTTATTGTGTCATATTCCTAAGCTTTTTGTCATGTCGAGCGAAGCCGAGACATCTTGCCGGGGATTAAATAAAAACGTTTACCGATTCCGTTTATTCAGTTCTTTTTCTTCTGTTTCTATACGTCTTTTGCATCCATTTTCTCCGTCAACCTCATAAATTGATAAACGTCTATAATAATTTTCACCATGAGTTGTGGTATCGCTACGTGCCTGAATCGGACAATTGGCACGGCGGGACTCTTACCCGCTGGATGGCGGCCTTGTCGGCTGCTCCGCTATCCCTAGTTTTAACTATCGAAAACTACGCCCACTATCCGATATGCCGTTTCCAACAAGGGTATATCTCTGAAAGGATCATCGTCAACCTCTTCAGTTCGCACAAGAATCGAATCGCCAAGCCCTCCAATAGACTCAAGCATCCGAAGCCTAGTACTACAACGCTACAAAAGCTCAAGTAAAACTATGCAACCAGTCGATGATACTCCTGTAAAGGATTATTTTTTAGGAGCTTATCGACATGGACGCCAAAACGATTATGAGTATCAAAC
>Ga0180434_10000531_pt1 | contig 56019 bp, 51 predicted proteins | sample SS_ome_7_FD_132453 | JGI IMG/M metagenome (GOLD analysis project Ga0180434, IMG submission 132453) | Hypersaline lake sediment archaeal communities from the Salton Sea, California, USA - SS_1_D_2 metaG | ecosystem: Environmental > Aquatic > Non-marine Saline and Alkaline > Hypersaline >...
GACCGCACCAGGGCTACCGAACCAAAGGACGGACACCTGCCGAGATCTTCTGGGGAGCCGTCCGCGACCAACGGCACGAGGAGGTCTGATGTGTTAACACCACTACGGGACTGGACACCCTAGCCTCCGGCCCACGAGAGCGCTCCACCCGAAAACCATCCCGCGCTCCTTGACAGGGGAGCATCTCTCGCATATAGTTCACGGCCTAACGGTTAGGTTTCAGACTATTTAGGAGCTAAGGAATGCACGACGGGACGAAGAGACCGGAGGATCTGACGGTCGGGCAGCTGCTCACGCAGGTCTGTCGGATGACCGGACATCACCTGCGGCAGCACATGGAACGGATCGGTCTTCACAAGGGGCAGGGGTTCGCGTTGATCCATCTGTGGCACCACGACGGGGTCCCGCAACACGAGCTCGCGCGGGCGATGCACATCCGGCCGGCGTCGGTGACGAACATGCTTCAGCGGATGGAGCGCGACGGCTGGATCCGACGAGAGCGCGATCGAGACGACCAACGGGTTGTCCGCGTCTACCTGACGGATCGGGCCAAGGGTCTGCGGGCCGACGCGCAGCGGGTCTTCCGCGAGATGGAGGAGGAGCTCGCCGCAATCTACACCGAGGAGGAACAGGCGACGCTCCGACGACTCCTCCTGAAGCTCCACGATCGGTTCGCCCGGGACGCGGGCGACGAGGATCACCATCCTCCGTTCTTCGGGTTCGGAGACAAGTCGGAGGCGTCGACGTGAGGTCGATCGCGAGACTCCTCCGCTTCGTCAAGCCGTATCGTCTGTACGCGATCGTCGCGCTCGCGCTCTTGCTCGGGATGGTGGCGAGCGATCTACTGATTCCGCGCCTGACGCAGCGGATCATCGACGTGGGGATCGCGGCGGGCGACCTCGGCGTCATCGTGACGACATCCCTCTGGATGCTCGGCGCGGCGCTCCTCGCGGCGCTGTTCGCCCTCGGGAACAACTACTTCTCCGTCCGCGTCGCTCAGTCGGTCGCGCACGACATCCGAAGCGCCCTCGTGCGCAAGGTCCAGTCGTTCTCGTTCGCTAACCTCGATCGATTGCAGACGGGGAACCTGATCACTCGATCGACGAGCGACGTTCACATGGTGCAGATGATCGTGATGATGTCGCTCCGCATCCTGACGCGGGCGCCGATCTGGATCATCGGCGCGGTGGCGATGCTGATCCTCACCAGCCCGCGGTTGGCGCTGATGATGGCCGCGTTCGTCCCCGTGATCGGCCTGTTCGTCTTCTGGTTCGCGCGGAAGGCGCAGCCGATGTTCGCCTGGGTCCAGCAGAAGCTCGACCGGCTGAACACGGTTCTCCAGGAGAACCTGGCCGGGGTCCGCGTCGTCAAGGCGTTCGTCCGCGAGCGGCACGAGATCGAACGGTTCGACGGAGCGAACGTCGAGCTGATGAGCGAGAACATCCGAATCATGCGCCTGGTCGCCGTCCTCCTCCCGACGATGACGGCGATCCTCAACCTCGGCGTTGCCGGCGCGATCTGGATCGGCGGTGCGGCGACCCTCTCCGGCGCGATGACGATCGGCCAGGTCGTCGCGTCGATCAACTACCTGATGTTCGCGATGTTCCCGCTGATGATGCTCGCTGGGATGCTCGGTCCGATCGCGGCGGCGAACGCGTCGGCGGGCCGAATCCTTGAGGTCCTCGACGCCGACCCCAGCGTCTCCGATCGACCGGGCGCGCGGGATCTCAGCGCGCCGCGCGGGCGGATTGCATTCGAGAGCGTCAGCTTCGGCTACGGGGAGAACGGCGCCGAGCCGGTCCTTTGCGACGTCAGCTTCGTCGCTGAGCCGGGCGAAACGGTGGCGATCCTCGGGGCGACCGGCTCGGGCAAGTCGACGCTGATCCACCTGATCCCTCGGTTCTACGACGTCTCCGGCGGGCGGGTCACGTTCGATGGGATCGACGTGCGCGACGTCCGTCTGCGTTCGCTCCGTTCGCACGTTGGCGTCGCGCTTCAGGAGGCGGTCCTGTTCGGCGGAACGATCCGCGAGAACATCACCTACGGGCGGGCCGATGCGACCGACGCCGAGGTGCACGCGGCGGCCGAAGCGGCCCAGGCGGCCGAGTTTATCGACGCGCTCGCCGATCGCTACGACACGGCGATCGGGCAGCGCGGCGTGACCCTCTCCGGCGGGCAGCGCCAGCGGATCGCGATCGCGCGAGCGCTTCTCGTCCAGCCGAAGGTGCTGATCCTCGACGACTCGACGAGCGCGGTTGACATCGAGACCGAGATCAAGCTGCAGGACGCCCTCGATCGGCTGATCGCGGCGTCGGAACACCGGACGACGCGGTTCATCGTCGCCCAGCGGATCTCGACCGTCCTCCTCGCCGACAAGATCCTCGTCCTCGACGCGGGGCGGATCGAGTCGTGCGGAACCCACCGCGATCTCCTCGACCGGAGCCCGATCTACCGCGAGATCTACCAGTCGCAGCTCGGGGGAGGACAGAGCGGCAGCTCGACCTCCGAAGGAGGTGAGGGCGTGAATCTGCAGAGCGGCTTCACGGATGCCTCACGTCGTGAAGGGGGTGAGGCGCGGTGAGTCAACGTAACGCGCATCACACGCCGGAGCGAGGACAGCAGGCGCGTCCGTTCCGACCCGGTCGGGGCGGACACGCATTCGGCGGCGAGCGGGCGACGGACGCTCGCGGGGCGCTCCGACGCCTGCTCGGGTACCTGACGCCCTACCGGTGGACGATCGTCTCGGTCTTCGTCTTGGCGACGTTCGCGACGGCGATGGCCCTTGTCGGGCCGTACTTGATGGGCGTCGCGATCGATCGAATCGTCGCGCGTTCGCCGATGAGTGCACTCCTGTCGATCGTCGGGACGATGCTTGCCGCCTACGTCATCGCGTGGATCGCCAACACCGGACAGGGGGTTCTGATTGCGACGGTGGCGCAGAGGGCGATGCGCGTTCTGCGCGGCGATCTGTTCGAGCAGTTGCAGCGGCTCAGTCTTCGCTTCCACGACAGTCGCCGGTCCGGGGAGACGATGAGCCGGTTGACGAACGACATCGACGCGATCAGCCGTGTGTTGAGTCAGAACGTGACCCAGCTCTTCTCGGGTCTGCTGACGATGGTCGGGATCCTGGTCGTGATGTTCGTTCTGAGTCCGTGGCTCGCACTGGCATCGATGATCGTTCTCCCGCTGATGTTCGGGCTCGTCATTCTCATCGGGAAGAAGACGCGGACCGCGTTCCGTAGCTACCAGAAGAACCTCGGCACGCTCAACGGCACCCTCGAGGAGACGTACAGCGGCCAGCGGGTGGTGATGGCGTTCGGTCAGGAGGACCGCGTCCTCGAGCGGTTCGACGAACACAACGCGACCGTCCGCAAGCTGGGCATCTACGCGATGACCTACGCCCTGTTCGTGATGCCGATGATGGGGATCCTGTCGAACATGAACGTGGCCGTCGTCGCCGGGATCGGCGGATGGCTGGCGATTCGCGGCGTGGTGACGATCGGGTTGATCGCCACGTTCATCACCTACTCGCGGCGGTTCGCCGAGCCGCTCCGTCAGCTCGGTGGGCTGTACAACCAGGTCCAGCAGTCGCTCGCCGGAGCGGAGCGGATCTTCGAGGTGCTCGACGAGACGGCTGATCTGATCGATCGGCCGGATGCCATCGATCTTGCCGAGATCCATGGCGCGGTTGAGCTGGAGGATGTCACCTTTGCCTACGTCCCCGAGGTGCCCGTCCTGCACGGCGTCAGTCTGCGGGCCGACCCGGGGCAGACGATCGCGCTCGTCGGACCGACCGGAGCGGGGAAGACGACGATCGTCAACCTCCTGTCGCGCTTCTACGAGATCGAGGACGGAGCGGCGCGGATCGACGGGACGGACATCCGGGACGCGACCAAGGGATCCCTGCGCCGGCAGCTCGGCGTCGTCCTTCAGCAGACGTTCCTGTTCGCGGAAAGCGTGATGGAGAACATCCGCTACGGGCGCCTCGACGCGACCGACGACGAGGTCGTCGCGGCGGCGACGCTCGCCGACGCGGATGGGTTCATCCGCCGCCTCCCGCAGGGGTACGAGACGGTCCTCTCCGAACGGGGCGGGAACCTGTCCGAGGGCCAGCGCCAGCTGATCGCCATCGCGCGAGCGGTCCTTGCCGATCCGCGGATCCTGGTCCTCGACGAGGCGACGAGCTCGGTCGACACGCGCACCGAAGTCCAGATCCAACACGCTCTTCGGCAGTTGATGAAGGGGCGGACGAGCTTCGTCATCGCCCACCGGCTGTCGACGATCCGCAACGCGGATCGGATCGTCGTGATCGAGGACGGGCGAATCGTCGAACAGGGCAGCCACGACGAGCTGATGGCGAACGACGGCGCGTACCGCCGTCTCTACCTGAGTCAGTTCCGAGGAAACGAACAGGAGAAGGAAGGGAAGACATGAAGCGGAGCGCCATCGTGCTCCTGGTTGCTGCCGTCGGTCTGCTTTCTTTGGCGGGTTGCGGCGAATTCCAGCAGCGAACGGCCGAGATGGGGGAGCGGGTCGAACGCGCGGAGGAGGCTGCGGTGCAGAACACGGGCCGACTTCTCGAACTCGAGCGACGGGTGAGCGATCTCGAAGCCGCACTCGACACGTTGCAGACCCGCTCGGGCGTCGCGAACGACGCACCGTAGCGAACGTCCCTCCACACCTTCTTCAATGCAGGTGAATAGGATGAGGGCGGGAACGGAACGGAGGAGGAACGATGAGACGAACGATGAGTCTGATTCTTGGCGTCGCGCTTCTGGCGTTCGGCGTCGCCGCGCACGCGCAGGCGGATCTTGACGTCTTCCCGGTCGGCACGACCTCGATGGTCTACGCGGTGACCGCCGAGGACATGACCGAGCCGCAGAGCCTCGAATTGATCGTCACCGTCCGCGAGGACGGACTGTACACCGTGCGGATGGTGACCGAGCAGACGGGAACCGAGGATGAGCTGGCGACCGGGTTCGGTTTCCTGTTCGGCGCGACGACCGTCTCGTCGGGCGGCGGGCACGACGTCAGCTACTCGTCCCTGCAGGCGCTGATGGATCAACGCAGCCGTCTGGCGGAGGGACAGGACTACCTGCTCCCCGGTGGAGGGACGTTCACCGAGATCGTCGGCGTGACGATCGCCGGGGTCTGGTGCCTCGAAGGGCGCTTGATCAGCGAGGACGATCCGAACGAGCGACTGACGGTCGCGTTTGCGCTAACGCACCCGGTCTACATCTCGCCTCTGATTCGCGCCGAGGAGCTGCGCGACGGCGAGTGGGTCGAAACGTTCGCGCTCGAGTTGGTCGAGTACGTCGCACCGGATGGCGGGTAGCGTGGCGCTCCTCGAACTGCGCGGGGTCACCAAGGACTACAAGCTCGGCAAGACGGTCGTTCGCGCTTTGCGCGGTCTCGACCTCTCGATCGAGCAGGGCGAGGTCGTCGCGATCATGGGCCCGTCCGGATCGGGCAAGTCGACGCTGATGCACATTCTTGGCGCCCTCGATCGACCGTCGGACGGGCGCGCGACGATCGAGTCGACCGACCTCGCTGCGATGAAGGAGCGGAACTTGGTGACGTTGCGCGGTCAGCGCGTCGGGTTCGTCTTCCAGACGTTCAACCTGATCCAGACGCTCTCTGCGCAGCGGAACGTCGAGTTGCCGATGATCTTCCAGGGCGTGAGCGCTGGGGAGCGGCACCGACGCGCCTCCGAGTTGCTCGGGAAGGTCGGTCTCGGCGACCGGGTTCGCCACCGGCCGAACGAGCTCTCCGGTGGCGAACGTCAGCGCGTGGCGATCGCGCGCGCGTTGGCCAACGATCCGGAGATCGTCCTCGCCGACGAGCCGACCGGGAACCTCGACACCGAGACGGGGACGGCGATCCTCGCCCTGCTGAAGGAGCTGAGCGTGAACGACGGGAAGACGGTCATCCTCGTGACGCACGACCCAGAGGCGGCCGAGATCGCCGATCGCGTCGTCGTCCTCCGCGATGGCTGCGTCGCCGACGACCGGCGGAGTCCGTCGGCTGGAGGTGAGAGCTGATGTTCGCCGAGTTCCTTCGCCTCGCCGGGCAGAGCATCGCCCATCGCCGGCTGCGCAGCTGGCTGACGGTGATCGGCGTCTTCATCGGGATCACGGCGGTCGTCGCCCTGATGACGATCGGCTACAGCCTCGAGAAGACGATCAACAGCCAGATCTCGGGTGTCTTCGGAACCGATTCGTTCGTCATCTTCGGGGGGGATGTCTTCGGGAGAGGAGGGCCACACGGCGGGGATGCCGAGGGATACGCCCTTGACCTGGAGGCGCTGAAGTCACTCGACGGCGTGAGCGCGGTCGCCGCCGTTCGACGGCGCAATGGCTTCGTGCAAGGCAAACCGAAGGCGGACGGGACGGCCTTGCAGGGCATCCTCCCGGTGCGCGGGCTCTCCTACGAACTCGTCACCGAGTTCGAGTCGTTCGTCGGCGAGCTCGGCGTGCAGGAGGGCGGGCGGTTGTTCGATCCGGACGAGACGTCGGTGACGGTCCTCGGAGCCGACATCGCGGAGCGCCTCGGCGTCCGCGTCGGAGGCACGATCCTCGTCGCCGGCGACGGGTCGAACGAACTCGATCTGGAGGTCGTCGGGATCCTTCTTCAGAGCGATGACGATCCGGCGAACGACAGCTTCGTCTCCGGGATGAGTCAGACTGACGAGGACGACACGATCAACGTTCCGTACGACACGATGGACCTCCTCTGGGGGCCGGCGGAGGACGTGCAGTACACGCTCGTGAAAGCGGCGACGGGGTACAACGTGGACGAAGTCGCCGGCCGTGCGGAGGAGGCTCTCGCGGAGCGTGGATCGGAGATCTCGACGCTGACCTACACCGACCTGAGCGACTTCGTCGGGTCGATGACGGCCGCAATCAGCGGGTTCCTCGCCGGGATCGCCGGGATCAGCCTTCTCGTCGGCGGCGTCGGCGTGATGAATACGATGTTCACGTCGGTCCTCGAGCGGACGAAGGAGATCGGGGTGATGAAGGCAGTCGGGGCGAAGAACAGCCACGTCCTGTCGATCTTCCTCATCGAGTCCGGCTTGATGGGCCTCGTCGGCGGGATCGTCGGATCCGCTCTGGGGGTCGGGTTGAGCCTCGTCGGCGTTTCGCTGATCGACCGCTTCACCACCGGGTTCGACATGGTGTGGGGGATCGATCCGCTGCTGATCGTCTACACGCTCGTTGGGTCGTTCGCCCTCGGCGCATTCGCCGGGCTCTGGCCCGCGCGTCGGGCGTCGAAGCTTCCGGTCGTCGACGCACTCCGATACGAGTAGGCTGCAAGGCCAAGCCCCGGGCGTTCCCGGGGTGACGACGCTAGCCCTCCGCCTCGGCGAGGCCGACGAGGCGGAGGATCGTCCGTAGGCCGGGCACGGTCGCGATCTCGTTCGGCTGCTCGTACGCTGCGGAGAGGTAGGCGTACGCTCGGAGCAGGTCTTCGCTCGCCCGATCGAGGCGCCGTTCTCTGAGGCCGGCGAGCACGGCTTCGAGGGCCATCCCTAGGTAGAACGAGACATTCCTCGCTGCCGCCGCGATCCGGACGCGGGCCTCCGGCCTCAGGGATCCGTCACGGAACCACCCGACGAGGCTGGCGACGTCCGGTCGAAGGCCGCGGGAGGGCTCGTCCGCGTCCGGGAGCCGGACGTAGTGCGGACCGCCGACGCCCTCGAGAAGGTTGACGAGCTGCTGGGCGTGGAGGCGAAGGTCGTTCAGGCTCGGCGCGTAGACGGCGAACGAGGCGAGCGACAGGCTGAGACGGAGGCGTCCGGCGAACCCGATCAACCGCACCTCGGCCGCTTCGCTGTCCGCCTGAGCCTGACCGGCCGCGCTCGCCAGAACGAGAACGATCAGTGCAACGATCACCGGCCGATGTCTTCCCATGCTCGACTCCTTTCGTCACATCCGAGTCTCTCTCGCCACCGCGTGCTTCGCCATCGACGTCACGTCAATTCGCGGTCAACGTCGCCCTCGACCCATCGATAGCCGAATCCGGGGACCGTTTCGATCAGATTCCGAGCCTCCGGATCGACGGTGGAGAGCGTTCGCCGGAGGAGGTAGACGTACTGCTTGATGTCCTTCGCATCAGCGTACGGCGAATCGGGCCACGCCGCGTCGAGGATCTCCCGCTCGGCGAAGACGCGGCCCGGTGCGCGGGCGAGAAGCTCGAGGAGCGCGAACTGCTTTGGCGTCAGGCGAACGGGCGTTCCGTCGAGGCGGACCGCCCGGCGCTCGACGTCGATCTCCAGCGGCCCGGACCGCACGAGCTGTTCACCCTTTGGTGGCGCTTGTGCGTCCCGTCTCGGTCGGCGAAGGGCGAGGGCGAGGAGCACGATCAACACGGCATCGAACCCGAGCGCCGCCCCGCCGCCGATCATCACCGCGCCGGTCGCCTCGGAGAGGACCACGGTCCGGTCGATGCCGATCCGCGCGTAGCCGGCCGGCGTCCCACCCGTCGATTCCAACGAGAGCGGGACGAGAATGTCGAGGTACGACCCATGTTCTGTCCTCAGGGTCAGCGAGGGTGCGTCGAGGTCCTCGCGGAGCGGGAGCTCCAGCCCCTCCGCGGCGGCCGTGCGCTCGTCGACGAGGATCGTCCTCCCGTCCGAGATCTGCACGAAGCGCGCGCTTCCGGCGAGGAGGAGCCGTCCGGTCGACCGAAGGATCTCGACGTCCTCGCGGGAGACGGAAGGAAGCGAAGCGGCGGCGAACGCCTGGACGTAGGCGAGGCTTCGGTCTCGGAACCCCTCGTGGAGAACGCCCAAGTACGCGTGCGTGAACAGGCCGGCGCCGACCGCCGACAGGGCGACGACGCTCGCTGCGAGGCCGAGGAGACGTCCGTTTCGTTCGAGGAACCGTCGGAGCGACACGCCTCAAGGGTAGGCGCGGCCGGAAGCGGCGACAAGAGGGTCATCGCCGATTGACGCCGCGTTGACCGGGGCGAGGTTCGTCGTTGATCGGGGGCTTCCTACCGTCGGCGCGTCAGTCTGCCGTCTCCCTAGATCCAAGGCGGCCGCGCCGCGGGCGACGCGGCGCACGAAGGAGGATGCATGAAGACGAACAGGCACCCGCGCAGGAGACTCGCCGTCCTGGCGATGGCCGGTCTGCTGTTGGCGGCGGCGCTTCCGATCGGAGCGGCCGCGGTTCCGCCGGAGCTTCCCGTCGAGTACCCCGTACCGGAGATCGTCGAGGGCGACGGACCGTTCGCCGGGATGCTCGCGCGTCTGTCCGAGCTCCTGCAGACGCTCGAAGGAAACCTCGCGGCGCTCGAGGGGCCGCGAGCCGAGCGACTCGAAGAGCGACTCGAAGAGGCGATCGAGGCGATCGAAGGCCTTCTCGACACGACAGGTCGTCCGGGTGAGCGACTCGACGAACGCGCGTGGAAGGCGCGACTGACGACGGTCGACCTTCGCCTTCACCGCCTCGTCCACCTCCTCGAGGAGATGGTCGAGGGCACGCCCGATCGTCCGCAGCGCCCGCGCGCTCTCGGCTCGGTCGAGCAGCTTCGGACGTGGGTCGACGAGTACGTCGCCGAGGCGTCGAAGGGGATGAACCCCGAGGAGAAGGAGCGCTTCGAGCGATCCGTCCATCGGATGGCGCGGTTTCTCGGCGAGCGGATCTCGGAGATGGCGAAGAAGGCGAACGAGAAGCCGGAGCATCCCCGGCTCGAGCGCCTCGTCGAACGGCTCGAGGAGCTCTTGTTCCGCCTCGACGGGATCCTCCTGCGAGGCCTTCCTCGGAAGGAGTAGTCACACGTCTTTCGCGGATCGGGCCCGGCCGCGATCGGGCTCGATCCACCCTTCACCCTACAGTGACCGGATCATGTGGATGTCGTCGGGCTCTTCGGCGAGAAGCACGGGGTGGGGCGTGGCGGTTGCCGTGAAGCCCTTGCTCTGGTAGAAGCCGACGGCGGATCCCGTCGGCGTCGCGGAGACGTAGAGCTGCGTCGCGCCGTCATCGTGCGCGAGCCGGAGAATCGCGTCGAACAGGGCGGAGGCGACCCCCTGTCGGCGGTACGTTCGACTGACGTGGAGGAGCCCGAGCTGGGCCATCGACTCCGTCAGCCGCGGACGGTAGATCGCGATCCCGGCGAGTCGGTCGCCGTCGAACGAACCGATCGCCGTTCCGCCGAGGTCGAGCAGCTCCCGAGCCCCGCGGATCATCTGACCGAAGCTGTGTTCCCCGTCTCCGTCGACCCATCCGCCGTCGTCCCACCGGACGGGCATCTCGATCAGCTCGGTTCCTGACTGCCGATAGCCGAGGCGGATCGTCTCGGAGCGATCGATGTCGCGGATCCGCTCGAGTTCGTCCGCCTGCAAGACGCGTAGCTGCATCGGATCTCCCTTCAGAAGAGCGGCGCAGGGTGATGGCTCCCTGTCGCTACTCGCGGTCCCGATTGTGTCTCGACGGTGTCTTCTCTCCGAGACGATCGGCGATCGAATCCGTCACGATGTGCACGATTCCATTGACGGAGACCGATTGGAGCGCGCGGTTGGCGACAAGCCTGCGAATCGCCTCTTCCGACGTACGCAGGATCTCCGCGGCCTCGGCGACGCGCACCAGTCTCGGCAGCTCCACCCCATCATGTATCACCGAAATCGGGATCGCTTTCCCTCCGGGTCCGATGCCACCTTGATGGCAGTGGGTCGATTCCTCTCCCGGGACGCCTGGTGAGTCCGACCCTCTCGTTGGTGCCTCACGAAACGACCGAGTGGAACCCGGCGTCGACGTGGTGGATCTCGCCGGTGACGCCCGAGGAGAGGTCGGAGAGGAGGTAGACGGCGGCCTTGCCGACCTCGCCGGTCTCGATGTTGCGCCGCAGAGGCGAGGTCTTCTCGACCTTGTCGAGAATGAAGTCGATCCCGCCGACGGCCATCGCCGACAGGGTGCGACACGGTCCGGCGGAGAGGGCGTTGACGCGGATCCCGGCCGTGCCGAGCTCGTAGGCGAGGTAGCGGACGGACGATTCGAGCGCCGACTTGGCGACCCCCATCACGTTGTATCCCGGCGCCGCCTTCTCCGCGCCGTAGTAGGTGAGGGCCAGGACTGCTCCCCCGTCGGGCATCAGCGGACGGGCGCGATCGGCGATGGCGATCAGCGTGTAGGCGGAGATGTCGAGCGCTTGCCGGAAGACGTCGCGGGGCGTCGACGCGAACGCGCCGAGCTTGAGGTAGTCGCGATCGGCGTAGGCGATCGAGTGGACGATGAAGTCGATCGAACCGTACGTCTCGCGAACGTCCGCGAACAGCCGGTCGAGGTCCTCGTCGCGCGATGCGTCGCACGGGCGGGTCCACGCCGTCTCGGCTCCCAGCGCGCCGAGCGCCTTTCGCACGCGCTTCTCGGCCTTCTCGCCCGGGAGGTGGGCGAACGCACAGTCGGCGCCGTGGTCGATGGCGTGCTTCGCGATGTGCCACGCGATGCTCCGCTCGTTGGCGATTCCGAGGATCAATCCGGTCTTGCCGTCGAGTAGGCCCATGCTCGTTCCTCCTTCGCAAGTCCTGCGCGCCGCTACGGTACCTGCTCCCGGCTGTGGCTTCAATCGGAACGGGCTCGCCGGTCGCCGGCGAGCGATTCACCTCGCGTCCTTCGAGCGCTATCCTCGTCGGCGAGGGATCAAGGGAGGAGGGTGCGATGTTCAGACTGTTGGTAGGATTGCTCGGCGTGACGAGCCTGCTCGTCGCGGCGTCCCTGCTGTTCGGCGGGGGAAGCTTGCTCTGGGTGGATACGGCGTTCACCGACGCCGAGGGATTCGTCAACTCGGTCCCGGTCGAGATCGAGGTCGACGGGTACGCGCTCGTCGCCGGTCCGGCCGAGATCGATCTCGAGCCGGACTTGCCGATCGAGGTCGGCGAACTGGCGACGATTCGGCTTCGTGCCGAGAGCCAGAGCCCGAGTCAGGAGATCTTCCTCGGGGTCGCCGAGGCATCGTCGGTGGAAGCGTTCCTGGGCGGAGCGACCTACGCGGTGATCGACGAGTTGGGCGATGACTCGTTCGAATGGTCGTACAAGGCGAGCGAGACCGAACAGGCTCCGGCGATGCCGACGACGGTCGACATCTGGCTGACGTCGACCTACGGAACGGGAGAGCAAGTGCTCGACTGGGAGGTTCGCTCGGGGGACGTTTCGTTCGTCGTCATGAACGAGGCGGCGACCGAGGGAATGGCATTCGAGGCGTCGGTCGGCGCGCGGGTGCCGCTGCTGAAGCCCCTCGGCGTCGGTCTGCTGATCGGCGGAGGGGTTACGCTGGCCCTTGGCACGATCCTGCTGGCGATCGCGCTGTAGTCGCCCGAGACGGATCGCGCCGGTCCGCTCGTGGTCGGCCGGGGACATCAGACGGAACCGAAGGAGATGACGTGACGATCGAACTCGACGCCGACGTCGAGCGACGGCTGCAGGCGTCAATCAAGCGCTACTTCGCCGAGGAGCTCGAGTCCGAGATCGGCGATCTGAAGGCAACGCTCGTCCTCCGGTTCGTTCTCAAGGAGATCGGTCCGACGATCTACAACCAGGCCGTCGCCGATGCGAGCCGACATCTACGCGAGGTGGTCGACGAGATCGACGGCGTCTGCTTCGAGCCCGAGTTCGGGTTCTGGAAGCGCTAGCGGCGAGTCGTCGATCGTCCGAGTCGGTCAGCGATTCGGGTCGACGTGTTTCCGCCAGAGGGTGAGGGCGTGGCCGATCGGATCGACGACTTCGACGCCACGGTCGGCGAAGCCGTCGTTCAGATTGGCGATGTCGCGAACGAGAAGGTCGAACGCGTCGTCGTTGTAGCGCGGGTCGACCGCCTGCGGGAAGTCGATCACGACGCACCGGCCCTCCCAGTAGAGGATGTTGTACGCCGACAGATCGGCGTGGACGCGATGGTGGGCGAGGTAGAGGTCGACGTCACTCAGGAGATTCGCGTAGAGCCGCTCCGCCTCCGCCGGCTCGAGCGACAGGTTGACGAGGACCGGGGCGGGATGCTCCGCGTCGCCGATGTACTCCATCACGATCACCGGACCGCGGCGCAGGATCGGTTCGGGGACCGACGCCCCGGCGGCGTGAAGGACCTCGAGCGTCTTCATCTCGTGCGCGATCCACGCACTGAACTTGCGGACCCGTCCGCCTTTCGTCTTCCGACTGAGTGCCCGCATCTCGCGGGCGTCGGGGCGCCCGCCCCGTTCGCGCCCCTGTTGGTAGACCCCGTCGCGGCGGAAGCTGCGCCGCTCGTGCGGGCGGAAGATCTTGGTCGCGACGAGGTCTCGCTCGAGGGACGGATCGGCGCGACAGAGGTAGACGACGGCTTCCTTGCCGCTCTTGATCGGGCGGACGACTTCGAGGAGGACATGGTCCTCGATCAGGGGATCGAGACCGGCGAGGAGGACTTCTTCGACGGTGAGGTCCTCTTCCTCCTTCGCGGGGGCGCCGCGGAGCCGCTCCTGTTCTTCCTCCTGTAGGGGATCGATCTCCTCGAAGCGTCCGGCCATCGCTACGTGCCGGCCGGGACGTCGAGGGCCGAGTGGACCCGCTTCAGCCAGTCGATGATCTCGATCTGCTGCGGGCAGGCCTCCTCACATGCGCCGCACTCGACGCACCGGTCGGCTCGCTCCTCGGCCTTCATGAACTGGTTGTAGGACATCCGGGCCCGGGCCTCGTCGCCGTACATCTTGAGGTCGTTGTAGACGGCGAAGACCCGCGGGATCGCGACACCGTTGGGACAGGGCATGCAGTACCGGCAGTCGGTGCACGGAATCGGCGAGATGGTCCGGTACGCATCTCGGACACGGTCGATCAGGGTGAGGTCCTCCGGCGCGAGCGACCCGACGCCCGAACGATCTGCGCTCGCCAGATTCTCGTCGACGTGCGCCATCGCCGTCATTCCGGAGAGGCAGAGCGAGACTTCCGGCTGATTCCAGATCCACTGAAGTGCCCAGTCGGCCGGCGACCGCCGCGTCGACGCACTCGCCCAGATCTCGGCGACCGATTGCGGCGGCGTTCGCGTCAGCTGGCCGCCGCGGAGCGGCTCCATCACGACGACGGCGAGGCCGTTCGATGCGGCGTAGCGGAGGCCCTCGGTCCCGGCCTGGAAGGCGACGTCCATGTAGTTGTACATGATCTGGCAGAAGGTCCAGTCGCCCTCGTCGACGATTCCCTTGAACGTCGGAAGGTCGTCGTGGAACGAGAACCCGAGGTGATCGATCCGGCCATCGCCGATCGCGCCGGCGGCCCAGTCAAGGACGCCGAGATCCCGCACCTTCGGCCACGACGTCTTGCCGAGGGCGTGGAGGAGGTAGAAGTCGACGTGATCGGTCTGCAGGCGGGTTAGCTGCTCGTCGAGATGGCGGTCGAAGTCGGCGTGCGCTTCGATCCGCCAGACCGGCATCTTGGTGGCGAGCTTGACCCGTTCGCGATAGCCGTCCTGGAGGCAGCGTCCGATGAACGGCTCGGACTGCTCCCGGTGGTACGGCCAGGCGGTGTCGACGTAGTTCACGCCGGCGTCGATCGCCGTTCGGATCATGCGCGTCGCCAGCTCCTCGTCGATCTTTCCCGGGTCGTCGTCGATCGTCGGAAGGCGCATCGCGCCGAATCCGAGCGCCGACGGTCTCCAGTTGAGCTTTCCAAACGTGCGGTACTGCATGCAAGAACCTCCCGTAGGCATGGTGACAGATCCTGTGCGGAGGCGCAAGAGAACGGCGGATGCGCCGCATTCTTCGAAGGACTCGGAGGGGGTCGCCTATGTGAAGTCGTCGATCGTCAGCGGGCGCGGTCTCTGCCCGTCGATGTCTTCGATGTCATACTCTGCAGCGAGCGCGGCTGCGACGAGGACCCGGCCTGTCTTCTCGAACCGATTCGCGTCCGCGGCAAGAGCCGCGACCACTCGACCGACGAACTCCGGTGATTCGGAGTTGGAGAGGTCGAAGAACTCCGCCGCATCCATCACAGACTCCGTCCGAACCAGGCCCGGGTAGAGGGAGACGACCGTCACCTCGGCGCCGTCGAGATCCGGTCCGTGGAGCCTCAGTTCGTGGGCCATGTCGGCCGTCATCTTGTCGACGGTCGCCTTGGCCATGCCGTACGGTGTGTTCGTCAGATAGGTCTTGGCGGCCCAGAAGGAGAGGTTCGCGATCAGACCTCGTCGGCCGCGCAGCATCAGTCGAGTGGCGATCTAACTGGCGCGAAAGGCGCCGCGCACGCCCGTCTCGAACATCGCGTCGAAGCGCCACATCGGTTGGTGCCAGAAGGTGTTCTCGTTGGTGTACTGCCCGTCCTCGAACATCCGCTCGTAGCCGCCCCACGCGTTGTTGACGAGGATATCGAGGCGACCGCTCTCCGCCTCGATCTGATCAAACGTGTGGACGACGTCCGACTCGAGTGTGTGGTCGCACCGGATCGCGATCCCTTGTCCGCCTGCAGCCGTCACAGCTTCTGCCGTCGAGGCGAATGTGCCCGGTAGCGGGCCGCGGGGCCCTCGCCCTTCTCCCTCCTGAGTCGTTCGTCCCGTGACGTAGACCGTCGCTCCGGCCTCACCGAGACCGATCGCAACTCCTCTTCCGACGCCTCGACTCGCACCGGTGACGAGAGCCACCCGCCCTGACAGGTCGATGGAGAAGCCGGTCCTTTCGGACATCGAACCTCCTTTGAATGGGGAAGGTGGAGTGTGAACCCGCTTTCCCCGGACGGATCGATCTGCGAGTCCTACTGAACGGGCTCGCAGATGTCGACGATGAACTTCTTCTCCGGATGCTGCTCGTGGTCGTTCAGGTAGAGCTCGTAGCAGAGGCGGCTGTCATCCGGCTTGTACCCGTTCTCGGGTATCCACTCGCCGACGAGCTTGTCCCACGCGTCGCCGAACTCGCTCCCATCGATTTCGACGCGGGCCACGGCGAACGTCCCTCCGGGAATCGTCATGATCTCGACGCTGCCGTCGCCCTCGGTTCCCGCGGGCACAGTCAGACAGGCCGACGAGCGATGCTCGGACTCGTCAACCTTCTCTGCCTCACTGTAGTACACCGCGATCGACTGGGTCTCCGGGAACTGGATCAGGCCCTTCGGACCGGCCCACTGGAAGATCCTCTCGAAGGCCCCTCCAATCTGGTTGTACGGGCCAACGTGGTGGATGCAGGCGACATTCCGCTCCGGGAGTTCCTTCGCTTCGGCTTCGAACTTCATGCTGTCCTCCTCGGTCGATTGAGATGGCTCGAGCCTATCGACGTGGCCGGACGGCGTCTTTTCACATCTTGCGACCGGATTGATCGATCTTGCCAGCGAGTTGACGAATCTTGCGATGGGTTCGCTGAGATCGGATCAGCTCACAGATCTCATCGGTTCTTGTTGCGCAAGCCGCAAGGGCCACACGCGAGCGACGGCGCATCCGTACGGGCTGAGTCAGAGAGGCCGAATCGGCTCGCAGATCTCGACGATGTGCTTGCGCTCGGGGTGCCGGCTCGGATCGTTCAGGTAGATCTCGTAGCAGGGGCGGTCGTCCGGCTGGAAGCCGGACTCGGGAAGCCAGTCGCTGAAGAGCCGATCCCACGCCTCCCCGTACTGCGCTCGATCGATTTCGACGTAGGCGGCGGCGTAGGTACCGCCGGGGAGGGTCATCAGCCCGATGTCGCGTTTCACCTTCGTTTCCTCGGGTACGGTGATGCAGGCATCCGATCGGAGTCTGTCGACCGGCGTGATGTCCGGGTTGTCGTAGTAGATCGCGAGCAGCCGCGTCTCCGGGTTCCGGAAGATCCTGCGCGGGCCGGCCCAGCGCGCGAGCCGTGCGAGCGCCTTCCCGATCTCGCTGTAGTTCCCGACGTGCCGGACGTAGGCAACGTGGCGCTTCGGCTCTTCCCGGACTTCGACACGGAAGACCATCTCCGTTCGCTCGGGATGCTGTGGTCGGATGGTCTGTCCTCTCTCCTCGAGGTTCTCCCGGAATCGCTCGAGCGAGGCCGTTCCGCCCTCGCGAAACTGCGACGCTGAGACCCCGAACTGCTGCCGGAACTCCCGTGCGAACGCTGAGGGTGAGGCGTACCCGCACGCGACGGCGATCTGCGTGATCGTCATCGTTGGGTTGTGGATCAGCTTCCCCGCTGCACGCTGCGCCCGAATCCGGCGAACGTACTCGTTGAGCGTTTCCCCGACGATCGCCTTGAAGGTCCGATGGAAATGGTAGGGCGAGAAGTTGGCGACACGGGCGACCGTCTCCAGGCGAAGGTCGCCGGCGCTGTTCTGCCGGATGTAGTCGAGGACACGATTCATCCGGCCGACGTACTCCTGCCTCCGAAGCTCCGCCTGGTCGACCACCTCGCGATGCTCCTCGCCCCTACGTGCTCCAGAGGCCGAGGCGGTTGCCGGCGTTGTCAAGGAACAGGGCGAAGTGTCCGAACTCGTCAGAGATCTTCGTCTTAGGGACGATCGTCTTTCCCCCGAGTTCCTCGATCCGTCTCAGAGACGCATCGATGTCGTCGGTCTCGATGTGCAGAATTGGTCCGCTCCCCGACGGCGCCTCGGCATTCGGTCCGGCATCCACGCCGCCGCCGAGGCCGCTCGGCGTTCGGAACATCGCGTAGGTCTCGAATCCGGGCACGATCTCGAACGTCCACCCGAACAGCTGCTCGTAGAACTTCCTCGTTGCGTCGGCGTCGCTCGTCTGCAGCTCGATGTGGCAGATGTCTCCGTTGGGCATTGCTCTCTCCTTTCCTCGAGAGGAGTATACGACGAGCGGAAGAGCGCTCGTCGCCCGGGAAAGAAACGCGGGGCGATGGAATCCATCGCCCCGCGGACAGTTGATGGGTCTGTGGCTAGTAGAGCGCCGTCGACAGTCGATAGACGGCTCGGATCTGGCCGCCGGTGTCGAGGCGCACCGTCAGCTGGTTCGACGGTGAACCGAACAATCGCAACACCATCAGGTCCTCCCAGACCTGCTCAGCTTCGTCGTACTGCTGCCACTTCCAGAACTCGAGACGGTCCTCGTTCGGTGTCCAGTACTCGTCGGGCGCGACGAGGGCGTACGAGGTCCCCGACGGGCCGCAGAGCTCGAACATCGTCGTTCGGAGCGTCTTGCCATCGATCGTCATCTGAACGCTGATCGGATCGGTGTAGAACTGTGGCGTGGTCAGATGGGTCGCCGTCCCGATTCGCTGGTACATGTGGACAGCGCCGACGGTGAGACACGTCTCGATCGGCTGGACGGGGAGGAAGCCGGACGGGCCTTCACTCTCGCCCTCGCCGTAGACGGCGCGGTAGGACGCGTTCGCCTCCAGCGCGATGCCGATCGTCGGGTTCTCGGAGATCGCTTCCCAGGTGTCGGACGGGGCGTCGTACCGCTCCCAGCGGCGGAAGGCGCCCTGCTGGCGTTGCGGCCCAACGACGCTCTCGCTCGCGGTGAGGAGGAACTGCATTCCCGTTGCGTCGCAGATCTGGAACGGGGTCACCCGCTCCATCTCGTGGTTGATCACAATGAGTGCCGAGACCTCGCTCATGGTTCCTTGGAAGATCAGGAACCCTTGAGATTCGTACACTGCCGAGATCGTCGCGCAGGCGCGCGTCGTCTCCGGGATCGTCTCGCCCGGATCGTACTCCGGCTCCGGTTCTCCTGTGCCGACGAGGATCGTCAGCTCAGCGACCAAGCACTGCCGCACGTCGAAGAACCCGTAGACCACGCGGTACGAGCGTTCCGGTTCGAACCGCCCCGAGACGAATCCCATCCGGGCGTCGAGATCGAGCTCGATCGACCCGCCGGGCGGCAGGTTTGCCGCGAGGAGGGCTGTGTCGACGATCTGGAGACGGTCGAGCTGCCGCTGGATGCTCGCGGGGATCGATCGGCTCCCTCGGAACGTGATCCCCGTAGGAACCTCGCCGAACTCCCAGGTGAGGGCGATCGGGTCGGGGCATCCGGGTTCTGTCGGCGTCGTCGGGACGTCCTCCTCGTCGCACGGCGGACACGGAGGACACGGGGTCGTCCGGGTCTCCTCGCAGACGGGGATCAGACACTCCGGATCGATGAACGATTGAATCGACATCTCGATGTCCGGAATGACGTCGACCGACGTTCGCGCGGTCGCTTCCGCGTTGGCGGCCGCGTTGGCCATCGCGAACGCTTGGGCGAGTGCGTCGGCGCTTGCTTCCGCGGCGACGAGGGCACGTGCCGTCGCTTCGGCCGCGGATCGCGCCGAGGCGGCGGCGTTGGCCATCGCCAGGGCGAGAACCTCGGCGGACGCGTACGCGCCGGCTTCCGCATCGGCGAGGGCTAGGGCAGCGGCAAACGCTGTTGCCCGTGCACCCGCTTCCGCTTCGGCGGCGGCGTAGGCGAACGCAGCGGCGTTCGCGAATGCGGTGGCCGCGGCTTCGACACCGACGGAGACGTGAGCGAATGCGGCGGCCTGGGCCATCGCCGCGGCGTGCGCGGCGGCTTCCGCCTGCGCGTACGCCAGCGCGATCGCCTCCACGCCGACGGCAACCTCTGCTTCGGCGCTCGCTTGCGCGAGGGCAGCTGCGTGCGCGTACGCCTCGGCATCGGCGAGGGCGGACGCCATCGCGGCGACGCCGACGGCAACATCGGCTTGCGCGTTGGCTTCGGCGCTCGCGGCGGCGGTCGCAGCCGCTTGAGCGTCGGCGACCGCGTCGGCGAGGGCCTCGGCTTCAGCGCGCGCACGCGCTTCGGCGTAGGCGAACGCTGAAGCGGCCGCTCGCGCTTCCGCTTCCGCTTCCGCGGTTGCCGAAGCGACCGACTGGACGCCGCCGAGGGCGGCGGCTTGCGCCTGGGCGTACGCCGCGGCGCACGCTTGGGCGGCGGCCTGAGCGGTTGCCGAAGCCGTGGCGGCGGCCTGGGCGTGGCTGAACGCGCTCGCCGAGCTGGTTGCGACGGCGGCCGCGAATGCCTGTGCGTAGGCCTCTCCAGTTCCTGCAGCTGATGCGGTTGACTCCGCCTCCGCACTCGCTGATGCGGCTGCAGTGGCGCACGCCTGGGCGGCAGCCTGGGCGTTCGCCGAGGCGCTCGCGGCGGCGCTCGCCTGAGCCAGAGCGACGGCGACAGCGTCGGCGACGGCATCAGCGAGACCCGTCGCGGCGGCCTGTGCTCGTGCGTAGGCCGATGCGGCAGCACTGGCGCTGGCGCTCGCTTGGGCGCTCGCGTTGGCGTAGGCCGCAGCGTAGGCCGACGCGGCGGCGTCTGCTTCCGCACAGGCCGAGGCAGCGGCGCGCGCACTTGCACGGGCGTCGGCCTGAGCATCGGCGACGGCCGAGGCCATCGCGTCGGCGGCGGCCCGTGCAGTCGCACAGGCAATGGCGATGGCGCCTGCGCTCGCGCGGGCGTCGGCATGCGCGGTCGCGATCGCTTCGGCCATTGCGTCAGCGTGCGCAAACGCTAGGGCACACGCATTGGCGATCGCTTCGGCTTGGGCCTCGGCGCTCGCCTTCGAGCTGGCGATCGCCTCGGCGGTGGCGACAGCGGCCGCGCGCGCTTCGGCGGCGGCGATCGCAATGGCACCCGCTTGGGCTTGAGCGCGTGCTCGGGCGGTGGCGATCGCCTCGGCAGCGGCGATCGCTTCGGCGCGGGCGCTCGCGCGAGCCTGAGCGATCGCCGTCGCGGCGGCTTCGGCTTGCGCGTAGGCGACGGCGGACGCTTCGGCGGCGGCCTCGGCGCGGGCGTAGGCGGAGGCAGCGGCTTCGGCCTGTGCGCTCGCGGACGCCTCGGCCAGCGCGGCGGCCTGCGCGGCGGCCTGAGCGGCCGCGTCTGCCTGCGCGACGGCAGTGGCAATCGCCTCGACGATGCCGCCCACTTCGGCGACGACCTTCCCACAGGGGACGGCGGTCGCGACGCGCTGGCTCACCAGCTGGACCGCGCTTTGGGCCTGCGAGTAGGCCGACGCGGTGGCGTTGGCGTACGCAGCGGCCTGGGCGGCGGCGCGGGCGACGGCATCCGCACGGGCGGCGGCGGTGGCCGAGATCTCGGCGGACGCTGCCGCTTCGGCTTCGGCGCTCGCCATCGCGGCGGCCGCCGCGGTGACCCGCGCTTCGGCGATGGCGATCGCCTCGGCGAGGGCTTCGGCGATCGCTTCGGCGTAGACGTCGACCGCGGCGGCGGCCGTCGCACACGCAGCGGCGTTCGCTTCGGCCTCGGCAAGAGCGAGAGCGATCGCGACTTCGATCTCGGCGATCTCGGCGGCGGCTTCAGCTTGGGCCGAAGCACACGCGGAGACGGACGCCGAGGCGTTGGCCGCAGCGCCGGCACAGGCGAGGGCGAACGCATCGGCGGATGCCTCGGCGCGGGCGGCGGCTGCCGCACACGCGCTGACGCTCGCCTCGGCTCGTGCAACCGCCGTGGCGCACGCGGCGACGAAGACCTCGGCGTGGGCGTCGGCCTCCGCGGCCGCCTCAGCGATCGCTAGCGCGCTGGCTTCCGCAGACGCTTGGGCGTTGCTGCAGGCGAAGGCGTAGCTTGTCGCCGTCGCTTCCGCTTCGTCCTCGGCTGTCTCGATCATGGCCGCCGTCTGTTCGGCGGAATCGCTCGCGGTCTCAGCGGCACCGAGAAGCGCGTCGACGCTCAGTCCCTCGAGCAGTCGCTGGGCCTGCGACGCGATCGCGGCCGCTTCGGCAGCGGCCTCTGCGGCCGCCGCGGCGGCCGATTGCGCCATCGCAACGACGTCGGGCAGGACGGGCGTCTCCGTCTCGGTCTGAGCCAGAACGGGGACGGCCGCGACCAGGATCAGCCCGACCGTGATGAGGAATCGTATCGCTCTCACGTGAACCTCCTTGAATCGGGGCACCACCACACAAGTGCAGTCTTCTCCGGTGACGGTTCGGAACGATGGGATCAACGGCGAGGGTCGACGAGAGATGGAAGACTCTGCGTCGTCGCCGGCCGGGCGTGGGCGCGCTCGTGAGAACGAGCCAACGCGCGGGACCGACACGCTCCGTACCGTTCACCTCCGGTTCGCATGACCACTATACACCCGAGGTCTGCGATTGGTGGCAGATGTCGTCAGAAGCCCGTAGAACGAAGGTTCTCGCGGAACTCCGTCGAAGATGACAACGCGTCAGACGTCGACGATCCGAACGTCAATGTCCTCGCCAAGATCGAGAATCGCGTAGGTCGCGCGCGGGTGCGGCGGAGCGATTGCCCCCGGATTGACGAACAGGATCCCTCGCCAGCGCTTGACGACGGGCCGGTGGAAGTGCCCGAAGACGATGATTTCGGCCTCGGGAAGCTGCGCGGCCATCGTCTCGTAGAAGACGTCGAATGCCTCGTCGTCGTAGTTGCAGCCGATGTAGCGCGATTGCATCGCGTGCGGCTGGTGCCCGTGGGCGAGTCCGACCGTTCGTCCGGCGAGGACGATTGTCTCCCGGTCGCGCAGCGTCGCCCGAACCTCGGGGGGATCCATGTTCCCGGCGACGGCCGTCGTCGTCGCGATCGTCGCCAGCCGGTCGACGACCGACAGGCGAACGAGGTCCCCCGCGTGGAGGATCCGGTCGACGCCCTCGAGGCGCTCGAGGAGTGCCCCGGGGAGATCGGAGAGCCCGATCGGCACGTGGGTGTCCGACAGAAGGGCGATTCTCATCCTTCTCCTCCGGGTTTCGTCGATCGGTCGAGCTCGGCCGCGTATGCGCTGTATCCGCCGGCGAATGACGCGAGGGCACCCTCCTCCAGCGCCACGATCCGTTCGATCGCTCGATCGAGGAAGTAGCGGTCGTGCGAGATGACGAGGGCCGTTCCCTCGAACGCTTCCAGTGCGTCCTCGAGGATTTCGGCCGACGCGATGTCGAGGTTGTTCGTCGGCTCGTCGAGGAGGAGGAAGTTGGCGCCGTCGTGGACGATGCGAGCGAGCTGGAGCCGGCTTCGCTCGCCGCCGGAGAGATCGCCGACCGGCCGACGAGCCTGATCGTAGCTGAACGCGAACCGCGCCAGGGTGCGCATCGCGGTCGCATCGGAGATCCCGGCTGCGTGCCGGAGGGTCTCGATCAGCGAGAGGCGAGGATCGAGGGTCTCGTGTTGCTGCGCGTAGTAGCCGATGCGGACGCTCGGCCCGAGCACGATCGTTCCCGCGGTCGCCTCCTCTTCTCCGAGGATCAGCCGGAACAGGACCGACTTGCCGGCGCCGTTCGCCCCGACCAGGCCGATCCGCTCCCCGTGCCGAACGAGGAGGTCGACGTTGCGCAGGACCCGGACCGGCGTTCCGTCCACTCCCGGGTAGGACTTCGCCACGCCCTCGATGGCGAGTACCTTCGTGCTCCCGCGCCATCCGGACAGACGCAGGTGCATCCGCCGCTCGACGTGTGGCCGCTCGACCTTCTCCATCCGCTCGATCCGCTTCTCGATTGCCTGGGCGCGTTTGATGAACTTGACGTTGTCCGCTGCGGTCCCCCACGCCATCAGCCGCTTTGCCGCCAATTCGAGGCGACGGATCTCCTTCTGCTGGTCGGCGTAGTGGTGTTCTTGCTGCGCGCGGAGAGCCTCCCGTTCAATCGCGTACTCGGAGTAGTTGCCAGGGAAGCGGCGCAGAGCTCCCCCTTCGAGTTCGAGGATCTCGTCGGCGACGAGGTCGAGGAGGTACCGATCGTGCGAGACGAGAACGACGCCGCCCTCGTAGTCGCGCAGGAACTGCTCGAGGTGACGCTTGCCGGCCAGATCGAGGTGGTTGTCCGGCTCGTCGAGGAGGAGGAGATCCGGCCGCCTGACGGCCTGGGCGGCGAGTCCGACCAGCTTCCGCTCCCCGCCGGAGAGGGTGCCAACCTTCCGGTTGAGCGCGTTCTCCGCGAATCCGAGCGCGTGAAGGATCGCCTTGGCGCGTGCGTCGAGATCGGGTCCGCCGAGACGCCCGAACGCCTCGAGGAGATCTTCCTGCTCCGCCAGAGCTCGATGGAGCGCGTGCTCGTCGTTGTAGACTGCCGGATCGGCGAGGCGTGCCTCGACCCGAGTGAGCGCGCGCTCGACGTCGAGGAGCTCGGTCGATTCCGCACGTGTCGCTTCGAGGATCGTCGCGTTGGGGTCGAGCGACGTCTCCTGATGGAGGTACCCGATCGACAGATCGGCGCGGCGCGAGACGGCCCCTTCGGTCGGTGCCACCTCCCCGGCGAGGAGACGGAGGACCGTCGTCTTTCCACCCCCGTTCGGCCCGACCAACCCCGCGACGCGGTCGTCGTGGACCTCGAACGCTAGATCCGAGAAGACGGGGTGCGACGCGTAGACGACGGCGACCTGAGACGCGCTGGCGGCGATCATGACGGATCCTTTCGGGGCGCCAGGCTACACGACCGGTTCGGGATCCGCCAGGGAAGTGCTTGAGCCTAGTTGTCGACGTAGACGAGAAGGAGGAGCAGGGCGAGGAGACCGGCGATCAGGTACGCGCGCCACGGGATGCGTGGGCCGGAGGCGCGCAGGAGCGGGGATTCACACGGATCGCGCATGCATGCGGTCACCTCCGCGCGAAGGCGGAGTTCCTTGTCGAGACCGACCCCGACGATCGCTTCGTCGCCGACGAAGATCACCGGGAACGTTGTTGGGAAGATTCCGTACTCGGTGGCGAGGCGCCAGAGGAGCGGGCCGTCGGGCTCGCTCTCCTCGATGTGCCGGATGGAGAGCGACGGGTAGAGCTCGTGCAGCTCGGCGAGGACGCGGTCCATCCGCTCGCAGTCGTGGCATCCCTCGCGGTAGAAGACGAGGACGTCCGGCGCTTCCTGTGCCCCCGTGGCGAGTGCCAACGTCGTCCACAGCATGGCGCACAGACCGAGCTTCAGAATCGACCGTCGCGTCATCGATCACCTCGCAGACGGATCATGGCGAAACGGACGGTGACGCGCAACCGCTACACCTAGGGATCCGGGTCGCGGCGCTCCGACAGGAGCCGACGGATTTCGGGGAGAGCCGCCTCGGCGGCGCGGGCGCCGGCCGTGATCCCGTTCTCCGCGCGGAGGTAACTCATCGTCGACAGCGACAGGTCCGGACGGATCATCAGGTCGGGCGGACGAGCGGCCTGTTTCAGGCGGACGATCTCCTGCAGGAGGATCGAGATCGACTGGTTGAGAATGCTGTACACGCCGGGCAGCGGCCGCAGGCTCTCCGGTCGCTCCCGGAAGGCGGCATCGAGAAGCTCGACGAGGTTGCTCGGGAGCCACGTCTGTTGGGTCAGGCCCTCGTGAAGTTGCTCGCTGATCCGCGCCCAGACGCGGCGAGCCCCCGAGGTCGTTGGCACCGGTCGCGGCGTGATGTCGACGGCGATCACGAGATCGACGTCGAGGGATCGACATGCGTCGACCGGGACCGGATCGATCAGGCCGCCGTCGACGAGGAGTCGACCGCACGCACGGACAGGGTGGAAGACGCCCGGGATTGCCGTCGAGGCTCGGACGGCGTCGACGAGGGAGCCGTCCCGGAAGACGACCGGCTCGCCGGTGTCGATGTCGCAGGCGACGGCTGCGTACGGGATCGCCAGATCCTCGATCTGCACGTCGCCGAGGAGCTCGACGAGCATCTTGCGCAGCTCGTTCCCGGAGCTGAACCCGGCCCGCGGAAACGACGGGAAGAACCCGCGGAAGAGGCGGCGCACGTCGTTGGTCAGCCACTGGCGCTCGACCTCCTCGACCGGGATACCGACGGCGTGAGCGGCGCCGACCAGCGCCCCGATGCTCGAGCCGGCGATCGCCGACACGGCGATCCCTTCGCGCTCGAGGACCTTCATCACCCCGGTGTGGGCCGCCCCTCGCGCGCCGCCGGAGCCGAGGGCGAGTCCGATCTTCACGTTCGACGTGGGGCCTGTCTTCGACGACGTCATGATCTGCCGCCTGCATCCGTACTCCCTCGGCCTCCGCCGGAGCCGAGGGCGAGTCCGATCTTGACGTTCGACGTGGGGCCTGTCTTCGACGACGTCATGCTCCACCGCCCGACCTTGCGATCTCGCGCGCCGCCGGAGCCGAGGGCGAGTCCGATCTTCACGTTCGACGTGGGGCCTGTCTTCGACGACGTCATGCTTCATCGCCCGACCTTGCGATCTCGCGCGCTACGCTTGGGCCGAAGGCGAGATCGACGTGCGCTTCCTGGTGCGATCTCCTCTCGTTCGACATGACGCGGTATGCTAGCGGACGGTCGCCCGTTCGGCCATCCGGCCTCGCGGGCGGCGCGGAGTGAATCGGCCTGCAGGCACGGGCGGCGCGCCTCAGGATCCGGGGGAGGGACTCGTGGCGCACGCGCATCACCGCCATCCACACGGACCGTCGCCGGAACGCCGGATCGGCACGGCGTTCTTCCTCAACTTGGCGTTCACGCTTCTCGAGATCGTCGGCGGAATCTGGACGAACAGCGTGGCCGTCCTGTCCGATGCCCTCCACGACTTGGGGGACAGCGTCGCGCTCGGTCTGACCTGGCACTTCGCCCGCCTGTCGAATCGGAAAGGCGATGAGACGTTCACGTTCGGGTATCGACGGTTCTCCCTCCTCGGCGCGTTGGTGATGTCGATCGTCCTGTTCGCCGGGGGCGTGGTCGTCCTGTTCGAAGCGATCCCGCGGATTGCGGCGCCGGAGGCAACCAACGCGCGCGGGATGTTCGCGCTGGCGATCGTCGGAGTCGTCATCAACGGGGTCGCTGCGCTGCGGATGCACGGCGGCCGGTCGGTCGGGGAGCGGATCGTGACCTGGCACTTCGTCGAGGACGTCCTCGGCTGGGTCGCCGTCCTCATCGCGAGCGTGGTGATGTGGACCCGCGACGTGGCGATTCTCGATCCGATCCTGTCGATCGGGATCACCGTCTACGTACTGTGGAACGTCGGACGTCGCCTGAAGGAGACGCTGACGATCCTCCTCCAGGGCGTTCCGTCCGGCGTCGAGCTCCGCACGGTCGAAGACGCGATCCGTGGGATGCCGGGCGTCTGTGACGTACATCACACCCACCTCTGGACCCAGGACGGGGAGCATCACGTCCTGACGGCACACGTCGTCGTCGACGAGGCGGACTCGTACGAGACGGTTGCCGCGATCCGCCGCCGGATCAAGGAGGATCTCCGCCGATTCGGGATTCGGCATGCGACGATTGAGGTCGAGCCGAGCGACGCAGGGCGCTGCTCGGACGAGGGCGGAGCGTGCCGCACGTGCTCGGAGGATGCGTGAACGAGACAGCGCGCGTTTCGACATCGTCGGTCGCCCTCGTCCGCTGCGCAGGCTACGGGATCGACGACGTCCGTGCCGCCGTCCGACGTGGGATCGACCTTCTCGGCGGCGTCGGCGAGTTCGTCTCCGAGGGAGAACGGATTCTCCTCAAGCCGAACCTACTCGTGCCCCGTCCGCCGGAACGCGCGGTGACGACCCATCCGAGCGTCTTTCTCGCGGTCGCCGAGATCCTGCGCGAGGGCGGCGCAGCGCTCGCCTACGGCGACTCGCCCGGGTTCGGGACGACGGCGTGGGCGGCGCGCCGATCGGGGCTGGCCGATGTCGCCGAGGCCCTTCGCATCCCGGCGGCCGACTTCGGGCAATCGGAGACGGTCTCCTTCCCCGACGGACGCTTGATCAAGCAGTTCACGCTCGCGCGTGGTGTTCTCGAGACCGACGGGATCGTCTCCCTCCCGAAGCTGAAGACGCACGGTCTGACGCGGATCACCGGAGCGATCAAGAACCAGTTCGGCTGCATCGTCGGGCCGCTCAAGCCCGAGTTCCACGCCCGCCTTCCCGATGTCGACCGCTTTGCGCGGATGCTCGTCGATCTCAACCGGTGCCTCCGCCCGCGGCTGTTCGTCGTCGACGGCGTGGTGGCGATGGAGGGGAACGGTCCGCAGGGAGGACGTGCGCGACCGATGAACGTGCTCCTCTTCTCCCGGGATCCCGTCGCCGTCGACGCGACGATCTGCCGACTGATCGGGCTCGATCCGGACCTCGTCCCGCCGATCGTCCACGGGGCTGCGTCCGGCCTCGGACGTGCGACCGATGTCGCCCTCCTCGGCGACCTGATCGACGAGCTCGCGGTCGTCGACTTCGACGTCAACCGGCATCCGCGTTCGACGACCGGCCGACCGGGCTGGGCGAGCCGCCTGGCACGACGTCTCGTCGTGCCACGTCCGGCGATCCGTCCCGAGCGATGCACGCGGTGCGGGACGTGCGTCGCGGTCTGCCCGGTGACGCCGAAGGCGGTCCGGTTCGCCGACGAGGCGCGGAGCTGCCCCCCCGAACATCACTACGACGCCTGCATCCGCTGCTACTGCTGTCAGGAGCTCTGCCCGGAGGAGACGATCGAGATCGACGTGCCGCTCCTCGGCCGCCTGATTCGTTGCTAGATGTTCGGTCGTGCCGGGAATTGCGTCGATCCGTGCCGCGACTCGAGCGGTATACTCGGTGTCGCGTCGGATCGGCGCGCTCGACCCTCACTCCATCGGAAGGGAGCGTCCATGTCTGAGATAGCGATCTCGCTCACGGATGCGCGGCGGCTGGCGATTCGCCGGCAGCTTCTCGACGGGGCGAGCGATCTTCCCGACGGGGCGGCGGGCGTCGCCGAAGCGATCGAGCGGCTCGGCTACGTCCAGATCGACACGATTGCCGTTGTCGAACGGGCCCATCACCAGACGTTGCGGGCGCGCCGTCCGGACTACGATCCGTCGATGCTCCACGATCTCCTCGCCGTCGATCGGCGCGTCTTCGAGTACTGGGGACACGCCGCGTCGTACCTGCCGATCGCCGACTACCGCTACTACATCCCGCGGATGCGACGCTCTCCGACGAGCGCGCGCGGCAAGGCGTGGCTCGCCGAAAACGGCGACGTCGTCTCACGCGTGCTCGAGCGGATCCGGCAGGAGGGTCCGCTCGCGTCGTCGGACTTCGCCGCGCCGGACGGGACGTCCCGAGGCACGTGGTGGGACTGGAAGCCGGCCAAGATGGCGCTCGAGATCTTGTTCGCACGGGGCGAGCTGATGATCGCCGAGCGGCGGAACTTCCAGCGCGTCTACGATCTGACGGAGCGGGTGCTTCCCGAGGGCGTCGACGTGCAGGTCCCGGAAGACGGCGAGGTAGCACGATTCCTCGTCCGGCGGGCGCTCGCCGCCCATGGCGTCGCCGGGGAACGCGAGATCCGCGATCACATCCACGGGGTGAGCCGGGCGGCGATCCGCGCGGCGATCGACGCGCTCGTCGAGGAGGGTGACGTCGTTCCCGTTGCGGTCGACGGGGCGGCGGGCCCGCGGTTGTACGCGCTCGAGGAGACGATCGAAGCGTCCGACGCCGGGTCAGAAGCCCTCCGCTGCGTCCTCCTCTGCCCGTTCGACAACCTGATCATCCAGCGGGAGCGGACGAAGTGGCTGTTCGACTTCGACTACACGCTCGAGTGCTACGTCCCGGCGGCCAAGCGGCGGTTCGGCTACTTCGTCTTCCCGATCCTGTTCGACGGCGCGCTCGTCGCCCGGCTCGACCCGAAGGCCGAACGGACGTCGAAGACGCTCGTCGTCCGGACGCTCACGTTCGAGGCGACGTTCGACCGGTTCGACGCGCTCCTGCCCGTCCTGGCTCGCTCGCTCGCTCGTTTCGCCCGGTTCAACGGCTGCGAGGCGGTGACGTTCGAGACGATCCGACCGACCGGGAACAAGCGATCGCTCAAGACGCTCGTCGGTCGGGCGCTGGCGGAGCGGGCCTAGCGCGATGGGGCCGCGGAAGGCGTTCGTCTACGTCGTGCGAAGAGACGGGCCGCGTCTCCTCGTCTTCGACAGCCTCGACGAGCCCGGCTGTGAAGTCCCGAAGGGCGGTCTCGAAGCCGGAGAGACGTTCGCCGAGGCGGCCGTGCGCGAGGTGCGCGAAGAGACGGGCGTCGTCGTTCGCGTCGTCCGTGAGCTTGGCGTAACCCGATACGAGGGCGAGGAGCAGCGGTTCCTCCTCGCCGAGGCGGCGGACGGGCTCCCCGAATCGTTCGAGCACACGGTCACCGGCGACGGCGTCGACCGCGGGCTTCGCTACGCGTTCCGTTGGCTTCCGATCGACGCGACGCTCCGGACGCAGCTCGTTCAGGGGTGCGGCGCATTCGTCGACGCGCTGATGGAGGCTGTGCGGTAGTCGATTCCGCTACACTTCGTGGGAGAGATCTGCGGGAGGGAACCGACTATGCCACGATCGGGATCGACGATCACGTCCGTACGAAACGCGCGGGTCGTGGCGGCGCGCAAGCTCGGCCAGCGCAAACATCGGGAACGGCAGGACCGGTTCCTCGTCGAGGGGCTCCAGCTGCTGGCGACCGCGGTCGAGCGATTGGCCGAGTGCGCGGCGGGCGAGAAGATCGTCCCGCTCGAGCTTTTCTACTGCGAGGAGCTGTTCGTCGGGGAGACGGCTCCGCGCCTCCTCGCGGCGCTCGCCGACGCCGGCGCGCAGGCGATTTCGGTTGCACCCCACGTCTTCGACACGCTCTCCGAGCGGGAGACCTCGCAGGGTCTGGCAGCGACGTTCGCTCGCGGCGCTCTCGAGCATACCCTCGCCGAGATCGGCGCGGCTCGTGTCCCGGAACCGGGCCTGATCCTCATCCTCGATCGGCTTCAGGATCCGGGGAACCTCGGCACGTTGATCCGAACGGCGGACGCCGTCGGCGCGCGTGCCGTCGTTCTCGTCGAGCCGTGCGTCGACCCGTTCGATCCGAAGACGGTACGGGGGACGATGGGTTCCCTGTTCTCCGTTCCGTTCGTGCGCCTCGACGACCCGAGCAGCCTCTGGCCGTGGCTCGGCGACCTCGGGTGCCGAGCCGTCGGCGCGGACGTACACGCGGGGAAGACGGTCTGGTCGTCCGACGCGCTCGATGGGTCGGTCGCACTCGTTTTGGGAAACGAGGCGCGCGGACTCGGCGATGCGCTTCGACGGGGGCTGACCGACGCCGTCCGCCTTCCGCTCCTTGGCGGCGCCGAGAGCTTGAATGTTGCCGTCGCCGGCGGCGTCCTGATGTACGAGTGGCTCCGAGTGAACCGAGGGCGCGGGGGGACGGCCTTCGAACTGCGGGGTAGGCGAGGACGAGCCGGGCCGGCGGCGTCCTGATGTACGAATGGCTCCGAGTGAACCGAGGGCGCGGGGGGACGGCCTTCGAACTGCGGGGTAGGCGAGGACGAGCCGGGCCGGCGGCGTCCTGGTGTCCTAGCGGCTGATGGTCAACCGCGCCGTGATCCCAAGGCTGGCGACGTAGTCGGTTCCTCCATGAGAGCAAGGTCTCGGTCGGCGACGCATGGGCTACGCCAGCTCCAGGAACGACCAGCGCAGCAGACTCCGTGTGAAGCCTAGCCGAGAACCGCGTGATCTCTCTTTCGCTGTGCTTCCTAGTGTTGAAGATCTGGTTCAGTGGAGAACAACACCAATTGAATAACTCATGGAACTGACCGATCATGTTCCAAGCAGTCACTTGCGAAACGAGATGACGGAGCGGTATGTTCCTACACAGAGCGATGCTGGCAGCGGCGAGACCAGCGGTAGCTGGGGGAGAATCGCGCGGTTGCGGTTCGTTCACAGATAGGACTGCGGTCGATGGGGTCGGGAGGAAGAGCACGAATGCATCTGCAGCGAGTTTCCAAGTCTGCTCTCGGAGTGATCGCGGCTGGTTTGCTCGGTACGTGCGGTCTGGGAGCTACGCAGATTGACCAGTGGGCAGTCACCGATCTGTCGCTGAACAACCAGGAACACACCGTGGACTGGACAGCTCCATCCGCGGGACGTCTCATCTTCGTGATGACGAATCCGGACGCCTCCCGCGATGGGCACTTCGACATCGGTGTAGTGGACGGCGAGTGCTACAGAGTTTGGTTGCACGTTGACACGTGCTGCCACTCGGCGTTTCAAGGGTTGTACTGGGGCTGGGCCTGCGAAGGGGAGACAGGTCTCGACGAGAACGTCGTCGAACTTGCGATTCCTGAAGGGCCAATTGAGTTACTCGTTCGCTACAAGGCGACCGCGGGCCAAGACAACACAGGAACCGACTACCTGACGGTCTACTTCGAGGATGATCCCATTGACACATCCGAAGCGGAGTATCTAACCACCTTCTCCGTGGGGCCGGAGGAGGCGGCGTCCTTCGAAACAAGCGTTGACGGTCCCGGAGAAGTCCTCGTTGACATCGTCGATCCCGGCGCCGAGATCGACCACGGTGGCGGGGTGTTCTTCTATCTTGACGGGATCGCTCTGTCAGCGACTAGCATGCGGGGCGGCTGGAAGGATGGCCATCCGTTCATTGAACCGCATGCGCTGTCGATACCGCTTCCCGAGGCAAGAACGTACCAGTTCAAGATCTCGCATGAGGACTCGCTGTTCGGAGACAACGTCGGCTCTCGCGTGGCCGTCGTCTACGAGAGAACTGGTGATCTCCCCAAGCTTCTCGTAACGAAGGATGGATCTGGCTGTGGGGTCGTGTCCAGCAATCCTGCAGGCATCAACTGCGGAAGCAGCTGTGAGCACGCCTATGAATATGGGACGTCGGTAGAACTTACTGCACAGGCCTCTAGTGATTCGATGTTCAACTGCTGGAGCGGCGACTGTGCAGACCCTACGGCGAGGCATCTTCAATGTCGTACGAAGGTTTTCATGTCCGAAGACAGCTCGTGCACGGCTGCATTCGTTGCGTGTGACCGTGATCAGTGCTTGGCTAGACACACTCCTACGCCGGCGGAAAAGCGAGCTCTCATTCTTGCCCCCTATCACGACGATGGCTATGTGGAGTACTGCGACGAGCTAGCGCTTCGGCTTCGAGCTGATCCGAGCTGGTCTGTTGACTACATCGGCGAAGACGGGAGCGAACGCGAGGAAGTTAGGATCGACGAGCTAGTAGAGCTTCTGGAGAGCAACAGGTACTGGCTGGTTCATGTCACGACTCACGGCACGGGGTGGGACTTGCCGTTGGAGGTGTATTCGTCTCAGGACCAGAGGGACAATCGCTTCTCCGACCTTGCAGCTACCTACAACAGCGGTCTTACTCCAGCTGCATTGGCCAAAGGAACCACGGAAGGCTACTACTACATCGCGATCACGAGGGAGTTCGTCCTCGAGTACTGGGAGGGGCTCGAGAACCATCCGCTAGTGTACTGCGAAGCATGTACTTATGGCATGGATGAGGCCTACGACTTGCGGGAAGCGTTTCTCTGCAGGGGAGCGGGAGCTGTGGTTGGATTCGACGGCGATGTAGTGATCAAGAACCACGCCTTGTATCGAACCGCCAAAGAGGTCTCCAAGGACTTCTACGATGCGCTTCTCGATGGAAGGACTGTCGAGCAGTCGGCCATTGGCCTCTGGGGAGACGAGGGACCGTGCGATTGGCCGTTCCCGTGCGGACAGGTTTACCTGAGGAGCTTCGGCAACGACGAGAACCTCAACATCGAGCATCCGGCTGACATCAATGGTGACGGTACGGTGGACCTTCTGGACTCACGGATGTGCCTTCAGATAGCCCGTGGGATCTTGAGTGGTACTCCGGCCCAGAAGGCCGCCGCAGACATCGATGGTGATGGCGACGTTGACATGGATGACGTTCGCATCCTCGCCGAGTACGTGATCGGGATCCGCGACGAGCTGCCGTAGGGCTGTGGGCCAGGGTAGCTAGCCCGATCGTTTCCCGGTGACCGACTCGATCTCGATCGCCCAGACGCGGGTCAGATCGAGGACCTTCGGGGCGAACGTCCACGCGTCGTCGCGCCCCGACTGTTGCCGCATGATGCAGCGGAGGGCACGATCGCGGGCTGCCGGATCGGTCAGCTCGCGGAACGTTCCGTACCCGATGACGCTCTCGTAGAGGAGGCCCCACGAGCAGCCGCGCTCGTCTCCCTCCTTCACGCGCACGCCTCGCTCGACCTCGAAGCAGACGCGCGGGTTGGCCTCGATGCACGCGGTCTTCCGTCCTTCGAGCGCGGTGTGAACGTAGAGCGCGTTGGCGTTTGCGTCGTACCCGTGCGAGAGGGGCACGACGTACGGCTCGTCTCCCACCGCGAACGCGATGCGGCAGACCGTCGAGTTCGCCAGGACCGCATCGATCTGGTTACGCTCTGTGATCTCTCGCTCCTTCTTGCGCATGGGGACGATTGTAGCGTCGCCGCCCGGCGCGTGAAGGGCCCGCCCCGTCCCGCTGCGACGGGACGCTGGGAAGGCGGGGGCTTGCTTGCGTCGGGGAGTGGCCGGTACAACTCTCTCGGCGACGATCCGGAGATCCGGATCAGGGCTGCGGGCGCAGGCGGCATCGACGATGCGGCGGAGGAGGAGCGATGAAACGATCACTCGGGCGGAAGACGCTGATCCTGCCTGCCCCGGTCTGGGTCGTCGGGACGTACGACGCGGACGGGCTTCCCAACATCATGACGGCCGCGTGGGGTGGGATCTGCTGTTCGAAGCCGCCGTCGGTCTGCGTCTCGCTGAGGGAGGCGACGTTCACCTATCGTGCGATCGTCGACCGCGAGGCATTCACGGTGAACGTGCCGACGGCAGCACAGGCGAAGGTCGCCGACTACCTCGGGCTCGTCTCCGGGCGCGACGTCGACAAGTTCGCCGCGGTCGGCCTCACGCCGGTGAGATCGGAACGCGTCGATGCGCCCCTCGTCGAGGAGTTTCCGTTGAACGCGGAATGCGCCCTCACGCACACGATCCGGATCGGCCTTCACACGTTGTTCGTCGGCGAGATCCGCGACGTCAAGGCGGACGCCTCGATCCTGAACGCCGAGGACCGCCCGTCGATGGAGAAGCTCGCGCCCTCGGTCTTCTCGACCGGCGACGCCGCGTACTACGCGATCGGCGAGTCGGTCGGCCGCGCGTTCACGATCGGCAAGTTCCTGCTCGACGAGCCGAGCTAGGCAGCCGCTTCGTCGACCCGTTTGATGCGGAAGATGACGTTCCCGAGCGGATCGGGACAGACCGCGTCGACGGTTTCGTGCATCCAGTCGCCGGGATCCTGTTCGCGTCCCTTCGCCGCGAGGAGAGGAAGAAGCGTCGCCAACGCGTAGAGGCAGAACGGTTGGGCGACGTAGAGACTGCTCCCACGCATGAGGGCTGCGTCGCCGACACGGGTGCCCTCGTTGCAGCGCCCGTCGATCCGGGCGACGGTCACTCGGAGGTCTCCCGGTTGCGGCGTCGGAGAGCGTGCCGGCCCGACCGTCGTTTCGCCGACCGGCCGCTGATCGATCCGCCATTGAACGCGGCCCGCCGGATCGGGGCACTGCGCGTGCCGGATGCGCCCGAGCCAGTCGACCGACGGATCGTCGTCGGTCAGCCGTTCCTTCGCCGGGAGGAGCGGGAGGAGGCTCTGCAGCGCGAACAGGCAGATCGGTCCCCCCCCGGGCACGTGCAGTCGTCCTCCGCGAACGAGAAACCCGGTCCCCGGGGTCATCGGGACGGGGCCGGAACAGGCCCCGTCGACGCGGTCCACCTCGATCCACAGCTCGTGCATCGTCCCTCCTCAGGTCTCCAGATCGAGCTCGCTTTGCTTCAGGTTTCGAGGCCGAGATCGCTTCGCTTCGCTTGCGTCGGCAGGCCCGTCGTGGGATCCCATCCCCGAGCGTCGTAGTACTCGTCGAGCATCGACTCGAGTTCGACGATCGATCCGGCCGACGGCGAATCGGGCGGGCCCGCCGGCTCCTCCACGAATCGTCGCGGGAGGCGGTCGTTCGCTCGCCCGATCCCGAACCGCGCGTTGAGCAGCCGTTCGACATTGACGATCCGTTCGCCGACGCGCCGGACATCTTCGCCCGACAGGACGAGCCCGGTGACGGCGCGGAGCATCTCGGCGGTCTCCGCCCAGTCGAGGATCTCCATGTTGTTGTAGAGGTTCTTGCAGATGCCGAGCGCATCAGCGACGGCCGCCCGCTCCTCGTAGTCGCTGACGACGAGGCCCTTCCCCCGCCAAGCGAGCCGGTCGGCGCTCTCTGCGACGCCGTACCGGCGGACACCCTCCGCACGATCGCCGGAGAACTCGAACCACGGTTCCGATCGCAGGTGGTCGGCGCCGCGGCTGGCGACCGCGTTGCCGAGGGCGTAGGCCTTCATCGCACGAACGTCGGCCTGGAAGAGCTCGAGCCCCTTGACGTGCATCGCCAGGTCCCGGCCGACGTCGAGGCGTTCGGCGGCCGCGCGCACACCGTCAGCGAGGGTGTCGCCAAAGCCCTCGCGGGCGGCGACCTGCTCGACGAGCGCGAGGATCGTCTCCCCGTCGCCGAACGACAGGGCGAGGCCGTCGACCGTCGTGCGCGGGATCAGACCACGTTCGGCGCACTCCATCGCCCACGCGATCACCTCCGAGGTCGAGATCGTGTCGATCCCGAGTCGATTGCAGCGATCGACGGCGTAGAGGGCGAGCGGGAGGTCGCCGTTTCCGACCCGTGCTGTGAACCCGGCGAGCGGCTCGTACTCCGGCCCCTCGAAGCACAGTTCGGGGAAGCGCGGATCGTCGACCTCCAGGTATCGACTGCAGTGGACGAGACAGGACTCGCACGCCATCGCCCGCACCTTGTACCGCGCCTCGATCGTCTCGCCGGAGACGGCGTCGGCGTGCTCGAACGTGCCCGACTGGAAGTGGCGCGTCGGGAGGGCGCCGATCCGCTGGAGTGCCGTCACGAGCTGGGTTGTTCCGAGTCGGGATCGGATCTCGTATTCCGGATGAGCGAGGATCCGCTCTCGGAGGTCGCCAGTGAGCGCCCGAAACCTGCCCGGATCGGCGATCGGAACGTCGCCCGTTCCGCGGACGGCGATCGCCTTGAGACGCTTGGAGGCCATCAAGCGTCCCATCCCCGTCCGCGCGGCGGCGCGGACGCGACTGGCGAAGATCCCGGCGAAGGCGACGCCGCGCTCGGCGGCCGGGCCGACCGTCGCCACCTCGATCCGATCGCTGCCGAGGAGTTCGTGGACTGCGTCGGTCGTCTCCGCGGTGTCGAGACCCCACAGGTCGCCCGCGTCGAGGATCTCGGCGCGTGCATCGTCGAGGAAGAGGACGACGGGGCGGTCGGCGCGGCCGACGATCTCGAGTCGGTCGATCCCGGCGCGACGGAGTGTCGGGCCGAACCGCCCGCCGGCGTTGGCGTCGCCGAGGATCCCGGTCTGGGGCGACCGACCGCTGACGTTGAATCGGGCTGCGCCGGGAAACCCCGTTCCGACGAACGGTCCAACGCCGAACAGGAGCGGAGCTGCCGGCGCGACGGGATCGAGATCGGGCGTCAGCAGACGGTCCAGGCGAGCGACGTTCGCCCCTCGTCCTCCGAGGAATCGACGAAGGCCGTCGGGATCGTCCGGCGATCGCGCGACGGTGCCGTCCGTCAGATCGACTCGGCAGATCGCCTCACGCGGGTCGCTCATCGGCGCTCACCTCGCGGGGAGTGTATCCGGTCGACGCGAGGGCAAACCTCTACAAGGCGGGCGAGTCCGCCCGTCCGGCGCGCCGTGAGGTTTCTACGAGAGGGACGAGCCTGCCCGTCCGGCGCGCCGACGGATCTGCACGAGGAGCGTGCCGGCGGCGACGGCGAGGAGTCCGACGATCTCGACCGACGTCATCGACTCGCCGAGGAAGATCCAGGCGAGGACGGCGATCTGGATCAGCATCGTGTTGTTGACGACGCTCGACTCGGTCGCCGAGAGCGTTCTCAACGTGTAGTTCCACAGCGTGAATGCGAGCGCGGTGTTCACGACGGCGAGCCAGAGCACGATCCCCCAGCTGGCAAGACCGAGCGTCGGGAGGCCCTGCGTGCCGAGCCCCGCGCCGAGGAGACAGGCGGCGCCGACGCCCATGCTGATCGTCGTGACGACGACCGGAGACGCCGCCTGACGACGGTTCACCGCGCGGCCGAGGAGGAAGGCACCGACGCCCGCAGCGAGGGTGGCGCCCGCGAGAACAAATCCGAGACCTCCGCCGCGCACGGCGGAGATCGGAAAGAAGTAGAGGGCGCCGCCGGCCAACGCGAGAGCGATGCCGGCCCACTGGACCCGACGCGGCCGCTCTCCCAGCGCGACCGACCCGGCGGCAGCGACGAACGTCGGGGAGAAGCTCAGGATCAGACTGAACGTGATCGCGTCAAGGTGCCTGAGGGTCAGGAACTGCCCGCCCTGCGTCAACGTGTAGAAGACGAGTCCGAGCGCGACGAGTTGCGCCCAGTCGGCCGGCAAGAGCGCCCGAACCTCGGCCCGCCGCCGCCAGCAGACGGGAACGAGGACGAGAAACGCGATCGCGTAGCGCAGGCCGGCGAACGTGAGTGCCGGAATCTCGTCGAGACCTCGTTTGATCAGGACCCACGACGTCGACCAGAGGAAGGTGACCAGCAGGGCGAGGAGGATCGCCCGGAGACGAGAAGAATCGTGCATGCGTAGCACCCCTTTCCGCGACGGTGTCGCGTTCGGTGCCGGCCCATTCCCTCCCGGCTTTTGTCCGATCAGGTGCTACGCCATGCCTGACGCGTCGGCTTTCGTGACGCTCGGTCCAGGCCCGCGATTCCGCGGCGGAACCCTAGTCACTCGGGTCGGCGGCTAGATTCTGGCGCTCGGCGCGCTGCGCGTCAACTCGGAGGCCTCGGCGGGCTCCTCACGCATCACCCACAGCATTCGGGTGAGCGAGAGCGCGAGGACGAGAGCGAAGTGACACATCACCGAAGGGAGCGCACCGCGCGACGACGGAACGACGTAGGATAGGGCGATCGACGGAAGGACGAACGCGAGTGTCCCGACGTGAACGTGTGCGAGCCAGCGGCGACGGGGTGACGGGTCGGAGACGACGAGACCGTGAGCGCTCCAGACGACCATCCCGAGAAGCCCCGCCCAGTAGTAGGCGGCGTAGATCTGGAAGCGCGGGAGCGCGTGCACGTAGTGGGCGAAGACCGCCCGACAGACGGACGCCGTGGCAAACGACGGATCGAGCGCCGCCCAGGTGACCATCCCCGCCGAGGCGACGAGCATCGCCGCCGCACCGCCGTAGAAGAAGCGGGAGGCGGGTCGATGGATCTGCGCGATGAGCAGAAGGCCGAGCGCCGGAAGCCACGTCACGAGGATGAACGCGAGTCGGGGCAGGAATCCGGCCGCGGCAACGTCGGCGCAGATCGCGACCTCGGTCAGCTGGTATCCCGCAAGGAGGAGCAGGATCACGCCGGTCGTTCGGGCGATCGTCCGTCCGCCGGGCGGAAGCGCTCGGCGCGCGTGTCTCGGTCCGCAGCGGGCTGCCGGTCGAAGCGTGAACGCCCAAGCGGCAGCGACGATCTCGAAGGCCGCCGTGGCGACGGCGAGTATCGGGGAATACGTCATCGGACCCTCCTCGCGGAGATTCTCTAGCGGGAGGAACGATTCGTCCAGTACCGACGTGGGCCGTTCCGCCGCGGTCGTGCGGGCGGGGCGCCCGGCGAAACGGGCTCCCCATTTTCCGGTAGGTTTGGGCAGGGAGGGAGATGTCATGATTCGCTCACGTTCTTCTCGCGCGCTTGCTCTGCTGGGCGTTGCGCTGCTGGCTGCCTGGATTCTGACCCTCGCCGCCGGTCGATGCGGCGACGGTGTCTGCGAGGGACCCGAGACGTCGGCCAATTGTCCGGCGGACTGCCTCGCGGAGGCCGCGGCGCCGAATCCGATCCGCGCTGTCGTCTCCGAGGAGATCCTGACCTGGCGGAACCGGCTCGAGGACGGGGGATTCGAGGCGGGGACGGCGGGGGTCGAGCTGCGTGCCCACCCCGTGGCGCGCCTCGCGTCCGCGTCGGCCGCGCGGACGCCCGAGGCGGCTCGATCGGGCGCGTACGGGATGCGGATCGAGGCGGGGCTGAACGAGGGGATCGTGTTCGCCCTGCCGGCGAAGATCGAGAAGGGCGAGCGGACGCGGTGCTCGTTCTGGGCGCGGGCGCCGCTCGGCCCGGCGACGGTCCGTCTGTCCGTCCTCGATGCCGACGCGTCTCGCGACGGCGTTCGCGTTCTCTACTCCGCGGGTGCGGCGGTGGAGGTCGGGGGCGACTGGACGCAGGTCGCGTTCACGTTCGCCAACACGCAGGGTGTCGATACGGCCCTGCTCGCGATCGAGATCGGGCCGAGCACGACGATCGACGTCGACGACGCAACGATCGACTCCGAGGAGTGGGCGCTCCCGGAGGCGGGCCGATTCGAGCGGATCGTCGGCGGGATCCCGGTTCCCTTGGAGCCGCGGGCGACGTTCCACTTCAACGTGCTGATCCACGTCGAGGATCCGACGTTGATGACCGAGCGCGAGGGGTATTTCCGGGAGAAGACGGCCGTGTTCACCGAACTCTCCCGCGTCCTTCACGAGCACGGCGGACTCCTGACGATCCAGCCGGAGGAAGACTGGCCGAGGGCGGCCCTCGCGTTCGCCCCCGAGACGCTCGCGGATCTTGCCGAGCGGTACGGCGTCGTCTACTCGACGCACACCCACGGCCCGGCGTGCGTCGATCCGGACGGGAGGTTGCGCAGCAGCGCGGACTGCAACGCCTGTCGGCGCTGTCCGGGATGGCAGACGATCGAGCAGGACGCGGATCCGACGACGCCGACGTACGTCGGTGCATTGCGGGACCTGATTGCCGAAGTCTCCGGCACCGACGTCTCCGACCACAACGGGAACTTCCACTACGCGAACCCGTCAGCGCTCGCCGAGGCCGGGATCGCCACGTGGTCGGCGTTCAAGGACCACAACACGCAGGCGACGTTCGATCGGTTGTTCACCAACCCGTGGCGGCCGACGGCGTGCGACGCGATCGAGACGCCGGAGCTCTTCCAGACGCACGACCGTTCCACGCCGATCGTCTTCATCCCCGGTTGGGGGCAGGCGATCACGCGGCATCCGGAGCGACTGCACGAGCGCCTCGCCGCGATGCTGAGCCAAGTCCTCCGCTACGCCGATCCGGATCGGGTCAACACGTTCTACATCGTCACCCACGTCGATCACTACCGAGGCGACGGCGAGCCGTACATCGCGTTCGACGAGACGACCGGCGAGATCACGCTTCACGAGGCGTTCTACCGCGACCTCGGCTACTGGGAGGAGACGTTGACGGATCTCGTCGACCCCCTCGTCGCCGAAGGGTATCTGACCTGGACGAGTCTTCCGACCATCGGACAGCTGTTCGTCCGTTGGGAAGAGGCTTCGCGAGAAGACTGAGCCCGCGGGACGTCTCGGGCGCTCCGGCGGTCGCGGCTACTCGGTCGCGCAGGGCGTCCAGTCGATTTCGGCCGTCGGAACGACCGTGATCCCGCGTCGGATCCAGTAGTCATTGACGTTCGCGGCGGGCCAGCTGGCAGCCCCCGTCACCGAATTCGGCGGGCCGTTGGAGTGTGCGTCGGCGACCGCCGTCACCTCGTATCCCTTGTCGACCGCGGAGAACAGGGTCGACGAAACGCACCCCGCCGAGGCGAGTCCGCAGACGAGAAGACGCCGGAAGCCCTGTGCGTCCACGTAGGCGGCGAATTCGGGGGTCGTGAACGCGTCGCCTGAGTACTTGGGGAAGACCCGCTCGCCCTCCCGAGGCGCGATCGCGGCGGGGAATCCGAGCTCGGCCACGTCGACCTCCTCGAATTCGAGGATCGAGAAGTCCTGAATGTAGATGACGGGAATCCCGGCCGATCGAGCGAGCGACAGCACCCGCACGACCGCGTCGAGCAGGTCCTCTCCGGCCGACGTGCTCCAGCTGCCCCACGACAGGAAGTGCTCCTGCACGTCGATGACGAGGAGCGCCGTGTCGCAGGCAGCGTGTGTAGTCAGCGAGAGGACTCCGATGAGTACGACGGACAGGAGGGCGAAACGGCGGGCGATCATGATCAAGTTCCTCCTTGGCTCTCGACTCGGTTCAGCTTCGGATTGACGACATCTTCGAGCGCGTGGCCGTGGAACACCACATCGATTGGCGACCGACTCGACGTCCCCACGCTCTGTCAATCGGCCTCCGCGTTGCACCCGAGAGAGTCCCAGTCGATGTCGTCCATTGCAGCGACGGAGATTCCGAGGCCCTTCCAGTATCGATTCAGCTTCTCTGACGACTGATGCGAGAAGCCAATCAGGGAGGCGCCGGCGTCGCCGGATCCGTTCGAGTGGGCGTCGGCGACGACAGCCGTGTCATAGCCCTTCGTGATGGCGGAGAAGAGCGTCGCCTGAACGCAGCCTCCTGAAGCGATTCCGCAGAAGAACACGCGTTCGATTCCCTGTTCCTGCATGTACTCTGCAAACTCAGCTGTTGTGAACGCGTCTCCGAAGAACTTGGCGAAGACCGGTTCGCCCCGCTGAGGTGAAATGGCGGCGGGGAAGCCCAGTTGCCCTTCGTAGAGAGTATCTGCTTGGGGGATTGAGAAGTCCTGGATGTAGATGACGGGAACCCCGGCCGATCGAGCGAGCGACAGAACCCGGGCGACCGCAGCGACGATGCCCTCGCCGGAAGAAGTGGGCCATTCTCCGAATGTCAGGAACAGCTCTTGCACGTCGATGACAAGAAGAGCCGTGTCGCAGGCAGCGTGTGCAGCGAGCGAGAGGACGCCCGCTAGAACGACTGCCACGAGAACGAAACGTCGAGTGATCACGATTGAGATCTCCTTCCTTGTTCGGGCAGGGCCCGGCACTGTGCTAGTCGCCCTCCGGATCGCAGCCGAGGGACGCCCAGTCGACGTCGGCCAGGGGGATGACCGACACTCCGAGGCTCCTCCAGTAGCTGTTCATGCGAATGGAAGCGGACGCCGCGGCTTTCCAGGACGCGTGCACATCGGCGATCACCGTGACCTCGTAGCCCAGGGCGATGGCGGCGAACAGGGTCGCTTCGACGCAGCCGTCCGACGCGATCCCCGTGAACAAGAGATGCTCGACCCCCAATGCGCCCAAGAGGTCGGCGAGCGCTGCGTCTCGGAACGCGCTCGGGGCCGTCTTCTCGATGACCGCGTCCCCCTCGTGAGGTGCGATCGCCGCCGGGAAGCCGAGTTCGTCGGCGAAGAACTCCTCCCAGTTCGGCGTGGAGAAGTCCTGAATGTAGATGACGGGGATGTTCGCGCTCCGGGCGAGGGCAAGGGCACGCACGATCGCGTCGACCACCGCCTCCCCCTCCGACGTGACCCACGGGTGCCGATCGAGGAACAGCTCCTGCACGTCGATGACAAGAAGAGCCGTGCCGCAGGCGCCGTAGCCGACGAGCCCACTCCACGCGACCAGAATCGACAGAACGACGAGGCCTCTCAAGCGCACCGTCGGCTCCTTCCAAGATTGGTGACACATCGTAGCCTGACCGGCGACCGTCTCCCGTCCGTCGCCGGAGTCTAGATGCTGGGCTTGAGGTTCCTGTCACGATTCTAGACGGATCCTCCGCAACTGTCCTTGAGCCTGCTTCGTCTGCTATCATCCCGGCAGGGAGGGATCATGAAGCGCACGCTGGTGGTTGTCGGTCTGGTTGTCGGGATGGCGCTGTGGTGTGGCGCACGGGAGCTCGTTGTCTTGAGTACGGCAGACAGCGGGCAGGGCACGCTTCGTTGGGCACTGTAGAGTGCGAGGGCCGGTGACACGATCACGTTCGATCCGGCGGCCTTTCCGCCCAGCGATCCCGCGACGATCTACTTGCAGAGCGAGCTGCCGTGGATCGGGTTACTTCAGAGCCGCGTTACAGTCGATGCCAGCAATGCCGGTGTCATAGTCGATGGCTCTGAGATCCGCGGTGGTTGGAGTGTCGGCCTTGGAGTTGACGGTGCCAGCAATTGCAGGATCATGGGGTTACAGATCGTGGGCTTCACCGGCTCATGCATTGCGGTTTTCGGCTCAAGTCATACGACCATTGGCGGCTTGCGCGATAGAGGGAAGGGGCCAGTCGGCGAGGGCAACTTGCTGGGCGCAAGCACGTTCGGGATCGAGCTTGGCGGGGGAACATCTAACACGATCATCTGCGGCAACATCATCGGGACAGACGCATCTCTAGAGGAACCATTGGGAAGTCGTACTGGAGTGGAGATCTACCACGGTGCCACCAATACAACGATCGGGCCAGGGAACGTGATTGCATACAACCAGCTCGATATCTCTCTTGATGGGGAACGCGTCCATGGCACTGCCTTTTTCGAGAACCTTCTGGTCCGAGATGCCTTGACCCGGATTGCACTGCAGGGAGGGTCGAATGCCGGTTTGGATGCCCCTTTCATTGACTACCTCGATGCTTCGGAAGGAGTAGTTCGGGGAAACGCCTGCCCAGGTTGCTCAGTGGAAGTGTACTCATTCTCGGAAGACGGCCTGGGCCAGACTGAAGGGGTAACGATTGGCGGGGAGGATGGGAGATTCGAGCTGAACAAGGGTTCCTCTTTGCGCGGGACCAGCGCTGTAGCGGTGGCGACTGACGAAGCAGGGAACACAGGGCCGCTTTCGAACGCCTTTCCATGGCAAGAGATGACTCGGATCCAACATGGCTCCTTGCCTGCGCCGTCTGAACTGGTGACAAAGCCGTCAGGAGAACTCGATGACAGTCGGATAGGGCTCTTCACTTGCGCGCTTCTGCATCCCGACTACGAGCCCGAGGTATTCCCGGACTTCGGAGTACTGGACGCACAACACATTCTCGACCTCGGTGTGAAGCGTGTGAGGCTGTCCATCTCCAACGTCGATCCCCCGAAGATCGACTGGAGCGTGTCCGAGTTTGAGATCGAGCCCGAGCACGACGCGTTCATTGACGAGCTGATTGGCAATGGCATCTCCATAACGTTCAACCTTGTCTTCTGGGACAAGGATTACGCAGCAGATGGAGGCCACGTGCGGTGTCCGCGCTTTCAGACTGATGCCGAGGTGGAGCGGTACCTCGAGTACGTGCGATACATCGTCCAGCATTTCAAGGGCCGTGTAGAGTACTACGAGCTGTGGAACGAGCCTACGGTTCTGGACACCATCATGGAAATCGAGCTCCATGACTACCTCGAACTCGCTCGCCGAGCCATACCAATCATCAAGAAAGAGGACCCGCGGGCGAAGGTTGCAGTTGGGAGCATCTCTTACGCACTTCATTCGCATTGCCAGGAATTCCTGAGAGGAGTTCTGCAATCGGACGTTATGGAGATGGCAGACGCAGTCGCCTGGCACCCGATGTATGGTACATCGCCCGCGTCTGACTACCATCGAGAGTATTACTACGGATACGCGGAGCTGGTCCGGGAATTCAGGGAAATCGCGGCCAGTCGCGGGTTCGATGGGGCTTTCGAAGGAGACGAGCTCAACTGGCTGACTCCCGATCAGACGTACAATGATTGGCCCAATGAATACAGCGAGTCGATCTGTGCGAAGTACTTCGCAAGAGGGATTCTCATTCACCTTGGGCTTTTGGACTCCACGAGTGTCATTCTTCTCCTTGACCGGCCCGCCATCTACGGAACGATTCAGAATCTCTGCACCGCGATGTCCGGGAACGAGTCGATCGACATGCCGATCGCGATCGACATCGACTACGACGGCCCGGTCGCCTACTGCGCCTTCCGCTATCCGAACGGTGACAGGATGCTCGCCGTCTGGACGGACGGGGTCGCCCAGGATGAGGATCCTGGTGTCCCAGCGACGATCACGTTCCCGGGCCTTGCCGCCAGCTCTGTCACGGGAACGGACGTGCTCCATGGGTTCGAGCAGGAGCTGACCTTCGAGATCGACGGCGAGGACACGATCGTCCGCGACCTACTCGTGAAGGACTATCCCATCCTTCTTCGGCTGAGCGACATCACGTTCGGCCTGGACTACGAGGAGACGCCCGGCGATGGCTTTCATCGCCTCGGTGATGTTGACGCCGCGGGCGGGGGTCCGGATCGGGATGGCGACGGCATCCCCGACGACGACGACTGGTGCCCCGACTACCCGGGCACCGAGCTGATGCACGGTTGCTAGGCCCTGGACCGCAAACTTGGAGGAACTGACATGAAACGCACGCTTGTGGTTGCTGGTCTGGTTGTCGGGATGGCGCTGTGGTGTGGCGCACGGGAGCTCGTTGTTTCGAGTACCGCGGACAGCGGTCAGGGGACGCTTCGGTGGGCACTTCTGACGGCGAGAAGTGGAGACACGGTTGCTTTCGATCCCGCTGTCTTCCCTCCAGACGGCTCGGCAACGGTCTTCTTGAAGCAGGAACTCCCTGTTCTCTCGGAAGGGGGCCTGACGATCGATGCGAGCAATGCAGGTGTCATTCTTGATGGTTCGAGGATCCCATCACACTGGAGCACGGGAATCACGGTGAGTTCGAACCACAACGCGATCATGGGGCTCCAGATTGTCAACTTCTCTGGCTCGGGGATCGCACTCTGCACAGCTGATCACAACACAATCGGCGGGAACAGAGAGAAAGGACGAGGGCCCATTGGCGAGGGAAACCTTGTCAGTGGCAACTGGGTCGGGATTGATCTGTGCGACCAAGGAGTTGGAAACGCCATCACCGGGAACCTGATCGGGACACGCGCAGATGGCTTCACGCCCTGGGCGAATCTCGGGCAAGGAGTCTGGATCGAAGACGGCATAACAGAGACGACGATTGGACCTGGCAACGTCATATGCAGCATCCGAGAGACGTCTACAAGCTCGCCGGATGCAGGCAGCAGTGTCCTGGGGATTCTCGTATCTGGACATCGCTCAGTGGGAAACGTCATAACACGCAACGAGCATCTAGGGAACCCCTTCGCCGCCATCCAGCTTCTGGCAGGTGGAAACTCGCGAGCCTCCGCACCGGATATCGTAGTCTCCGACCCATCAACAGGCTCCGTCGGGGGGCTAGCGATGCCGAACGCAACAGTTGAGATCTACTCCGCATCCGAGGCCAGCCTAAGAATCACCTATGAGGGAACTGCGTACGCCGATAAGAAGGGGGCGTTCAGCTTCAGTCCTGGTCGCGAATTCTCTGGTGATGCGGTCTCCTGTATCTCGACCAGCCCTGACGGGAATTCAAGCCCGTTCTCTCTCTTGTTGTCGGCATCGGAAAGCGTGACTCGCCTGCAGCTTGACAGCCATGGATCGAGAGCGCCAATACGGGGCAACCCCCACCTCAGCGAAGGCGACAACCACATCGGCGGCGGGTATGGTGGCTGGGTTTGGGACCCGGCAGGTGACAACAGCGGTTTCTACGACAGTCTGTTGAGGGACATTGAGGACCTCGGCATCTCATGGTTTCACACTAGCTTCGAGTCACAGAATCCCTTGTGCTGGCAATGGGTCCTGAGATCGCCGGGTGTGCACGACATACCCAGAGACGTGGACAACTTCGTGACATCCCTGGCGAATGCAGGAGTGAATGTCATCATCAGCTTGGGCACTGGCATGGGGCTTGATGGCAATGAGTACGGGTGGGACTGCTGGGGCGACCCTGGTTGGGGAGCGCTCGGGAATCGTGAGCCACATGAGCGGTTCAAGACCCAGGATGAAGTTGATCAGTATCTGGACTATGTCGTCTTTATGGTCAATCATTTCAGAGGGCGTGTGCGGCATTACGAGATCTGGAACGAGCCCAACGTTCAGTGGAGCCCTGACGTTTGCCTTGGGACAATCGGTGCGGAGACCTACGCGCGGCTGGTCCGAGAAGCGGCACCGGTGGTGCACAGCCTGGATCCAGATGCAGCTGTAATCGCTGGAGCATCCGCTCTCTTCGGCCCTCAAGAACGAGCTTGGCAGCTGAGCTGGCTTGGCGATGGTGTCGCCGAGTTGATCGACGGAATTTCTTGGCACCCCTTCTTCGGGCCGGGGCCCGGATCCTGCATCGGCAAGTGTCCCGAACCCGGCTACTGGGAGACGTATCCGCAGTCCGTCAGAGATTTCATGGCCGAAGCCGAGGCATTGGGGTTTGCCGGAGAGTACTACGTAGATGAGATGGTCTGGAGAAGCGGTCTGGACTACGTTCCTTCGGAGCCGCCGATCTACACGGAGATCCAAGCAGCGAAGCTGGCGGCCCGAGCGAACGTCCTGCATCTTGCGCTGGGCTTCGAGGAAGCCAGCAATCAACTGAAGATGCCGGCGGGGATTCTCCGATTGCCAAGGTACTACGCTCTTCAGAACCTCTGCACGGCGTTGGCGGGGAATGAGTCGATCGACATGCCAACCGTGATTGAGGTCGACTACGACGGCCCGGTTGCCTACTGCGCGTTCCGCTATCCGAACGGTGACAGGATGCTCGCCGTCTGGACGGACGGGATTGCTCAGGATGAGGATCCTGGTGTCCCAGCGACGATCACGTTCCCGGGCCTCGCCGCGGGATCCGTCACGGGGATCGACGTGCTGCACGGGTTCGAGCAGGAGCTGGTCTTCGAGATCGACGGGGAAGACACGATCGTCCGCGACCTACTCGTGAAGGACTATCCCATCCTTCTTCGGCTGAGCGACATCATGTTCGGCCTGGACTACGAGGAGACGCCCGGCGACGGGTTCGATCGCCTCGGTGACATCGACGCCGCAGGCGGTAGCCCCGACCGGGACGGCGACGGGATTCCCGACGACGACGACTGGTGCCCTGACTACCCGGGCACCGAGCTGATGCACGGTTGCTAGGCCCTGGACTGCAAACTTGGAGGAACTGACATGAAACGCACGCTGGTGGTTGTCGGTCTCGTTGTCGGGATGGCGCTGTCGTGTGGCGCACGGGAGCTCGTCGTTTCGAGCACGGCGGATAGCGGGCAGGGCACGCTTCGGTGGGCGCTGCAGAGTGCGAGGACCGGTGACACGATCACGTTCGATCTGATGGTTTTCCCGCCGGATGATCCGGCGACGATCTACTTGCAGAGCGAGCTGCCCCCGATCAGTCGACCTCTCAGCCATCTCACGATTGATGCGAGCGACGCGGGCGTCATCCTTGACGGAGAGAGCGTTCCCGGGGACTGGAGCAACGGGTTGCAGATCTACACAGACGATTGTGTGGTGATGGGACTGCAGATCCGCAACTTCACCGGTTCCGGGATCACCGCGTGCGGAGCAAGTCGGAACACGATCGGGGGAGATCGGGCTTGTGGAGCGGGGCCGATCGGACAGGGCAATCTGGTGACAGACACCAGTTTCGGCATCAACCTGGCCAATGGCGCTGCAGGCAACATCATCGCGGGGAATGTCGTCGGGACTGACACGAGCTACCAAGTGGCCCGTGGCAACCTATGGGGGATCTATTTCTACGGCGATGTGACTGGAACCACCATTGGACCCGGCAACGTCGTGGCCTACAACCAAGTGGACATAGCCCTTGTGGGGCCTCACGTTGTAGGTACTCGGATTACTCGGAATGTGTACTTGCGGAACGCTCCAACCAGAATAGCGCTTCAAGCGGGAGCAAATGGGGCACTTCTGGCCCCGTTTGTGGATTCGATTGACCAACAAGCTGGGTACGTGAGTGGCACCATCGGCGTCGGTTGCGCGGTGGAGATCTACACGTTCCTCGATAGCGGGCAGAGCATGTTCGAGGGGACGGCAGAAGCGGATGTATCTGGCCGCTTCGTCTTTCGGAAGGGATCTCCGCTCGAGGGTGGGACTGCAGTTGCCGTGGCTACAGATGAAGATGGGAACGCGAGTCCGCTCTCCAACCTCTTCCCTCTCGGTGCGGAAGCGCGCCTTCAGGGTACGTCTTCAGCGCCACCGAGGCGCCTGCACACGTATCCGTCGCGCGAGCTCGAGGACAGCCGAATTGCCCTCTTCACTTGCGCATTGCTCCACCCTGAGTATGAGCCTGAGGTGTTCCCCGACTTCGGAGTACTCGATGCGCGGCACATCCTCGATCTGGGTGTCAAGCGAATCCGTCTGGCAATAAGTAATCTCGATCCGCCCAAGATCGACTGGAGCGTGTCCGAGTTCGAGATCGAGCCGGAGAACGATGCATTCATCGATGAGCTGATCGGCAACGGCATCTCAGTGACATTCAATCTGAACTTCTGGGACAAGGATCATGCTGCCTCTGGCGGACGAGTTGAGTATCCGCGCTTCCAATCCAGCGCAGAAGTGCAGCGGTACCTGGACTACGTGCGGTTCATCGTCGGGCACTTCAAGGGTCGCGTCGACCACTACGAGTTGTGGAACGAGCCCACAAACAGAGACTCGATCGTGTGGATAAAGGCTGGCGACTACCTTGAGTTGGCGCGCAAGGCGGTCGCTGTCATCCGTGAGGAGGATCCAGAGGCCAAGGTAATCATGGGAGGGGTCGCCTTCCTCGTGCACGAGGAAGTCCAGGACTACCTCTTTGAGATTCTTCGCTCCGAGGAGGTCATGCCACTGGTTGACGTGATTTCCTGGCACCCGATGTACGGTACCTCTCCGGCGTTCGACTACCATCGGCAGTACTACTACGACTACCCAGCACTCGTTCGGGAGATCAAGCGCATCGCAGCTGCCCACGGGTTCGACGGTGAGTTCGAAGGCGATGAACTCAGTTGGACGACGCCTGAACAGAGGAACGCCACTCAGCCGTGGCCGAATGAGTACAGCGAAGCTCAATGCGCCAAGTACTACGCCCGTGGAATCGTCCTGCATCTTGGGTTGGTCGACTCTACCTCTGTCATCCTCCTCAAAGACAGACCGTTGGTGTATGGAGCGATTCAGAACCTGTGCACAGTGATGGCGGGGAACGAGTCGATCGACATGCCGGTCCAGATTGACATCGACCACGAAGGCCCGGTCGCCTACTGCTCCTTCCGCTATCCGAATGGCGATCGAATGCTTGCTGTGTGGACAGACGGAGTGGCTGTGGACGAGGATCCCGGCGTTCCGGCAACGATTGCGTTCCCGAGCCTCGCTGCGAGCTCAGTCACCGGAATCGATGTCCTTCACGGGTTCGAGCAGCAGCTGACCTTCGAGGTCGATGGCGAAGACACGATCGTCCGCGACCTGCTCGTCAAGGACTATCCCATTCTTCTCCGCCTGAGTGATGCCACGTTCGGATCGGACTACGAAGAGGCAGACGGCGATGGCTTCCATCGGCTCGGTGACATCGACGCCGCAGGCGGCGGCCCCGACCGCGACGGCGACGGTATCCCCGACGACGACGACTGGTGTCCTGACTACCCGGGCACCGAGCTGATGCACGGGTGCTAGCGGGTGTCCCGTTTGGCCGTGACCTGGACCTGGCCTTGAATCGAGGCTGTCTCTAACCGACTTCGGCCCGAAGCAGAGGCCGTCGCATCCCGAAGAGCGTTTCAGACGGAAGTCCCTCAGGCGATCGAGGTTTGACGGGGGTCTCCGTCTTCTCTGACCGTTGCGAGGTCTTGACAACGGTCTCGAAATCGATATCCTTAAACGTACGTTTGGAGGTACGTCCAATGAAGCATGTGCCGGAGATCGTGTCGATCACCGATCTACGACAGGACGCCGCCGGGGTCGTCGAACGGGCGCAGGGGGCGGAGGAGCCGATCGTGATCACGCAGCGAAGCCACGCCGTCGCCGTCCTGCTCGGCGTTCGGGCGTACGAGCGGATGGTCTACGAGCGCGAGGTTCTCGGGATCCTCGCCAAGGGGGAGACCGAGATCCGCGCCGCCAAGGGGGTCTCGGTCGAAGAGGTCCTCGCCGAGGCGGCGAAGCTCCTGGAGCTGCCATGAGTGCCGAGGTTCGATTCACCGACGCCGCCCGTTGGCAGCTTCGCGCGGCCCTCGCCGCGGTCGACCGGCGCGACCCCGCGGCGGCGCGCGATCTTCTAGAGGGCGTGAGCCGCCTCGTTCGCGACGGGGATCTCCTCGAGAAGAGCGGGGATCCCCTGGCGGAATTCCCGGCGATCCCGTGTCGCGAAGCGCGCGTCGGCGGCTATCGGCTCTTCTTCCGTCGTGAGGGGGAGAGCGTGTGGATCGCCGGTGTCTGGAAGACGAACGCCTCCTAGCCGGAGGCCGTGGGTTTGGAGAGAGGATGGGATTGCGATGCGAATCTTGGATCAGGATGACTACGGGAGACTCGACGGACTGACCGCCGGTCTCCGCGATCAGGGGATGGCCCTGTCGATCCTCGCCGGGGTCCGGCCTGGCGTGGTCGCGGTGAATGACGGCGACGCGCCGACAACCCTGTTCATCGGCGCGCCGGAGGGCGGGTTCGCGTGGACCTACCTCGCCGGCGATCCGACTGATCGGACGTTCCGGGAGGAGCTTCAGGCGTGGCTGTTCGAGGAGCACGGCCTCGGTGCCGACGTGGTCTTCAGCCTCATGACCTGCGACTCTCCGGACTGGGAGGAGACCCTCTCCGACCTGTTCGCTCCCCGGACCGTCATTCCCGACCGGCGCCTGCACTACGAGTGCACGGAGCGGCCGGACGGCTGGCGGGAGGTCGTCCCCGACGGCTACCGAATCGTCGACGTCGATCGGGCGCTCCTCGACTCGGACGTCGAGATGCACCCGCGGGTCAGCGAGTGGCTGCCCGCCAACTTCGGCTCGACCGAGCGGTTCCTCGAGTGCGGGGTCGGCGCGGTCGCTGTGCACGACGGAAAGATCGTCGGCTGGATCCTGGCCGACTCGTTTGTCGACGGGTTGAGCGACATCGGCGGTGAGGTCGAGGAGGCGCACCGGCGCAAGGGGCTCGCCTACGCGGCGACGTGTCGAACCGTCGAGCTCGCGCTCGATCGAGGCGCGAAGCGGATCGGCTGGCATTGCCACGCGATCAACGTGCCGTCGATCAAGACTGCGGAGACGGCGGGGTTCGAGCTCAAGTACGCGTACACCGTCTACCCGATCCAGTTCGATCCGGAGAAGCACGAGAAGCTCGTCGCGATCATCGCCGGCGAGTACCTCGAGGCGGGGAAGGCGGAAATCGCGGCGGCTCAGTACGCGGAGGCGGACGAGTCTTTCGGGAAGCTGCTTCGTCTGACCCCGGACGTCGCCGCGGACGTGCTGCACGCGGCGGCTTGCGCTGCCGCCGGTGTCGGCGACGTAGATCGGGCGTTCGAGCGCCTGACCGACGCGATCGCCGCCGGCTGGTCGGACGCGAAGCAGACGATGACGCAGCCGGAGTTCGTCGCCCTTCATCAGGATCCGCGATGGGCGGCACTCATCGGCAGAGTGGAGGGGGCGGCGTAGTCCGCTCCCTTGCTCCCGGCTGTGGAGTTCGGCTGAGCTTCACAGCAGCCGAATCTGGCAGACCCGTCGGTGCACGACTGCGTCCTCTCGGCGGAGAGACGGTGGAGAGACCCGGGGCGATGATCCTGGGAGACGTGCCCGGCCGGCAGAGGTTCCTCGTGAGCCTGCGCCGGCCGGCCGTCGATCACCGGAACAAAGGAAGGAAATGCCGATGGACTACCGAGTGAGAGGGTACGCGTCGGACGCCGATGGCGAACGGATCCGGCAGTTCCTCAGGGCGTCCCGCCCCGCGGGCGTTGCGTGCGGGGAGCCCTGGCACGTATGTGATTTCGACTTCTGGCGCTGGCACTACCTCCCGAACGTCGTCGAACGCGACCCGAGCGAGACGCGAATCTGGGAGGACGCCTCCGGCGAGATCGCCGCCGTGCTCAACCAGGGAGACCCCGGCGTCTGCCATCTCCACATCGCTTCAGCGGCGCGGTCGGCCGCGCTCGACGAAGCGATGATCGTCGCGGCCGAGGAGACGATGACGGCCGAGACGCGCGACGGACGGCGCGTCCTCTGGGTCTGGTCCGGCGCCGACGCCGATCCGGTCCGGGAAGGCGTCTTCCGCCGACGAGGCTACGAGATCTACGACAGCCCGCACGCGATCGAGCACTACGGCCATCGCGCTTTGGCCTCCCCGATCGACGACGTCCCGCTTCCGGACGGGTTCGCCGTGCGATCGATGGGGGGCGACGAGGACCTTCCGGCCCGGAGCCTCGCCTCCTGGCGCGCGTTCCATCCCGGCGAATCCGACGACGGATGTGATCTCTCCGGGGATTGGTACCGCAACGTCCAGCGAGCGCCGACGTATCGCCGCGACTTCGACATCGTCGTGACGGCGCCTGACGGAGCAATCGCCTCGTTCGGGCTCTTCTTCCACGACGCCCCGTCCCGCTCCGCCGTCGCCGTCCTCGCCGGCACGGCGACCGAACACCATCGCCGCGGCCTCGCCAAGGCCGCCCTGACGGAGGGGCTCCGCCGTCTCCGCGAGGCGGGCGCAACCGACGCCTACGTCTCCTGGTACGAGCCGCCCGCCGGCGCGCTGTACGAGTCGGTTGGGCTCAGCGAGCGTGCTCAGGGTCGCGCGTGGCGGAGGTACTTCGAGTAGGCTGCCTGTCAGCCTAGGCGGGCGGTGGCCGGCGCGAACTGCAGGTCGTGGAGACGGCGGTAGAGGCCGTCCGCCGCGTGGAGGTCGTCGTGGGTTCCTTCTTCCATCACGCAGCCGTCGTCGAGGACGTAGATCCGATCCGCGTGCTCGATCGTCGACAGCCGATGGGCGACGGCGATCGTCGTCCGACCACGCATCAGCACGTCGAGCGCCTCCTGGACGAGGCGCTCCGACTCCGAGTCGAGCGCCGAGGTCGCCTCGTCGAGAAGGAGAATCGGCGCGTCGCGGAGGAGCGCGCGCGCGATCGCGATCCGCTGTCGCTGCCCGCCGGAGAGGTTCGATCCTCCCTCGCCGACGTCAGTCTCGTAGCCGTCGGGTTGCTCGACGATGAATCCGTGTGCGTTCGCCGCCTTCGCGGCTTCGACGATCTCCTCCTGCGTTGCGCCCGGCCGTCCGTATCCGATGTTCTCGGCGATGGTTCCGCTGAACAGGTAGGCGTCCTGGGGAACGTACGCCATCGACTGACGGAACGAGTGGATCGAGCTGTCGGAGACCGGGACGCCTCCGATCCGGATCTCCCCTTCCATCGGCGTGTAGAAGCCGAGCAGGAGACGAATCAGCGTCGACTTCCCGCTTCCGCTCGGCCCGACCAGCGCGACGACCTCGCCCGGCTTGGCGACGACGGTGACGGACTGAAGAGCGGAGCGCCCCCCGTTCTCTCCGTAGGCAAACGACACATCGCGAACGACGACCGACGCCTCTCGAGAGGCGGGTGGCTTCGTCGTGGTCTCGTCCTTCTCCGCTGGAAGATCGAGGGTTTCGAGGATACGCCGTCCCCCGGCGAGCCCGCGCTGGATGTTGGTCAGGAACTGACCGAAGTAGTCGAACAGGTAGCTTGCATTCGTTTGGAGCTGGACGATCGCCCACACTGCGCCGACGAGGAGCTCACCGCGAGAGAAGAAGAACAGGCCGAGGCCGAGGGCGCCGATGCGCTGTAGCCACCGCAGGAGGACCTGCACGGCATCGAACGCGGCCTGCGATCGTGCATGGTCGATCGTCCGTTGCGCCGCTCCGTCGGAGGCGTCCGCGTACGCTCGGTGAATCGTCTCCTCCAGGCGGAACATGCGCGTCGTCGGGATCCCGCTGAGTAGGTCGGAGAGCCGTTCGGTCATCGTCGCGATCGACGATTGCATCCGATCGCTCCGCGTACGCAGCGCGCGCGCATAGGCGGTGCTGACGCCAAACGAGGCCAGCCCGACCGCGAGGCCGACGAGACCGAGACGCCACTCGAGAGCGAAGATGGCAACCATCCCGATGGCTCCCTGCGCGATCGCCTGCGCGAACCCTGACATCGTCCCGATGAGCATGTTGCGGATCGTCTCGACATCGTTCGTGCATCTCGATACGAGGTCTCCGCTGTGTCGTTCGCCGAGACGCGCCATCGGCAGTCGAACGACATGGGAGAAGAGGCGCGTCCGGATCGTCGTCGCGGTGCACAGCGACGCCACCGTCAGCGCGTAGCGCCCGAGGCTCGCCACGGGCATCCCGAAGACGAACGTCGCCAGCGCGAGAATGACGCCACGCGCAAGGAGGGACGAGTCGCCCACAAGCGCCGCGTTGAGGACGTCCTTGAAGACGAACGCCATCACCAGGTTGAAACAGAACGCGAGGACGGCGCCCCAGACCGCGACGCCAACCAGGTAGCGCCATCGACGACCGCTCATCAGCTCGAAGACTTGGGCAAAGCGGCTTCGCGCGATCATCGGCGTTCCCCGTTCGTCCTCCGGTCGAGCTGGCGCTCCGCGAACGTGCGATAGAGCGGGTCTCGCGCGAGGAGCTCTTCGTGGCGCCCTCGAGCGCGAATTCTTCCTTCGTCGAGGAGCAGGATCTCGTCCGCGCTGCGCAGTGTCGAGAGCCGATGCGAGACGAGGATCGTCGTCTTCTCGTGGATCAAGCGCTCGAGCGCGTCGAGAATCGCTGCCTCGGACTCCGAATCGAGCGCCGCCGTCGGTTCGTCGAGGA
>Ga0180434_10000532_pt1 | contig 55958 bp, 37 predicted proteins | sample SS_ome_7_FD_132453 | JGI IMG/M metagenome (GOLD analysis project Ga0180434, IMG submission 132453) | Hypersaline lake sediment archaeal communities from the Salton Sea, California, USA - SS_1_D_2 metaG | ecosystem: Environmental > Aquatic > Non-marine Saline and Alkaline > Hypersaline >...
CAGCCGATCCAACAGCTTCGACCAATGCCCGCGAATCGTCTCACACTTGACCTCACGGCCATGGTCATTCAGAATACAATATGTTGAAGTTCGATAGTGCACATCCAATCCTACGTAATACATTGCAAGTCTCCTTATTTATGGTTATCAAACACTGACTATTATCCATAATTGCCAGTGCTCCGGAAGGAGCTTGCTTCATAATTTCAGCTTACTTAATTCACGTTAATAATCCGTCTAAATATTTGACAGTATAACAGGACCTTTGTCATTGACTATTTACGATTGATTATTTACTATTTCTTCGTGATCTTCGCGCCCTTCGTGGTTAAGGCCTGATCGTTCGTATTTTGTATTTAGTAACTGGTTGTTTTCGTGCTTTAGTTTCTTTGTGGCAAATCATAAACCGTGTAAATCCGCGAAATCAGTGTCAGAATTCGTTTGTCGTGGTTAAATAGAAAGAAATATAAAAGATTTCTTGACAAAGGCCGGTAATATGGTATATTAGAGTTAATGGCAAAGAAACTAAAGACTTCGGCTAAAGGAAGGAAATGTGCGTTTCCGAAATGCAAGAATATCCTGAGTATCTATAACCACTCGCCTTACTGCCATGTACATCGCGAACAAAAAGCGGCTCAGAAGGATTTGGTTAAGATTCCATATCACCATCCATCATAACGCCCCCTGCGATTTACGATTTATGATTTACGATTTCTCTGAGTCCTCGTTGTGCTCTGTGGCAAATCCAAAACCGTGTTAAACAGGGTAAAACCGTATCCGTTCGTAACCATTCGTGGTTAATTTTTTTGACAGGATAACAGGATGGACGGCGATTTAAACCCTGCTTATCTTTGTTAATCACGTCCAATTAACGAGATGCAGGATTATTCGATAATTTTATAGACGCCGTCTCCCGCGCGGACGCGGTCGGTAACTTTTACACCGATCGAATCGCCCGCTTTGGCCTCTTCGACATTAGCATTATCTATCTGCATCGAGCCGACCTGCATCTCGAGATCGGTGGTGTGGCCTTTGATGCGGATTTTATCGCCGACTTTCAAAGTGCCGGACAGCTCGATACCCGCGACGACGGGGTGCGCAAAGAAATCCGAAACCGTCCCAACAATATCCTCTGCCATTTTGTGCCTCCTTTCAGCTTAACTGGTTTTCAATTGGTTTATTATTGTAACAATTGTCGGCAAAAGGAAGAAAAAAAGAGAAAAAGAAAGAATACCGAGAAAACAGAGCCCGGGATACAGGGTACAGGCAGCGGAATATTTTGCCTTATCCACAATGCGCAATACGACATACGCATCGCGATTTAGTACTTATGGTGTCGTCTCGGCATTGGCGGCGGGACGCGGTGGCCGTGCGGGTGATGGCGCGGCGGCATTGGACGTCGCGGGCTGGTTACGACTACTACCCGGCGGCCGTGCCAGGGATGGCGGGCCCTGTAGTGAACGCAGCCGGGAAGGTTGATTATCAGGATTCCGTGGATTATTGTCAAAATTAGCCGTTTCATTCTATGCTCCTTTCATTGCCGGTTTTGTCTATGTCTCTACACACTAAAGGCAGCTAAAGCGAGGAAAGTAACGGAATTCTGATTTACGATTTACGATTTTCTATTGACAATTGTATTACTTCTCTTAGCCCTCTGCACTCTCTGTGGCCATTTCAATTGAATATTTTCTATTTACTATTGACTATTGCTTTATTTCTCCGCAATCTCGGCGTTCTCGGCGGTTAATTCAAATAGATTCCTACGGGAAGTTCAGGCGGGCGAATTCTCCGTAGTATTTTATCGCGGCGGTATCGTATGCCTTGGCGGCGGCGATTTTGTCTTTGAAATAGCCGAGGTGCTTTCTTTTGCCGTGGCAGACGATTGCAGCCCGCCAGAGGCCTTTGTCTTTGGCGAACCACACGCCTTTATAGCCGGAGCGGGGGTTTCGCTTCTTCGAGTTCCAGGCGTTCTGGGCGACGGTGGCCGATCTGATGTTGGCCCGGCGGTTGTCGAGGCCGGAGTTGTTCACGTGGTCGATAACGTATCCTTCGGGGACTTCCATGAGCTGGCGGTGCATGAGGATTCGCGAGTATTTGCCGTTTGGCAGGCGTACGGAGCGTTCGGCGTAGAGGACGTTTTTGCCCTTCGTCCGGCAGAGACGCCATTTGTACCTGCTCAGGTGCGGATAGTCCTGCGGATCGACGATGGCGAAATGGCCCTGGGTCAGGGGGATTCTGCGGAAGGCGTAGCCGTAGCGAAGCCGGCGATACAAGAGCAACAGCAGCACGGCCGCCCTTTCCAGCCAACTCGGTATTCTGATTTTGACGATGAACTCGACGATCTCAGCCCCCGCCCTCGCTTCGCGGAATGTAGAATTTCGAATTACGGATTCATTTTTGACTGTTTCCTGCCGGAGGGCAAAAAACAACGCGCCCCCATAATTGGACGGACCTGCGCTTTTGATGCGAAAATCTACAAAATTGTAGACGGCATTTTTGATGTAACTTATTGCTGGGTAAGGAATAAAAAAAAATTTCAAATTTTCTATTTTTGTTTTCAACTACCCCCGGATTTGATCGCGCCGAGGCGGCTTGAAAGCGGATTATTTTGTCGCCGGGCCGCCTGTTTCCTGCACAAGGAACCTCACAAAGTGATGATTGTTGGAATTTCGAGCGGCCCGGCGGCGAAAAACGCACGAAAGCGAGCAAAAACAGTGGAATTTTGTTGGAGAATTTGATAAAATGAGTATTTGGAAGGTTTTGGAAGTGTTAACAGCTATTTTCAATGGGCAATTCCGGATCACGCCGTTCCATTTGGATTCTTATCCAGCGGCGCTGCGTGCCGGGAAAGACGGCATGCGGTCGGCTTCAGGGATCTGATCACCATCGTCGGAGAAAGGAGCAAACACTGAATGAAGAATCGTGGGCGGCATCTTCGGTATCTTTTAGTTGCGATTTTCGTATTTACTTTGTGGATTGAGCGTCCCGGCATGGGGCTTGTCGTAAGCGAGGTGATGTATCATCCCGCCGGTTCGGGCGAGGCGCTCGAATTCATCGAGCTATACAATGACCGGGCCGTTATCGAAGATATGACCAACTGTGCGTTCACGAACGGTATCGAATACATTTTCGAGCCCGGCACGAAAATCGGGCCTAAAGGCTATCTCGTGGTGGCACGCGATCCGGCCGCCCTTCAAGAAGCTTATGGGATTAGCGGCGTCAGGGGGCCTTACACGGGCAGGCTGAGCAACGACGGCGAACGCATCGAACTATCCAACGGGGGAGGCGGTATTGTCCTGTCTTTTCGGTACGATGACGAAAGGCCGTGGCCGGTTTCGTCCGACGGCGCGGGACACTCGCTGATTCTCGCCGGGGCCGGCGGCGATCCCGAAGAGGCGTCAACCTGGTCGGCCGGCACGTTTATCGACGGCACGCCGGGCCGCCCGGACGAGGTACAAATCGGGCAGGAAGACCCCACGCTGGTGACACTCGTGAGTGTGGGTCACCCGGGAATCTACTTCAAGGGTACATATGAGCCGTCGCCGGATGTACAGGGACAGCCCACTACGGCCTGGACGGAACCGTTTTTCTACGACAATACCGCAAGGACACCGTGGATCGACGGGCCGAGCGGATACGGATACAGCTCAGAAGCCGACGAGCTTCAGTACATCGGGACCGAAACAAACGACATGAGGGGACGATACATGTCCATTTATGCACGGCTGCCGTTCAACTTGTCACAGCAGCAGATAGATTCGTTCTCGCGGTTGAGTGCCGAGGTCCATTACGATGACGGCTACGTGTTGTATTTAAACGGCACGCGCGTGGCGGCATCCGATGGTATCTCGGGCAATCCGCCCGCAAACGATGCAAGCGGCGGCACGGCGACCGACCCTGCCGCCGCAATTGTGGACCTGACCGGCAGCATGAACCTGCTCGTTGCCGGGACGAACATCCTGGCAATCCAGGCTCACAACGCAAATCTCTCGGGCAGCTCCGACTGCTTCGCAAGCCCGGTTCTTCAGGCGTTCGTGGGAGAGGCGGGCGGCGGCGCCGATCCGCATGCCCGCCTGGTGATCAACGAGATTCTGGCCAACAGCGATGCGGCCTCGGGCGCCGACCGTATCGAGCTTTACAATCCCGGTCCGACCAGGGTCGATCTTAGCAACGTCTATCTGAGCGATGACCAGGCCGACCTGCTGAAGTACAAAATCCCGGCCGGGATAGTGCTGGAAGCCGGCGATTTCTGGACGGCAAGCGAGGGAACAAGACCCGATGAGTTCGGATTCGGCTTGTCGGCTTCCGGCGAAACTCTTTACGTTACGGCGGCCACCGATGAAACAGCGCCCCTGCCGGTACGCGTCCTGGATGCGGTGGATTACGGGGCAATGGAGCCTGAAGTGACATTCGGCCGGTTCCCGGACGGGTCCGGCTACTTCGGATTTTTGGCTTCGGCGACGTTCGGAGGCCCGAATGCTCAGCCGGCGATAAACGACATCGTCATTAACGAAATCATGTACCATCACGGCACACGTGACGAGCGCTACGAGTATATCGAGCTTTATAATCGCGGTTCCGAGACAGTTTCACTTGGCGGCTGGGTTTTTACCGACGGAATCGATTATACGTTCGACGCCGGCGCGGAAATACCGCCGGACTCATACCTTGTAGTGGCAAAAGACCCGAATTTAATCGCGGGCGTTTATGACAATCTCGTTATCGGCACGAATCTGTTCGGGCCGTACACCGGAGGGTTGGACGATCACAGCGAGCGTATCAGAATTTCCTACCCGTACAAAGACGTTGACCCGCTCAGCGGCGACGTTGACGTTTTGACGGTCACTGCCGATGAGGTTACTTATTACGACGGCGGCCGGTGGCCGAGCTGGGCGGACGGCCAGGGCGCCAGTCTGGAGCTGCGAGATCCGTACAGCAACAACGATACGCCCGATGCCTGGGCCGACAGCGAAGAGAGCGGCAAGACCGCCTGGGAGCAATTCTCCTTCACTATCGGCAGCAATGACTACAATTATAAGCACGACCAGGTCAGAATCTTCGATGTAATTCTTCTCAATCGCGGCGAGGTGCTTCTCGACGACCTCGAACTGAGTATCGTACGCTCGAACCACCTGACCAACGACGGCTTCGAGAGCGGCGAGTCGAGCTGGCGGTTTCTGGGCAATCACGTTCGCTCGTTCGTTACCACGGAGGATTGCCACTCCGGCCGGCGTTCGCTGCACCTTGTTGCTACCGGTCACGGCGATCCCGGGGCCAATCGCATAAACCAGTCTATCGGCAGCTTGAACGCGAGTACGGTAACGTTCCGCGGCTGGGCCAGGTGGCTGCGTGGAAGCCGGTTTCTTCTTTTGCGAACCTCGCGAGAGCGGTCGCCCGTTCAGCCGCCCCGACCGGCTCATTCGTTCGAGCTGACAATGCCGCCGGATCTCGGCACGCCGGGCGGTCAAAACACGGCGTTTGTATCCAACCGAGGACCCGACATTCTCGAAGTTCAGCACGCGCCCGTCATTCCCCTCGGCGGCGAGCCGATCGTTGTGACCGCCCGCGTAACCGACAACGACGGCGTGGATCAGGTCATGCTCCACTATCGATCCGAAGGCAGCTCCGCATTCGCCGCCGCAGTTATGGTCGATGACGGCTCGGGCAACGATCTTATCGCCGGAGACGGCATATTCACGGGAACTATACCGGGCGCCTCCAGCAACACAATGCGGGCTTTCTATATCGCTGCATTCGACGGTCTGGCGTTGACACGATTCCCAACCCTGCTGCAATCCTCGGCGGACGTGCCCGAGCGGACATGCCTGGTCCGCGTCGGCGACACACCCGTGAACACTCGATTTGCAACCTACCGAGTCTGGATGTCCGATGATGTCATCGATACGTTCCAGTCGCGCCCCAATCTCTCGAACGAGCTGCTGGACTGCACGTTCGTTTATAACAACAGCGAAGTCTTCTACAATTGCGGTATTCGTCATCGGGGCAGCCCGTTCCTTCGCAACGGTTCCGGCCGCTCGCCATATCCGGCCGACCGTCACGGCTTCCGAATCGACTTTAATCCTGACCGGAAATTCAGGGATCGTGAAGAAATCAATCTCGACGGCATGGAAGGCAGCAGCCGGGGTCCGCTCCAGGAACGCGCCTCGTACTGGTTCTACAAACAAATGGGCCTGCAGTTCTCGAGGCAGGAATACGTGCGTTTAATCATGAACGGACGGACCGCAAATATTTACGAAGACGTTCAGAAGATCGACGGCGACTATATCGACAAATGGTTCCCGGGTGACAACGAAGGCTACATTCACAAGATCGACGACTACTTCGAATATTCGGCCAACGGTACGGGATTCTCGAATCTCGATGAGGGCTTAAAATACGACTCAAGTCACCCGCTGCTTAAGGAGACATACCGCTGGGGATTCGAGAAGCGGTCGCATCGCGAAAACGACAACTGGGACCATCTTTTCGATTTTGCGGTTGCGATGAACACGCATTCGAGCAGCCCGGCATATCAACCGAAAGTTGAGTCGGTTATCCATCCGGAGCAGTTTGCCAAGGTATTGGCGCTTCGGCACGCCGTTGGTGACTGGGACAGCTACGGCTATAACCGGGGCAAGAATAACTACTTTTACTACGCCCTGCCGGAGGGCAAGTGGTATTTGCTGCCCTGGGACATTGACTTTACTCTCGGATCGGGCAATGGAGCCAGCGCAAACGTATTCTCCATGAACTCCGGCAAGTTTCCGGAAGTCCATCAGTTCGTCAACCGGGGAAAATACCGGCAGATGTACCTGAATGCTCTTGCTGAATTAGTCAACGGCCCGTGGCAGACGTCTTACGGCACTAATAATCCGCCGACGGAGTTCGATAAGTTTCTGGACGATGCCGCCCGCGCCCTTATCGAGGATGGCCAAGGCAGCGGCAGGCGTGATGGAATCAAACAGTTCGTTCGCGGCCGCCTAAACTACATACTAACCCAGGTGCCATAACGTTCGAGAACCGACCCGGGCAAGGATCGATTATGCATGCCGAGGGCATGTCCAATGTTCCGGCCCGCTCGATATCATTTTATAATGCAGCCAGCTTATCCAATACAAACATATGCGCGTAGTCATTCGACTACGCGCCTGTCATGGTTGTGATGGTTGATATCGCCTCTGCTTACCAAACGTAAGCTGACGTTCGGCGTAGTCATTCGACTATGCGCCTGTCACGGTTGTGATTGTTGATATTAGTTTTATCGGCCTAAAATTTACCACCGGTCGGCGTAGTCGTATAAGAGCTGCTGACGAAAATGAGTTAGCTTCCGTCGTAGTCATCTGACTACGCGCTTGTTATGGCTGTGATAGGTGATATTGGTTCTGACGGTCAAAAATGCACATCCTTTCAGCGTGGTCATTTGACTACAGGCATGTTACAACTCCAGTAGTTCGTGACATAATGTTATCTGCCGCACCGCTTACGGAATTGTCTCTGTGATGCTGCCGGGAAGCGATTTTTGAACCGCTAAAGTAACAGAACTATGGAGCGACGTACTTTCCTTAGCCTGCAGCGGCATGTGACTTTTCAAATTATGTATTGGAAAATTCTATAAGTCGTGAATGATTTTCCGTATCCATGCGTCTTTGAGCAGGTCTTCTCTGGTAATGGATTTAGGTGGATCGGCGTTAGGCAGCTCGATATCGGGTTCAAGTCCGTGTAAGGCAGTGAAACTGCCGTCCGGATTCAAAGGTAAATGGATATCTAATGCGAATACCATGCCGCTTTGGGGCAGTCTCACGAAAGGAGTCATGCAGTAACCGATGCCGCCTGCCCCTCCGGTTCTCTGGCCTGCGAGAGTGGCTGTCCCAATTCTCTTGATTGTGTTTGCATAATCATCACACGCAGAAAAACAGCCTGCGTTAATCAGGATAAATATTTCGCCATTGAAAGTATAAGGTTTAGCGGGCTCCAAGCGACGCGTTATCTCGTAAAAAATCCATTTCTTGCTGTCAAAGCCTTCAGGATGCATGACTTCCTTGATATTTATCACATATTCCGGCACCAACGCTTTGCGCAATTCACGCAGGACTGACGGTTTCGTGTCCTTTAGGAATCGACGTTTCAATCCCACCGTATGTTCATACTTCACAGGCCGATCGAGAAATGGACGGATCAGGTTGTCGTAGAAATACACAGGGTCTCCACCACTATTATTTCTGACGTCGATGATAAGCTTGTTGTATTTGCAACGCGACCGTTCCAGGAAAGCTTTGATTTCCTTTCTTTCCTTCTCTATAAATCGCTTGAACAAATAATCCAATGGGTGTCTCTGAAACGATCTGATGCGGATGTAGCCGACGTCGTCGGACAGTTCCAGGCAGGTGCAATTGGCTTTGGGCTCTGCCGTGTGGACTTTTTCTTCCTTCGATGTGGGGAAGCCCTTTACTTTGGGTACGAAAGCCGGAAGCTCGCTGCCATCGGACATGCCAAAATCGACCTGCCATCCCTTGAAAGAGGGGCCTTCATCAATAATCATCAGGAAGTAGTCTGCCCAGCCTTTCGGATAAGCATCATACTTCAGCGAAGTATTGGCCTTGATGAAATCCAGATAACATGAGCAGGTCATCCCGTTGACCTTGAGAATCTCCGATCCTTTGGGAATGGTGGTTCCATCGTATTGCCAGTCGTCGCCGGTGAAGTACCTGCCCTCCCTGCCCTCGACGTGGAAAGGCGGATGGGCACGGGTGGATAGATTGCCGGCCAGTTTCGGCCAATACCTTGCCTGTCGGAATTGCCGTGGCGTGATCCCATATTTGCATATGCCCAACAGCGAACCGACGGAGGCCCATTTCAAGGTGTTCTCAGGAAGCAGATATGCATGCCCGGAAGCCCCGATGACGCTGAAGTATCCCCATACGACCTGATAGAAGTCTTCATTGCTCTGAGCCTGTTCGGCAAATTCTACGTATTTCGGTAACAGGGCCTCATAACATGGTGTTCCCTTGTGCTTCTCATTAAGCTCCACCAGGGGGCTGTAGTCTCTCGCCCAGTCAGCCAGAAACTGGATGTCCTGTTTTCTGTCCTCCGGCGTTAATTTCGGCGCCGTCACACATCCGGCCATAACAAGGATAAACAAAAAACCGAAAATAACACAAAATTGAATAAAACTCTTTTTGCATATACCACTGTTCCGACTGTTCATAGATTATTCTCCATCTACCTTTTGTGAATCATACAAGACCGCGGTATGTAACACAATTTAAATCGTCATTCGGTAAATCCGATGAAAAATCAAGCTTAATACTAAAATACAGGACGCAGAATAAAAAGATATGTTACTAAGAAAAACATTTCTTGTAGATTCTGCAACGATATTGTAGCTTTATCACGCCATTATCGTTCGTAATATATAATATGCTGTCTTTCTGGAGATTTATATGCTCTCTATTAATAGAAACAAAAAAAGCAATTTCCTCAAATTAGCCAGGGCGTGCTTTTATCGCGTGCTGCCGGCGATTCCCTTGCCGTTGATTCTTGCCGGCTGCGGCACGACTTCGTATCTGGCGGATATGTCTTACCTTGACGATTATCAGTTAGAGCCGATAGAAGCGGCGGATCCTTCTGCTGACGGGCCATTTACGTATCGCACATATTTCTACGGCAGCGGCAACGATAAACATCGCAAGGAATACGGCGAAGGTGTCGATTTCAAGACCGATCCCGTTGACGCCAGTCCGTTCATGGGCGGTTCCAATGGTATGCCGCGCTACTGGGGATTCGACTTTGACAGCCTGCCGCTCAACGGGCGGGTATGGTTTCCGGATGGCGACGGTCCTTTTCCGCTGGTTCTGATTGTGCACGGCAACCACAACATGAAGGATTTTTCCGATCCGGGCTATGAGTACCTCGGCAAGCTGCTGGCCGGGCGGGGTTTTATCGCCGTATCGGTGGATGAGAATTTTCTGAATCAGAAATTCGGCGGTGAAAACGATGCCCGCGCGTTCGTTCTTTTGGAGCATCTCGACGTCTGGGATACATGGAGCCAGACGGACGGCCACCCATTCGAAGGCAGGGTGGATATGGACCGTATCGCGCTTGTCGGGCACTCCCGCGGCGGAGAATCGGTCGCCCACGCCGCGGCGTTCAACTGGCTCGAACGATACCCCGACGATGCCAATGTCAGGCTCAATTATAATTTCGACATCAGGTCCGTAATAGCTATCGCACCCTGCGACGGGCAATACAAGCCGGCGGGACATCCAACAGCGCTGGAGAACGTCAATTACCTCGTCATACACGGAGGGCATGACGCCGACGTATCGACATTCATGGGATTAAAGCAGTACAATCGCGTGTATTTTACCGACGAATACTTCTGGTTCAAATCCGCTGTTTACGTCTATCGTGCGAACCACAACCGGTTCAACACGGCCTGGGGCAGTCTCAACGCTTCCGGTCCGGAAGGCTGGCTGATCAATGACAAGCCGATAATGGATATGGAAAGCCAGCGGCGGGTCGCCAAAGTTCTTATTTCCGCGTTTCTCGAAGCTACTCTTAACAACCGGGACGAATATCTTGCCATGTTCGAGGATATCCGGAAAGCCGGGCCATGGCTGCCGGAGGATATTTATGTCAACCGGTACGAAGACTCGAATTTCATAATCTTTGCCGATTACGAAGAAGATTTCGATGTCACAACGACGAGCATCCCCGGCGGAAGGCTGCACGGCGAGAATCTTCTGACATGGAAGGAAGCATACGTCCCCTTCCGCATCAAAGGTAATTCCAACCAGGGAAACTCAACCGCAGTTCTTGAATGGGACAACGAGTTCTTCGACCCCGCTCAGGGTGAAGATTCTCTTCATGTCGAGCGAAAACAAGACACAAGCGAGATAGGGTCATATACCATGACTCTAAGCTCCGAATTCATAAGAGACCTGGATTTGGATAGAGCTGCGAATATTGTTTTTTCAATCGGGACGGAAAGCGAAGTGCAGTACGAGCCTCTCGATCTTACAATCGAGCTTTGTGACGGCGACGGAAATTGCGCCGCCCTGCCGCTCAGTTCCATAGGTCCCGTCCATCCGGCCCTGAAAGTCAGGCTGGCAAAATGGAAGTGGCTGGACAAAAAGTATTTCGAAGAATTCTCGGAACGACTCCTCCAGACATACGAAATTCCTATTCAGAATTTCATTGAAAACAACTCATTATTCGACCCCTCCGCGCTCGAGAGCATTCGATTCCTGTTCGACCGCTCCGACAATGGGATTATCATGCTGGACGATATCGGGGTCTCCATATAATGGAAAAAACAATCCGGGAACGTGATAGTGGTCTGCAACATATTATTTGCAGAATTTTGTTGAAATAGATTTCTCCGCTCCGCGCCGTTAAGGGACGCTCCGGTCGAAATGACTGTGGTGTTTTGTCATCTGTCAATCGCCTTGCTTGGAATGGCTGTTATACGCCGTCATTCCGATCAAAGCGCAGTCGAGAAATCTACTAAAAAGCCTATAGCAAAGCGATATTAAACTTATACGATCTTCCACGTAGATTCTGCGCCGATTTTGGCGTCTAATTGAGACTTATATATAGAAGTACAGAGCGGCTCTGATGGATATGATATTTGACAAATGAGAGACCTTGAGGACCAAATTCTCGTTCAGCGGGCTTTGCAGTAGGATCCGGAGAGCTTTGGCGAGTTGTGCCGGCGTTATTACGATTCGCTGGTTGCCGTAGCAGGTTCGATTCTGCCGGATCATCACCTGGCGGAAGACGCAGCGCAGGAAGCACTTGCAGCGGCATGTAGAGACCTCGCGAAACTAAATAAGCCAGAACGTTTCGGCCCCTGGATCGGGGCGATCTGCCGAAATGTGGCGAAGGATATGCTCCGGCAGCTCCGGAAACAGCAGGGATGCATCGAGACTAGTTCCGGGAATGAACCGGATTGTGAAAGTGATTAACGAGCGGCGATCCTGGACCAGGCTTTACAGCAACTACCGCAGCATCTGCGGGAAGTGATATTCCTGCGGTTCTATAACGAAATGAGCTACGAGCAGATGGCCAAAGTTCTCGGGGCCACGCAACAGGCGATTGACGGCAGGCTTCGCAGGGCAAAGAAACAAATCGCTGCGTATTTAACAAGGAAAGGCTTCAGGAGGCAATAAATACCATGAAGCACGACAAGAACGATAAATGGCTGGATCCCCTGCTGTCAGAGCACGTGTATCGTGAGCCGGCGAAGTTCGATTTCCGGAAGTGGGCCAGGGAGCATCCGAAGGCAGCAAAGTTGCTACAAAGAGGATATGCTGATTCCGGCCGGAACGCGAAAACGAAACCTTATGAAATTTGGAGATTTATCATGGAAAGCAAAGTTACACGATATTCAGCGGCGGCGGTCGTCACGCTTGCAGCGGCATTGGTGCTACTGAGTCCTTTTGGAACATCGAAGAATGGCAGTATTGTCTGGGCCGAGGTCGTCGAAAAGGTTAGCCGGATGAGCACCATCATTATTAAAGAAGAATACCTCTTCTGGGAAATGGACGATGACGAAACCTTTCTTGTGGCCGATGCCGATAAGCTTGATGTCATCAAGTATGTTTCTGAAGAATACGGTGTTGTTTTCGATCTGTTCAATGACGAAGGGCTGCTGGCACAAGTCTATTTTCTCAAGGAGACCGAACAGTTCATTATTGTTGGACCTACTCTCAAGAAGTATCTCAAAGTACCAATGATCGGGGACATATTCGACCGAATAACATCGACAGTCACCCCTCGCGGCCTGGTAGAGTATTTCACATCGGATCATTATACGGAGCTGGGACGAGCCAAAAGCCGGAATCACTGAAAAAAGTCAAATAAAGGAAATTTTCACATTTTTAAAAACAATCGTAACGGATTTTTGCTTTCATCGTCTATATTATGCAGGCGAACAATATTTTACGTTAGATAGGTGAAAGGAGCGCATCATGTCGGCATGCAGGAAAATAAGCACAATTTGCCTGGTAGTATTGTGCGTTACGTCGTCTTTGGGGGCCGGAGAGGCCGATGATTTCCTCCGTTTTTTAGAGGCCAGAGACGCGTCCATCGCCAGCTATGAGATCAAGCTGCGGCAAATAACTTTCGACATCCCCCTCGACGATTACGAGGCTTTCAAAAAGAGCGTTGAACAAATTGCGAAGGACAAAGCCGGGAGCCTAAGCCCATCGCAGCAGGCCGAGCAGCTCGTTCGGACGTGGACCGAGAAGGATCGCGGGCTTGAGCGGCACGTTCTGCATCGCGGAGAGCGTTTCAAGGAGACGCTTGTTTTTCGTAGTGGGGGGAAAACAATCAAATGCTATGACGGGCGGCTCTATTATGACTATTCGGCGCCCAATCGCCAGCTCGATATTCACGCAAAAATCCCGAATATCAAACACGCCGACCTTAGCGATCTGGGCCTCGCTTCCGGATGGCTGCGCACGCATGGAAAGGTTCTCTCCTTTGAACTAAAAAAAGAGGGTGCGCGATGTATGATCTCACTGCCGGATGACGATTCTCTGATCATTACACGACAATACAATCGAGATTTCGCCCTATGTCATTCGTACTACAAGCACGACGATAAGTTTCAAACAGACGATTACTATCTCTTTCACGAGAAGATCGACGGTTATTCGGTTCCACATCTCAATATCCATATCAGTCCTAACGTCCGCAGGAATGAATGCTACGTTCGGATCTATGTCATTGAGGAAAGGAGGTTCAACCACCCGCTACACGATGAAGATTTGTCGCTTGGGCAGCTACCGGATAGAACGCTTGTCATAGACTACCGGTTCAAGCCCATGATTCAGTGGCATTATGGAGATTACCGCCGGGCCGCCGCCAATCCGGACTCCGTCCACGCCGGGTACGCCAGGCCAGAAGAGATGCTCGAATTTCTAAAGAGTAAACGCGGCCGGCGTGAAGCTATGACTACCCGGGATTCACGGATCGGGCGGAAAGCCCCGAGTCCGAATATTACACAATGGCTCTCGGAGCCGGACAAACTCGATTCGTGGCCGCCGGGACGACTTACAGTTGTGAACTTCTGGAGCATCGGATGTGGTTTCTGCATTCGAGAGATTACGCAGAATAATGACCTTTCGCAGTGGCTCAAAAGCCGGGGCGGCGTCTTTCTCTCGATTCATCAGGCCACACAAGAGCCGCAGAATGTTACCGAGTACATTGAAAAATTGCCGGGTGGCTCAAAGAAAAAGGCGAACTCGTTTCTTCGGGTCGTTCCGCTGCGAAAAAAACTTCTGTAAACGACTACATTGACAGCAACAAGATAAAATATACGGTCGGACTGGATGAGCCGGATAAGCAGCGTACTTACTGGGGCAGCGCGACTTTCGCCAAATACGGCGTAAACTCAATTCCACGTTATGTCGTGATCGACAAGGACGGCAACGTCATCTCTTACGAACGTACCGTGAAGAAGCAGATGCTTGAAGAACTTATGACAAAAAAGCCGGATCAGAGAACTTCAAGTTCTAAAGGTAAATCAAGGCAACAGTTGGACGTCATACCCAAAGGCTGGCTCGCCCGCGAATTAGAACCAAACTCTCAGGTCCGGGGCAGGTTCTTCGTATTCCGGCCTGAAACTCCCGACGCCGACCTTCATGAGCTTGAAAGCCCCGGCGATGAAATAGACTGCCAATGGACACGACACAGTTCGTCCGGCCAGACGATTTATGAGGTCATGCTTACTACCGCAGCGCCGGATTGGGGGCAAACGCTCAAGGGAGATATTGCCCTGGTCGCCAAATACAGTAATGTCGAGGAGATGGTGACCATACCGTACGAACTGCAAAGCAGGAATCTGGCCGGATGTGTATCCGACATCCTCTGGCTCGGACCGGTTGAAAAGGGCCAAACAGTTTCTCGCACGATAACGTTGTATAGAGAACCTCAGCGCAACATCAAGATACACGCCATCTCAGTGCCTTCAGAAATTCAAATAAGAGCTCCCGAAAACGGGCTAAAATCCGATCAAATTAATCTTGAATGTACTTTCTCTTTGAATGAATCCGGCCTGCAGCAGGGTACTGCACAGCTTCTGCTACAGGATAGTGCAGGCAACGAACAACCGCTCCGGCTCGAATACTGCGCTTTCGTTCGACCTTAAGCAGTCTTATATCAATTAAATTGTGAAATTTTCTGTGTTTTTTTCAAAAAATTGTAACAATATGGTTAAATTGGGTGTCTTTCAGGTAGGAAAAGCATATTTCATGACTTTAATCGAAAAGGAGCAGAGAAATGATCGAAGCTCGTTCGAAGCACGGAGGTCTGTTTTTTCTCATAGCGACCGTATTGGTGCTATTGTACGCGTTTGTTTCGGCGACGGTACGTGGCGCACAGGAACAGAAACCCGCCGGAAAGCTTAAAACACTTGACGAAATAGTAAAAACGCTGCCGCGATTCGACGTTTCGGGCAGGGTGATCGATAAGGCCGGCGAGCCAATTGCAGGGGCGGAGGTCTGGCTCTACTATGCACGCGGCAACAACGGGCTGCGCGACCGTCTGGCCGGACATGCAAAAACACCGGATGACGGCACATTTCTCTTCGAAAAAGCCGTGGTTTGGGAGCCGAAAACAGAACCGGAAGAACGCCACATCCCACACTACATCGTCATTGCTAAACACCCCGCACACGGCATTTATTTCACAAAACTGTTCCAAGACGAGCCGGCGGACGATATTCAAATAGCTATCACGCAGAACAAGTTCGGAGATCGGCAGGAAAAGGACAGGACTATCACCGTTGTAGATAAAGAAGGTAATCCCATCCCCGGCGCCAAAGTATATTTGTGCGGCAGCAGACTCCTGCCGTCCGACCGGGAAAAACTGGATCGCAAATATCATTATATCAGATTTATGCAGGACCTGGGCATTATCACGGGAGTTACGGACCAGCAGGGTCAGATTACCCTGATGCGCATTAACGATGGGAACTACTGGGCCGAGAAAGATGGGTACATGAGGACGTGGATTCCGGGTGATAAAGGAATTATGTTCACAGGTGCTTATGTCTCGGGCACTGTCAGCTATCCGGACGGCACACCGGCTGCCGGGGCGGCGGTCTCTTATGTCTATCACGGCAATCGGCTTGTCTGGGACGAGGTAACCGTCGCGGATGCGAACGGGCATTACGCCTTTGAAAACGTGCCCGCCTCAGGCTTTTACTACTCGTGGATGAATCCGGAGGATGAAGCCGGGGCCAAGGGCAGCGGCGGGCTGGTTGCCAGCGACCTGCGGCTCGATTCGCCCTTTCTAAGCAAAAAAGAGACATTTACCATCAGCCCCGGCGATAAGCTGGAAAAAAACCTCACCTTCGAAGAAGGTATAAAGCTGGCCGGGACGGTTATCGATTTGACCACCGACAAGCCTGCTGCGAAGATGCAGATGCGGATGTTAATCGAAACCGGGCAGCGTTACCTGGATACGAAACCGGTTGTTACCGATGAAAACGGGCATTTCGAAACCTCCGTCGCGCCCGGAAGCAGTGTGAGGTTCTCCTGGGAAGAATCGCGAGCCGAGGGCGATTATCTCATCGACGAACAATGGCAGCGGCAGGGTAATTACCAGCCTTCGTTCAGGAAAACCGTCACCGAAAACGAGGAGGATCTGGTTTTTAAGATTAAGCTCGTGCCGATTAAATCTCTTTCCGGCCGGGTTGTGGACCAAAGCGGCGAGGGCGTGGCCTACGCCACGATCTGGTTTCATGCGGACGTTCCGTCTGCGAAGACGGATGAGACAGGAGCGTTCGAACTGAAAGCGGTATATGCCGAGCGAGACTTCGATCTGTTTGCGGAATCCCCCGACGGCTCGCAGGCCGGTCTGGCTCATTTCGAAGCGGGTGCAAATACGGCAAAAATCACAATGTCGACCACACGTTCATACAAGGGTGAGGTGACAAATACAGACGGGCTTCCGGCCGGCAACCTGAAGTTCTATCTCGATTTGAGGCTGAACGATGATAATATTTATCGCGTCCGGCGAGAACCGACCACCGACGATGAGGGCAAATTCACCGTCAAGAACCTGTGCCCGCAGGCTTTGTATTATGCCTGGTGGAGCTCCGACCACGAAGATAACCGAGATTACGACTATGGTAATGCCGATATCGATCTTGCCAAACTGGGGCCCGATGAGCCCATCCGGTTCGAAGCAAAGCAGTATCTCAATACGCTCATGGGTAAGGTGGTCGATGACCAGGGCAGGCCCATCGCCAAAGCTTCAATTCGGATTGTCAGTTATGCTATGATACAACAGGATGAAAGGCGTAAACAATATACTACCGATGAAAGCGGAGGGTTCGAAATTCCGCGGCTGGCGCCGGGCGAGGCGGAATTCACCATCACGGCTAAAGGATATCTGACCAAACGCTGCCGGGCTGATACGGACAGCTTCGATTTTGAGGCGGTTCTTCGGCACGATACGGGCCAGAGGTCGAACCGGGCCAAAGTCGTCGATGATGATAATAAACCACTGGCGAATGTCCCGGTTCACCTTCGGATTTCGAAAAGAGAAAAAGATGAAAAAGAATATCAAAAGGAAATGATGAAAGCTATGACCGATGCCGAAGGCGTTGTGAGATTCGAGCTTCAGTTGGATTCCGACAAATACATCTATGGCGGGGCTATGATCGAATGCGATCTCGAAGGTTATGACTTTGCCTGTGTGAGGGCCAATCTGAGGGAGGAAATAGATTTATTAATGACGATTCACAAATCCGACAAGCACTGGCAGGCGGAAGTGCTGGATGCGGAGACGGGCAAGCCCATCGCCGGAGCCACTGCACGGGTGCGGGGAATGCAGATAGGAGACAGCGGTAACTATGCTTCTTTTGATGAAGAGATGAACTTGGAGTTTAAATCGGACAGTCGGGGACACGTAGAATTCCCCCGTTTCAGCATCAAAGACCAGATAAGTGTTGATATATCGGCTCCGGATTATTCCAAAGAGCAGAAATGGCTTTCCTCGAAAAGTTCCGATGATGCCGTTTTCAGATTATCGCGGGCCGGAACGATAACCGGCAAAGTTATGCTAACGGATGCCGGCGAACTGCCCGACGGGATCAGAGTACTTTTAGAGATGCCATCGGATCGCAGAGTAAGAGAGTATGTGCCTGCCGAGAAGGACGGCTCTTTTTCCTGGAATCATTGTAAGCCTGGCCCTTATAAGCTGTCTGCAAATTCGTCCAGCGAGCAAGGACGTAAGCTTATCTGCTGTTCGGACTGTCAGGTAGAGGTGAAAGCAGGCCAGACCGTCGAAGTGGTTATCGAAATGGAAAAAGGAACATCCGTCAGCGGCAAGATGATCGAGGCCGCCACCGGAAAACCGCCTGCGGATAGAGACTATGCCTACGTACGTACCGCCGATGGACGAACGCAATCTGCTTATTCACAGATAAAGGAAGACGGCAGTTGGGAATTGTTTCTGCCGGAAGGTGACCATAGCATAATATATCGATGCCGGAATATGAACCGGCAGCAGGAATTCAAGCGGATTAAAGTGGAAAAAGGCAAGCCGATAATGGATTTAGTTATAAAAGTCGGAGCCGAAGGCGGATAGACGCCGGAAAAAGATACCGGAAAATCATTGACAAGGCTAAGGCATCTGAGTCTCATTAATACAGCAGTATCAAGGAGACGGAAATATGAAAACCAGAATTCCAACAGTGGTTATTGCCGCTATTCTGGTAATGGCAATTCCACAAAACGCCAAATGCGGGTGAGGCTCTCCACCTCGCAGTCAGTTGGCTGCAAAAAAACTCGATGAGCTGTGGGACGGCTGGATGAGCCGCCTGAGCGAGGGTTACCTCAAAACGCTGGATTGCCTGGACAAAGGCAATCTGAAGCAGGCCGAGCTGGAATATCGCAAAGGATACATGGCCAGCGTAAAGAAGCTCTATGCCGAAGCGGGAAGCACCTATCCCCTTCGCTTTTCCAAAGCGGACCACTGGTGCGTATGGACGAAAAAACTCTACGTGCTCAGCCGGAAAACGGAAGAGGCTCTCAAAAAAAAGGACTCCGAACAGGCGCTGGAGCTGCTCGAACAGATGCGCCGGCACTTCTACCAGCTTCATGAAGAAACCGGGACTTTCCACTGCAATGATGTGATTTACGACTTCTACACAGAAGCGGCCCAAACCAAACCGTCCAAAGAGCAGTTACAAAAAATAATGAAGCAGTTGGAAAAAGCCGAACCATCGTGCATCGCCAAAGAGAAGGCCGAGCAGTACGGCGAAGCGAAGAGTGCCTGGCAAACAGCAGTAACCCCTTTACTGAATGACGGTGAAATTGACTCATCAGAGCGGGATTCGCTTATTAAGGCATCGGAAATTTTTTACCGTGCGTTTGGAATTCAGTACGAGTAATTCATACTACCGGCCGGGCCGAAATTGAAAAGTATATGCCGCATTTAAGCAAACGATACTGCGACACCGTTCGAGCCTGCCAACCGCAAATCAATCCGGCACGGATTGTTTGTATATTCTCAAACGGACCGTTGTTTAGCCAGGGAATAACCACCCCCATCCCGATAACGACAATCGGGATGAGGCTGCCACATAATCGAATTGATGAAGAACAAGGTGTCAGCCGTAGGGGCAACCCTGTGTGGTTGCACGGGGATGGTCGCAAATACCAGAGGCCGGCTAAACACGTGCTTCGAAGGGATGACAGCTATAAGAGCCGAGCCGGAGTTTTAAGTGGAGATTTTTATCCCTCAAAAAACAGCCAAAAATAAGCCTTAAAGTGGTCAATTCAAGGAATTTATCGGATTTTTACACATTTTTTAAAAAACAACTGTAACGAATTTTTGCTTCCATCGTCTATAAAGTAGGCGAACTATATTTTATGAGTGAAGAACAAACATGGACCGAACTGGTTAAGCTGGCGCAGAAGGGTCACGGCAATAGTGTCGATTTACTGGCCCGGAAAGCTGAGGGGAGGTTGCGCGCGTACGTTTATCGTGTGACTTTGGATTTCGAGTTGACCGAAGACCTGTCTCAGGAGGTACTCTTGCAGATGGTTAAATCTCTTGATGGTCTCAATAAGGCGGAGAGTTTCTGGCCCTGGATGTATCGGATAGCACAGAACAAAATACGTCAGTATTACAGGGCTAAGCAGAAAACAGCTCTGGTTTCCGAGCCGGCCTTTTTTCAGGATTTTCTCACATATCGCGGCGATTATCAAAAGGACGAAGGACTGCGCCGGCTTGTCAATAAGGATATGTCAAAAAAAGTAATGGCTGCGATGAAGCAGATCAGGCAGCAGTATCGGGCGATTCTGTCGCTGCGCTGCTTCGAGGATTTATCGTACTCGGACATCGCCGTAGCAATGGAGTGCAGCGAGGTCAGGGCACGCGTTTTATTCTTCCGAGCAAAACAAGCTCTAAGGAAAGAGCTGGGCCACCAGGGCCTTAGCAAGAGCTTACTATTGATGAGTCTGGGTTTATTCGGCAGACTGACCGCCCCGGCGGAGGGGGGCGCGTCAGTTGTGACGGTTACGTCAACCACCACCCAGGTCGGCCTGGCCGCGGCGGCGCTTGCCACTGCCAGTTCGAGGCTGGGCATAGCAACGTTGGCTGCCATAGCCGTGGTGCTTGCCGGCGTGAGCGGTATGTTGCTTCGGCCGGAAGAATCCTTGCCTGCCCCCCCCATAAGCTCCAGAGTCAATGTCAATAGCCTGCATTTTACGACACAACTCAGGGACAGCAGCCCGGAAGCCCGCGGCAGCCTCAGCAAAGGCGCTTACCAGCAGTGGTTGTATTTCCCCGAAGGCGCCGAAGGCCCGATGTTCATGCGGATGCAGCGATGGGACCCGCAGCAATTAAACAAACTCTGCGCCTGGCTCGAGGACGGCCAGGCCAACTACTATTTCGACAGCGGCAACAACATCGTTCATATCACAAATTGCCGCGTGTGCTGGAGCAATCTTAAGGTTCGCCGGCTGCCGACCGACACCGCCGAATTCAGCGAGTTTCTCTCGAACGTGGAGGACAACGTCAAAGGCATCGGCAGTTTCGTGCGCGACCCGAATACGGGACTGTTGAAGAGCTTTGTGGATTATCGTTTCAATAACGCGCCGGATTTCCGAACGGATTACAGCTACAACACCGTCGGTCCCGAGCACTTCGAATACGATTGGCCGGCGGATATTCCCATCGTGGACGACCGCGACCCTATGCACAAAAGAGGCTGGACGTATTTTCGCATATATGGCACAGCAGGCGAACAGCAGATTACCGGCACCGGATGTATCCCGTTTTTCTATAACGCCGCCAAAGAACACCCGGCATGGCTGACCTTGAAAATCGGTGAAGACCTTGAAATCACCGATTGCAGCAGCGGCGCGTATCTTTGTCGAGGCAACCGGACCATCGCCGCTTATGAGCCGGGCGCGTTCTTCAAAGGTCTTGCCCGGCCGTGGATGGGGATGCACGCGGCCAACATCGTACGCCGGGACGCCGCCGAGAAGCATATATGGTTCCGGAGCGAATGGGCCCAGAACGAAACGGATGTGATTGTCGCGCTATTCCATGAAGAGCAACAAAACAGCACGGACTTGATCTATACAATCGACATGGAAAATGACCTCATCAAGACTATCACATTCGACGTGAACGGCCGGGCACGCGGCTCGCTGATATTCTCACACCTCCAGGATCTACCCGATGCGAGCGAGCGATTCACTCTGCGCGCCCAAACCCCAGCCCCCCTGCCGCCCGTTCAGCAGAGCCCCGGCATGAAATGGCTAATATACCTGGCTCAGGGAAATTTAGGTAAATAACAAGAGTTTTTGCAAAAGTTCACTAAATAAGCCTAAAAAACGCTAAAAACAAGTACTTCTTTTGAAAAGTGCCAAGTTAGCACGGATGTATAGAAAAAATATTGACAAAAGTACGAAAAAAGGTGTAAATTGCAGTAACTTCCACGCCCAAGCTTGCATCGCGACGCAAACCGGCTTTTAGTCCGGCTGAATTGTTAACTATATTTGGAGGTGCCGTAAAATGATAAAGAGGACCTACATTTTACTCGCCGTGGGGATTAGCCTGCTCGTCCTTACATCATCGGCCGGAGCACAGGATGAGCAGTGGCTGCAATATCACTCCGAACGTGAAGCGCAGCGGATTATGCCCAACATGGGGACATTATATAAGAATGCGACCGCTGATAAACCTTCGGGTGTTAATCTGCCGGAATTCAAGACCAAGCAGCAGTTTTTCGTTGAGTGGCCGACCCCTATGGTAAAGAGCGGCCGGCTCTGGATTGCCCTTGACCGTACGAGCGAGCAGGGACAGTGGGACCGTTTATTTATAGACTCGAACGGCAACGGCCATCTCGACGATGAAGAGGTTGTTAAGGCCTATCGAACGCAGCAGTATTACACGTATTTCGGCCCTGTGAAGGTCGTCTTCGAGGTTGAAGACGGGCCTGTGAGCTATCATTTGAACTTCAGATTCTTCGACTATAACGAGCAAAACAGGCGGCTGTATATATATTCGGGCGGCTGGTACGAGGGAGAGGTCACCGTAGCCGGCGAGAAGAAATATTGCACGCTGATCGATTATAACGTAAACGGGGCATTCAATGATAAATCACTCCAGGCGAGAGAATGTGACAGAATCCAAATCGGCAGAAAAGGCGATCGGAATGCCGGTTTTGTGGGCAACTATGTAGATGTTGACGATGTTCTGTACGGGATCGAAATAGCCCCGGACGGTGCGTTTATAAAGCTGGCCGCCGCCGATGATGTTAAGTTCGGCAACATTAAGCTCCCGGAGACAATAACTGAATTTTCCGCGGGCGGCGAGAACGGGCTGTTTACCCTCGAGATGGAAAAAGGAGGATTAGCCAGACTGCCGGTTGGAAAATACCGCATCGACCACTGGGAGATCGACCGTAAAGATGATAAGGGCAAGAGCTGGACAATGCGGGGCAGCTCCTTCTCTGATCAGGGCGATTTCGAAATCACGGAGGGGGCCGAGACGGTCCTGGAGATAGGCGAGCCGGTGACAGCTAACCTCCAGGTGAGCTTAAACGGCACGAACTATGGGTTCTCCAAAAGTGTGCGGGGCTCGCTGGGCGAGTATATCAGCCTTACATCGGCCGGAAAGAATGTGAGAGATTTGTGGAAGATGACCGCAAAAAACACGGACGGCTCATTTACAAAAACCTATCCGATGCCGGACCAGTGAGGCCCTGATTGCCAGCTCTCGCGTCGAGAGCTAATGAACGTTACAGGCACTTTAACCTTTAATCTCGAACCACTCGGGCCATTCAAGTACGTGAGTAAACCATACGTATTGTCATTTAAACCGGTGATAATACCGGAAATCGAGCGAAAGCTGGTCGCATGGTGGAAGTTCGACGAGACAGAAGGCAGTAACGCCGGCGATTCATCCGGCAACGAATTTGCGGGCACAATTGCCGGTAATCCGCAATGGCAGCCGGCGGCCGGCAAGTTTGGCGGCGCGCTGGAATTCGACGGTGACGGTGATTACATCGAATGCGGGTCTGATGAGGAGCTGAATATTACCGGCGCAGTCACAGTCGCAGCCTGGGTCAAACTGTCCAAATCAACCCCCGACCAAAAGATAGCCGGAAATCAGGACAACATTTCCGGCGGCTACAAGCTCAGCATATTTTCCGACAAGGCCGAATTTGAGGTCCGGGATTCCGGCAACCTGCTGAGAAACAACAGGTTTGTCGACGGCGGAACGATTCTGCAGCCGGATGTCTGGTACCACGTTGTAGGCACCTACAGTCAGGGCGGGTCTATCAAGACCTATGTGAATGCGAATCTGGACAGGGAGCAGGAAACGATGAACATACTTGCCGCTTCAGCAGGACCGTTGAAGATTGGCTGCGAACCCTTCAGCGGCGAGTGCCAGTTCAACGGACTCATGGACGATCTGCAAATCTATAACTATCCGCTGTCCGAGACCGAAGTGGCGGCACTATATTCCGGCCAAGAACCGCCGACGATGACTGCGAAGACCGAAATTCTCGCTGCCAGTGGAGATAAACAACAAACGTATAATTATGGGCTGCTGGCTCTGGCCGTCGTGGCTATTGCTGCCGTGGCAATTGGTTTGACAGTCCATAAGACAAAAACGACACCTTAAACACGGCAGAAAAACTGAAGCGGCCAATATCGTAAGGGAGACTTATTATGCGCAGAAATTGCCTGTTTGTTTCGTGCCTGATTCCGTTGATTCTTTTTACCGCCGGCTTGAACGATGCTCGAAGTGCCGGAAGCAGAAGAACCAAACAGGTAACCTGCGGCGGCAAGGTCGTCGATAAACAGAGTCGGCCCATCGCCGATGCGAATGTCAAACTGTACAAGGTAGCGGTTGAGACCGCAGCCTTGTCGTACAAAATAGAGTTAGCCCGGCAGGCGACTACCGGAGCCGACGGCACTTTTTCCTTTAACAGCGAGGCAATTGAAGATCAGTTTTCGAACCAGGCAATTATTTTGGCCGACAAGGAAGGGCTGGCTTTGGGCTGGGACAACTGGCGTTTAGCTGAGAATGCAAATGTCGAGATCGCGCTGGGCCCGGCGGAAGTTCTGGCCGGGACCGTTGTCGATGAAAACGGAGATCCGATAGATGACGCCGAAGTCGGCATTTCATTTATGCTGGCCCAGACCGGCGGCCAGCCGCGATACTTAGTTGGCTACATGTCTCTGGATTTTCTGTCGACTAACAGCGATGCTGGTGGGAGGTTCTCTTTTGGCCGCATTCCAGCCGAGGCCTCGGCCGAGTTTGTCGTCAAAAAGCCCGGCCGGGCCACCATCAGCACGTTCAACCCTCAGGGTTTCCAGGGTCAGTCGCTCCAATTTTCCGCCGGGCAAACCGACATCAAGATTGTTCAGCCTTTGGGAGCGAAAATCGAAGGTGTGGTCGTAGAGAAAACCAGCGACAAGCCGATCGGCGGTGTACGAATCATGGCTATTCGAGGGCGCAACCAGCCGAATTTCGGCACCGAGCCGGTTGTCTCGAAAGAAGATGGAACGTTTAGCTTCGATTGTCTCGCACCCGGCGAACATCTGGTGCAGATTGCCACAGCACTCGGAGCAGAGGGGGACTGGATAAGTGAGCCGGTGGAAGTCAGCATGGAAGCGGGCAAGACCGAAAGCGGCGTTAAGGTGGAGTTGACCAAAGGCGGTGTCCTGGAGGTGCTGGTTACCGATTCGATTACCAGCCGGCCCGTCGAAAAAGCGAACGTCTCAATTATGCCTGCCGGCGGCGGCTCGGGTTCCGGGAAATCGACGGACCAGGCCGGAATAGCCCGGTTTCGACAGATCCCGGGAGAATACCGAATTTCCTACCTTTACAAACAGGGATATTCGCGACAAAGGCCGCAAGAGGATACAATCACGATCGAGAACGGAAAGACGCTCCGCGTTGAAATGCAGCTTGACGGGATGCCGAAGATTACCGGCGTAGTAAGCGACGACCGGGGCCTGCCGGTAGAAGGCGCAAAACTTAGAGTCTGTCCGATGGGCGGCTCAGCAGAATCGTGTATTTCCGATGCGGAGGGAAAATTCGAGGCAAGCTGGGATCCGGGCAGTTGGCACAGCAGTGAAACGCCGGCCATGATTCTTCTTGCCCGGCATTTGGAACGCAACCTGGCTGCCGCTGTGGATGTGGATGAGAATACGCGCCAGACCGATATCACACTCAAGCCCGGCGTGATTTGCACCGGAAAAGTGGTGGACTCCGACGGCAAAGGGCTTGCCAACGCCCGGCTCTTGATAATGCTGCAAGGACCAAGATGGGGCTCGTCAATCGGGCGCTACTCAGCAGCCGATGTCGAAGGAAACTACGAAATCAAGGCCCTGACGCCGGAGCATAAGTACAGTATCGAGGCCAGCGCCGACGGTTACGGCCGAGATCGTATCGTGATCGAGGCCGGCCAAGCTGTGAACAACCGATTCGACGCGGGGACAATTACCCTGCAAGCTGCGAATCTCTCGGTTTCGGGCGTGGTAGTGGACAGCGATGATAATCCGGTCTCCAGCGCAAATGTATCCTGCTACGGCGAGACTCAGCCTCGCAGCCGGAACCAGAAAACCGATGCCGAAGGAAAATTCACTTTTGAAAATATCTGTGCCGGAAGAGTCCGGATAAGCGTCAACAAGACAGGTGCTGTTCGGAAGTCCGGTTCTGTCGAGACAGAGGGCGGAGCAACCGATGTGAGGATTGTGATAAGCGAAAGGCCTGTCTCGAGGCGCTACGAGCCGAAACGTCCTCCCTCGCTCGTGGGCAGGCCGCTACCCGAATTAAAAGAAGTTGGAATCGACCTACCGCCGGCCGAAACCGATGGCAAGATATTGCTGGTTTGCTTCTTCGATATGGAGCAGCGGCCTTCGCGGCACTGTGTCACGCAGCTCGCAAAACAAGCAGGGCAACTCAGGGAAAAAGGCGTCATAATCGTTGCCGTACAGGCTTCCAAGGTTGACCAAAACGCACTCGATGAATGGGTGAAAAAGTACAATGTCCCCTTTTCGGTCGGAATGATCCGGGGCGATGCGGAAAAGGCCCGTTTCACATGGGGTGTCCGCTCGCTGCCGTGGCTGATTTTAACGGACAGCGAGCATATTATCCGGACAGCCGGTTTTCGAGTTAATGACTTGAATGACAAGATTGGAGAGATGGCAAATGTGGAACTTTAAGAGATTTACCGACGTTCTGGTGCTCACGTGTGTATTTACGGTTTCATGGAGTTATGGAAACGGCGAGCCAAAAGTCGCCGAGCTGGTGCAGGCGGTCCGGGCAAATGAAAACTGGATTCATGATGTTGAAAGCTTGTACATTCGTATCGAAACCAAACTAATAAGGACGCCGGAAGTAATAGCGGCAAAAACCGCCGAACTGAAACAGCAGTATCCGGATATGACGCCGGATCCTGGACAATTCCCCGAGCTAAAGCCCGTTTCGACGGGAATCCTCGAATACGCGATAGACAATACACGTGTCAGGTCTTTGAGCGAGGAGCACGGGAGCCGGCGACAGGTAAAAATCTGGGACGGCAAACAACTCATGGTTCATGATGAATCCTTTCTTGACAATCAAGAGCAATATTCTCTGGACCGCACACCCCAGGGCGCCTTCCAGGACATGCTCGCGTACGAAACGAGCTGGCCCAGGGCGCAGCCCCACTCGTTCTGGTGGGACGTCAGAGATGTCGATGAGCTAATGAGCTACTATGGCCACGCCGATGATTCTTCTATCGACGGACGGTGCAACTATCGAGGCGTTGACTGCTACATCCTAAGCGTTCCGCCAAGAGGGATACCGGGATTAGTGGTTGTTCAGACATATCCGGGTTGCGAGACGTGCAGCGACCGCCGTCATTACGGCCTCGCCGGCGAAGCAGTCGGATTAGCAGGCCAGTCATACCAGTGGTTCGTCGGCGCAGAAGACAACAGGCTGTACGCCCTTGTGTGGCTTTCCAACAAAAAACCACGCATCAACTACTGGATGTCGGATTATAAAGAGGTCCGGCCCGGATGCTGGCTGCCGATGACACAGGGCTGCGAAGTTTATCGCAAGGACAATACCGGTCAATACCGCGTTGAGACCCACAGCGACCTGAAAATCGTCGATGCACGCATCAACGAGCGTCTGCCGGACGAGCTGTTCCGGATGGATATCAAAGAGGGCGCCAAGGTAGTTGACAGCCGGTTCGGCCGGACAATCACATACGCTTATAAATCCGACCCGCCGGACCTGGTTGGCAAGGCCCTGCCGGAATCTGTGAATATCGTCGCCGGCCTGCCCGGACAGCCAAAAGACGGCAAGATGCTGGTATGTTTCTGGGACATGCAGCAGAGACCGTCGAGGCACTGCCTGAAAACCCTTGCACGGAAAGCCGAAAATCTCGCCGGCAAGGACATCTCTGTTCTATGCGTGCATGCATCCGAAATAGACGAAGAGACACTCAACGAATGGATGAGAAATTATAATATTCCTTTTACAGCAAAAACGATTCATCACAATGCAGAAAAGGCCCGCTTCGCATGGGGCGTCAAATCGCTGCCCTGGCTGATTCTTGCAGACAGCAAACATATAGTCCGGGCGGAAGGATTTGGACTTGGTGAATTGGAAGAAAAAGTCAGGGAGAATTAACATGTGTAAGAGTAAGCGATTCGTTGGAGTTGCCCTTATTGTCTTGGGTATAAGCTTTGTAAGTGCGGAGCCGGTCGCCGGCAGTGCGGCAAAGGCCCCGTCTGAATTTGAAGGCCGGATCAAGTTTCTCAAACCATTGCCCGTGGGGATTACGGCCGGCACGGCGGAACATCCGGAACTTCTGCGGATAGAGTCGGTCTGTTTCGACAGGAGATATGCCAATGCGTGGGGAGTTAAGGCACGATTGGGCTGGCTGCCCGTTAAAGATGCGACGTGGCGGCTTACAATTGAATTGCTTGACGAAAAAGGCCGCGTATTGAAAAATTCCAGAGACGAACCGACAATATTTACCGGTAAGGCCGGCCCGCCGGGACAAACAAATATGCAATATGCGGATTTGGATTTAGATGCAATGCAGGACCAGGGACGCAGACACGCGACCCGGTTTCGGATTAGCCTGGAACCTTCGGAAGTTCAAATAACCGAAGGAGATATCCATACACTTGAGGTTGCACTCGTCGACCTAAAAAGCCGGGAGCCTATTGTTAATACGGCGGTGGTGGTCAGCAGCTCTTACCTTAAGGATACGTTTCGGCGAAACAAGGCTTTATATGTCACGGATTCTCAGGGACGCTGCCGTATAACGCTCATTCGAGATGGGCTCGTGACGATTGGAGTCGAAGCACAAAAGGAAGATTACTGTACGCTTGCAAAGAGCTGGTCCAACTACGGCTCATCCGCCTTCGGCAGAGTACCGATAATCAATCTGCCGCAAAGCCACGTTCTTGAGATGGTCCGCGCTTCTGCTTTGGGTGGAATCGTTCAGGATTCCGAAGGCAAACCTCTCGTCGAAGCGGAAGTTCACATTAATCTTCATCTGGAAGAGCCCAGCGGAAACATACACGTTAATCACGCTGTCCGGACCGACTCAGAGGGATGCTGGCGCATCGACGGGATACCCGACGAAGTGGAGCGTTTTTCTCTTCAGATCAAACATCCTGATTATGGCGGCGATAACGGTCGCAACCGGCAAATTTCAGGAGATGCTCTCGCAAATGTCATGGCTCTCAAGCACATTGAAACTCTGGATAAAGGATTAATGATAACGGGTAAAGTGCTTGACGAGAACGAACAGCCCATAGCCGGAGCGACCGCTCTGCTGTCAATAAGGTCCTACAGTCCCATATACGCTTTAACGGACGCATCCGGGGTTTTTCGATTGGCCTGTTCGAGTGACCGGTCTGCTTATCGAGAAACACCGGCCATCATTGTAGAAGCGCCCGGTTGTGCACCTCTCCGGCAGAACATAGAAATTCAACCGAAGCCGGAACCGTTGGAATTTCGCCTGACAGGCGGCCGGAGCATTGCATGCCGTGTTTTGGATGTGAAAGGGCAACCTCTTGCCGGAGCGTGGACCGTCATCGAACCGCTGCCGAACAACCGGGATTATTCGATCTGGCTGAAGGATACCGATGATTTAGGCCGTTTTCAAATACCGAACGTGCCGGAGAATGATGTGAAGCTTACCGTTGGGAAATCGGGCCATATCACAATAAGAGACCATATCCTCTCAGCGTCCGATGATGAAGTTGTGATAACAATGAAACGCGCGATGCTCGTGCACGGCACGGTCACGGACGCCGAGACCGGCAAACCCATACCCAATTTCGAAATTGCCGAAGCGTACGTGACAGGCACCAGGATGCGTACGAGCAATCCAACAGCCTTTGCCGACGGCACATACGAGGTGAACTTTGATGAGGCACGAATCGAGACAAGGCAGCTCCACGTTACCGCCGTAGGATACGAGCCGGTTGTTTCGGACAAAATCAATATCGACGAAGGTGAGCGTAAAATCGACTTCAAGCTCCGCAGAAGCGATTCTTTTAACGATACCACAGCCGGAAGACCGCGGGAGCAGATTAGGCCGACCGGCCCGCGCAGGATCGCAGGAACGGTTCGTGATGAGGAGGGAAAGCCCGTGCCCGATGCTGTTGTAATAACCTGTCCTCGCAGGGGTGCGGAGACTGTGACCGATGCCAAAGGGACGTTCACGCTCAGATTGATGAGAGCCGGATCGATGGGCTCAATGTTGAGGGAACAAACAACATATCTTCTCGTCAGACACAAAGAGCGGAATCTTGCCACTGCAATGATGCTTGATTTATCGGTGAGTACCATCAATATCGAGTTGACCGGGGGTGCTATCCTGTCCGGCAAAGTCGTTGATGTCGAAGGTAAAGGCATTTCTAATGCTGAGCTTTCTCTGACTTTCTGGATGCAGAATACCGGCTACAGGAGCCGTGAGGTAACCGAAATCGATGAATCGGGCAATTATGAAATCCGTGCGGTTCCTTCGGGACACCGGTATTCCGTTAATGCCAGGGCCGATGGATACGGCGACAAGTACGTGCAGGTTGACACGGGCAATGCGGAGAATAAACGGCTGCAAGTGGAGCCGCTGGTTTTGTCTGTTGCGAATCTGTCAGCATCCGGCATTGTTGTTGATGACTTAGACCGGCCCGTTTCCGGCATAAGGATCTACGCTTATGGAAACGGCCAGCCGTCACGGGAGACGTTTACGGATTCCGAGGGTCAGTTCACAATCGAGAACGTCTGTCTCGGCCCGCTTAACATCCAGGCAAACAGCCAGGGAAGAGCTCCTCGACGATTGCACGGCCGTGCCCAGGCCGAAGGAGGCGATATTAATATAAAAATTATGGTTTATGAGATGGACGAGCGCGGCAGGCGTGTGCCCACTCAGCCGCCCTCACTGGTGGGCAAGCCCTTGCCCGATCTGAAAGAGCTGGGAATTGACGCTCTGCCCGACGGAAGCATCCTCGTTTGCTTCTGGGACATGCAGCAGCGACCGTCGCGGAGATGTCTGACACAACTTGCCGGACAGGCCAGGCAGCTTGAAGATAAGGGCGTAACCATCATCGCCGTGCAGGCGTCGAAATTGGAGCAGGAAGCACTGAACCAATGGATCAAAAAATACAATATTCCCTTTTCGTCCGGAATGGTCCGGCACGACGAAAAGAAAGCCCGTTTCAATTGGGGCGTCAAATCGCTGCCCTGGTTGATTCTGACTAACAGCCGGCACCTGGTGATCGACGCCAGCTTCAGTTTAAGCGAGCTTGACGAAAGGATTGAAGCAGCGAATTAGCAGGTCCATGTTACCGCATATTCGCTCAAACCAGAAGCTCCGGCGTGACCATCCATTCAATTTGCCACTGGCCCCGATTGCTGTTGTCGAGACAGACGATTGAGCCGGCGTCGAATACGGCAACGTTTGCGGTCTCCTTATCGGCCACCAGTAGGGAAGTCAGATACGCCAAAAACGGCAGATGACCTACTATCATCAGATCCGTATCGTAAGCCTCGAGTTCGTCGGCAAGGATTGTGACATCGTCATTCGGCCCGAGAGCTTGGTGTGTGGAGCAACCCTTTTCCGCCATCATAGACTCAGCCAGTTTTTCCGCCGTCTGTGCGGCGCGCAGCTTGCCGCTGTGCCAAATATTCTCGACGGATATTTTCAAAGGCTTGATAAAAGAAGCGACTTTTAGGATATCGGCGAGACCCTGCTCGCTTAGAGGTCTTTTGGGATCAAGCTGCGATGAGACTGCATCTCCATGCCGGACAAGATATAGTTTCATTTTCGAACTCCTGTTAAAATTCCATTGATGGTGATTATAACAAAAACAAACTGCTGTACAATGATTGCTTAAGTGGGAGAACTACCAATAAATTGACAAATAGAGACATGCCCAGAACAATTTTGCAGCCGCTTATTGACAATATCTCTCCAAACGGGTAAAATTCCCTTTTTATGAATTTTTGGAGTATTCTCAGTGACTGAATTTTCAAATATTTTTAAGGGCAGCTACAATCCGTTTGAAGCACTGGCCGAACTATTAGAAAAAGAGAAGGCACGCGTTTTAAAAGCGATAGAATCAAGAGGGAAATTTGTATCCGTTGATCTGGGGAAAAAACGTCCTCTGAAAATCGGTTTTGCCCCCGGGGACGGAATTGGCCCGATCATTGCCAAAGCCGCAAGAACAATTTTGGAAAACCTGCTATCCGAGGAAATCGCCAAAGGTGATATTACAGTGGTTGAGATTCCTGATCTCACTATCGAAAAAAGAATTGAACTCGATGTAGTCGCACCTCCAGCATCCGTTGAAGTAATTAACCAATGTGACGTAATTCTTAAGATGCCGCTTGAGACACCAGACAGCTCCAAATATCCAAATGTGCCAAGTGCCAATGTGTGGATGAGGCAATATATGGACCTTTTTGCATGTGTGCGTCACATTAAGAATGACGAAAAGGAAATAGATTTTACGGTTTTCCGCTGCAATCTCGGGACACCTTACCAGGATGCCAAATCCGCAGGAATGATGAAAATCAACGGCCAGGACGAATACGCATTGTGTTTTTGGCCGCAAGCTCGTATCGATATTGAAAGATTGACACATTTGGCCTGCCTTCATGCAAAGGAAAACAATAATGATTTTGTTGTTCTCAATTTCAAGGACAATGTAATCAAACCTGATGCTGCCGGTCTTAACTGGGCCAAGGCTTATATTGATGAGAATTTCCCTGAGATTGATTATCTCGGCGTAAAACCGGACGATTTTTCATATACATTAACTCAACCCGGGAAGATCAAAGCTATGAAGGGTGAAAAGACAGGTAAAACTTTTAAGCTAACCTCAATGGTCTGTAATAATATTGTCGGAGATATGGCCGGTGACCAATCCGGTATGTATGTAGGCGGAATCGGCGGTGTAGGCTCGGCTAATGTGAGTTTCAGCCAGGGCATGTTTGAAGCCGGCGGCGGAACAGGAATCCGCATGATTAAAGAGAACAGAGGTCAATTCGCTTCTCCGGTAGCAGTAGTAAAAGCAACTGCCGAATTGCTGGACTTCATCGGGTATACGGATCATCAGAAAAGTATCTTGAAAGCTCTTGATGCACTAACAGCGGCTAATTTAGTACCAAACGGCGGTAGAAATAAAGTGACTTGTGAGCAGGCTACCGAGTTTCTATTAAAAGAACTTTCCAATTAAACTCAACAGGCAAAATGGACGAAGTCGACAAACTCGAAAACGCAGTCGCAGCGGTAATCGCCAGCAACAAGAATGTCACCTGCGGCGTGAAGCTGCACCGCGACGACCCGACCGCCGTAGGCACCAGTCAGATGGCCGATGCGATTATAGAGAAAATCGGCAAGCCGTAGTTAAGCGTTCAGAAGTTTATAGTAAAGAAACTATGAACTACGAACAAAGTTACCGCAGACTAATTTCAGGTCAAAGTACCGGTTCAGGTGCGAGTATTTTGAGGTTCCTTCTGGCAGCAGGGGCAATTGGATACTGGCCTGTAGTCCGGCTGCGGAACCTGCTGTATTCCACAAGACTGCTCAAGGCGCATCATGTCGATGCGGCGGTTATCTGCGTCGGCAATATAACGGTCGGTGGAACGGGCAAGACTCCGCTTGTGGTCTGGTTATGTAATCTGGTAACCCGAAACAGCAAATGCGCCATCCTCACCCGCGGCTATAAAGCAAGAGCGCAGCAAAACGCGGACTTCGAAGATGAGATTGCAATTTTTGCCGAAAGCTGTCCGGAGACCCAAGTAATTGTCAATCCGGACCGCGTTGCCGGCGCGGCCGAAGCCATCGATAAATACGCCGCAAAAGTTTTGATTATGGATGACGGCTTTCAGCATCGCCGTCTGACCAGAGACCTTGACATTATTGCAATCGATGCGACGCAGCCCTTCGGTTACGGCAGACTTTTTCCGTCCGGACTGCTGCGGGAGCCTGTATCATCATTAAAGCGAGCCGATGCTGTAGTTATTACCAGATGCGACCAGGTCAACAGTGACGAATTGGAAGGGCTGGAAAATAAGCTACTGGCGATTAATCCAAATTTAGTGATTTCACGATCGGTCCATGCCGCCCTTTATGCAGAGTTGGCAAATAATGAAAAAGTCAGCATCGAGCAGTTAAGGGGTAAAAAAATATTCGCTTTTTGCGGTATAGGCAATCCGGATGCCTTTTTGAATACTATCAGGGCCCTTGGGGCCAAAGTGGCAGGCTCGAACATTTATGACGACCATTATCATTATACGGATGGCTGTCTGGCCGAAATTTCGCAGCAGGCGGAAGAACTCGGGGCGGATTTGATACTGACAACGCAGAAAGACTGGACGAAGGTTGTTACAAATTTCAGATCTCAGATCTCAGATTCCAAGTCGTCTCCGCCCTTCGCTTATCTGGCGATCGAGATAAAATTCCTGACGGGAGAGGAAAAATTAACAGCCTTGATAAATGATAAGTTAGCCGGTAAAATCGCCCGGAAGTAATTAAATATAGAATACACTGATATGTACGAAAATCTGCTACAAATTGTGACGAACCTCGGCTCACCCGAGATACTGGTCGTGGGCGACTTTATGCTCGACGTTTACATCTACGGCGACGCATTGAAAATCAGCCCGGAGGCGCCGGTTCCGGTCCTTAAAATCGCCCAAACCGAGCACCGCTGCGGCGGGGCGGGCTCAGTCGCCGCCGATCTTGCCGCGTTAGGCGCAACTGTCTACTGCCTCGGCGTGACGGGAGACGACCGGGACAGCGAAATCATCAAGACAAAGCTAATGGAAGCCGGAGTTGATACAAGCGGCTTATTCAAGGCCAGCAACCGCCCTACCATCAGCAAGCAACGACTGATCGGCCTGGCACAACATCTTCATCGCCAGCAACTGATGAGAATGGACCGGGAATCCGCCGAACCTCTTTCCGATGAGCTGGACGAGGCGATTCTGAAGTCTTACGAAGAAAGGCTGCCGCAGGTCGATATGGTCTGCCTGCAGGATTACGACAAGGGGATGCTGAGCGAATCACTCTGCCGGCAGATGATACGTCTGGCAAACCAGGCGAACAAAAAGGTTCTGGCCGATCCCTCGCAATCAAGAGATTATTCGAAATATACCGGGGCGACGGCCATTACACCGAATCGCAAGGAATCTTCCGCCGCGGCCGGCTTCGATGTCACCGACGAACGGACGGCCGCCAGAGCGGCGGATCAACTTTTTCAAAAGCTGCAGCTCGGCGCCGTGGTCATCACGCTCGACAAGGAAGGCGCTTACCTGAAAACAGCAGACAAGAGCCTGATGGTCCCCACCCGGCCGCGAAGCGTTTATGACGTGACCGGAGCCGGCGACATGGTCCTGGCGGCGCTGGCGTCGGCATTGGCCGCCGGCTGTGATTACGAGACCGCCGTGAAGCTCTCCAACATCGCCGGCGGTATCGAAGTGGAGAAATTCGGCACAGCGACGGTCACCGTAGAAGAAATAGCCGACGAGATTACCGGGCAGGTTCGAGGTACGGGCGGCAAGATCCGCACGGCGGATTCCCTGCTCAGCAAGCTTGACCGCCATCGCCGGCAAAAGAAAATAATCGTCTTTACGAACGGCTGTTTCGACGTGCTGCACAGAGGGCACATCGAATACCTGAAATTCTGCAGGCAACAGGGTGACATCGTCGTTGTCGGGCTCAACAGTGACAGCTCGGTGAAGATGATCAAAGGTTCCGACCGGCCGGTCAACAATCAGCACGACCGGGCCGCCCTGCTGGCTGCGCTGGAGATGATCGATTACATAACGGTATTCACCGAGCCTGACCCGATGAATTTAATCAGTAAAGTCCGGCCGGAAGTGCTGGTTAAAGGTGAGGACTGGGCGGTAAAAGGCGTCGTCGGTCGGGAATTCGTCGAGTCCTACGGCGGCAAGGTCGCTCTCGCTCCGCTTATCGAGAGCAAAAGCTCGAGCGCAACGATCGAAAAAATAAAGTCCCTGGATACGGAATCCTGATGAATCCCGATACACTAAAACAAATAGCCGAGGCCATAGAAACGCACAAAAAGATGACCGCCGATTTCGAGAAAGGCGGCGTAGAGACGACTGCCGCCATCGCCGAGGCGATTACAAGCGCACTGCGTCAGGGCGGCACGGTCTATCTGTGCGGCAACGGAGGCTCGGCGGCGGACGCCCAGCACATCGCCGGCGAGCTGGTGGGTCGATTCACCAGGGAGCGCAAAGCGCTTGCCGCCGTGGCCCTTTCGACCGATACTTCGGTTCTCACGTGTATCGCCAACGATTATGCCTATGAGAAAGCCTTCGCCCGGCAGGTCGAGGCACTGGTCCGAAAAGGCGATATCCTCTGGGCGTTCTCGACCAGCGGCACGTCGGCAAACGTCGTTGCCGCCGCACAGGCCGCTAAAGAGAAAGGCGCCCAAGTCATTGCGTTTACAGGCAGAAATTCCAGCAGGCTGGAGCACATCGCGGATATGTGTTTTTGCGCCGACGCCGAATCGACGGCTCGCAGCCAGGAGATTCATCAGCTTGCTTATCATATAATCTGTGACCTCGTAGAGCTTGGATTTGCGAACGGTTAAACCAGAAACGGATTTCGAAAAATGTCTGATAAGGCGATATTCTTAGACCGCGACGACACGTTGATCGACGATCCGGGCTATATCAATCACCCGGAACAGGTCAAGCTGCTGGATGGGGTTCCCGAGGCGCTCATCCAGTTCAAAAAGCTCGGCTACAAGCTGATTGTCGTAACCAACCAGTCGGGTGTCGCACACGGTATTGTCACGGAAAAAGTTCTCCGCGAGATTCACGAGCGGCTGGAACAGTTACTGACCGAGAAGAACGCATATTTGGACCGGATATATTACTGCCCGTACCATCCGGACGGAGTTGTCCAAAAATACCGCAAAGAGAGTAACTGCCGAAAGCCGAGTCCGGGAATGCTGTTGAAGGCCGCCGATGAGATGGATATCGACCTGGAGAAGTCCTGGTGCATTGGCAATAGCAACCGGGATATCGAGGCCGGTCATCGGGCCGGTTGTAAAACGATATTGATCGATCTGCCGCCCTCCCATCAGCGACAGCCGGCGTCATCCCTGCCACCGGCCGGAGCAAATCCCGACTACAAAGCCGTAAACATCAAGGAGGCCGTCAATATCGTCATGAAGTATCTGCGATCCGAGGAGCAAAAGCAAGCTCCGCCGGTTCCCGCGAGTCAAACCGAAGCGGCATCACAGGATAGCGAACTGGTTTCCGAGCCCGCCGAATCACCTGCTCAGGCTGAGCCCGAACAACCTGCCCCGGAGCCTCAAGAGCCGGACATACAACCCGTCGAACCTAAAACACACCCTAAAGAGCCGCAGACACGGCCCGCTGAGCGGAAAATACAGCGGGGCGAGCGGCAGATCACGGCGGACAAAACCGAAGAGCTGCTGAGCGGCATTCTCGGACAGCTTAAAAATATGCAGCGGGCCGAGATGTTCGGCGAGTTTTCCGTCATGAGACTTTTGGCAGGGATAATGCAAATTCTCGTATTGTTCTGCCTGCTCGTCACCGTGTGGTTTTTGATGAGCCCGGAGAGGCAGGATAGTTCGGTTTTCATTGCGCTCGGTTTTGCGATTGTAGTGCAGCTTATGACGCTGACCTTCTATATCATGCAGGGAAAGAAATAGGCCCGGGCACAGCGCGAAGCCGGATACTATAGACAAGAAGGATCCAGAAGGCGATGAACGGTTTTGGAACCAAGATACGAGATGCGAATATATTAGTCTGGCTGCCTTCCCCGATGGGTGATGCGATTCTCTGCACGCCGGCGCTGCACGCCATTCGTAAACGTTTCAAATCATGTAAAATTAGTTTTTATGCAAATCCTGTGGTTCGCGAGGTTCTGTCGCCATGCACCCTGAACGACCGGTGGATCGAGCAGCGTGCAAAGAATCCTTTTACAGTTGCACGTGAGTTGAGACAACATCGATTCACTCACGTAATCCTGTTTAAAAATTCCTTTGCTTCGGCACTGGCGGTTTTTTTTGCGAAGATACCGTCACGCGTCGGCTATGCCCGCGAGAGTCGCGGCTTTTTGCTCACCGACAAGCTCTGCCCCGCCAAACTGGCGAACGGCAAATTCAAGCCCATATCCGCAATTGACAGCTATCTTGCCATTGCGTCGGAGATCGGCGCCGATACTACCGACAGAAATCTCAAATTGTCCGTCGAGCCGGCGGCAAATGAGGCCGTGAGGGCCAAACTGCCGGAACTTGCCGACGCCGAAGGGCCGATTGTCGTGTTTGTACCCGGCGGAGCTTACGGACCAAGCAAATGCTGGCCGAGCGAGCGATTTGCGAAGACGGCCGATTGGCTGATCGACAACTACAATGCCACGGTTATCATTTCGGTGGCGCCCGACCCGGCTGAAAGGCAAATTGCCGCCGGCATCTGCAAATCAAGCGGAAGCAAACTCATTAACCTCGGAGAAAAACCCTTGAGTCTCGGCGAATTGAAGGCCCTGTTCTCCGCTTCGGATTTGGTGATAACCAACGATACAGGTCCTCGTCATATCGCAATTGCGCTTGGCCGGAAGGTCATTACACTTTTCGGCCCGAACGACCCGGCCTGGACAGAGACGGATTACGAAAACGAGATTGAAATCATCGGCAACGTCCACTGCGCGCCGTGCAGCAGACCGAAATGTAACAAACCCCGGCATTTTTGCATGGAGGCAATTGATGCAGTAACGGTTTGCAAAGCGGCGGGAAATTTGCTCGCAGGCGACCGCAGACAGGCAAGGATTACGGCTCTGCGGCGGTTCGCGGAAACCTCGACGTCTTTTTTCGTGGACCCGGATTATCGAAAGCCGTTGGCCGGGCAGGGCCTGACTTCCATAGATGCGGTCTTTTCCTTCAATGCGGCCGAGAATCTGGCCAAGAAAAACCTGGCCGGCTTCCGCAGCCGCCTGCAATTTCAAATCGAATCGCCGGCATGGCCTCAGCCGACGACGGTCTTTCTCAAACGCTACGACTCGCCGCCGGTAATGGTACAGCTCAAGAACTGGCTTGCACATCGCAAGCGGATAAGCTGCGGATTTGTGGAATCGGAATCGGCAAGGCGGCTGGCGGCGGCGGGCGTCCGTACGCCGAAAACAATCGCTTACGGCGAGCAATGGGAAGGCCCGTTTGAAAAAAGGAGCTTTGTTATTACGGAAAAGATTCCGGCGGCCGAAGCTTTGGAACGGAAACTGCCCGAATGCTTCGACGAAAAGCCGACAGGCAAGAATTTGATTCGGCGAAGGCAATTCATCGCTCAACTGGCGGACTTTATAAAGAAATTCCACGAGACAAATTACCGCCATCGGGACCTCTACTTTTCGCATATATTCTATGACGACAACGGTAGATTTTTCCTGATCGACCTGGCGCGTGCCTTCAAACCGATGGTTCTGGGCCCGCGATTTCGAATAAAGGATATTGCGCAGGTTTTTTATTCGGCGCCGGGCCGGCATTTCTCGAATACTGACAGGCTGCGTTTTTATCTTGGCTACGCCGGCCGGAAGAAGAAACTGACCGGCAATGATAAGGTTTTTATTAGACATGTGATAAATAAAGTAAAACGAATGGAACGGCACAATATTAAGCACGGCATAGAAGTTCCTTTCAAGAGCTGAAAAAATCGGGATCCGTATTTTGCGATGAAAAATAAAGTCGCAATCATAATCGAGCGGGCCAACGTCGCCCTCGGCGGGGCGGAACGTTCGGTCTACGAGCTGGCGGCGGCATTGTCGGGGCTCGGTCTCCATGCCGACATCCTTGCAGCAAAAGGCCAGCCGAATAACAGAAACATTCACATTCTATGCCAAAAAAGAGCCAGCAAGCGGGTTGGTTACTCTGTGTTCGCAAAAGCGGTAAAGAAGTTTTTGTCGGAAAACCAATACGACATCATTCACAGCGTTTTGCCTTTCAGTTTTGCAGATGTTTATCAGCCGCGGGGCGGTACGTACGCAGAGTCTATTGTTCGGAATGCCGCGAGCTATCAGAGCAATATTATCGAATATTACAAGAGGCTGACGGCCTTTAGCAATGTTCGCCGAACGGCATTTTTACGCGCCGAACGCCGTCTTGCCCGTGGTTCGGATGGTCCGGTCATCGCCGCCCTGTCACGGTACGTCGCCAGGCAGTTCGAGGAGCACTACGGCACAGATTCGGAGCGTATTGTAATAATACCTAACGGAGTCAAAACAGACAGACGAATAAATGCGGATCAGGCCGACAGGCTCCGCTCGCAAATATTGGCCGAAGCTCGCCTGAAAGAAGCGGATGAACCGATTCTTTTGTTGTTTGTGGCGAATAATTTCCGGTTGAAAGGGCTGGCCGCTTTGATAGAAGCAATTTCACGGGCGGCGAACCATGATAAGGGATGTAAGCGTTGCCTGGTAGTTGTCGGCAAGGATCGAACATCCAAATACCGGCGGCTTGCGAAAAAGCTCGGCCTGCCGACGCCGGACTGGAAAATCGTCTTTCTCGGTCCCGTAGGCCATATTCAGAGCGTTCTGTCAATAACAGATGTGGCCGTGCTGCCGACATTCTATGATCCGTCCAGCAGGTTTATTCTCGAAGCACTGGCGGCCGGCAAACCGGTGATAACCACGAAATTCAACGGTGCGACGGACCTGTTCGTGAATGAGAGGCACGGCAAGGTCATCGATATTCCCGAGAACGTCGATGCGCTGGCGGATGCGATTCGCTACTTTACAGATACGAATAACATCGCAAAAACATCGCAGGCGATTATCCAGGACAATCTCAAAGCGAATATTTCAATCGGCCGGGCCGCCGGAGAATTGATGACCGTTTACGAATCCGTACTGCGAAGGAAAGGCCGACAATGACGAATATATTTTTCCCACTTGCAATCGTTGCGGCGTATCTGCTCGGCTCGATACCCTTCGGACTGCTTATTGCAAAGGCGCACGGCAAGGATTTACGCTCGATAGGCTCGGGCAATATAGGTGCAACCAATGTCTCCCGCGCCCTCGGCAGAAAGTGGGCGTATTTCTGCTTCGTCCTCGACGTGCTGAAAGGCCTTATCCCAATGCTCGCGACGATGCTCATTGCCGGGCCGGAAGGCATGGTTGAGCTATTGTTATGGCTGGCGGTGGGCTGCGCCGCTATCATAGGCCACATCTTCCCGATATACGTCAAATTCAAGGGCGGCAAGGGCGTGGCAACGAGTTTCGGCGTGGCGCTGGGGCTTTGGCCCTATTATACGATTTGCGTCTTGTTCGCAGCCGGAGTGTGGATGGTATTCGTTTTGATCTGGCGATATGTTTCACTGGCGTCGATTGCAGCTTCGTTAACCTTTCCACTTGTTTTAATCGCGGCGATAATTTCCACGCCGGACTGGGCTTTAGCCAACCTGTGGCCGGTACTAATCGCAGCGGTTGCAATACCGGTAATGGTCATTATCCGCCATCGCGAAAACATAAAAAGACTGCGTGAAGGAACGGAAAGCAAAATCTTACAAACCAAAAGCTCTTAAACCGCTCAAACTGATAAATTTCTCCAGGCGTTTGCTTTATCATTTCGGCTGCGAATTATTTCAATCCGGACTATGGATTATAATCGGGATTGAGCTCGGTCGGGACCGGGGCATTGACCTTCTTGCGCCAGGCGAGCATTAATTTATGAAGCTCGGCGGCTTTTTCCGGCACGGTATCCACGAGATTGTTCTGCTCTCCAATATCGTCCTTGAGATTGTAAAGCTCCAGGTCACCATCTTCAAAATACTCGATGAGCTTGAAGTCGCCCGCCCGCACAGCGCCGGCGGGACGCGTCCTGAAATGCGGATCTCTGGCGCCTTCGGCTTTGCCCTGAAGATAAGCGGGGAAATGCCAATAGATTGCCCTGCGATTCAAATCCTCCCGGCCTTCGAGAAGCGGCACTATACTTTCGCCGTCAAGGAGCTTGCCTTCGGGTGTCGGTGCGCCGGTCATTTCGAGAATAGTCGGATACAAATCGACGCCTATTACCGGTGTGTCCGAAATCGTGCCGGGCCTGACAACGCCGGGCCAGCGAACGGCCATCGGCTCGCGAATTCCGCCTTCGTAGAGCATCCCTTTGCCGCCGCGAAGCGGCTGATTGGAGGTAATGTTCTTAACGCCGCCGTTGTCGGAAAAGAAGAAAACAATAGTGTTCCGTGCGAGGTCCAGCTCGTCGAGCTTATCCATAATACGCCCTACGCCCTGGTCGGTACTCTCGATCATGGCGGCGTATTTCGGGTTGTTTTGCCCGTTAGAGCCAGGTTTTTCCTTATACTTTTCAATCAGCTCGGCCTTGGCCTGAAGGGGTGTATGGACGGCGTAATGCGGCAGGTACAGAAAGAACGGTTGGTCTTTGTTGGTCTCAATGAAATTCAACGCCTCATCCGTAAGCCTGTCCGTTAGATACTCACCCTGCGGACCATCCGGAAGCTCGGGATTATTATAAGGAACGAAATAGCCTTTCTGCGGGTGGCCCGCGCTGTAGCCGGCGACATTGACGTCGAAGCCCTGGCCGACCGGACCGAACTGCGGATCGTCGCCGAGATGCCACTTGCCGATGCTTGCACTGACATAGCCGGCCGGTTTTATCGCTTCGGCGATGGTCACGATATTAGAATCAAGTACGGTGGTATTCTGTATGGGAATCAGCTTCCTGAACCTCGACTTGCCCCTGCTGGAACTGTTAACGGTGTAAACACCATGTCTCGGGCTGTACTGGCCTGAGAGCAGACAGGCCCTGGCCGGGGCGCAGTTCGGCGCGTTCGAGTAGGAATTTGTGAATACCATCCCCTGGCCCGCAAGCCTGTCAATATTCGGCGTCTCGTAATACCGGCTGCCCATAAAGCCGACGTCCCGCCAGCCCATGTCGTCGATAAATATGAAAACGATATTCGGGCGTTTTCTGTCGATGGGAGCTTGCTCAGACCTGCCGGAAGCCGCACAACCCGTGGAAAGAGCAAAATGCGAGAGAATAAATCCATTCGCCGCAGCGGCACAATTTTTCAGAAAATCTCGTCGGTTCATATTATTGCTCCTCAATGAGTATTCGGGGCATCCCATCCTGCCCTTAGGTTCGGCCATAGCGCCGCCCTGTTTGATTTTTGTAAATATGGGCTGGATAATGGAAATCCGACCGGGAAGAATAAAAGAGCAGGATGGGAACCAAAAAAGCGCAAAAAAATAAGGACGATAATCCCCACCGATATGACTAATACCGGCTCATGTTCACTATCAGTCCTTATTAACCTCGGCGAAATGGACCGCCGAACATATCAATCTGCCGACAACCCAAAAAGCAGCGTACCACTTTGCCATCTGTTAGCATGACTTCATATAGCAGCTAAAATCCCATCATAATAATTATTAACAAGCCATTTATCGACTAAACAGCAGATTAATGCAAATAGGATAATCCTAAATATCAGCCTCGAAAACCCTATTTTTTGGCGTAAGAATTGAAGTTTACGGAGATCGAAACTGATATTCACGCCGTGTTTTGTGCCAGGCACTTAAAGCTCACGTTTCGAGAGTCGTCAAACCTTCACGAATGGCGTATTTAGTAAGCTCAGCGACGCTGTGTCTGTTCAGCTTATGCATAATTTGACGGCGATTCGCCTCAATGGTCTTGGGGCTTACGTGCAGTTCCAAAGCGATTTGTTTGGTGGGCATCCCTTCGGCCACGAGCTGAAGCACCTCGCGTTCCCTGCTTGTAAGCGTCACCATCGGTGAATCAGAAGCTGCCGACAGACGTTTTACGTAGTCGCTGACTACCACGTCGGTGATTCTCGGGCTAAGGTATTGCCCCCCGGCGGCTACGGCCTGAATCGCCTTAACAAGCTCATCGAACAAACATTCTTTCAGGATATAGCCCGCCGCTCCGGCGCTGAGCATATCGGCCACATACCTCCGTTTGGAGTGTATCGACAAGGCAATCACCTTTACGTTCGGCGACTCGGCGGTAATCTGGCTTGTTGCCTCGATTCCATTTAAGCCCGGCATAGTTATATCCATGACGACTACATCCGGCGACAGATTTCGCACCAAGTCACGTGCCTTTCGGCCGTCGTCGGTGTCGGCTACAACTTCCATATGAGGTTCCTTTTCAAGCAGCGAACGCAGACCCTCTCTGATAATCGCATGGTCATCAACTAATAAAACTTTTATGCTCATAATTATGCCCCATCAGCTACATCTCCACATTTCAGCGGCGCCGTCATCGTAATCTTAGTGCCACGGCCCATTTTGGAATCGATCTCGATCAGTCCTCCCAACTGTTCCAGCCGCTCCCGGATACTAAAGAGTCCAAATTCAGCCTTTTTTGCTGTCAACGACTCCACCTCGACCGGATCAAATCCGACTCCGTTATCCTCGACGCTGACGCTTATATGATTCTTAATCTTGCGAATCGAAACTTTTACCTTGTTTGCCTGTGCGTGCTTGACGACATTGATAAGCAGTTCCCGCACGTTACGGAACAGGAGCACTCGAATGTCGTCATCCAGCGGTTTTTTACGACCATCATCTTCAAATTCAGTTTTGATTCCGTGTTCTTCCTGAATTTGATCGGTAAGCCATTCGGCTACCGCCGCCTCAAAACCCAGTTCATAGAGTATAGGGTAGCTCAAATCAAATGTCAATGCTCTCGTGTCGTCAATGATCCGCCCAAGGCAGTTGGAGATATCTCCAAGGGGCTCGTAAAAAGCATCCGAAGTTGAGGATTTGCGGAGCTGGTCCAGCTTGATCTTGGAAATTACCAGAGACTGGCTGATCTGGTCGTGCAAATCCGTAGCGAGACGATGCCTCTCGCGCTCCTCCGTAAGCGACAATTGAGATGCCAAAGACTTAAGCTTTGCCTGATGTTCAAGAAGCTTTTTCTCTGTCTGTTTGTGCTCGGTGATATCACGAGCAATTCCCAGGGTTAATATTTTACCTGCTATTTTTACAGGGAAGGTTCGTACTTCAACGGAAATATAAGTACCGTCTTTCCTTTTTATGTCATATTCATTCGGACCTGAACGCGTATTGTCAATCACACTTTTCAGATTTTCTTTTGCCTTCGACAATTGTACGTCAGACAACAAGCCCATTTCAGCCAGGCTCTTTCCTATTACTTCGTCTTTCGCAAATCCAACCATTTCCAACGCCGCTTTGTTTGCGTCCATGAATCTGCCTTCCGAATCGATAAGGTAAATAGCATCGGGCGCCGACTCGAACAATATCTTCAGCCGCTCTTCGCTCTCACGCAACATCTCCTCGTCTCGCTTACGCTCGGACAGGTCTAAATCCAGACAGAACATCAAAGTTTCCTTGCCCTCAATACACACGACAGTATGACTGGAATAGACAATGACCGGGGAACCGTCTTTACGCCGCAGGATTACTTCACCGGCCGGCAAAAGCTCGCCGGATACTGTTGCCTTATCCCCGATTTCAAGGGCTTTTAAGAACAACGGCTTAATCTCCTCCGGGATAATCAGGTCTCCCAGGTTTTTCCCTATCGCCTCTTCTGCCGTGTATCCATAAACTTGCTCGCTGGCTTTATTCCAGTATCGAACAGTTCCTTCGGTATTGTAACCCTGTATGGAAATTTCGGGGATATATTCCATAAGGTTACGGAACCTTTCCTCACTCTCCTGCAGCGCCTCCTCGACCTGCCTGCGTTCGGTAATGTCTCCTGAAAAAACGGCTAATGAGCTTACTTTGCCCTCATCATCAAATACAGGGTAGACGTTAGTGTCATAATAGCGACCTTCATGTTCATCCTGAAAGCGAACAGGCTTGCCGGAACGGACCACCTCAGCACCCTGGGCTATTCTGTATTCGGCGATATCGGCGGGCAGAAAATCATATATACCCATGCCTATCAGGCTTTCCACACTTTTACCAAGTCTTTGGGCGGCAATCCTGTTAATATCCTGAATTGTTCCTTCGGTATCTATCAGTATAGCCGATTCAGTGGGTGCATTTAGTAAAGCTCGCAACTTTTGCTCCCTTATTCCGAGCTCTTCCTCCGCCTTTTTGCGCTCGGTTAGGTCTGCAACCGTACCTTCATAATAGAGTATCTCACCGTCCTTATTGCGAACGGCCCTTGCATTTTCACGGACAAACAGCGTAGTTCCATCGCGCCTCATCCACCGAGACTCTAATCCAACAATCTGATCTTCGGCTTCAATACGTTGCTTGAAGGCAGAACGTTGGCAGTCCAGAGCGAATCCTTCCTCTTCCACGTTCAACTGCGCAAGCTCCTCGAAAGATGAATAGCCCATCATCTGCACGAGCACCGGATTTGCCATAAGGATTCGTCCGTCGGGAGTAGTTCGATACAAACCGACCAAAGCATTCTCATAAATAGCTCTGAAAAGCTCTTCGGATCCCTGCAGAGCCCGTTCGGCCTCTTTTCGCTCGGTAATGTCTCGGCTGATCTCTATTGCTCCCCTGATTTCCCCGTCCCTGTCGAATACGGGCTCACCTGTGATTTCCCACCATTTCCCGTCCGGCGTTGTCATGATTCCCACGTTCTGAGAAACCGTTTCTATAGCTGCGAGTACCGGACATCTTTCACAGACATCACCTCGATCCTGCCACAATTCGTAGCAGTGCTGACCAACCAAATCCTGCTGAGTCATGCCTACGGACCTGGCCGCCGCCTCGTTACACCACCGAATAGTCAGATCTGTATCGTGAAATATAATATGATCCGAGATGCCGTTCAGGATACTCTTTTTCTCACTTTCGGAGGTCCAAATTGCCTGCTCTGCCTTCTTGCGTTCGGTGACATCTCTTAAGAAATTCAATGTAGCAGGTTTATCGCACCACTCGATCAATACCCCATTGTTCTCCATCAACTTTACATTACCTTGTTTGTCGATAACCTTTAACTCATAGACTGGTGGAACTTCCTCGCCCTTAAGGCGTTTGATGTGAATTTCCATCGCCCAGTCCCTATGGTCGGGGTGGACAAATTCAATGAAGGATCGAGCTAATAACTCCTCTTTCGAATAGCCAGTCATAGACACTAACGCAGGATTAACGAATTTTAGCGTTTTGTCCTGCACGACAACGATGCCTTCGGCCGCGTTTTCGACTACCGCCCTATAGCTGTTCTCGCTTTCCCGCAGCGCCTCTTCGGCGAGCTTTTGGTCGGTAATGTCTTTGGATATTTCCAGCACGGCTGTGGGTTTTCCCTGTTCATCTCTTAACGCCACATTGGCACTACAATGAAAGGATATGCTTTTGCCGTTCTTATCAATCACCTGGGTATCGTGCTCATGAACCTTGCTATCCTGAAATGCCTTAAGAGTAAGACAGGGAAACGGTTCACAGGGACTTTTTCTGCCGTGATATACCTCGTAGCATTTCTTTCCTGTTATATCATCCCCAAACCTCCTCTTTGCCACGTCATTCGCCCAGAGGATATTCAAGTCTTTGTCCATCATGCTCATGTGGTCGCTGATCGACTGGAGCATTGTATTAAGTTTTCCTTCACTGGCTTTCAGCGCTTCCTCGGAACGCTTTTGCTCGGTAATATCCTGAGAAACCTCTATCGTCCCGACAACTCTTCCGGAATCATCGAAGGCGGGATTGACTATTACATGCCAGAATTTTCCACCAGGTAATTGCTTTTCCAACTCTCGTCGTTTGCCCGATTTCATGGCTTCGATTATATGACAATCTTCACAAGGCTCGTTCCGTCCGTAGCGAGCCTTATAGCAGACACGCCCAATAATTTGTTCCTGTGTCATCCCGTGCCAATCCGCCATGGATTTGCTCGCCCAGACTGTTTTCATGTCCCTGTTTCTGTAAACGATCAAATCGGACAAATTCTCGAGGACAATGGACTGTTCCCTTTGAATCTCCCTCAGCACCTGCTCGGCCCTGTTACGCTCTATAGCCCGCAGCTTCATAACTTCACGGATTTTTGTCAGTTCGGCCGTGCGTTCTTTTACCAACGCCTCAAGATTAGCTCTGTATTCTTCTTTTTTCACGCCTTCCAGTCCGTCAGGCGTTTTCTCCCCGGCAGCATTGCTGCTGATTCGCTCGTACGTTTTCCTGGATGGGCATGTTTTTTTAATCTTCTCAACAGGCCTTTTTCCATCTTTAGAATTCGGCATGGTTAAACCTCCTTCAGGTTCGCTTGATTCCATCTTGCAAGTTTTAACAATTACAGATGGTTCCCGGCGGTGATTTTGCCGAGCTCATGCCGGGCTTATCGGGATTATGCAGAGCATTCTCAGAACCGTCTCGCCGGTATTCATAAACCGGTGTTCGGTGTTCGGGGGCACAAATACGACGTATTCGGCGCCGAACGGGTGCTCTTGCCCCTCGAAGACAAAAGTTCCCTGCCCTTCCAGGACGAACACTTCGTGCTCCTGAGGATGCGTGTGCAAAGGTGTATGGCCCCCGGGCTGAAGCTCGAACATGCGCATCGCAAAGTTCTTTGCTCCATCTTTTTCGGAAATAAGCCATCTTATTTCCACATCTTTGGCACCATCAATTTCTACCGGACTCTTGCTGATATTGCTGCTCTTTTCGATCTTCATCTTTTATCTCCACTCATCGATGAGAAGGTCTCAACCGAGTTTCTTAGCGAGGATTTCGGAAGCCACCTTCGGATTTGCCTGGCCTTTTGTTTTCTGCATTACCTGGCCCAGCAGAAAACCTCTGGCCCTTTTGCTCTTTTTGCCGCCGCTGGTTACATCCTCGACCGCTTTGGGATTCTCAGCCAGTACCTCATTGATGATGCGTTCGATCTCGCCTGCATCGCTCTTCTGTATCAGATTAAGCTCCCGGGCTAAAACATCCGGCTCTTTGGTGGTCTGGACCATTGCCTCAAATACAGCAGCCGCGGAACTGGCGTTGATTTGGCCGGTCTCGATCATTTCCGCCAGCCTTGCGAGGCTCGACGGCTCGATACCCATCTCGTTGATGCCGCAGCTCTTTTCCTTGGCTATTTTCAGTCCGGTCTGAGTAAGCAGGTTGCAAACCCGTTTCGGCTCGCCGCCGGCCTTAACCGCTTGCTCGAAAAAAACCGAAATCGAGCGGTCCGAGGTAAGAACTCCCGCATCATAGTCACTGAGCTTGTACTCACGAACGTATCGCATTTGCTTATTGAGCGGAAGCTCGCATAAACGTGACCGGATATCATCCAGCCATCCTTCCGTCAGCTCAACCGGCACAAGGTCGGGCTCGGGAAAATACCTGTAATCGTGAGCCTCTTCCTTTTCCCTCTGCAGGACGGTCGCCTCCCGTTCGTCGTCCCAGCCGCGCGTTGTTTTATTGCCCATCTCCATCGCTTTGCCGGTATCGAGAAATTCGTCGAGCTGTCTTTGCTCTTCGTAGCTGACGCTTCTTTCCAGTGCGCGGAAACTGTTGAGGTTTTTGATTTCGACGATTGGAGTTCTGTATTCTTTGCCGTCTTTGGTGATTGCCAGGTTGATGTTAGGCTCGAATCGCATGTGGCCCTTCTGCATATCGGCTTCGGAGACGCCGAGGAATCTTACCATGCGCTGCAGCTCGACCGCGAGGGCACGGACTTCCTCTCCGCTGTTCATATCCGGCTCGGTCACGATTTCCAGCAGCGGCGTGCCGGTCCGGTTCAAATCCACCTGCGAGTAATTGCCGGCCGTATGAAGATTCTTGCCCGCATCTTCTTCGAGGTGCGCTCTGATTATCCCGATCTTTTTAGTTCCGCCGGACTCGAGCGGTATTTCAATAAATCCGTCGGCGCCGAGCGGCAGATCATACTGGCTTATCTGGTAATTCTTCGGCAAATCGGGATAGTAATAACTCTTCCTGTCCCACTTGGTGAACATCGGTATCCGGCAGTCAAGGGCCAGCGCCGTCAGAACCGCATATTCATACGCCTGCTTGTTCATCACCGGCAGAACACCCGGCATCCCGAGACACACCGGGCAAACCCTGCTATTAGGCTCAGCGCCGAACTCAACCGCGCAGCCGCAAAACATCTTGCTCTGCGTGCAAAGCTGAACATGAATCTCTAAACCGACGATAACTTTATATTGCAATTCACTCATTTTCTAATGAAGGTTTTTTCTTGTGCCAGTCCGTTTCTTTCTCGAACATTCTTGCGATTCGCAGTAATTTGTCTTCGGCGAAGGTCGGGGCGAGAATCTGCAGGCCGATCGGCAGATTATTCTCGTCGAATCCGCAGGGAATACTGATCCCAGGGATGCCGGCCAAATTAACCGCGATAGTATAAATATCCGACAGATACATTTGCAGCGGGTCGTCAACTTTTTCGCCGATCTTAAAAGCGGTCGTCGGCGCAACGGGCATTATAATGCAATCGCATTTCTCAAAAGCATCGGTGAAATTGCCGCGTATTAAATTTCTGACCTTCAGAGCTTTTAAATAATAGGCATCATAATAGCCGCTGGAAAGCGCGTATGTTCCGAGCATTATCCGCCTCTTGACTTCTTCGCCGAACGCCTCTGCACGGGATTTGGAGTAAACCTCGACATAATCCGCCGGACTTTCCGTCCGGTGGCCGTAATGCACGCCGTCGTACCGGGCCAGGTTGCTCGATGCCTCCGCGGTGGCGATAATGTAATAAGCCGCAATCGCATAGTCCAGATGAGGCATATCTATTTCCGTAATTTCCGCTCCGAGCTTCATATATAAATCTATCGCCTCGCTCAGGGCTTTTCGCACCTGCTTGTCGGCACCGGCGGCAAACTGCGGCACGATTGCTATTCTGAGCTTTTCTACAGGCTCATCGAGCTTTTCCAGGTAATCACAGACAGGTGCGGCTGTTTCGTGAACGCTGGTGCTGTCGGCAGAATCGTGGCCGGCTATAACATTCATCATCAACGCCGTATCGGCGATGTTCTGCGTGATTGGCCCTATCTGGTCCAGGCTGGAACCGTATGCTACAAGTCCGTATCGCGAGACCCGGCCGTATGTCGGCTTTAGGCCCACCACTCCGCAGAAACTCGCCGGCTGGCGAATCGAGCCGCCGGTATCGGAACCAATGGCCGCAAAACACAGACGCCCCGCCACCGCCGCTGTAGCCCCGCCGCTGCTGCCGCCGGGAACCCGGCTTCTATCCCACGGGTTGATCGTCTGCTTTAAGCCCGAGTTCTCGGTGCTCGAGCCCATCGCAAACTCATCCATGTTCGTTTTGCCGACAATAACCGCATCGGCGGCCAGTAGTTTTTGAACCGCCGTGGCATTATAAGGGGCGTGGAAGTTCTCCAGTATTTTCGAAGCGCAGGTCGTCGCCCCGAACGTTGTGCACATATTATCTTTGATTGCAACAGGAACACCCGCCAACCGCCCTACCGGCTCTCCGGCGGCAACTCGTCGATCGACATCGGCGGCGGCTTTCAGCGCCTCATCTTCGAATGTGCTTATATATGCGCCTATCGTCGGCTCGTATTTACCGATACGCTCGAAAACGGCCTTTGTCGCCTCGAGGCTGCCGACCTGGCCGGCTGCAATCTTATCACGCAGTTCCTTCGCACTAAGATTTTCCATTACGAAAAGTCACCTGCTATTTCTACCGGCTTTCCCGGCGGTGTTCGAGAAGCCAGTCATAGAGTTCCTGATTATTGTATGTTTCTGTCCATGAATCATGGTTCGCATCGGGATATATGGTCAGTTTGGCGTTTCCGCCGCGAGCATTGATTGCTTCGACTAAATCTTTCGATTCTTCGACCGGAACGACGCTGTCTTTTGCCCCGTGGAACGCCCAGATCGGTATATCTTTAAGAAAAATAGACATAATGCGATTGCCGCCGCCGCAAATGGGCACCACGGCGGCAAACCGGTCGGGATACTCTGAGGCCAGAGCCCACGAGCCGTACCCGCCCATGCTCAGTCCCGTCAGATAGATTCTCTCGGTGTCCACGTCGTATCGCGCCACGATATCATCGAGCAGATTGATTAATACTTCAGTTTTCGTGGTCCACCAGTCCTCCTCGGGGCACTGCGGAGAGACAACAATGAAAGGGAAATCCTTCCGCGTTTGGAGGATTTTGGGCGGGCCGTGTACCTTTACTTTTTCTATATCGCTGCCCCGTTCGCCGGCGCCGTGCAGAAACAGAATCATCGGCCAGCTTTTTTGCTCCGGGCCGTAGGTTTCCGGCAGAAACAGCAGGTAATTGATGCTGAGAGTTTTAGTAACCGTCTTTTCAAACGTCTTGGAATGCTGACCGCCCCGTTCGAGCAAATCGAATTTCATCTCACTTTTCCCCGTCTGTGCACAACCAATGAGAATTGAAGCCACAAATACAAAGCATAACAGATAAGCCGCCTTCATTGCTCAATACCTCCCAATTTGTTCTCGACAGCTATCAGGCGCCGGAGCTGTCATCGAGTATTTTCGGCACTTTGAAAAATTCGTTGTCCCGCTGCGGCGCGTTGGCCAGCGTTTTTTCTGTTCCGAGCGATTCTTGCACGCAGTCCTTGCGGAAAACATTGCTGACAGGCAGACAGTGCGCCAGGGGCTCAACGTTGTCGGTATCCAGCTCGTTCATCTTCTCCACGTATTCGAGGATGGCGCTGAGCTGGCCGGTAAACTCCTGAACTTCCGCATCGGTGAGCTCCAGCCGGGCTAATTTGGCAACCTTCCTTACCTGCGGTTCGTCAATCTTCTCTGCCACTGTGTTATCTGCCTAAATAAAAAAGCGAGGCTTCAGCCCGCCCCGCTTTAAATCACATATTGAAAAACAGTTTTATCAGCCGGTAGCCTTCTCGGCGGGCTTGTAATTTCGCTTGGGCGGTTTTTCAACTAATCCCATCCGGATCGCCTTGGCCGAAACCCTGATCCTGCAAACCTTGCCGTCAACGACGGCACGGACCTTTTGTACGTTTGGCTTGAACTTTCTTTTCGAAATCCCGGTTACTTTCCTGCCGACACCGCCAAGATACTTGGCCTTACCACGACGGGAGATGCTCCTGCCGGCTGTTGTTCGTTTACCCGTAAAATAACACACTCTTGACATTCAAAAAGCTCCTATTCTATTTAACTTACGCCGGGCTCTTATCCCGGCAGAATCCATAAATATATAATTTCACACAAAAATTGCAAGCCCAAATCGCAATTTATAGTAAAAAAAGCCTCGGAAATGCAATTTTCTCGATATTATGGTTGAATCTGATATATTATTCGGCAGGAAAAACATAGGATCGGCAGAAGCAAAAATCACTTCTTCCCAACACTATGAGACGAAACACGAGCAACGAGATACGAAATTGTATTTTAAATTTTATCCTTTCCGTTTTCGCAAATATTTCGTTACAAACAGCCTCACGTGTGATAATCTAAAGAATATGGATGTTTAGCGAGGCCGTTTTGACGCATCTGTTTAGAAAAGTTGAGCAAGATCAGAGATGCGACAAAGAAGCAGTGAATGTAGTAGACACGTTTGGTGTCCTAAGTTTCTCAGATATCTGCTATGAGAGTAAGGGGTGGAAAATGGGTTTATACACTGTCGAGAAAAAGCATATTGAACAATTGGACTCAGGACAACTTTTGAGGGTTCTGAAAAAGTTGCTGGAGTTTGAAGCAAAGGAGCATCGGATACCTCAAAGTGTAATTAAAATCCCTCTAAATGAAGATGATCCTGACGGCGGGGTAGACGGCTGGATCGAATGGAATGATGGACCTGCAAAAACTGAATGGATTCCGAACAGGATTACAGGCTTCCAGTCAAAAGCTATGGATATGCCAGCTAACAAGTGCCAAAGAGAACTTGTAAACAAAGAAGGAAAGGTTAAATCGGAAATAAGAAAGGTTCTTGATGCAGGTGGTTCATATGTGTTTTTTTGCCGTAAGGCGTACGCTCCTGCCAATATAGAAGACAAAATCAAGAAGGTTATTACAACTCTTAGGAACAAAGGATTCACCAAAACGAAAGGAAGACAAATACATTTTTATGACGGCAACAGGATATCAAACTGGGTAAATCAGTATTTTCCGGCACAAGTTTATGTGATGGAAATGTTGGGGAGATATATTATCCCTGGCTTACAAACATGGGGGAAATGGAATGAAAAATTTGGAGGCAATAAGTATCACGCCACCGACAAACTTGATGGGTGGATTAGAGAAATTAGAAAAGCGTTCGCTCGAGAATGCAAAAACACAATCAGGATTACAGGCTTATCTGGACTAGGTAAAACAAGGCTGACTCTAGAAGCCTTGAGGCCACCTGATGACAAAACAAACGTTGAGCAAGCGGGCCTTTCAGATTCTGTTGTTTACTATCAAGCTGATTCTGAAGAGGACAGAATTACACAATTTGTCACAGAATATCGTACCAGTACGAACACAACTTTTGTAATTGATGAATGCAACAGCAAATTGCACGCAAAACTTGCAGATGACGTATCGTCAGCCGACAGTAATATCAACTTGATAACTATTTGTAATGAACCTGACCACAGCCAATCCACCGATATAAGGAGGGTTTTGCTTGCTCCAGAGGATTTTAAGAGCGTTGTAAAGGACATACTCAATGATACTTATTCGCAGAATTTACCAGAGCAAGACATATCAAGAATAGCAGATTTTGCTGGAGGTTTCCCGGTAATAGCAGTGAAACTTGCAGAAGCCCGCTTAAAAGGAGGCGCTAGATTGGAACTTGACGATGAGGTCTTAGTAGGTAAGATCCTCTGGGGCCAGGGAGATGAAAATCCCAAGAAAATGGCGATTCTACAAGCGTGCTCTATATTTAATCAATTCAGATTAGAAGGAAATGATGGTGCTATAGATAAGCAAGCCAAGTTCATCTGCGATATTGTTGCGATTGATGATGATGTCAAGGATAGGTATGATTACTTCTGTAGGACTATCAAAGAATTTGCCAAGCGAGAGATCATCCAGAAGTACGGCCGATATTACAGAATAGAACCAGTACCTTTAGCTTTAAAGTTGGCCAAATCATGGTATGAATCTGCCATGCGCGGGAAAATAAGAAAAGTTATAGAAGGAGTGGAATCAAATGGGTTGCTCGAATCTTTTTGTGAGCAGTCGAGACGATTTGATTGTATTCCAGAGGCAGCAGACTTAGTTGAAGAACTTTGTGTGCCAAACTGCCCTTTTGGTAATGCGGAAGTTGTGCTATCCGTTGCGGGTTCACGCATCTTCCGCTCATTTGCAGAAGTGAACCCCAAACCTGTTACAGATTGTTTGTTGAGAATTTTGACATTACCTGAGGTTAAAGCCATTGATATTGTTAATAATGTAAGAAGAAACCTTGTCTGGACACTTGAAAGGCTGTGCTGGCATGAGGAGACTTTTACAAAAGCAGCAAACATGTTAAAAATCTTGGCATTGTCTGAAAATGAAGAATGGAGTAACAATTCCACAGGATTGTTTCTACAGCTTTTCCATATAGGTCTGCCCGGCACAAAAGCCAATTTGTCCCAAAGACAAGAAATAATTGACAGCATGATTGATGGTGGTGCTATTGAAGAAAAGAAACTCGCGGTCCAAGCAATAAAACACGCATTCCAATCTGGACATTTCTTAAGAGGTGGTGGTGTTGAGGCTCAAGGCACCAAAGCTCCAGAGCGTGATTATTATCCTACAGGAAAGGAAGTTGAAGAATATTGGAAAAGGAATCTTGAGCTATTGACAAATCTAATACTCTCAGGTGGAGTGGTAGCAGATGAAGGCAAAACAGCTTTTGCAAGTATTTCAGGCTCATTAATTCGACATGGTTATATTTCTGATATTGAGAAGTCAATAAAGATAATACTTCAAACCAGTATTTTCTGGCACGCAATGCTAGTACTACAACGCTACAAGGAATTGCAGTGACATTTGCGTATGTTTTTCAATTTTATGCCTATCGTATGTAATCGTCTTATTGTGCGGCGTCGATGGCTGCGAGCAGCTTTGCGGTTTCGC
>Ga0180434_10000533_pt1 | contig 55948 bp, 61 predicted proteins | sample SS_ome_7_FD_132453 | JGI IMG/M metagenome (GOLD analysis project Ga0180434, IMG submission 132453) | Hypersaline lake sediment archaeal communities from the Salton Sea, California, USA - SS_1_D_2 metaG | ecosystem: Environmental > Aquatic > Non-marine Saline and Alkaline > Hypersaline >...
CCTTCGCAGACGAACTGATGTACGCGCCCGCGGGACACCCCCAACAAGCTGGCGACTTCACGGACGGAGTAATACCGTTCTTTGGGCTCCAGCACTTTCATGCCCTTATTCTATTCGATCGCCTAGGCTTTTGTCAATCCAAGAGGCAGGTGGTGATAGGCTCCGAGCACGGGGCCTCCCGGGCGTTGCCGACACCGGGCACCTGCCGTGTGCCGTTTTCCAGAGCGGGAGACGGGATTCGAACCCGCGACGTCCAGCTTGGGAAGCTAGAAGCGACAGCCGCGGATGGCAGAATTCGGTGAGACCGAAAGCACAGCGGTAGGGCAATCCACCAACGAGGATAGCAAGAGTGCGCCCGCGACCACCCTACCGCAGGATAGCGTCTAAAGCGGCCGGGGTGAGATTCCAGAAGGCCATTTCGCCACGGCCGCCGACGATCCAGTCCGGCCGCCCTAGATAGCGGTCGGCACAGTGCCGCTCCCAAGGCCGCTCATGATCGTGCAGGGCGATGATGGGCCGCTGACCCGTCTTGTCTATGAGGCGACTTGTCCAGCGGATGGGCAGCTCGCGGCCCGGCTGCTGGGGCTTCGAGCCGGGCGGGCCGTCGATTAGAACCAGGTCCCAGGCCGTCTCGCCCACGGGCCCGGGCAGCGGGATGTCAGGCACCGGTTCGCCTTTGACGGAGGGGTAGGAGTAATCCAGCACCTCGCAGCCGTGCGCCCGGCTCTTGGCTGCCCAGCGGGGATCGTTCTCAATGAAGAGCGTCCGGCCACCGGCATTGAGCACCCGCCACAAGTCGCTGTCGGCCCCGCAGCCCCACACCAGCATATTGCAGGACCGCTTCAGACACACGAGCTTGCCGACAGCCTCATACTGACCGCGGACACAAATGCCCTTGCTCACGGCGCGGCAAAAGGCCCGATAGGCGGCGTGGGGATTGGCCATCGGGGCCAGATGGGGGTGATACCACTTTTCGTGTTCTTTGCGCGAGAAATGAAAGATCGAGGGTGACGCCTTATGGCGGTCAAACCAATCGGTACGGCAGTTGTACTGCCGGGCGTCCAGGCGGTTGACCCGCGCCCTGGAAGCCACCATCGCCCGGCACATGGCCAGTTGGTCCACGTGCTCGAATCGCAGCCATTCGGCGTGCCAGCGGTCCAGGAGGGCCGTTGCTGCGGGCGAGCGATCGAAGACCACTACCCCGTCGTTGTAGTGCGGAAAGTCCGGCCGGCAAACGGCCGCGGTGGCGTCCCGCTCGACGGCCAGCGTCCAGCCGTTCCAACGGTTGTCCGGCCGGCAGAGGTGCCCTGTGGTGCGGCACTGGTGCTCCTGGGCCATGGCCAGGTCGCAGCCGCCGAGCATTTCGGCCAGCGGCGGCAGCGGCTTGTGAACCACCGTGTCGTCGTCGAGATAGAGCGTGAGCCCCGCGAAAGGGCTCAGCCGGTGCATCTGCGTCTTGTAGTATCGGCTGCCATGCCGTGGTCGGGGGGGGCAGCGGACCCACGTGAACGGCACATCGACCGGCACGTCGCAGACTACGTGTACGGGCAGCCCGGGGCAGTGGCGCTGGACGCTGGCAATGGCGTTGAACAGCCACTGCCGGCGGCTACTGCCAAGAGAGACGAAAAGCACGCCGTCGCCCTCGGTCATCGGTGGGCCTCGAAAAAGGCAGCTTTTAGCTGCCCGACGTTCTGTGCCTCGATCTCGATCACATCCCGATTCGTGGCCCCGCGGACCATTTCGGCGGTCAGGTCCGGGTGGCGGGCCACCACAACCATGCCGTCGCGGTCGGCCTCTCGTAAGAGGTAGTCGCACCACTTGCGGAGCCGGTCCGGGCGGTCGGCCTCTGGCCCGCCGAACAGCTGCTGGAGGCCGTTGTCGATGCCCGTTGCCCTGTCTCGCCAATAGCCGGGGTGGAATCCGGCGGCGTGCAGCTCCTCGACCATCGGCCGCGGGCACCGCAAGAACACGACCGGGCTGGCTCGCAGCGACACCCGGGCCTGCATCCGTTCCCGGACATCGGCCGGCAGCGAGGCCATCGCCTCGTCGGCCGTCTCGCCGCGGACCTCGTAAACCGGTCCGTCCCATGCCTGCGAGACCAGCTCGGCGGTGGCCCGCGGGTGCCAGACGGTGGGCAGCAGTCCGCCTACACATTCGGCCTGGATCATCTCCAGCCAATGCCGCAGACTCCTGATGATCGGGCTGCGTTTCTTGGTGCTGAAGCACTTTGCCAGGCCGGCGTCAATGCCGTCGGCATCGTTGCACGACATTCCCGGATGAAAGCCCGCAACCCGCATCGTCTCCAGCGCGTCGCGCGACACGAAGGCCACCGCCACCGGACCGGCTGTTTCGTGTCCGGAACCGGTCCACCACTCGGCGGGCTTTTCATCGCCGCGGATATCCGACCGGCCGCCGGCCTGACCGATCAACCACGGGTCCGGAGCGTAGACCGTCTGGAGGTGCTGCCAGTCGCGCATTCGCCAGTCGATGTGGACCGTCGCACAGCCCCAACGCCGCTGGAGGGCCCGCATATAGGGCTTTCGGGCGGCGTAGGCATGTGTCCGTTGGGCGTAACGCACCCGAACAACGCCGTCCGAAACGGGAATCTGCGGGGCGTGGTGCTGGCCGCCCAGCATGATTCCCTGCCAGTCTTCTGGCACCTGTGGAAGAAACGCGCGGACCCGCGCGCCGAAATCCAGGGGCAAATCGGCATCGTCTTCCAAGACCAGGACGCTGGAGACGTTTTCCATAAGGCAGTCCTGGAGTATCCGCAGATGCGATTCCCGACAACCGAAGGCCCCCCCGCCCTGCGTGAATTCCGGCGGGACGCCTACCTTGTCGCCTTCGACGGCCGGGTAGACTTCGGGACCGTAAAATGGCCAGTCGCAGCAGTTGAGGCGAGAGAAGAAGGCCCGCAACCGGTCCGGCCGCCTCCGGAGGTTGATGACGTAGACCCGCTCGAAGAAGTCTTGGATCGGCATCATTCGGCGAGAACAGCACTCCACTCAGGGCATTTCAAGTCGGGGTCTTCGAGCATTCGGCGAAACCGCCTTTGCCGGGCGCAGCCGTCGTAGACCGCGCAGCTATCGTCTCGGTAGTCCTCGCACTGGCGGCAGACCTCCAGCAGCCGGGCAATCTGTTCGGCAGTGCGATGCGGCCGCGGGGCCTGGCAGTTTCGCCGAGCCTTTTTTGTCAGAAGCCGGATACGGCTTGGGTCGCAGCGAGGACACCACCATCGCCCGTCAGAAAGCCGCTGAAGTTTGCAATCTATCACGAAAGCGCCGTGATCAAACAGGTTGATGCAGAATTGTCGCAGTATTCCGCGCCCGCAGGAGAGACTGCTTCATCTTCCCAACTCATGCAGTCAGGAGGATCATCATAGTCGTTGGACCACTGAAAAACAGGTTGTTGGATTGTAATAAACTCGACTATCAACACGTTTCCGGTTATGATGCGGGCTTGCAAGGCAAGGATCGGTCCGTAGTATAGTCCTTCGTCACACCACGGCGTAGGAAAGGTGTACTTGAGGCCGCATCCGCCGAAGCCGGTCGGGTCGTCGAGAATGAAGCTATCGTTGGCGTTCGGATCGCACTCTGTGCAGTTGTCGTAGGGATCGCTTGAATTCCCGTTTGCCACACCGCTTATGTCCACCCGAAGAGAATTCGGGAATCCACAACTGCAATAAGAGCAATCCTGCCCCAGTGCATTACAACATGCCGGGGCCATGGCGATTTGGTTGCCGACCCAAAGGATATGGTTGTTATAAAACTGGATGTTTCCCATCAGGGACACGCCGTACCCGTATGTATATCCGTCCAACCCGACTCTGCGCCGCTGGGGGCCAAGATGTCGCGCGTCTTCATCTGGAGCGTCAGGTTGACCGTGTCCACCTGGTAGTCTGTCATCACCTCGATGTGGTTGACGTACAGCGTTACCCACCAGCGGCCGCTGATTCGCTGAATCAACACCCACATGCCGGAGGCCGCCGTAGCGCCGGCCGGCAAGATCATGTCGTCCGCGTCTACGTCATCGCCCGTGTCCGCCAAGGCGTTGGGTGGATCACTGTCCCAGATCGAGACAGAGGCCGTCCCGCCGGCCGACATGTTTTCGTTCAACGTGCCCCACCAGATGGTCGTTGTCGGCGCGGCGCTTGACGATGAGGATTCGCTGGCGCTGCTTTCAATGCTGCTGGAACTGTAGCTCGGTTCCCAGGGGTCGAAGTGCAGCAGTTCCGAGTAGCCCCAATCGGCCGGCAGCGAGGCCACGCGGGTGTAGAAGGCGTACGGGGCGCCGCCCTCAGTCCCAAAATCTTCGCCGTTGGGGTCCTCTGAGCCGCGGGGATGGAGCCGCCCGCAGTGCCAGGAAACGGCGTCGTCGTAGCCGGTCGGCACCCACGCCTTGACGCCCGGACAAGAGAGGTCGTAGGTCTCCACGTCCAGCCAGGCATAGTAGTTCTGGGCGATCTGCTGCGCGAGGTCCTCCAGCATCGTGAGGTTGAGCGGATCGTCGGCGGTCTCGGCCGGCGACGGCGATGCGCCGGCGTCGAACTGGGCGGGCATCGTGTCGTAGAAGGTCTTTACGCGGTCGACCGACGGGCTCGGGGCGGAGATGTAGGCGTCGCCTGAAACCTCCACTGCGAACACCTCGCCGGCGTCGCAGGCGTGCGTAGTACGAGTGACGCCCGTGGGCGAGGCGCCTTCGTCCCAGGGCTCGTAGCGGGGGAAGACCACGCGGACGGCGCTCGGCCACCGGGAACGCTCATAGAGCGGGTCGGCAGCGGCCGGACTGCCGAAGTTTGCCCCTAGCTGATAGAGGCTGGTTGCCGGACCGGTGGACCAGAGGCGACCTTCGAGGTCCCGCGTCACCCGCTGGCCCACACACCAGGCGGCGGCGTCCATCAAAACCGCGGCGTTCTCGTGCGGCCGGGAGAATTCCGTAGGGTCCGGCGCCAGATAGTAGCCGGTCACCGCCTCGATCGAGTAGTTGTCGGTCAACTGGCTGGCCAAATGGTCAAGCAACTCGTCCCACGAGTAGCCGTCGTCTTCGTCGAACAACAGGTCGCCGGCACTGCGAAACTGCCAGAAGTAGCGTTCATCCACCAATGGCAGCAGGTGTAACCGCTCGCCGCCATAGTCGCCTGGACTGTCCAAAGGCCGCGGGGGCAAGCAGTGCATCATGGTCTGAACCGTCTGGCCGCCGGTTTCGACCTCGCTGATGACCAAGAGGGCGGCCCCGTCGGTCCCGTCGGTCTTGAGACTTCCTAGGATCAAGTCGAGCGACACCTGCCCGCACAGGAAGAGTCCGACGGCAAAACGACTTGCCCCCGTGGGCCACCACAGGGTATTGATGCGGAGCGATTGCGGCATCGACCAGTTTGCGGTAGGCAGCCCCACGCGATACCGGTCTGAACCGCGCGGCACCCATCGGCCGTCCTGATAGGCCACCGGACCGTTGCCGAAAAGCCGCAGGTCCGACAGGGGCAAGGTCCGATCTAACCAGCGTGAAAGTCGGTACTGCGGGTCCTCCAGGAGCAACGGTCGGCCGGCATAGGTGATGGGCATAGGCGGGCCACTCCGTCATTCGATCGAAAGATCCCAGTCAAAATCCGTCCCGAATCCGACGGCAATCATGGCGATTTTCGAGTCGGGCATGTATCGGGGCCGCCACGCCTGAACGGCGTAGAGCTGGGCGCGCAAGAGGGTGTTGTCTTCTTCGTCTGCCAGGTCGTGCCCCACCAATGCCACCAGAATCGCCTGTTTCAGCGGCAACATGCCGCGGTTGACCTTCTGGAGGATCTGTGTCGCCCGGTCGGCCGGATCGAGTGCGATGCGGGCGTAGGCTGTAACCGTAACGCTCGACATTTCCATAAGCTGCGCCGCCCCGCCGCCGACCTGCATCCCCTCGTCGAAGCGGCCGTCGCCCGGCGAGACCGTCAGAAAATAGTCGCCGCCTTTGGGAATCGGCGGATCGACCAGCGGCTCCAGCGTCTCGTAGCACCGGTGTTCGGGCAGCTCCAGCACGTCGCGCAGGCGGGCCACAATCCGCGAGAGGATCATGGCCTGGGTGGTGTCGATGCGGGTCACGCCACGGCCTCCTGCTCCCTGGACTCGTAGTAGCGCTCGACCTCCTCGGCCCCTCCGTTCTGGAGCCAGCCGGAAAAATCGGCCAGCCAGCGGGTGACGGTGCCGCCCGGGGCGCGGCGGAAGCGGTCGATGGCCTGGCCCGGGCGCTCGTCGCCGCAGCCGTCGGGCTGGAGGACCAGCTCCCACAGGTCGCGGCGCAGAAGGGCCGTTCCCTCAAATTCCTCGGCGTGCCGCTGGAACCACTGCCACATGGCCGGCGTGTAACTACCCCACAGCCGATCGTGGAGGACGTGGCAGGCTTCGTGCACGCTCCGCGGCATCCTGGCGACCAGCGGGGCCAGGCCGTGCCGGCTGAGCTTGTTGACGACCGGGCCCACGAGATCATAAATGTCCTGGAACGGCAGCCGGCCGCCGTGCTCGAAGAATCTCAGGGCCTCCAGCCAGCCCCGCTCGGCGAAGAACACGTCCTCGAACCAGTGCGTGTCGGTCGGCTTCGGCTCGGGGTGCCAGTAGATCCAGGGCACCTGGCCAAAAAGGTCCCAATGGTCGCGGAGAAAGGCGAAGTAATAGTCGTCCACCAGCCGCGCGAAACAGTCGTTCAAGGGGTCGTGCACGTCGCGAATCCGCTTCCGCCAATCGAAGGTGTGGGCCACGATCCGCCGCAGATTGCCCAGGGCGATCATGGGCTCGTTTGCCGCCAGCCAGTCGCAGGCGTTGGCCAGCCGGTCGGGCCCGTGGATGTACTCGATGTGGTTGAACGAGACGTAGCGGCCGCGGATCTTCGGCCACACCTCGCGGACCGGGCGAACGACCTCCCAGACGGGATAGCCCGTGCTGTCGCGGTCCAGGTCGCAATCGACCACCTCCACCTCGAAGGGCTGCTGGCGGGCGAGCCGGCGGATCGAGTAGCTCGACTGACGCTGGCTCATCACCAGGACCTGGAGGCGGTCGTGGACCGAGGGGTTCAGCTCCCGCACGGCGGCAAACCAGCGGTGGTCAATGGTGAGCGGCTTCTCGGCGTCAACGAACAGCAGTACGGTCAGATCGGGGAGCATCGGTCACTGGTATCCAAAGGTCTGGTAATCATCGTGGAAGTATTCCTGCACCCGCCGGCGCAACTCGGGCGCGTACCAGGTGCGATAGTCGATCGGCGGGCCGCTGGAGTTGATCACCGGCAGCGAAGGTGTCGGAGAAACGCAGGCCCACCGGCAGAAGCGATCGAAATCCTCGGCGAGCGACTCGTACCTGCCCAGGAAATCGACCGCCAGCTCGCCGCGGTCGCAGAGGAGCGTGACCTGCGAAATGCCGGCGTGCCAGAGGGTGCCGTGGTGGATCGGTCGGTCGGCGGTGATCACGCGCTCGACGAACTCGTCGAAACCGAGGCGGCTCTCGGGGATTGCCCGGCAGCGGAGGCTGATGTAGCGCCAGGCGGACGCCAGGCGTTCTTCAGGGTGGCGGACGAAGCCGGCCTTGCGATAGGCGGCAATCTCGGGCGACAGGCGGACAATGCGACTGACCAACGACTCGCCCAGCAATTCCTCGGCCGACCAGCGACGGGGATGCGAGCCCATGTGGCGAATGAACCCCAGCGGCCTCAGAACTGCGGCCAGCGAGTGTCCGGCGACCTTGGGAACGCGGAACAGCGCTATCCGTCGCTTGCGGTCGGCGTACATCTTACGGGCCTCCTTTCGGCCGTCCGGGGTCTTCGTCGTCTCGGAAGCAGTAGCGGAGGACGATCCGGTCCAGTCCGCCCGCGCCGGAGACCAGGGCGTAGCACTCCGGCTCCAGACCCGTCCACAAGGCCAGCGTGTCCAGTGAGATTGCACCGTGGTCGCCGTGCGAGGCCGGCCAGAGATAAGGGACGCTCAGCACCGCCCAATCGGCCACGCGACGGGCTTCGGCGAACGCCTCTGGCTGATAACCGTCAAAATGTTCCCAGACCTGGAGGCTGACGAGCAACCGGTAACGGCCGTCAGCGATCGGCCACGGCGCCTGGCGGGCGTCGTGCCGGTAGGCAATCGGGATGCCGTGGTCGCAGTTGTCCAGCGTGTCGCACCCCGGCACCAGCGGCAGCCGGTAGGGGCCGATCTCCAGCACGTCGCTGGGCTGCCACTCTCCCCAACCGGGAATCTGCCGGCACAGTCCGGCTGCCACCCGCATGTACTCCCAGCGGCCCGCATAGTACGGGTCGGCGAGGGCCTGTATTTGAGTGCGGGTGAGAAACTCTAACACGACGGCTCCTTCTTCGGCCCCTCCCATTCGCCCAACGGCGTGCTGCCGGTGGTAAGGATGTCGGCAATCCGGTCTGCCGCGCGGCCGTCGCCGAAACAGTCGCAAGGACGGTTCATGGCGGCGAGTGCCTTGGCGTCGCCCAAAAGCCGATGGGCCTGATCGTAGAAAGCTTGCCCGGTCAGCAACGTCACTCCGTAATCGACCGATTCGGGCCGCTCTGTTACCTGCCGGACCAGTAGCGTAGGCACTCCCAACACTGCCGCCTCTTCCTGCACGCCCCCGGAATCAGTAATCACCAATGATGCCGCCGAGAGGCAGGTCAGAAAGACGTTGTGGGGCAACGGTCCTTTGAGCAGGACGTTGGGCCTGCCGTGACAGTACATTTGCGCGGCGTCGCCGATCTCCGGATTAGAGTGGACGGGCCAGACGAAACGAGTCGCCGGGTGTTGTTTGGCCAGCTTTCGCAGCGAGGCTGCCAGACGGGCCATGTGCGGCCAGTTTTCTCGCCGGTGGAGCGTTATGAGCACGGTCTGTTCAGGAGGCTGTCCATTCTGCTGCCGCTGGACGCCGAGCCGTTGTAAGCCGTCGACTATCGTGTTTCCCGTGAGGAAGACAGTGGCTCTTTCGATCCATTCGCCCAGACAGTTCCACACGGCGAGATCCGTGGGACAAAAGTGCCAATGGCTGATGGCGTCGATCTGCCGGCGGGTCATTTCTTCCGGCCACGGTTCACGGCCGCGGGTTCTGAGTCCTGCCTCTACATGGGCCACCGGTACGTCTACGTACGCGCCGGCCATGGCTCCGGCCAGGTCGCTGATCGTGTCGCCCACAACCACCACGCCGTCATAATCAGTCACGAGCGGGGCAACCTGTTGGACCATGTTGCCCAAACGTGCCGCCAGGTCGCCGCGAGGGGGCGACAGACAATATCTGGGAGCAATTTCCAGGCTTTCCAGACAACAGTCGAACATCTGCTCTTGCTGCTTCAAGAGACAGACGTCGGCTACGGCGCCGCGCGACCGCAGCGCATGCACCACCGGTGCCAGCTTGACTGCCGACGGTCGTGTGCCAAAAGCTATGAGAAATTGTCCCATGCGGAGGCTTTCTTAAGGCGTCTTGTTCCCGCGAGTGGCGGCGGCGAACAAACAAGTGCTGCTGGTTGCACGCCGGTCTTGGACCGAAACGACGGAGAATCCTTCATACAGCAGTTCGCGAAACTCGGCGCGATCGTACATTACGACCACCGTCTCTGGGCTCGGCTGACCATGACCCTTTTCGGGCACCTCTCGCCAGTGCTTGTAGGGCGGCTTCAATTTCGGGTAGGCTTCCCGATCAAGTACGGTCGCCAGAAACAGGCCCTTGCCGTTCGGAGCAGTCATCGCCGCGCAGTTGCGGACTGCCCGGTCGGGCCGCCACTTTAAGTGCGGGAGCACCTGAGACATCAATACCAGTTCAAAAGGCTCGCCGGGCAGGGGGGCATCGCATACGTCATACCGCACGTAGACCGGACGATGGCCAGTAAGTCTTTCGATCGCGCTCAGGGTCTCGTCGGTGATGTAGTGCCCCAGCGGCACGAGGTCCGCCAGCGTCACCTCCCAGCCGCGGCACGCGAGCCAGGCGGCCATCGTGCCCCAGCCCGGACCGATGTCTAGTGCTCGGCCGGACTTGAAATCGCTGAGAAGCTCACACAAGACCGGCAGATAGTCCGCCTCCATCGCCCGGTAGCGGCGTTGGTAGTAATCGCTGGGGCAGATGGCGGCGATCTGTGCCTGCGCCTCCGCTAGTGCCAGGGTGTGTCTTTCCATGGCGTCGTCCTCTCCTACTGCCACACCGTAGCCGGCGTTTTACGTGCCGGTGGCGGCTGTCTGGGCACCCACGACCGTCCACAGCGGGCTGACCTTGATGTTGGTGTTGATGTAGAGGACGCCGTTGGTGGTGTCCTGGTACAAGCACCCCGTTGCCGCCACGCCGGCACCGGTGCCCGACGCGCCGTCGGTCGGCGCCCCCTCGCCGGAGAGGCTGAGCACGCCGGGCGTGATGTCGCGCCCCGCACCGTCCCGCCACACGCTGCCGGCGTTGTCGCGGAAGATGGGGATGTCGAGCGTGGTGTCGAAGAAGCAGAAGCCGTCGGGGGCGTTTTGAGGGCGGGCCGTAGAAGGCCCTGACTGGTCGCAACCGTGAAGGACGGTGATAGTTGCCATCGATGTTCTCCCATTGTGCGGAAAGTCGATACTCGAAAGCGGATTGTAACAGGGCCCGCGCGGCGGGCCGGGTTTTGCTGGCCAGTTAGGTCCACGAGGGCGGGATCTCGTCCCCGTCACCCGTAACGGGCAAGAGCAGGTCTTTGTCGGCCATGTTGAAGACGCGGTTGTACCACTCCTGGATCGATCCGGCCCGATCGTTGGAGGCCGCCAGATCCCACGTATCGTCGGCCCCTGGAGGAGTCCTGCCTGCGAAGACCGCCACGTAAGGCCCGCCGGCGTAGAGCCGCCTCGCCTCGGCGATGGCCACGTCGTCGAAAAAGACCGAGCACGTGTTATCGACGGCCACCGAAATGCGGATCCGCAGGTAAACCGGCAGCAACTGGCCGGCCGGCAGCCGGAATGAAAACCACTCGCTGTCGTGGTCCGAGTCGCTGATGTCGGCGGCCGTCAGGACCAGCTCCGCCGCGTTGCCCGCCTCGTCCTGGACGACCGATCCGTCAATGCCATCGACGATCTCGACCCGCACCTCCCCGGCGGCCGTGGCCCCTACGCGTTTCACTCGCAGGTGCGTGAAGTAGACGGTCTCGTCCGAGATCGCCAGCGCGTGGTAGACGGCCGTCAGCTCCGAACCGTTGCTGTCGAATTCTAAGGCCCGGCCGCGGTAGACACCGTCCGAGCCCGCCACCGTCGTGGCATGGGCAATCGTCGGCGAGGACCCACCCGTAAGGTGATTGACGCTGGTAAGCTGGTCCGGATTGCCGGGAACGTTCTCGAAGACCACCGTGTGCGTGTAATCCGGACTTGTGCCGGTGCTCGAAACAGTGACCAGCTCCAGGCCGGGGATGGCCCGCAGGGCGGCCTGGACGGTGGCGGCCGCGGCGTTGTAGGCAATTGCCTCGGTCGAATGGTTGGTTGACGCCAGGTCGGTCCACTGGAGCAGGTAGCTGCCGCCGGTGGGCGTGCCGGAGATGGTGACGGTCTGTTCCTCCGGACCGGTGACCTTGAGCGTGGTGCCCACCGTGCCCACGTCGACGATCCAGTCGTCAGGCACGTTCTCGATCGTCTCATCCTCGAAATCGCCGTTCGAGAGAAGCGAGCTGGTGGCGGCCGTGGTCGTGGGCAGCACGTTTATGCCCGAACCGCCCGGCCAGTCGTGGGCCAGGCGGCTCGACTTGGCGGCCGGCGAGCGGAAGCGGAGCCTTTGGGCCGTGGTCGAGTAGACGGTGACTGTGATCGTCTCGTCATAGATGTTCTGGTTCACCAGGCCGTCGTCGCGGCACTCGGTGTAGGCGATGGCCAGGTCGCCGCTGTTGTCGCCGTCCGGCGTGAGTTCCAGCGTGATGGTGTTGCCGGCCACGTAATCGCCGTCGGCGATCATCTGGTCGATCAGGTACTGGAGCGAATACACCAGCGTGCTCTCCGGCTGCTCGGCGTCGGCATCCACCACCTGAATCAAGAACTGCTCCAGGTTGGTGCGAACGCGGCCCGAGAGCGTGCCGCCGGCGAGCTGCCAGGTGGAGACGGCCGCAGGCAGGCCCTCCATCGACTCCCACACGTCCAGTTCATAGGCGTCCGCGCGAAGCTGGTACTGCTCCAAAAAGTCTTCTATCGCGTCCGGCACGGTGGTCTCGATGGCCGTCAAAAGCGTCTCCAGGGCCCCGAACGCCTTGCCCTGCACGTCGAACAGGCCGTCGCCGTTTACAGCGTCGTGAAGCTCAATGGTCACGGTTCCATGTCCTCATTGGCATATGCCTGGTCGGGATCGAACTGGACTTCGGGGTCCGTTCGCCCGTACTTGGTGTGCGGCATCACGCCCACCCGGAACTGTTCGTCTTGCTTCGGCGGCCGGTTCAAGGCGTAGACGTAGTGGGCCGTGAGCCGGTAGAGTCGCGTCACGCCGTCGGCCGTGAGGCTCGGCGGGTGGGCCTCGATCCAGTGCCGCAGGAGTGTGCCGTGCAGATCGACATCGTCGTAATCGTCGAGCGGGCGGACGATTTCGGGCCAGATCCCGGCCCGCTCCACGTCTATGTCGATCTGCCGGCGGCACTGGGGGGCCCCCACGCGAAAGACCCGGCAGGTGTCGTCGGAATCACTCGCCGGCACGGCGGCCAACGGCAATTGCACCCGCAGTTGATTGAACAGGTACCGGCTCGACATGCGAACGAAGGTGTAGATTGAGGTCTTGGCCGAGTCGCTCCACTCGTCGCCCGGCGAGTACGGCAGCGTGCCCCCAGGAGATTCGGTGACTTCTGGGTAGTAGCGGTTGCCGGCCTCGCTCTCTTCCGTCTCGCCCGGATATTGGGCCTCCGCCTTGGCGATGCCGTGCTGGTCGATGCACGGCTGCTGGAGGTAGCACTGAAGGAGCATCAGAACCGTGGGCCGCCGCTCGCCGCCCGGATCCGTCTTGCCGGGCGGCGTGTAGCCGTAGATGCTGGTGTGCGGATCGCTCCACTGCGGATCGTAGGGCCACGACTGTTCGGCCACGTCCGGCAGCTCCAGCGGCTTGCCCATATTCTCCCGCAAGTTGCCGAACAGAATCGCGATGTTCTCGTCCGTATCCTTATAAGGTGTTTCTAAGAACCTGACGTGTGCATTGACACGATTGTGCTCGCCGATGAAGTCGGTGTATTCGACGACTTCCGGGAAGTAACGTTTGCGTCCTTCTTCACCGTACATCGCCGCGAAATTAAGAATCGCGTCAATGATCTGTATCGCACGGCTGAGAAGCAGCTTCTTGTCGGCGTGTGGCGGCCCTTCCAGCTCCACGTGGACCTCGTTCCGCATGTTCACGCCTTCTTCGGTCGAATGATGATGCTGGACCGACATCTTCGTCGCCGGCCAGGGTGCCGCGGTGTGGACCTGCCGATCGGTTACGTGGTATTCGCAGTCCAAGCCCGCCTTGTCCGTCGAGAAGTTGACGGCCGCCCGCCGAAAACCCCGTTCGAGTCCCGGGATCACCAGGTACTTGGCGTCTACGCCCGTGCTGCCCACGGCTGCCGAGAGGCGCAGCTTGCCGGTGATGTTGCGGGTGATGAAGGCGTTTTCGTCCATCTCTTCAGAAACCGACCAGCGGTTCGAGAGCACGACCGGCAGCGCACCGGCCGGATAGCCGTCGCTTGTGTATGTCGTGGTGGGACAGATGACCTTTGCGCACTCGATCTCGAAGGCCACCCGCAGGAGCTTGGCCCCGACGATCTGGAGGATCTGGAACCTGAGCGGTTTGGGCCCGTTGTTCACGTCCCGATCCACGTTGGCCAGCTCTGCCGGCGTGGCTGCGTTGTCCGGGTCGCCGGGGGCCGGGTCGCAGCGGAAGAGCCATGTCTGCTCGCCGCCGGAATCCGAAACGGAAACGGTCAGCACCTCGCGCGCCTTGAGGATTCGGGCGTGGACCACGGCGTAGTTGGCCACGGCTGACTCTGACGGACCGGGGCCCGAAACCCAGCCCGGACCCGAATAGTCGGCGTGCAGGATCCCCTCGAATCGCAGCCGGAAGGTGTGGAACATGGCGTCGGTGTGGCTCTCGTCGTAGGCCACCTCCTGGCTCCACTCGCGTGTTACCACGTTGTAGAGCACCACGCCGTTGTAGGTGACGATCGTCGCCACGTATTCACACTCCTGCTACTCGCGATCTTCGCGCATGAACCGGCCACGGACGGGCTTTTTGTTCTTCGGCTGTCCCCGGCCGTAAGCGGCCATGGTCTCAAGATGTCTGACGATCGGGAAAGTGTCCTCCTTTTTGCCCAGGCCACCCGCAATCCTGAAGAAGTCGATTATGGCTGCGAGTTGCCCGTGCATTTTGATGAGGATATTGCCTGCTCGGCCCACAACGGCTAGCCCAGCCATGCCGTAATTCTTCATTGAAGCTACGCCTTCCCTCATCCACTGGGTTTCTCTGAGCAGAGCTTGATATTGGGTCCCCAGTACCTCCGCCGAGCCGCTGGTAGCTTGCGCAGTCCGAATGTCCATCAACCGCTTCTGATAGTCCAACCGCGCGAAGACCGCGGCCATCGTGGCGTTGTAGCGTGCCAGGTGCCGCTGGCCCTCCAGAAGCGAGCCGGTAAGCCGCTGGACCGCGCCGGGGATCTTCAGGAAGGCAACTTCGACCGCCGCGGTGGCGACGATGAGCCCTATGACCCATCCGGGAGGGCCGGTGCCTGCTGCGGCGCCTGCCGCGGCCCCTGCGCCCGCGCCGCCGGCCCCGAGGCGGCCCACGATGCCGGCCAGGCCGGCAGCCCTGGCGCCACCGGCGGCAGCCGCACCGCCGGCCCTGCCTGCGGCCCCGGCCGCCAGGCGGCTGGCGGTACGCGCGGCTGTTCTGCCCAACGTCCGCTCGACACCGCGGGCGATAGCCCGGCCGGCCTCCGGGCCGAAGAAATGGGCAGTGAGGTTTCCTACGGTACGGCCCATGCTGCGGGCCACCGCGGCCTCAGCCTCGGCGACGGCCTTTCTGCCGCCGACCGATCCTCGCCGCCGCTGGCGTTCTTCGCGCCGCTCGCTCTCGCGGACGATGTCCTGCGGCGTCACTTCGTCCTTGAGCGTGGACCGCCGGACATCCTCCTCGCTCAAGAGCTTGCCCGATTTGGCCAGCCGCTCCATCCGCTCGCCCCAGGAGAGCCCGCGGACCTCCCGGGCGACGGTCCGCTCTCGCCTGTTGGCCTCGGAGACGGCCTCGGTGAGCCGCTTGACGGCTTCCATGAGCCGCAAGTCGTGCGGCGACTCGGCCGCGCGCCTTTCCGACGGCAGCGGCGGCGGTTCGGGCGGGCCGCCGATGACGGTGCTGGGCACCAGGCCGCTTGCGCCGGCGGGAACGGCAGGCGGTGATTTGGACGCGATGTGCGGATGGGATTTTGGTCCGGCCACTCCCAGCGCGGCGGCCGCCATCTCCAAGAGCTTCTCTCGCGGGACGCGGCTGCCGACTGCGCCCTTGCGGCCCGCCTTCGTGCCCGAGAGGTCGTTGATCAGCTTGCGCAGCTCGGGATCGGCCAGCGCAAGAATCTCCGGCGGCAAACCAGGTTTGTCGGCTCCCGGACCGCCACGGAGGATCGACGTATAGGCCCGTGCGCTTGAGGGGCCGACGTCGGTCATCACGCCGCCCCGCTCGGTGACGTGTTCGCGATAAAGGGCCTCCAGGCCCTTGGTGATCTCTTCATAGGCCATGGGCTCAACCTCCGTCTATCGGTGGCGCAGCTGTTTCGACCTGGCTCCGCTGCCACGCCGCCCGGCTCTTGTGGAGGTTGTAGAGGGCCTCGCCTTCTTCCGGCGTCTCGGCCAGCGCGTCGAAGTAACCGGGCGGAATCTCGCCCGTGGTAGCCGCGCCTACGGCGTCAACGACGGCTCGGAACAGGGCGTAGCCTCGCCGGTGCTCGATTCGTTCGGCGTTGAAGAGGAGTCCGCAGAAGAGTTCGTAGCTGGGTCTGGGGAGTCCTGGCCAGGCGAGTACCCGTAGGCCGAAAGCTGCCACGGCATCCGCGACGGGTTGGTACTTTTTTTTAGCGCAGAGAGGTACTCGTCGAACTGCCGCAGCAGGTCGAGAACCTCCCAGTTCGTCAGGCCGCTGCGGCTGACTTCGTCCCAGGGGCGGACGTCGAAGATCTCCGCCAGCGCCGCCAGCACGATGCCGCTTTCCGGCTCGTGCCCTTGGTGCGCCAGCGGCATCATGTCGGCGAAGTTCATCTTCGGATGCGAAAGCAGTTTTCGCCAGATCTCCGCCGGATCGCCCCACCGCCAGCGAGCCCCGTCGTGATAGAGGAACAGCGCCCGCCTTCCCAATCGCCGGCGCTCGCAGAAGCCAAGGATGAATCGCCATAACATGTATCGTCCTCGTCGCGTCCTTTCGCCTTACGTGGCCGTTGCGTTATACAAGACGCCATTGGCGTCCTTGTGGGCCTCGAATTCCACCACGAACGTCGAATAGCGGGTGCCCTTGTTGATCTCCCACTCGCCGCGGATGAAGCACCGCGGGAAGTTCATTTCTCCGCTGGTGGGATCGATCAACACGCGAATGGTCTTCGACCCGCCGAACATCAGCGTCCCCGCCGTTCCCGGCTGTCCCTCGGTGCCGGAGGCGAGCCGGGCGCGGAGCTTGGCGGCTACCGCCTCGTCCCAACTGGTCATCTCCAGCCGGATCCGGGCGATCTCGCCCAGATACTGTATGTCGATGGGCGGGCCCTGGTCGCCGCCGTTCTCGTCACCGGGAACGTCCAGATAGAATCCCTGGTTGCGGACCTCGGCACCCTGGCGGGTGTAGCCGAGCGTCTCCAGGGCGCCGGCTTCGCCGGTGCCGGTCTTGATCAGGGCGGGGCCGAATACCTGAACTGAGGCGGCCATGGGGCGTTCTCCGGGTTAGCTCCGCCCCAGCGGCAGACGGCTGCCGCGGGACGGGTAAAAGCGGGTTCGGTCGATCATCAGATTCATCCGCTGGTAGGTGGCCACCGTGGGGCCGTCCACGTCTGGCAGACTGGCGGCGCGGTTTTCTGCAGCGCCGCCGAAGATCCGCTCGCCCTTGCGGAGCCGATCCAGATAGTCCTCATAATCCTTGACCTGCTCGGCGATCTCGCTGTACCTGCCCGGCCGGCGACGCAGAAGGGCGGCCATCGTCAGGCCGCAGATAATCTCCTCCAGCAGGGCGAGGCTGGTGCCGGTCATCGCCGCCAGCGATTCGGGCGTGTAGATGGCGGCCACGGTACAGGCCGATTCCAGGCGTCCCTGGGCGGCGGAGAGCAGCTTCGAGAGCTTGGCGTTCTCCTCCAGGTCCTCCGCCTGCTCGCCCGTGTCGGAAACCAGATCGGCGACGATCGTCTCGTCGTAGAACTGGATCATGCTGGCTGGCGTGGCGATGGGCACGGCGAGAATTCCGCAGTCGGCTACCGGTGTTCGCGATTCTTCTTCTCTCTTCCGCCGCCTTCTCCAAAGGGCCCCGGGTCGCACGGGGCTGCCGCCATTGCCCGCGCGGCTGCGGGGGACGACAACAGGCCGGGGGGCTCTGTGTTACTGGCAGTTGGTGAACAACACGCCCGAGGCCGGGGCCACAACCTTGGCCGCGATGTTCTCCACCACGCGGCCCAGCGTGCGGCGGTTGTCCACGTCGTTCTTGGTTTGGACGGTCATCTCCTCGTAGGCGAAAACGACCACCGTGGAGAAGGACGGCGCGCCGGCCACTCCCTCCAATTCGCCCACACGCGAGCAGAGACACGCCTTGTCGGTCGGGAAGACGCTGGAGACGGCGCGGGTGGCGCCCTTGCGGCTGGTTACCTTTCGCGTCGATTCGACGAACAGCTCGATGCCGTACAGCTCGTTGGGCAGGCCGTAGCGGGTGTTCCGCCCGCCCTGGATCTCGCCCTTGATCATCGCCAGGGCCGCCGGCGAGGCCTTGATGTAATCGACGATCTCCTGACAGAGGGCGATCTTGCCGGCCAGGCTGCCGGAGATCACCAGCCGCAGGTCTTCGGTTCGGACCACGTCCAGGGTGTCGTCGGCAATCTTCTCGGCCGCGGTGATCAGCGACCGCTTGATGTCCTGCCGGGCGGTGGTCGAGAGGGCCCACGTGCCGCTGTTACCGCTGACGGCCGTAACGTCCATCACGTGGCTGGCGTCGTAGTTGCCCGTGGTCACCATCTGGTTAACGGCCAGTTGCGTGCGGGCCGTCATCGCCTGGCGGGCCTTGATCGAGCTGTGCTGGGCGATGATGTCCCAGGTGGCGTTCTCGACGGTGAGGTTCCCCAGCTTGAAGGGGAACGCCCGGCGGGTGCAACTGAAGGGCTTCCACTCGAAGCTCTCGGTCCCCTCGTTGCCCTCGGGGGCCGGCTCGCCGTCGTACCAGACGAAGTTGTCGAGATTGGCGTTGAGGATGCGACCCGCCTCCTCGACGGTCATCTCCAGATAGTAGCCGGCCACCTTCTGGACCGGGATGATCTGGGCGTAGCCGTTGACGGGGAAGTCTTTGACGTTCCGCGCGAAATCGACGACCATCTTGCCCGAGGCTTCATGGCTCCTCACGAAGACATTGCTCGGGCCGGGAAAAGTAACTGCCATGACTCGAATTCCTCGGGTTCTGTTTTCTGTTGAAAGGGCTCAATCGCCCGGAAGCTCAAACGGGCGCTGCACCGCAAAGGGGCTCAGATTATTGCCGGCCGCTCGCTCCCCAGGAGCACGAAGACGCGGATCTTCTCGCCCGAGCTGCCGCTTTCCAGGGCAATCGCCCCGTAGCGCTGGAGCGTGGTGCCGGTGGTGGCGATCGGCACGCCCTTGCCGTCGGCGTCGGCCTTGAGCTTGTTGCCGCGGACGATCGTGTCGCCGGCTTCCAGGAGGCACTGCTCGCCGTCGCCGTAGAGACCGATGTAGTCGCCCGAAGCGGCGTGTGGGTTGTCGGTCACCAGATCGTTCAAGGGGGCGTATTTGCCGCCCTCGTAGCTGATGCCGATCAGGGCGTCGTTGGCCGTGGCCTGGAGGCCGCGGTCGTCGTTGCTCGCGTCCATCTGCACGAAGCGGCTGGGATAGATCGTCCCGCCGGCGACCAGACGCGGGGGTGTATTGGGCATCGTTCAAAACCTCGTACTGGTGGTGAAAGTGACTTCGGCTCCGGCGGAGGCGGCCGCCGTTACTCTTCTGCGCCGCTGGCGACCTGTTCGAGCACTTCCTCGTAGCTCACCGGCTCGCCCCGCATGGCCTTCCGTTTGGCGATGTTCATCGCCTTGTCGGCCACCTCCCGGCTATAGCGCTCCTTGGCCTTCGCGCCGCCGGGGCGAGTGGGGCTGAGGGCCGCCGGCAGGTCGGGCGCCGGCAGAGTCGTGTCGAGCGGGATCTCGCGGTAGTTGGTGTTGATCCGCTCCAGGTGCGCGGTGAACTGCTCGTCGGACATGCGGCCGTAACGGACCAGCTCGAACTCGCCGTCCAGGTCAAAAAGCCGCGTCCGCCGGCAGTCGGCCAGGGCGCTGTATCGCTCGGTGTTCACACGGCGCTCCCGCTGGTCTTCGAGCTGCGTCCGCAACGTGTCCACGGTCTGGCGCAGCGTGGTCAGCTCGCCCGACAAGCGGCTGTACCTCAGCGGCAGGTTCTGGTCGTTCTCCGCGGGAGGCGGCGGCTCGGCCGGCGGAGTTTCAGCCGGCGGAGGTTCAGCCGGCGGAGGTTCAGCCGGCGGAGTTTCGCCCTCCAGGGGCGGCGGCTCGGCCGGCGGGGGCTCGGCGCCCTGCATCTGGCTTTTGACCCACTGGACCCAGTCCAACTGTTCCAGGGCGTCGACAATCTGCTTCACGTCTTCGGGAGAAAAGGCCATCTTGTTGTTCTCCGGAGAATGAGTGGGATCTCGATCTGCGGCGTCACCGGCCTGGGGCGACGCTGCGGAGTACTCGGGGACGTAGACGCTGGTGGCCGACGGAGCGGCCGCGCTGTACTTCTCCACCTCTCGGCCGTCGCGACGGCAGACGGCCGAATACAACAGGCCCATGTCGAGCCGCGGGGCCTCTGCGCCCAGAAGCGCGATCGGATCGAGGTGCATCTGGTCGTAGGAGTCCTCGACCCACAGCTCGGCTGAGCGGCGGGGGTACTGGCGCACCACGTCGGCCTGGCTGCGCTGGATGTGGAAGTCGGCCAGGATGGCCCACTTCGGCTCTCCGCCTTGCTGTCGCAAGAGGCCCATGCGGAAAGGGCCGGCCAGTCCGACCAGGGGCATGGGCGGAGTGTGTCCGGCGGTTTCCGGATCGGGGGTGTGCCCCACGACGATGCCCGCATAGTCCCCGGTCTGGCGAATCCGGCGGTTGCAGGCCTCGGCGAGCTGTTGGAGCGCCCGGCGGTCGAAGACCAGGTGGCGGCCGCCCTTGGTGGTCGTCTGGTGCTCGGCGAAGACCGGCACGTTGGGCACGTTCAGCCAGGCGTCGTCGGGAAACTCCCGGCCGGCCGGCAGGATGTTCGCCCTCGGGATCTCCCCGTACTCGCCGGTGGGGCGTTCCAGGACGGCCAGCGGTTCGAGTTCGGCTGTTGCCATGGCGCGCAAAAAAGGCCCGCCAGATTCCGCATCTTGGAAATCGGGCGGGCCTCGATGTCGAGTAACCCTGCTGCCTCAGCCCGAGGCCCAAAGGCACCGGTGATGGTGGCAATCTACGGCCGGCAGCAAAAAACTGTCAAGTTCGTGTTGGCCACCTTCAGACCTTTTGGGCCGTGAGCGACCGCTTCACCGGCAGCGCCAGGACCATCTCCTGGAGCGACTGGATCAGCTCGTCGAAGCGGCGGGTGTCCAGGCCGTCCAGCTCCGTCATGAGACTGTGGCACTGGGCCAGCCGCTCGATCGTCTCCCACTCCTCCTGCCTCAGTCCGCTGCCGGCGGGGATTCCTGCCAGGTCCATTGCCCCCGACCTCCCCGGTCAGCCCCCGGGTTTCGGAGTTTTGAGGCGAAACAACTCGCCGCGCATCTCCCGCATGTCGGTTTCGATCCGGACCAGCGATTCCCTCGTGGCCCGGCGGTACTCCTCCGTCGTGTCCTTGGTGGCCTCCAGGTTTTTCGCGGCCTGCGTAGCCCGCTCACTCGCGGCCCACGCCCTGTCACTGGCCACCCATGCGCGTTCGATTGCCCAGGCCGTGCAGCCCAGGATGGTGCTAAGAATCACCACCATCAGGCCGACGAACCATTTGGTGTTGCCGTGCCGCTTGTTGCATTCATCTGTCGTTTGGTAGCTCGGCTCGTCAGGCATCATCTTCTCCTTGACGCAAAGCCTTACTTCGAGCCACTCCTGGCAGGTTTCTCTTCGGGTTCCGGCATGGGGGCGATCCGGTCGGCCAACCCGACTACCAACCGGACCAGCCCGCCGAAGAGCATGTCGTCCCACGGATTCTTGGTCCGGGCCGCCATTTCCTTCCCGCGGTCAAGCAGCTTTTCGGCAATCAGCTTGTCGCCGGTCTTTACCCGGTCGCGGGTGTCCCGCAGCACGACGATCAGGAGAATCAGCACGCCGGCAATGATGGCGATCGGCACCCAGGCTCCGTAGGCAGCCAGCTTGAGTGAGCCGAGCGTTCCATGAACTGCTTCCAACTTTGTGGCCAATCCTTCAGGCAACAGCCCTTTGACCTTTTCCAGCAACCGTGGTTCCGCGGCCTCGACGGCAGTTGCAGCCACTTCACTTGCCACCTTGCCCGCAACCTCATCGGCCGCCTGAACGGCCACCTGCTGGGCAACGTCCTTCGTCGATGCAACGGCCGCCTCGACCTTCGGATTGAGTTGGGCCAACACGTTCTCTTGGACCTTACCAACCGCGGCAGCGATGGCTTGGTCGGCCTTGCTCTCCGAAGCCTTGAGGGCCTCGGCCTGCTTCTTCACTTCCTCGATGATCGTGTTGAAGCGGGCCACCTCTTTTGAATGCTCATCGAGCACGACCTTCTGTTCGCCCACCTGCTTCTCGATTTCGGCCACCTTATCGAGTACGATCGAGTCATCGTAAGATTCTGGTTTCACTTCGGGCACGGGCAACTGCTGCTGCCCGGCTTCCAATTGGCCGATTCGCCCGCCGTGGTCCTCCAGTTGGTCGCGGGTCTTCTGCCTGAAACCGAATGGCCACAGAAACTGATCGTCCGAACAGAGGGCGAAGATGCGCGGCAGGGCGGGGCCCACCGTGCCCTCTTCATTCCAGGCACGCCAGTGCGAGCGGCTCACGACGCTGACCAGTTCGCCGGCCGCGTTGACGATCGCCCCGCCAGACATGCCGGGAATCGCGTTAGCCGTGGTCGCCAAGCTTCCATACCGATCGTTCGCCGGGCCCTTGTACGTGCTGTTCTCATAGGCTTTGACGCGGGCCCGGATCGTTTGCCACGCCCGGCCGCCGGGAAAGCCACACAGCCGCACCTCTTCGCCCTGCTTCGGCCAAGTGCTGGCCATCACGCACGGCTCGGGTTTCGGCCGCGGCGTCTGAATCCAGGCAATGTCCCACGTCCGATCAATCGCGATGCCGTTGCCCACGCGGGCCTTGACCACGCTGCCTTGGAGCCGCGAGCCGTCCGAGAAAACTACCGCGATGTTGTCGCGGTCTTGGCCCTCGACGACGTGGTAGGCTGTCAAAACCAGGCCGTAATCGTCGCCCTTGGCAACCAATGTGCCGCTCGCCCCGCGAACCCGTACGGCCCAACCCGGAATCGCCGAATTGTCCACGGCAGGCACCTGAATGCGAGCCCGCCCTTGGAGCGACGGATTGCTGCTGGGGCAATTGCCGCTCGGGCAATCCTGCTGTGCGTAGGCCGTCGCCGCCATGAGCAACGCGGCCGCCAAGCCGATCAAGTAGCGTTTCATCACTTCATCTCGCGAAATTACTGGGTATATGGTTTTCCGACGGACCAACTCTTTCCGTCGGCAAATACCCCGATACCTTATGACGGTTCCTCCAGCGGCCTTTCCTCACTGCGCCCGATGGGTAGCTGTTCGATCCGCCATTCCAGTTGCTTGAGCCTCGCAGACACTGGATCGTCCGCCGTTGTCCAACTGTCATCCGGATAGACAGCGTAACCGCACGATGCCTCTGTTGCCTCGATTTCACACTCCAGGGCGTACAGTCGCAACATGAATTCACTCGCCGCTTTTTGCATCGGGCGGGTATACCCGAAGTAGAACCCCGTGTAGCCCGCCCCTATAAACAGAAACAAGAACAAGAACAGAACAACCCACCTTCCAACGATCTTTTCCATCACTTCACCTCGCTGAGTCTGTACCGGGCCGGGGCCCGCCGCTCCAGTTCGTCGAGCGCCCCGCCAGTCACGTCCACGTAAATGCGCAGGTCCCGCGCATCAGAATCTCGATACCCGCGTTCGACCGCCAGCGACAACACGGCCCTTGAAAGCCGGTGCATCTGGCGTGCGAACCGGAAACTACCCCGTACCCGCGTAACGTCCGCCCCGCCCTCGACGCCGGCCGTGGTTCCGCAGAGATAGGCCGATTGCTCGTCCAAGACGTAGAGCGGTTCGTTCTGCCACCACCGCACGGCCTCGCCGGCCGGCAGTTGCGTCCCGGCCCGCTGAATAACGTCTGAAAGCGCGAACCCCTTCGGCTCCGGCAACACCAGCCCCAGGCCATCGCCGAGGTAGACGGCATTGACGCGGCCCGTCCCGCCGTGCTTGTTTCGCAAGTAGGCCGACATGCCGTGGCTGCCATAGTGGCCCAACCCCACCGTGTCCTGCCCCGCCATGATCGACTGGTCGGGCAGGTGGCTTCGCACGTCGGCCACCACGCCGCCGCCTTGCTGGGGCTTGGTTGCGGGAACCTCGACCCATTCGGCGTGGGCGGGCAGGCACGTCCCAATGGCAATGAAAATCAAGACGAAAAAGATTGCCCAAAGTGCATCGCGGATCTCGACATTAAGCCTCCTAACGCTGTTTTCAATGGCGGTTAGGCGATCAACCAAATGGTCCTTCGATTTCCGCCAATCATCATCGGGTCGCATCACCTAACCACCTCCACTGGCTTTTGGTACAAACCGTCCTCCACCTGCGCCCGCAAGAACGTGCTCGGCGAATAGCGGCTGGCTGATTCCCTCTTGAGCCGCCCAACGATTCGCAGCCAGACTGCCACCGCCTCATTGCAGAACAGCCGCCCGTTGTGCTCCACGTCGGGCAAGAGCCACCTGAGCCAGGCCGGATGCCGCCGCTCGATCAGCCGCACGAGCCAGCCGAACCCGATCACCCGTACCCGCCAGGCCCCGCGCCAATCGTAGGGCGTGCCGAGCGAATCACGGCAGGCGTACGCCAGGCGCAGCCGCTCCGCCATCGTGAGCGGTTGAACCGGCCGGTAGATCCACGCCTTGCCGCCGGCCGCCAGGTGGCGGCGCAGGTATCGCATCGGTTCATGGTCTTGCACACCCTTGACCCGCCGCTGGGCCGTCAGACCGGTGGTATCGCTCGACATCGACGATTCATAGAGCAACAGCCGGTCGACGGTGAGATCGTCCGCCAACAGGGCGGCGTGACTCTTGCCGCCGCACGTACAAACACGAATCGCGCGGGCGAGGCAGGACCGGCCGGTAAAGGCGACGATACAGCCCGGTTCGAGAATTCGCGACTGACGGAGTTCGTGGACACTGATTCGGGTTCGGGTTCGGACCATCGCAAAACCAAAAAGCCGGCAGCCGCCTCGAAGGCAACTGCCGGCCCGGTGGAACGGTTACCGGCTAGGGATCCGCGCTCAATCTAACACCGGCGGCTGTCGGCTGCAAACGGCCATTGGCCACCGACTTTTTCGGGCAAATTCACGGCCGGTGAACTGAACACTTTGGAAGACGGGACACGCCAACACCTCTACGGTGGGGCATTTGCCGCCGCGTAGCCTTGCCTGATTCACCCATTCTGTCCACTTTTGCGGTTCTAGGGTGCCTGGCTGCGGCCAAACCCCCGCCGCAGAGGCAATTCCTGGAAATTCGCGAATCGGGGCGGAATTACTATTGACATTGCAATAGTACGTGCGATAATAGGGGTAGAGTGAGGAGTGAAACGAAACCTGACAAACCGAATCGTGAGAGCCGGCCACGCCGGCAGGAGATGAGAGATGCGGTTAGGACAAAATCGGAATCCGGAGCGGGAGCGGGAGTGGCGGGAACGGGTGGACGCTCAGCAGGCGGCCATCGACGCGGTGGTGCCGCGGTGGAATGGCGGCTATAAGGATTGGGTCGACGTGACCAACGACTCGCGTCCGTATGCTACCTGCGAGACGGCCGCTACTCGGCTAGGACACGGGGAACACCCCACAATCACGGTCCGCAACGCCCGCGAAATTCGCAGTGAACTCAAACGCTTCGGCTACCGCTACGATGGCGATGGCGGCTGGGTCCGCCGGATCGCCGACGATCTGGCCGATACAATTGAGGAGCTAATCAACTGCGGCGTGGTTCGCGAGCGCATTTTTAACGCACTCGGTTGCAAATGAGCCGGTACAGCCGGCAGGAGATGAGAGATGAAACTCTACAAACTCACAGACGCGAACGGCCGCACGTATGGTAGCTGCCAATGGGGAGAGGGCATCGAGCATACGGCCAGCGGCGAGGGAGACCTGTGCGGCCCCGGGTGGCTCCACGCCTATACCGATCCGTTGCTGGCCGTGCTCCTCAACCCAATACATACCGGCTTCAACGATCCGTTGCTCTGGGAGTGTGAGGGAGAGGTTGGTCACGAGGACCACGGCCTGAAGGTGGGATGTACGCGACTGCGCACGATCGGCCAGATCGCGATGCTCACGGTGACCACCGAGCAGCGAGTACGGTTCGCGATCGGGTGCGCTCGTCGGGTATGTCAGGAACCGAGTTTCACGGCCTGGGCCGATGCCTGGCTGAACGGTACGGATCGTTCAGCCGAGGCGGCTGAGGCGGCGGCTGAGGCGGTTGATGCGGCGGCTTGGGCGGCGGCTGAGGCGGTTGATGCGGCGGCTAGGACGGCGGCTAGGGCGGCTTGGGCGGCGGCTTGGGCGGCGGCTTGGGCGGCTGAAGCGGCGGCTAGGGTGGCTGAAGCAGCAGCTGAAATCGACCTTGTAGCTATCGCCAGAGAGGCAATGAGAGGCGGGGTTGGTGACTGACCCGTTACACTAGAGCCGGCCGCGCCGGCAGGAGGTGAGACGATGAGAGACTATCAGGGCGTTGAATGCACAATCCGAGTGACGAATCGGGGGCGATTCCAGGTTCTGCCGGTACCACACAATGGCCGGGACCTGAGCACCCAACCTGTTTTCGAGACGCGCGAGGCGGCCGAGGCATATATTCGCCGCCCCATGCCAGCCTGGGAATTGGCAGAGCGTCACCGGCGGGCAGAGCGTCAGGAATATGCGAGCGCTTACGCCTCCATCCTGGCCGATCCCACCCTACGGGAGATGCGAGGCGCCATTCAGTCCCAGTATTCTGCTGCGGCATATCGCAGCAAATTGGCAGCAGATCACCAACGGGCTGCGGTGCGGGCTGATGGGCAGGTATCTGTAATCGGCAGAGATATTTCTGCCGCGCATCAACACTACGCTGATGAAATCGCCGACGATTCCTATGGGGAATGGGCGCGACATCGGCAACTCTGCGCGGAATACGAGCGGGAATTGCAGATCCGGATGACTGCTGCGGGGATTCCTGTCGAGTTGTTCCGCGCACCCGTGTTGGGCGGGGTTGGCGATTAACCACACTAGCGCCGGCCACGCCGGCAGGAGGAACGGCATGACGAAGACTGACTGGCGCCGACGGCCGCGGAAGCCGGCTGCGGCGAGGAAGGCCGCGACACTCTCGATCCGACTGACGCGGGCCGACGCCCTAGCGATCCACGCCCGGGCGCGGGCGGCCGGCATGACAGCCACGGACTACATCGTCCGCTGCTGCCTGGCGGCGGAAAGAAGCATACGGTGAGGAAGACCGAAAGATCCGCTGTGTGCGACTGTTGCGGCGAGGAACGTCTCTGCCGCTTGGTGGATATAGAGGCAGGATCGTGGTATTGCTGGAGCTGCTGCAAGGGCTGGCCTGGACCGTGGAACAAACTGGGCCGGTGCGGTGCTTGCGGCGTGTGGGCCCCTGGTAAGTCGATTGTCGAGACCGTCGATGGACCGCGCTGCGAGCTTTGTGCCGAAGACTATCGCACCTGCGATTGGTGCGGAAAGACGGTCGATGCCGAGACAATGGACTATTTCCCGTTGCCCGACAAGGACGACAGCCATGTCTGCGCAAATTGCTTCCAGGCGGCGACGAAAGCCCTCGAAACCCTCATAGAGTCTCGTCGGACAACTCCGGTGCGGCCCCAAACCGCTTCACGGTAAAATGCGGCAGGCCCAGCTTGCCCCCCTTGGCCGGAACCAGGACTTCTACGTTGCCGGTGAAGGCCGGGTCGAGCTGCACGGCCATCAGGCGGTCCAGTTCAGTGATCACGTGGAGCCGCGTGCGGCGGTTCTCGTCGGCGGCCGAGTGGTTGAACTGGCGGCGTGCGGTCATGGAGTCACCTCGAAGCCGCGGGTCCGAAACTCTTTGGCCAGCATTTCGTCAAGCGCATCGGTCGGCGAACGGTCCGGCTCTTTTGCCGGATCGAACCCCAGCACGGCCACCACGTCCGGCGGCGTCTCGGACATTTCCTCGTCGTCCGGATCGTCCTCGTCGGCAAGTATTTGCCGCCAATCTTCGGGCTTGTCGGTGTCGCTCATACGGCTACCTGCGCTTTCCAGGCATCGAACACGTGTGGATCAATGTATGATTGCAAGGCAATCACGAGCGTGTTGCCCAACAATTCCGAAACCTGTCTGGCGACCTCGCGGATTGCCTTGCACCGCTGTTGCTCAGTCTCAGGTCGCGGCAGCCGCTCCACTAGCTCTCTCGCCGCTAGCGTACCGCGGATCGTGCGAAAATCCTTCGTCTTGAATCCGCCGCCATTGAGCGTGTGCGAGTAGTCGAGTAGCTCGCCGGCCGTCGTGGCAAAAAGCTGGCCGTCCGGCCCGGCTTCTTCGCTGCGCTTGAACAGATCGGCCGCAATCTTGTCATCGTGAATCGGGATATCCAAGGACACGCCTTTCTTGCCCGTGAACCGCAACCGAACGTTGCCGCTCCCGTCCACCACGACGTGCTTTCCAAGGAGCGTCGTGGCTCCATAGGCCCGAATCTCGGCCTTTGTGTCTCGTTCGCTGCCCGGGCGAATGCCCGTGGCCTGGACAAGCCGCCAGACGGTTGCCGCCTCTCGCGTCTTCTTGTCGCCGCTTGCGATATCGTGCTTGTTTTGCGCCTGCATTTGGGCGAGTTTCTCGATTCCCTCTTGGACGCGAGCAAACTTGGCCGCGGCCTGTCGCTGGACGTGGTCCGGCGAGTAGATGCGTTGCTCACGGCCTTTGGCGTCGATGCCGCGAGCCAGAACGTGATGGGCAGGATCGGTAGAGATTTCTGCCGACTTCCAGCCCGGCGGGAGCCGGAGTTTGCCGACGTGCTCGGGCATCGTCGCGCCGCCCGGCATCTGCCATTCGTGACGGGTCCTGGCCTCGCCTTTCTTGGTCTTGTAGCGGACGCGGCGCTTCTGGAGAGACTGAAACGGCGCAAACTGCCCGGCATTGTCCGGCTGCCCGCGGGGGTGCTTCGTTTCGTCCCACTTCGGCTTCTGGGCTCGACTGAACTTCGCCTTTTCTTCTCCTGTTTTTTTCGTCCGAAGGCGAGCAGCTTTTTCTTTTTCTATAGCCCTTGATCGTATTTCGCCTTTGGATTGTTTCAGGTCGGGGTAATCAGCCAGAACCTTCGGACGAACGGGAACGCCTGCTTCAATGGCGCATATGACTGCGCGGCGGTGATCGTTTGGCGTCCAATGCCGTTGGATCGGCCTTCGTTGTTCGTCGAAGTCGGCGCTTTTCCATTTCTCTGCCTCTTCTTGTTGGGCTTCGGCAAGCGTTTTGTCCCATGCATTCTGACCGGGAGTTTGCTGGTGCCGGCGGCGAGTTAGCGCGTTGTCGAGGTCTGCCTCCCAACCTAGGAAAGATTCAAGCACTTCGTCCGGTACCGGCTTGCCGGCTTCGAGTGCCTTTCGTATGGATTCGAGATGAAAGCGCGGCACTTCTTCGATGTCCTCTTTGGTGACCTTCCGCCCAGCCTTATCAAACTCAGCCTGCTGGTGTTTCAGCCACTCTCTCCGGGTCATTTGCCAGGGCTCGGAAGGCTTGTTTGAATCTTTTACGGGCTTACCCTTGGCCTTCCGCCGTCCCTGCGCGTCCTTACCCGTCTCGGGGTGCGGCTGCTTTTCCAGGGCCTTTGCCTCGGCCTTGGTGAGATCATCACCCTCAATGCCGCGGTTGCTGGCCCGATACCGTTCCACTCGCCGCAGTCGGCCGCGCCGATCGTAGATCAATCGTTCCATTCCGGGCCGCAACCGGCGGTAGCCTTCCGTCCGCCCGCTGAGTGCCGCAAAGAGCTTTTGGTAGTCGCCCTCAGGTGACGGCGGCGACGGCATTTCCGGACCCTGCCCGTTTCCGCCCGGGCCTGGTGCGCCGGGCTGTCCGGCCGCCTGTGGGTTTTGCAGCGTGTCTTCATCCGGCTGTGCGATGGCCGCGCCGATCAGTTCCGCCACATCGGCCGCCCGAAGCTTGAGCCCCATGTTGTAGGCTCGCTCCCATGCCACCAGCTTGCCTTCCACGTCGGGCGACTCGGTTTCGATTACAAACCGGATGGGGCAGCCGGCGTATTTTGGCCAGTTGTACCGCAAGAGCGGCTGTACGAGGTCTGTGGTCAGCGTCTCGCCGAGATTGATGGCGTCGTAGCGGACGATCTGGAGGTATGTGTCCAGGTGGATCGTGGCCACGCCGGAACCTAGGCCCGTGGAGGCCGTCTCGCTGGTGAGGATCTGGCCCAGGATGTAGCGCTTGATCTGCCAGCCGAAATATTCGCGGATGATGCGGTCCAGGGCGTCGGCCCCCGCCATGCCGGGCTCGATCCGCTTCACGTCGGTCGAGAGTACGTCGCTGTCCGGGTGGCGGGGCACGAGCACGATGTTCCGGCCCTGGCCGATCCGTTCTTCGGCGGCCTTCAGCGTGTCGGCCTTGGCCTGGGCGTTGCCGGCCGGGTAGCTCCAGATCTCCATGCCGAACGCGCTCCGCTCCAGGTACTCCATCAGCCAGGCGAGCGTTTCCTGCTTCTGGTACCAGAGCCAGTAGAGGCGGTTGCGGATGCCCACGCCGTGAATCGCCCCGGCGCGGTCCGGGGCCTCGTACTCGGCGTCTTCGATCATGTGCTTGTGAATCGCCAGCAGCGGCCTCTCCCAGTGTTCCAGAAAGTAGGCCAACCCGTGGTCGGTAGGGGCAATCTTGCCGAATCGCTCGATCACCCAGCGATTGGCAATCTGCGAGCCGGCCGTGTAGCCCGCCCCAACGCGGATGCCGACTTGATCGTCGTCGTACTCGCCGGTGCCGTCGTCGTAGCGGAACACCAGCTTGTCGCCGTTGACCGGCCGCCACCGCTCGACCGCGACCCGCATCTTGCCGCCGATCGTCTTCCAGCGATAACGGTGAGCCACCGCGTACTTGCCGTACCACAAGGCATAGAGCAGGTTTTCGCGGTACTTAAGGAAATTCGGGATCTGACGAATGATGGCCGACAGCTCATCGACGAGCGTTTTTTGCGCGGCGTTCTTTTCGTCTTCCGCTTCCAGGTGCCACCCCAGAAGTGCCGTTGACCGCTGTCGTTGTTCCAGGCACTCCATGATGCCCGGGTCGTTGCGCATGAAGCGGGCGTTCTCCCACGAGTGCTGCATCGCCTCGTCGGAGACGTAGTACGTCCGGGCCACGTTCCGCAAGATGCCCTGAAACGTGACTACGTGCGGCAGCACATCCTGGCCCATGCCGGGCGGCATCCCCGGGATCTCCTCGAAGGGGTCGCGGTCATGGGAGTCGCCAGAGCGAAGAGGCTGGCGAGCTGGACAGTCGTAGCTGATAACGGACATCGCAGGACTCGCAGATCGTGAATTGCGGGCGGGAATCGCCGCGTCAGTTGATAGAGGCGACCAGGCAGCCTTTGACGCCGGCCCCGCCGGCTGCAAGGGTGATGATAAGGGTCCCGTCGCCGGTCATCGCCAACTTGTCGGCAAAGGGCACCGGCCCCGGCCCGCCTTGGGTGATGTACTGCTTGTAAAGCGTGGTGTCGTCCAACGCAATCTGGAGGTAGCCGTCAGTCGGAACCGCGTTGTAGGAAAAATGAATCCACTCGATGTATCGCGGGTTTTCGACCTCGATAGTGGCCGCCTCGTTGTCTTTGTCGATGCTCTTGTAGAGTGCCATGGCTCTCTCCCGGGCTGTGAGGTTATCCGTACGCCGTTCCGCTAAGTCCGCTGAGTCCGCTGAGCCCGCTCAGGCCGCCGGCCGATGCGGCGGTCGCCCCGAAATTCCAGTTCTCGTTGTCGCCCGAATCCTCGCAGCCCACCGTCGCGTCGACCTCGACGCCGCCCGAGGCATCGCAGTACGCCGCGTCAACGTAGGTCACCGCGGCGCTCGTCGTCGCCGTCAAGGTCCAGGCCGCCGAGCCTTTGAGTTCTAAGAGGCTCCCGTCTGCACCGTCGGCCTGGAACGTGCCGCAGTTCCACGCCGAACCGACGGGGTCCAGAATCGTTACGCCGGGGCGAATCCTAATCGACGTTGCCGTAATCGTCTTGCCGTTCGGGTCGAACGTCCCGGCCACGATGTCCAACGACGTACAAGTCAAGTCTTCGGTGAGCGTGACTACGCCGCCCGGCTTGTTGATCGTGACCGCACCCATCTCGGCCTCGATGGCCAGGTCCTGGTCCTCGGAGCCGCCGAGCGTCAGCGCGCCGGAGATCACGGCCGCGGCGGCAATCGTCACGTCGCCGGTCGAAAGCGTGATGTCGTTGAAGTCCACGGTCCCGGCCGTGATGGTCAGCGTCAAGCAGCCGAAACTGGCCTCAAAGGTGAGTGTACCTCCGGTCTTATTGATCGTCGTTGCCCCGACCGTCTGCCCGGCCAGGTCGATCGACTGGTCGTTTGCGCCGCTGAAGAGCACCGTCTCGGAATCGGTGACCCAGGAGAACTCGCCTCCCACATCGACGTTTTCCTGAACAATGTTGCCCTGAAACACCCAGGCCGTAGACGCCCCGGTGTTGTCGATGATCACATCGCCGGCGTTATCGATGTTGACCCGCATGGGACCGGTAATGGTGATCGAAGCAGTGCCCTTCGTCCCGGTGTCGATCTTGACGTAGCCGTCATTATCCGGGGCCGTGCCCGCCTCGGGCTGCAAGTGCAGCGTCGTGTCGAACACGTAGTTGCCAGCCTCCAGTTCCATCGTGCAAGAGGTCGGGCCCGTGGCGTGGAAGATTACGCAATCGGTCGGGGCGTAGGTGCCCGCCGCCATCACGGCACCCGCGGCGGGCCGGCAGAAGCGCACGCGATAAGGAGCAATCGTAGCCGTAGCGTCGAGTGAGACGATGCCGTGCCCGGCGGTGAGCAGGTAATTGTGAATCTGCCCCATGCCGTCGATGGTCACGCCCGCGCCGATGTGATAGTCGCCCGTTTTGTTGGCCCGCAGCGTCTTGGTCGTGTGGCCTATCGTCAAGTCGCCGTCGATGTGGCACTCGTTGGTGAAGTCGACGATGTTGCCGCTGGCCTCGGGAATGGTCGTGTGCGACCCGGCCGCGAACGTGAGGTTGTAAAACGCCGTCTCGTGCTTGCCGGTCAAGAGGCCGTCGGCGGCGTGCAGGACTACGGTGCTAGTGCCGGGGGTGAGCGTCCCGATGTCGGCATAGTTTAAGTCGCCGTATAGATCCCAGGTGCTACCGTCGCCGAGGTCAACCGTGTCGGCCGTTTCAAGGAGCGTGTCGCCGTCAACCCGCACGTCAAAGGCGGCGGCGTCGAAATTGCCGTCAGTGACCGTAAGTCCGTCCGTCCGCAAATCGGCCCCGAGCGTCACGCCATTGGCGCTCTTGTCGATGACGACCGCCTCTAGAGTCGTATCCGCCGGCCATGTCCAGGTCTGAGCGAGAGCCCCGCCGGCCGTAATTGTCCCCGTGCCCTTGGTCCACGCCGGCGTGCCTGTGCCACCTAAAGCATCCGTAGACACGCTGCCCAGGATCGTCCAATTGCAATCCCCGTCGGAATTGTCTACCGACGGGCTGCCTGAAGAACCAGCCGACAAGCGATAGATGATGTCATTGATCGCAAACGAATCCGCTGCGGCGGTGACCATCCGCGGACTGGCCGTGGAGGCGGGTTGAATAACGAGGTCCGCAGTCGTGAGATCGTAGTCGCCGGCAGAGAGCGTCAGCGGCCAGGCTGCACTTACACCATAGAGGCTCAGGATGGTTATGGCATACGTGCCCGGGGCCAGAACGGCCGCCGCATTCGGGTCGCGGATGCGAATGGTCTCGATGTCCACCACCGCCGTTGCATCCAACGACGTAATGCCGTGACCGGCAGTAGGGGCGTAGAGATATAGGATGCCGGCCGAGCCGGTAAGATTCGCACCAGCACCGATCACCACGTCGGCGTTCGACATGATTTGTAGATACTTGGTGTTGCCGTCGCCAACATCCAGCTTGCCGTTGATCGTCGCCTGATGGGCAATGCGGATAAAGTTGCCAGAGGCGGCCGGAATCTCCACCACCGCGCCGGAGTCGATCACTAGGTTGTAGAGCTCGACGGCGTTTTTGCCGATCAATTGGGCCGGCGTCTCGGCACTGCCACCCGTCAACACCACCGTACTGGTGCCGTCGTCGAGCGTGCCAACGTGAAGATAGTCGAGGTCGCCGGCTACGGTATGCGTGGTGAGAAGCCCGAGGTCGGCCGTGTCCGGGTTGTCAAACACCATCCCCGCCGCGCCCCAGGCGTGCGTGAGGCCATCGCCGAGGTCGATGCTGCCGTCATACGCCGCGGTGGCCGCGATGCCGTCGCAGACGGCGTTCTCGTCGACCACTAGCGCATTATCGGTCGTGCCGTCCAGATAGGCCGTGTCGCCGACCGTCGGCTTCGAGCCGTCCGACCAATTGGCATCGGTTGACCACAAGTGGTCAGCGCTGGCATCAATGTAGGTGTTGTTGGCCATTCAGCCTAATCCTCAATCGGATCGTCCCGCGGCGTAGCGTCCCGATACTTAAACTCCAGCCCCACTTGCACGTCCAACTCCTCGCCGGCCCAGCAACTGGTTCCGCACCGAAGGCGTTAGATCGCCCGTCGGCGACGTCAACTCGTTTCGTTCTGCCATATTAGATTGCTCCTTCTGTTAATCAACACCCTCGTTCGGACCTATGTAAACATGCGTGACGGTCTCTTTGACTACCACCAGCCTCTTCGGCGGGTCGCCCAAAAAGCGATTGCCAACGATGCAACCTCCGTTGCCGCGCCCGCTGTACTTGACCCCGACGCCCGGACTCCCGCCCGTCGCCACCACCGTGTTGCCAACTACACTCCAGTCGCCCGCTTCCTGCGCCTCGTCACGGTTGCCGATCGAAATAGCGATGCCGATCGGCTCCTGAAGGTGAATGAAATTGTTCTCGACTTTGATCCCTCTCGGTGCGAGCGACATCGGCCCGGACGGCTCCATCCTGGTTTCAACCAGGATCGCCCGCTCGCAACCGATATGGCCACGGAGATTGTTGTTGCGGATGACGGCGTTCTCCCATCCCAAGAGCCGTATCGCGGCGGCATACCCAGCACGCGCGCGAATGGTGTTCTTCTCGACCACAATGTTGCGACACTCGCCGTGCCCGAAGCTGTCGATCAGCCCGCCCTTGTCCACGGGGATATCGCCCTCGAACAGGTTCCCCGCGACCACGGCGTTCCGGCAGTCGGCCTGAAAGTGCAGGGGGTAGAACCGCACGTCGCGGCAACGGTTGTGGCGTAGCTCGATCTGCGACGCATTCCTCATATGAACAGCCGAACCCGATACCCGCGTGAACGTGGAACGGGCAACTTCCAGATGGTTACAGGCCGCGACCATTACGGCATGGAACCGATCCGCGGCCGTCGGACCCGACCAATTCAGATTCTCGAAGTAGCAATCCCAAACACTCGCGTGCTCCGTCGTTTTGAGAAACACGGCCCGCTTCTGACCCGACGGTTGATCGGTCGGTAGGCCGGCCCCGTCAAAAGTCAAATTTGCGACCTTCACGTATTTGGCCATAATGTCCAAATAGTTCTGACACCGACCGCAAAGGATTAAGGTCGTAGCTTTTCCCTTGCCCTGTAGAATCAAGGGCTTGGTGATCGGGATGGTGTCACTCAGCAGATAGCGGCCCGGCCCGAAATTGATTGTGCTTCCGTACTGTGCATCCTCAACGGCTTGCCGCAGTGCGGCCGTGACGTCCGTTCCGGATTGGAGATCGGGCTTTGCTGTCATTTTAGTTCGGCTCGGGCAGCGTCAACTCGTTTCGTTCTGCCATTCCAGCCACACTCCTATGTCAAAAGGATTGTCACAATCGTAAGCACTGCACCGGCCGCCGTGCCGTAGAGCCACCGGCGGGCCCATCGTGCGGATCTCGATAATCACCTCCCGCATATCGGCAATCTGATCAGCGATGTTAGGCATCGTCGTAGATGTGGTCCCTCTGCGGATCGTATGGCTCGTATCGTGTGATCACCTCGTAGATGCCCGTCCCCCGGCAGCGCGCGATTACCGCCACACACCGTCCCAGCTCGGGGTCTATGCTGCCGTACCGCGGGATACCGGGGGCGCGGATCGCGGCAGCCGCAAAATCCTCATCTGGGTTCAATGTCCGCACCCAGTAGGTGTTGCCGGGCCAGTTGCGCTTGACGGACACGACCTCGAGCGCGTCGGCTTGTGGCTCCGGCTTTGTCGCTGTACTCCTCCACCAGCGCCAGAGCGCCATTGCGACCAGCGGCATCCAACGCCAGATCACCCTGAATCTGCTCATCTGCTCTCCGCTCGGGTTGCGATTTACCGTTTATCCCCTGTAGGGTTCTCCGCGGTCGGGCATGCCGCGATCCGGCTCGCCCCGATCGACGCGGCCCCACGCCGCGACCTCGCTGGGAAGCGGGCTTTCGAGCCAGCCGCCGCCGGAGATGTCGCGGACCCGCCGGCGGATGAACCACTCCTGCAAGCCGCCGGTCATGGGATCGACCCGCACGGTGGCCTTCCGCGGCACGTAGCCGCCGGTGACGCCCACCAGCTCATAATCCTTCTGGTGGCCGCTGACGGTGCCGCGGATCCGCAGGTTGTCCCACACCCAGGAACCCTTCGAGTCGGCCGCCATGAGCGTGAGAAACTCTTCGGGAGTCACGTCGCGGTAGCGATAGAGCGGCCCCGGACCGGCCCTCGCCGCAGACCCGCGAACGTGCCCCAGGAACCGCACGTAGAGGTACGTCGATTCGATGTCGTAGCCATAGCTGTGGACGTTCGAACTTACCGCCGGGAGCATCTCGCCGGTGACGATCGGGTGATCGGTGCCGAACCGCCGCGGCGGGCCGTCGGCCATCGGCATCGAGACCCCTGCGGCTGCTCCTTCGCCGTAGGCCGGCACGCCGAACGGCATCCGGCCTGCCGGTCGTTCGGGCCGCCCTGCCTCCGGCCAGGTCACCCGGGCGCCCATCGATTCGAGCATCTCGGTGGCGGCGGATATGCCGCGCTCGGTGATCGGGTCTCCGCGCCGCCGAGCGGCGCGCGGCGGCAGCACCTCGAAGCCGAACGCCTGGAGGATGCTCACGAGCTTGTCGATCTCGCCGCGGCCCGAAGGGCCACTGAGGGCCCGGATTAGCCGGCCGGCGGGACCAAGCTCGTTCAGGAACTGGTTCAGGAGCCGCTTCATGCCGGCGTCGCCGCGGCTGTACCGCTCGATCTGGCGGGCGAACTGCCCAAAACCGGTGCCCCGCAACTCCCGCAGGGCCTCCCGCGGCCCGAATCGCGAATACTGCTCCAGGGTCCGGCGCATCCGGTCGGGCGCGGTGCTCGCGCGGCGCATCTCCACTTCGCCGAACAACCGGCCGGCAGTAGAGGCGGCGAATTCCCGGCGCGCGGCCTCCAGGACGGCCGTGCCGGCTACGCGAAATAGGGGGCTGTACCAGGTCATGGCGGCGACTGTGTTTCAGTCCGCACCCGCACGCGGCGGGCGACTGGCGGCGATTGTAACGCGCCGGCGGACCCGCCCCCGGCGGTGTTGGCCAGTCTGCGGGCCCGCAGGGCGCCGGCAGCCGCCTTCTCGCGTGCCTCACAGGCCACGCACGGGCGGTAGTAGACCATTACCGGATAGCCGGCCCGCGCCGAGCACTGCGGGCACTCGTAGGGCTCGACTTTGGCGTAGCGAGGCTCGGCCGGGGTTTTGCGCTTGCGGCGGACCTTCCGGCCGTCCCGGACGCGGCGGACCGTCTTGCGGTTGCAGCCTGTCTGGCGGGCGATCTGCGAGAGGTTCATCTGCCCGGCCCGCAACAGGGAGCGGACGGCCCGTTTCTGCTGAGGGGTGATCGGGACTCCCATCTTCTGTCCTCCAGTCCTCCTCAAGACTCCGGCCCGTCACGTCGATCATTTGGCGAGTCGCCACCGCCGGTTGCCGTTGCGATTGAAGCGTATCGACTGCCGCGGCGCGGAAACCTCCCGGTGATCCACGGAAGTCGGCTGCTCCTGCAGCCCGCGGGTGGGAGAAAACACCAGGTAGCGGAGGCAGTCGGCCAGGTCGTCGTCTCGCTTCATCGGCACCGGCTTGGCGACCTCCGGGTTGAGGACGTTCCCGTCGGCCGCGGTGCGGCCTTTGCGCCAGCGGTACTTGCGCAGCTCTTCGACCAGGTGGCTGCACCGCGGGTGTATCCACAGCCGCGGCTTGCCGCTGTAGGGGCCGATCTTCAGCAGCCCGCGGACGCAGTTGATGCCCTGGTACACGTCGTTCGACGCGGGCGCCATCTGGACACCGTAGCGGGTGAAGGCGGTCATCTCGCCCGGCCGGCTGGGGTCGGCGTAGGTGTAGCCGAACGTGTCCAGGGGCCGCAGCGTCGGCGTGTTATGGGGGTCGCGACGCCATTGCTCGAACCATCCGTACCGACTGTCGCTGATTTCTTCGAGCCGCTGGGCCACCAGGTCGCAGAACCGTCGCAATATCGGGTCTTCGGACTCGACGAAGACGTGCCACGGCGGCGGCCAGCCCCAGAAGATCGAGCGGGCCATGATCTCCACGGCGTGGTCGATGGTGATCCGCGTCTGGTCGGCCGAGAGATACTCGTCGTAGATGAACCAGTCGCCCATGCCGTCCGCGTAGCCCCAGAGCGTGGCGTGCGGGTGCTCTTCGCTCGCACCCCAGTCCACGGCCCGCATGTGCGTGATATTGAGCGGGAAGGCGAAGACGTCCGCGCTGACGTGCACCGCCGGGTTGAAGCTGGGGTAGATGCAGCCGACGAACGTGGCCAGTGCCCCGGTCATGCGGGTCTGGATCAGCTCGCCGGGCACGGTGGCGAAGAACTGGTCGAACCAGCCGTCCGCCAGGTTCGCCACGTTGCAGGCGGTGTTGGCCCGATAGAACTTCCAGCCCTCCGGAGGATCGTCCATCACCTTCTCGACCCATATGCACAGTTCGGGGTCGATCGGCGTGAACTCGGCGAACTGCCCGCCGGGGAACATGTATTCGCGGCAGCCGCGGAGCACTTCGAGGAAGATGTCGAGCGGGAACTGCTCAGAGAACCAGAAGCCGCCGATCGAGCGGGCCTGCATCGAGCGGCGCCCCTGCTCGTAGCTCTTGAACTCCAACACCCAGTTCTTGCCCGGGCGCCCGGGCCACGGTTTCAGGGGCACGCTGAACGGCAGGCCGCGCTTCGAGTCGTACCAGCGGATGCCGTCCCACTCGACCTCGCAGTCGGGGATGAACTGCTGGCCGGAGAGTTTTTCGGCCCAGCAGACCCCCATTACCTGCTCGTAGGTGTTGGAAATCACCCAGAACGGCGTGTTCTTGCGGGGCGGCGGCTGTTGCCGGAGGAGGAAATTGGCGGTCTTCCAGGCGGCGGCGGCGGTAGTGCCGCTATTGTGGTGAAAGAGACCGGCATGCTCGTAATTCCGGTGTGGCCAGACCGATAAATCGTGGAAGACATCTTGCCGTAGAAACTCAATGGCGGCAATATGAAGGTCATTGCCTCGCGTTTCCCCTAAAGGAGACCTTGTCAATGCCAAAGAAGGTCCCGTGTCAGCTTCGTCGGCTTGGGATTCCGAGGCGAACCGATAATGTTCAGACGCAGGTAACAATGCGTCACCGATGCGAAGCGTCCGAACTTCCCGCCAATTGCCGCGGGAATCTAAAACCCGATGGAAGAGCGTTGCAGCAAAGGAGTCACCGTTCGACAGTCTAATGCGGTATAGACGGGCACGGCCCTTGATAAAGGGACGACTTGCCAACCCAATTTCTGTCGCTCCGGTTTGGTTGTTTCTACTCAGGACGTGAAATGGACCGTCGATCTGATCGAGGCGTCGATGCTGACGTTGCATTGGATCATAGATCAGGGACTCCCCAGCCAAACAGGCATTTCCACCGACGAGAAACGCCACGGGATCCCGGTTGCGGCAGAAGCTCGCCTGCTGGTCGAACAGTTCGGGCTTATCGGGCCGTGGGGTGAAGTTGGCCCAATAAGACTCCTGGAGCTGAGCCCACTCTTGAAACGTGGGATCAGAGGCGAGCACAGCCACGGCATCGTCCCGCAGCTCATCGGGGATCATCGACAGGGCGTCCACGCCGCGATACGTTCCCTCGCGCGGCCAGTCGTCCATGACCGCGGCAACAGTCGGCCCGTCTAGCAGTTTCCGCAATCACACGGAAGACGCGGAAGACACGGAAAAAGTCCTACCGCTTCCGTCTGCTCCGTGTACTCCGTGGTCTCTCAGTCGCCTCCGCCCGATTCGTCTCTGTTTCCCTCAAACGTGGCCACCGCCGCAGCCATCTGCCGGCTCGCCGCAAGCGACTGGTCGATACTGGCCTCTCGATCGACTCGCCGGCGTCCGTCTCGACCCGTAGATCGTCCAGTGTCGTGGCCGGCCGCCAGTCCCGCCGTTCCGAAGCCGCGGGGATGTACCGCCCATAGCCCGGACACTCGATCATTCTGCCCAGAGTCGTCTCGTCCACGGTGATCGGCATGCCGCAGTGGCCGCAGGCGATCACCTCGGCAATGTCAGGAGGCTCGAAGCGATCACTCATGGGCGGCCTCCTTGGCGTCTTCGACCTTGGCCGCTGCCGGCCCTTGCTCGTCCTCCGCCGGCGGCAACGACTTCAGATCGACCAGTATCGCCGGACCGATCTGTCGCCATGAGCCGCTCCGCCAGACGTAGACCGTGCCCTCGATCCCGTTGATGACCACCGCGTAGCGGACTCCCGGTTTCGTCGGCCGCGGGAGCCGGGCGGCGACCGTGCCCTTGCCGGTCAGACCGCCCACGACGGCCGTCATCGCTCCGGGCTGAAATCTGATTTTGCGATCAGGATGTGCCGCTGCGTACTCCGCCGCCGTATGGAACTTGACGGGATCTTGGTCTTCGTGCACGAAACGGCCGCGCAGGTCGGGCTTCTTCTTCGGCTTCCCGACCCCATAGTTGGCCATGGCTTTGAGGTGATCGACTATGGCCTTGCGCCCGGCCAGCACTGTCTCATCCGGAAACGGCGTGGTCATTGTCAGACTGCCGCGACCGTCCCGTACGTTCACCCGCCACCCCTGGAGCACGTAACCGCCCAGCAGACGACACCGCACCTTAACGAACACGATGGCTGAGTGCTCGTATGCCAGGGCCACGGCTTGGACCACCGTATAGTCCGGGTCCGCCACGTGTGTGGCTAGTTGCGCCTTCGCCGCGGCCATCTCTTCCGCCGTCGGCTGCCAGCCCGAATGAGTCCGGGCATGGTATGCCCTTGCTGACGGCTGCGCCGATTGCCGTAGTGACAGCGTGCGGAAATCGGATAGGGCACGCAGTTACGCCTTCGGTACACTAACCTGTCTTACGCAGCCTCTGAACCGCCCAGCGTGGGGCAACCACGAGATACCCGTCTGCGGCAAACCTAATAAGACAAGAGCCCAAGTGGCCCCGGGCCAGCACCTCACACCGCTGGCCGTGTCTCTCGGGCAGCCACTTCCGCCACCGCCATACGTACCACTTCTCTGCCATCAGAACGGTATGTCATCATCTCCGGGCCTGCCATCGGGCTCACCGGCCGAAGGCGGCACCTCCGGCCCCGGGCCGCCTCCATCCGCCGCCGGACCATCATCCCCAGCGCCTCGACTGCGACCCGCGCCGTGGCCGCCGCCCTCGACGAGGCAATCAATTCAGCCCCGATCCGAGCTGCCCGTCGAGCCTGCGACGCTCGGCGATCTTCTCCATCAGCCGCTGGAGCATCGCCTGGTCGGTCTCGGCCGGCGTCATGCCGGCCACCCGCAGCTCGCCACCGATGTCGTGCTTGTGGTGGATCGGGGCGTAGTGGGAGTGGACCCGGGCCCGGAAATCGAGACACCACTGGATCACCTGGAGCCAAGCCACCTCGCCCGTCCTGGTCACCCGGGCGGTGGCCTGCTTGACGATCCGGAGCCGCTTCTGGCCGCGCGGAGTGGCCGTGAGTGCCTTCTCGATCGTCTCCCGGGTCTCGCCCGGTGTGGCACTGTGAAACCGCTCCCAGGCCGTCCGCTCGATCAGCGCCACCTTGGCCAGGTCCTCATCCAGCCGGGAGCGCATCCGCTCGCGCCAGAGGGGACAAATGGTCTGCTCCAGGTGGTGCAGGATCGTCGTGTGGTGCACGCCGAACCGTTTGGCAATCGTGCGCAGGGGCACGTTTTTGAGCCACAGATCGGCAATTTCCTGGAGGGCGCCCGGCGTGACGGGCCGCTCCTTGCCCGGCGGGCGCCCTTGCGGCCGCTTCGATGCGCCGTTTGATCCAGGTGTTTCAGGCAATTCGCTTCCTCCCCTTGCCTGTGCGTCCAATGGGTCAGCTCGCCGGCATGGCCACCGCGCCCGGGTCCTCTTCGTACCGCTTGATGACCGCGCGGACCTTCTGCGGGCTCACCCTCTGCTCGCTGGTGGTCAGCTCCGAGGCGATGTCGGCCGCCTCGACCCCCTGCTCGTGGAGCTGCACTATTTGCTGCTCGACGGAGAGGGTTTCTGCGGCCGCCTTCTTCCCGGTCTTCTCCTGATCCGCCAGCCGCTTCCGCTCCGCGTCCTGTGCTTTGAACTGGCGGGCCATCGGCTCCGGCAGCTCCGGCTCGAACTGGCCCGGCGTGGCGTTGAGGCTCGGGCCCTCAGGCGGCCGCGGCAGCCCCAGGACCTCGCACTGGGCCAGCACCTTTTCGGGAGTTGTACGGAGCATCTCGGCAATCTGGCCTAATGATACATTTTGACGGACCAGGTCCTCCAGCGACTCCGGGCATTCCAGACTCATCCTGGCCACCTTCCGCTCCCGCAGCCGTTTGACGCGCTCGAAGATGGCTGACTGCTCCGTGGCCGCCGCCTCCCGCAGCCGGGTGACCGGATCGACCCAGCCGGTGGTGTGCTTGCCCGGTTCGGCCAGCTCCTCCTCGATCCTCCAGGTCTCGGGGGTGCCGCGGGCGTCGATCCAGCCGTAGATCTCGCAGATCTGGGGATCGCCCACTCTCTGCTCCCGCAGGAGCTTGACCGACTCGACGGGCGGCCTTTGCGGGGCGGTCACGCCGCGGTATTCGCCCACCACCGCCTCCCAGGCCTTCCAGGTGGATTGTCCCGGTGGAATCATGACCGTGCCCCGCCGGTCGGCGTCTGCCTGCCAATCGTGCCACTCGCGGCCGAACGCCGCCACCAGTTCCTGGAGCGTCCGGCAGTCGCCGGGAATGCTCCCGTGAGCCCAGCCCTCGATGAGGTCTACCATGGCCTCGTTCAGGCCGGACGTAACGTAGGGGAGGTCCGTCCTGCCCGCCCACCGGTCGTGCTGGTCTATGGTCCCCTCGATGAGGCCCAGAAGAAACTCACGCCGCTCTCGATCGTCCATGCCGGGCTCCTTGATGGTCCGGCCCGTCATCGTCTTAGGGATTCCGTCCCCGTGCTGACGGTGTTGTGACCGATGAGCGGGGAAGACGTCAAGCGGCTGATGGCCACCCTGCGGGGCCGCACGGCGGCGACGGCTACTCGTGGCTGGCCATTACTGGTCTGTGGCTGGCCATTGCCAAACCTGACCCTGTAGTCTGTTTGCGGGGGTGTTCGCGAACGTTCGCGAACGCCATTCGCGTTTGGACTCTATCTGCCGCCTTTGGGGGGTTGTTCCAAATGGTTCAACGGCCCGGAACGATCTTTTTCGCCGTAAGGTCTTACTGCTACACGCTCTACATCAGCCGCGGGAGATTGTTCCAATGTTCCAACGGAACAGAGAGCCATACGGCGCACGAATCGAGGGTCTGCCTAAGTACTAATTGCGCGCGCGCGCGCGCGTGTATGTGTAAACGCTGGAACAATTGGAACAATGGAACATTCTCTTGTAACTTCTTTTGTAGAAAGAGGATAAGATAATAGAGATTGTTCCAAGATTGTTCCATTGTTCCAATCGCGTTGCGTCGCACCAAATGCGCTCGAAATGTCATCGAAATGCAGCCCAGATGTGCCGCAAATGCGCTCGAAATGCAGCAGCAATGTGCCGGAAATGCGGCGAAGTTGCTGCCGACCCCTGAAGAGACAGGGGGTTGGTATCCCCTAACCCCTCTATTTGCAGGTTAAGGCAAGGCTTTGTGAATCGCGGTCGCCAACCCCCTCTGGAGCAAAGGAATACCAAATCCCGCAGAAGAGGCAGAGGGCAATTTGCGGGCAAATGTTGCCTTGATGCGCCCGAAATGCGGCGGAAATGTCGCCAAGATGCGGCGATTCAGAATCGAGAGGCGGCGGACTCCGTTTGGTCGCCCTCGTCGTCGCCCAGGAAGTGCTCGTCGAACCACGCCCAGTCCAGCTCGACGCCCCAGACAAGCCGACCGGTGAGTCGCCGCTTGCGGCGTCTGGCCGTAGGCAATCGGAGCAGGATGGTGTCGATCGACTGCGACCCCTCCGCCCAGCGCGTGCCGGAGAGCAGATAGCGGCGGATCGTCCGCACGTCCAGGAAGAGCCCCGTCTCGGGGGCGTTGACCCACTGCCGCGGTCCGACGGAATCCGACGCCACGGCCAGGCCCACGCATTCCAGGGCCTCTGGAGCATCGCTGTAGAGGCTCGCGTGCGAGAGGAGTTGCGAGACGCTGGCCTGCTGGCCCTTCTCCAGCGAGACCAGGGAGGCCAGGATCGTCTGCATCAGCTCCACCTGGTCGGACTCCTGATGCGACTGATCGGAGACCTGCGAGCGGGCGCAGAATTCCAGCACCTCACGGGCGGCCGCCGGGCTGTCAGCATGGCCCAGGGCCACCGCCAGCATGGCCGCCGGCACGGCCAGCGACTCGACCGTGCGGCCGTCGAAACCCTCCAGAGGGTGACTCCCCAGCTCGGAGGCCAGCGCCAGGGCCGGTCCCGTGGCCCGCACGGCGATCGCCAGGAGCCGCTGGCCCAAATCCACCAAAGCATCCGTCGGCGGCATCCGAAACGCCTGCTGGGCCTCTGCCGTGGGCCGGAGCATCTCGAAGGAGAGGTACCGATTCCGGTCTGGTTGACGCTCCATGCCCACCTCGATTGCGGCAATCCAGCAGATGTGCCTGAGCCCGAACTCGATGCCGCCCTGGCCCGGGGTGCCCCGCAGGATGCGGGAGCCGGTGCCGCTGGTCCTCAGGAGCTCCAGGACCCGGCGGCGGTGGTGGTCCGATTCAAACTCATCGATCAGCACCACGCAAGCCCGGTGGCGAATTTTCTGCCGAAGACCCGCCTCGCTGGGCCGGTCGGTGGCCAGTTCCAGTGGACCGTAGATCCCCTTGAGGAGATCGAGGAAGGACGTCTTTCCGCTCGTGGACTCGGCCGTCAGGGCCACATGCGGCCGCCACCGCCAGACCGTCTGGACCCACGAGGCGAGCACCAGGCCGGCCAAGAGCATCGAGGCGCCCTCCCTGATCTGCCACCGCCAGAGGGCCAGGAGTTCCACCAATTCATCCAGGGCAGTCTGCCGCCAACCGGCATCGGCCGCCCGCTCCAAGTCGGCCGAGAGCCGCTCGAACGTGTACCAGGGCCGGCTGTCTAGGTCGAGCAGCATGCCCGCTACTTTGGGGCGGGTGACTCTTGAGAGCTTTTCGGCTTTCAGGTCCCAGACGGCTGCTTCCCGGCTGCCGACCAGCACGAGCCGGTCGCGGCTCAGCCAGCAGCCCGAGCCACGGGCCGTCTGGTCGAAGATCCGTTGTTGGCCGGCCTGCATGGCGATGGCCTCGGTGACCCGCCGAAGGTGGAAGCTGTCGGGCGCCGCGGCCTCCTCGCCCAGGAAGACGCGGCCGCGGATAGCCGGGCCGGCGATCTGATAGAGGTCGGGGATCGAGAGCCGCGAGATCTTGGGGATCACGTCGGTCTTGCCCTGGGCGAAGACCACGATCTCGCCGTTCGGCCGCTCGCCCAGAACGTCGATTCCGAGGGCCTCGGTGACCCGCCTGTCGGGCTCGATCGACGGGCCGGCCTCGTGGCCTTCGTCTGCGCCCGCGGCCGCCTCTGGGGCTTCTGGCGCCGCCGGCAGCTCGGTGACCGGCGAGGCGGCCGCCAACTCCAGCAGATCCTGGTAGGTGTGATTTTTGTCCATTCAGCTCAGCCAGTCTCGCACATCCTTGCCGTGCTTGTCGGCAATCGGGTACGGGAGCGTGATCGAGCGCACTTCACGGGCCACCCGGGCGGCCAGTTTAGCCTGTTCGATGCCGCCGGCCTGCCCGTCCCGGTCGCAGTCGTGGACCACGTAGACTATCTTGCCGGCCAGGTGATCCCAGAATTCCTCGGGCAGCTTCTCGCGGCAGCCGCCGGCGTTGGCGATTACGACATGGCGCTGCCGCAGCGATTCGGGAACGACAGACATCAAGGCCAACATGTCGCCCGGGCCCTCGGTCTTCCAGACCACCTCGGCATTGGCCAAGTGGTCCAGTCCCCAGCGGCCCATCCAGCCAGATCTTGAGCCGCCGACGGTGAGCATCTTGCGGGGTACCGGCGGCACGCCTTTGCCCTGAAAGAGCGGCAAGCCTCGGCCGGTCTTGTTCCAGATCACCCAGCCCGTGGGGTCGGCGTCCGCCAGGTGCGGCCCGTAGATCGGCAGGGCCACGACCGTGTAGCGCTGGTCCCTGGCCGGCCAGCCGGCGATGCGGGCCCCGGCGGCGATCGCCGCCCACTCGGTGATGGGCGGCTTGGTGGCGCACCACGCGCGGATCTGGTGCTGGCGGCCCTCCCGGAATACCAGCTTGTCGGAGGCCGACTCCGGCTGTCCGCCGCGGGGCAGTTTCACTCCGGTCTGGCGGGCGTAGTGCTTGCGGGCCTCCTTCCAGTCGCCAAAACCGCCCGCGGCAGCCGCGGCGAACTCGAAGAAGGAGACGTTCCGGCCCTCGCCCGTGAATTCCTTGTAGCGGCCCAGCACCGGGCCGTCGCCGGCGACGTTGACACCGGCCGACGGGTTGCGATCCTTTTCACCAGCCCCAAAGACGCGGCACGCCAGCCAGCCCGTGGCCGTCGGCCTGGTGCCGGTGATTTCGACGCCCAGAGCGGCGTACTCGGCCTTCAAGTCGAGCCGCTGGAGGATCTCGCGGGTCGCTGCTTGCCAATCCATAAGACTTCCCTTCCGTCTAATCCGTGTCTTCCGTGGTTTCCTTTGTGAGGGAACCACGGAACATGCGGAACACACAAAAGCTGCCGACGCATTAGGCCAACTTCACCGCCAGCACGTCTACCAAGCGGCGGTCAAGATGCCTGACGACGATCTTCTCTTCGTGCAGGTCCGAGAGCGTCAATCGCCCTCGCCAGTGACTCGTGACTCGCAGCATCGTCCCGGCCGCTATTACGGTTCCGTTGCGAAGCGGAAGCAATTCTCGCAGCCGTACGACCGCGCCAATGTAGTCGTCCATCGACTGGACGAGATCGGAACACTGCCCGCTGGCGAGATTCTTGGCACACATAAGACTTCCCTTTACCTCCGTAGTGCATCACCCAGTATCAGCAGGCTCTCGCAGAGCCCTTCCAGCCGTTTGGCCAGCGCCAGCCGCTCCAGGGAGGAGTACTGATAGACCCAGACCTCGCTCTTGCCGAAGATGCCGGCGATCTCCCGGTTCGTCCGACCGCTCTTCTTCAGGGCCACGACCGCCTCCATGATTTCCACTGCATCGTGCTGCTGGCGGCAGAAGTTGGCGGCCACGCTCGCGTAACACGTCCGCTTCCGCTTTTGCACTCTTCCACCTAAACCAATTCCGGATGTTGTCAATCCACAGGTCAGGTTTCATGTTTGCGTCCCCCGCAAATAACTACTCAGCAGCCATTCCACTCCCACAGCCCCGGCGCGCCGCGATGCGGAATCGGCGGATCGAGTACGTGCACGTTCGCCAGGATCCAGCACCAAGGTCCTTCGGTGTGCGGATGATTGAGGACCTGGCCTGCGGTGAAGCGGCCGCGTTGGATCGGGCAGGTCGGGCGCAGCGACTTGAGCGAACGGAGTGGTATGCAAGCCACTAATTCGCACGTGGCCATGATCGAGCCGGTCGGATACAGCTCCAGCTCGTCACGCTCAAGGTACTGCCCCTTCCCGGCGTGGATCGCCAGCGGGCCGCGGTACTGCGTGCCCCAGCAGCGATTCTCCACCCACTTCTCGCCCGAGGCGATCAGCGAGGCAAAGGGTTGTGAGACGGTAAGTGCCTTCATCACATAACACCTGATCTCATGCGCCGTTGGCCGGTGCGGAAAGACTCTCGGCCCGGCCGTGCGGCTCCGGCTTCGCTCCCACCGGCGCGGGCTGTGGCGCCTTGCTGGGCATCGTCTTCTCCTTCATGATTTCGCGCTGTGGCTCATTACCTCCACGACAGCCCAGGACTCGAATTTGTCGTTCTCGGTCATTTCTGGAGTTTGATGGTTTGCGGCGGCACGTGTTCCTTCCAGAACTTCTCGCAGGCCCCGAAGATCCTCGCCTCACCGGCGCGGCGGCAGCCGACGGTCCACCAGTGGACCCGCGGATAGCGGATCGACCAGGCCACGATCGTGCCCTCGACGCTCTTGGGCAGCAGGCAGCTCTTCCACTTCAGCCGATGTAGTGCCGGCCGCCAGATGTCCCGCAGGTCCGCCTCGACGACGATCGCCGCGAACGTCATCCGATCGAGCCGCTGGATCTCGGCCTCGAACCGCCGGCGTTCCTGGCCCAGCGTGGCATACAGGTCTTCGAGGCTCTTGCGCTCGACGGCGAAGCGGTCCCGGAAACGCTCGATCGAGTAGTCGCCGGTGGGAAGATAGGTCCGCACCAGGCGGACCTGAGAGTAACCGAAGAGCGTCGCCACGCCGGCGAAGCGGTAGGGGGCCTGCTCGCGGTTGTCCACGAGGATCGTGAACGGGGCCGGCTTAAGCAGTCGCGTCCGTGCTGGTTTCATCGTGGTCTTCATCGATCGAAGAATCGAAGAGCGGCAACAGTTCCTTTACTTCAACTTCCCACCCCTGAGCCTCGGCCTGGCGTTTGGCCGCTTCGATGACCTCCTGGGCGTGTTGCTTGAAGACCCGGTCGAACGTGCCGTTGCGTTTGGTGCCGTGGAACACCCCGCCGCACATGCAGGTGCACCTCGTGCCCTTGGCGTTGTGGCATTTGCCGTCGCAGCGGCCCCTGGTGCCTTCAGAGTTGCCCCAGGACATGATGGTGGTCATTCCGGCTCGTTCTCCTGATTGGCGTGATGCTCGCGGAGCTTGTGCTTGCAGGCGTATTCGTCCAGGTCCGCTTGTGCCCCGGCCCACGTCGATCGCAGCGGCAATCTGGGTGTCTTCAGCCGGGCCAGCGAGCCGTTTGGCTTACGCCAGTACGTGCACCAGCACGTGCCGCCGGAAATGCCGTCCGAGACGAACAGTATCCGCGTTCGCCGGTCGCGGCGCATCACATAACACCTGATCTCATGCGCCGTTGGCCGGTGCGGAAAGACTCTCGGCCCGGCCGTCCGGTTGGCCGTCTTCTTTGTCGTCTTCTTCATCGCTCAGGTCCTCGTTCCACGCCTCTTTCAACAGCCGCAGCCGCGCGGCCTCAATCTGCTCGGCCAGGAACGTCTTGCGGTGCCAGAGCCCGCTCGTGCGGCAGGAGGCATCGGCGACGTTCCGCCGGCCGATGGCGACACAGTAGTCCTTGGCCCGGGAGATTGCCGTATACGTCCATTCGCGAGTCATCACCCGCCGGGCGCCGCCGTAGCCGTCGAGCATCACGAGGACGATCGGCCACTCGCTGCCCTGGGACTTGTGGACGCTGATCGCGTAGGCCAGGTCGAAGTCGCAGCCGGCGGCCGGCTGGCCGTCCTCGCTCTCGTGCGGCCGGCCGCGGGGAACGCGCACCAGCCGCGCCGGCGTCTCCAGCCGGGCAGTGAATGAGCGTTCGGACAACTCCATTACGCGGGCCTGCTCGCCATTGGCCACGTAGGCTTCACCCGGCTGCGGCGAGCCGTTCTGGTCGCCTTCGATCAGGGGCAGCGTGCCGTTTTTCAAGCAGACGATCTTATCGCCCTCGCGGAAGGGGCAGCCGCCGACGGTCTCGCCAGTCGGATTGAGCAGCCCTTGGAGGTGCTTGTTGAGCAGCTTGCGGGCCAGCGGTGATTTGTCGTTCACGGGCACTACGACCTGGACGTCCCAGATCGGATCGTAGCGGCTCCCGTCGAGTCGGGCGTAAAACGCCTCCAGCTCGGCGATCTGCGCGGCCGGCTCCGATTGCTCGACGAGGACCAGGTTCTCCGGCTCGTCGCCCTCCAGCTCGAGCGCGGGTGAGAAGCGGATGCGATGCCGATCGCGGATCTCGGCACAACTCCGCACGATCCGCCCGGCGTTGCGGCGAATCTTCTGGAGGTGCCCGGAGGGCAGCCCGGCGGCGATCAGGTCTCGAAGCGGCGCCCCGTGGCCGACCGGGGCGAGCTGGTTGGGATCGCCCACCAAGAGCACGCGGCAGCCGTCGGGCCTGGCCGCCAAGAGCGAGGCAAAGAGACTGGTATCGCACATCGAAAATTCGTCGACGAAGAGGAAATCGAGCGCCAGCGGATTGTCCTCGTTATGCTCGAAACACCAGCCCTCTGCTCGCGTGCCCTGGCCCTCGGCCTGGACCACACCTAAGAGGCGGTGGATGGTCGTGGCCTGGATCGACAGACTTTGCTTGGCCAGACTCTCGGTGGCCCGGACAGCAGCCTTGCCCGTCGGCGCGCAGACGGCCACGCGGGCAGCGCCCTGTATTCGCTCGATTCCGCGGATGATCTGTGCCAGGGCAAAGGTCTTTCCCGTCCCGGGCGAGCCGGCCAGGACGCCCATGAAGCCGCCCATGGCCTTGGTAACTTCCGCCTGCTGGTGCTCGCTGAGCAAAGGCATGTAGGTCGCCGGATCGGGCCACCAGGCCACCGAGGCCAGCGATTCCCGCTCGGCGCGGTGGACGTACTCGGCGGCCCGCGTTTCGGCCCACGCCTTGGCCGTCTCGGCAATCCAGCGGCAGCCGGCGGCATCGGCCCGCTCGGTCAGCAGGCCGTTCTCCCGGGCCAGTATCAGCGCCTCTTCGAGCTTCAGTTGCGCGCCGGAAATTGATTGCGCCAGCGCCCGCCGGCCGTCCTCCAGCCGGTACCAGGTGTGGCCTTCGCCCGTGGAGGCGATCGCGTGCCACAGACAATACGCCTGCCTGGCGACGGCCGCCGGATCGTGGCCCAGCTCCAGGTACAAGGCATCGGCCCGCAGGAACCCCACGCCGGGGAATTGCATCACGAGATACGGATTCTGGCGGACGATCCGCGGCGCGTCTTCGCCCCATTGGCGAATCAGTTTTTCGGGCAGCGAACGCGGGAAGCCCCGCTTGCCGATCAGCCCCTCCAGTTCGATCGTCACTCTCTCCAGCCGCTCGTGTGCGCGGAAGTACTCGGCAGCCGCCTCTGCCCGCTCGGGCGTGAGCCCCTCAACCTCCTCGGCCACCAGGTCCGGATCGCTGCGCATGACCTCCAGCGACCGCTCGCGATAGAGGTTCCAGATCCGCTGAGCACGGGCCGAGCCGATGCCCGGGCCCTTGGTGAGATACCTCACCGTAGCCCGCTCGCCGGCGGGCATGGCGATCGTGAGACTCGTGAAGTGGAATTGTCGGCCGAACCGCGGGTGCGTAGTCCATTGTCCCATGAAGCGGTAGGTCAAGCCGCATTCGAGCGCCCCGCGGGCGGCGCGGCCTTTGACCACTGTGCCGTCTTCCAACGTGCCGATGACGGTCCGCCGTTCCGGGTCGGCGTCTTGGAAGACGTGCTTCTCCCAGTCGAAAACGCCAGAGACCTCCTCATGCCGATGCACAATCGTGCCTTCTCAAATGTGGGTCCACGTCTTTCGGTGCACAATCTGAAACACCGTGACTTGATGCACGCCAAACTCCTCTGCCAGTGATTTCATCGTGCATCCAGGCTTGTACCACTTGTATCGCCGTCGAATTTCCAACACTTGGAATTCGCTCAGCACTGCACCGTTTTGTCGGCTTCCAAGAGCTTGATGTCCATTGCGTCTCTTGTCCCGTGCGTTTTCCTTCCACGTTCCCCAGCAAAGATTGCTTAAAGCATTGTTGATGGGATTGTCATCTAGGTGCCGAGCAACCATCCCGTTTGGACACGGCCCAACAAATGCTTCTAGCAGTAGCGAGCGAATCGTTCTGATCGTGTATTTCCCCTTGTGACACAGATTCACCATTAGATAACCGTGTTTGTGAGTGAACGTTTTTCGGCGTTTCCACTTGCCGGCCCTGGCGTAATGCGAACCGGGAATCTTGTTGGTCCAGACGCTGCCATTACTTCCAATACGGTAGCCGGGGAATCCATTAATCGGTCGGTACTCAACGCCGATCAGCTCTTTGTGGCGATGCATAATTGCTACACCAATACCGCATCTTCGTCATGGAACACCGACTCGCCGGCCGCTACACGGGCTGCGTAGATTTCCAAACGGGACCTGCCCGGCGGCGCAGATGTTGGTTGCGCGGCCGGTTACGGCTTGGCGGTCACGATGGCCCGTTCGATTGCTTCATTCTTCGCGGCGCGGTACGCGGCTTTCTTGGCCTTGATTTCCGCCGCGTGCTCGGCATAGTACGCGGCCATGTAGCTTTTGCGGTCGAACATCATTTTGTACAATCTGTGTATTCCGTGTGTTCTGTGATTCCTTTTGCCTTCGCCTCGTAGTAGCCGCGGAACCACCAGTACCGTGGAAGCCCTTGCGGATAGGGACAGTCTGATTCGCTCCCGCCTGCGGCGGCCGCTTTGCGCCCGGCAGCCTCAACGGCGGACATCGGCTCCAGCACGAAATGCGGGCGGCGGCGTCTTGTGGCCGCTTGGGTCGCCTCCAGGCACTCCAGGCAATGACCCGTGATCTCATCAACGTCCGCCGCCAGCCCGCAGCCTAAGCATCGCCTCATAGCTCCAGCCTCCAACCGTGTTCGGTCCACACCAGTCGCGGCCCTTGATCGTCGTCGCTATCCGGCGGGGCGTCGGCCGTCGTTTCTGCCGCCTTCAGCAGTCCGGCAGCCGACATCAACCGGCAGACCAGCCGATCCCACCAGGCGTAAATGCGGGCCAGAAAACGCATCGCAACACCTCCTTGCAGCTTACGGGAAAAGGCAGCCGACCGGCGGCTTCGTGCCCAGGGGCTCCTCTTTCCCCGCCGATCGGCTTGCCGGGAGCAGTTCTTTGAATCAGAACAGATCGTCGCCGCCGTCGCCGAACGGCGAATCGCCGGCATCGAAGGGCGGCGTGTCTGGCGGCGGCTGCTTGTCGGCTGCCGGGCCTTCATCCGTGGCCACGCCGCCGCCGGGCTCGCCAAACGGATTGTCGGTGCCGCGATCCATTGCCAGCCGACGGCGGAACTCGGCCAGCTTGGCCTCGTTAAGCGGGATGCCCTTGGCCTTCGGCGAATCAATGGCCCAGATGTTGAAGTTCAACTTGTTCCGCGTCTTGCCCTGGTACTCCTCGGGCACCAGCTTGCCGCAAAACAGCCGGCCGATGGCCGGGCTCCAGTCGGTGCTCCATTGCTTTTCCGTATCCTTGAGCCGCTTCAATTCTTCGGCGCTGGTCATTCCCAGTGCAACGGCAAATTGCATCAACCGTCCCAACGCCGTCGGCGAGAGCGCAAAATACTCCCGATGAATCTTGCCCTCTTGGCCCGGCGTCGTGCCGGAACAGACCTCACAATCGGCCCACAGAGCGCCGCTCTTCGGGTCTTCAGGCTGGACCTCGATTACCTCGAACAGATACTCGCCCGGCTCGGGCCGGTCTGGTCCGTCGAGCTTGTTAGGGTCGAACCCGTCTAGGTCATACTCGTACGTCATGGTTTTGTGCTCCCTGTCTGTTGCAGGGCCGCTTCCACGGCCCTGAATTCGTAACTCGTGTGAGACCAAGTGGGCGGGTAGCCGATCGCTTCCAGCCCTGTGAAATAGACCTCCTCACTGTCGTACCGCCGCACCAACGGGACAAATTGCGGCGGCCAGGCCCGCGAATCGAGCCACGGCCGCCGCGTCAGTTTCCCTCCCGCTTCGCCTGCTCGCGCTCGAGCACCTCGATCAGACCGTTGCAGTAGGCCTCGGACAGGTCCGAGACCTTTGCGGCACCGGCCCGGGCCAGCATCGCAGACAGCTTTTCGCGATTGACGCCCAGCGTCGTGACCAGGTGTTTGACCTTGGTGACCTGGTTGACCGTGGCCTTGCCGTTGGCCGGTGGGGACGCCGGTTCGGGCGGCGGTACGTGCTTCGGCAACTCTTCGTCCGTCATCAGCCGCGTGGTCTTGCCCATCGCCTGGGCCTCCGCCTCGCTGGCCACCGTGCCGTCGTCCGGCCTGGCCGGTTTTGCCGCAGGCGGTGTGGCCTCGGTCGTTTTTGCCTCTTCGGCGGGGACGATGTCGGCCTCGATGTAGTCGGCCGTCTCTTCCGGCGTGTAGTGCCCCGCCACGACCTCCGGCGCGACGGCCCGCACGCCGTCACTGACCACGCGGGCCCAGAGCATCTGCATCCGCGACCGCGGCGTGGCGTACTTCGGCTTGACCTTCAGTCGGTCCGTTTTGCCAGTTGCCAGCAGTCCCACCAAATCCGATTCGCGCCCCTCGTAGACGAACGGTTCCTTCGCCGCGTCGGCCCACGTCAACTCGAAAACGTGGCTCTTGCGACTCTTCGTCAGCTTAATCGCCGCCCGTTCCGGCGAGCGCTCGAGAATCTCGTGCGAGCCGCCGGTCTGCGAGGCGAAGTCCGCCAGCATGGCGTCGGCCTTCATCGAGAGCTTGCCCTTGATCAGGTGGTACCGTTCAGCCAGTGCCAACGGTGGCATTTTCCGGGCGGCGCACTCCAGGGCCAGCACGTAGCCTTGGCTCGGCGTGTCGCAGCCGAACATGCCGCTGGAATGGATCATCCGGGCGAGTTCCTTCAAGAACTCGCCCGAGTCCTTGGCCCGGTCGTAGACCGTGGGCAGGGCCACCGTCTTGACCGGAGCAGAAAAGGTTGTCATCGTCGTTTGCTCCCATTAGGGTTACTGGATCAGTCGTGAAACCACCGCTGGAGCCCGTCCAGCATGTTTTCCAGGGCCTCAAGCTGGCCGGCTGTCGCATAGCCCGTTCTCTCGATGGTGGCGACGATGTCCGCCGCTTTTTCGCTCACGCTAAGGGCAAACTCCTCTCCTCCGGGTGGAATGTCATCCGCCAGTTCCTGGATCTCCTCCGCAGCGGACAGGACTTCGCTCACCTCGGCCGGCTCCGGCTTGGCGGACGGTTTTCTCGGCGGCGGATCGGCACTCGCCGCCCTGACCAGCGGCGGGAAGACAGCCCGGTTCAGCACATTGAGCGAGTGATAGACGGTCGCCACTGGCGACATTTCCAGCCGTTGGGCGAGCCTCTGCAAGGCTGCCGCTGCGTCGCCGCTCAGTTCGAGCTTGATCGACTCGATCGAGCCAGCCATCAGAGCACCCCCATCTTGGCCGCCACCTGGCGTGTGACCTCAAGATCGTTCCCGAGGTAGTCAAAAGCCTGTGTGCGCTCCTCCGGCGTTCCCCAAAAGAGCCGGGCGAAGTTGGCGCCGTTGCCGAACTTTCGCTGCGTGTCGAAGTACTGCGCCAGCCGGTCCAGCTTCGCCCGCTCGCCGTAGACGCCGCAGGCCCACGCGGCCATCGTGTCTACGAACAGGCGGTTCCACGACCAGCGGCCGCCACTGAAGTTGAACGCCTCCGGCGGGATCGCGATGCCCAACAGCCACGACCGGCGGACCAGGAACGGCAGGTCGAAACCGTAGATGTTGTGGCCGATCATCTGCTGTTGCCGTTCTCTGTGGTAGTTGAATCGGCCCCACCAGCGCCGGAGCAGCGCCTCTTCACCTTGGCCATTGTCGCTTTGACTGGCCCAGTCCAGATCGGTCTTTCCGCTCGACAGATACCCGATGGCCAGCACGCGGCCGGTCAACGGCGAGAGCGGGGCCCGTTCCACGAACGCCAGCCACGCCTGCTCGCGGGCCTCTGCCAGTCGGGCAGTCGCCTCCGCGACCGCCTTCTCGTGCTCCGTGCGTTTCTGCTCGATTTTCTGCTTGATCTTGGCCTCGTCCTTCATGTTGCCCGTCTTGACGCAAGACGCGTCGAACGGCTGGCCGACCGGTTCCACCCCTTTGACCTTGGATTCGTCGAACTCGAACATGTCCGTCAGCACGCCGGATTCTGCCGGGCCGGTCTCGCAATCAAATACCACCGTACCTGACAGATTCTCCTGGACGGGTTGTGGCTCATGCGCCGGTTGTTCGTCCCGCTTCTCGGCGGTGGCTGTCGCCGGGCCGCCAGACGACTCGAACATGTCGCCGAACAGGTCGTCGCTCACAAGACTGCTCCTCGTCTCGAACAGCGCCCCGGCTGGCGTCCGGCCGCCCGGGGCGCGCCTCGTTATCACCGTGCGTCATGCGCGGCGGACTGACGTTTCTCGATGACTCGTCTTTCGGCCGCTGCAAGCCGTCGCGGCGGATAGC
>Ga0180434_10000535_pt1 | contig 55887 bp, 38 predicted proteins | sample SS_ome_7_FD_132453 | JGI IMG/M metagenome (GOLD analysis project Ga0180434, IMG submission 132453) | Hypersaline lake sediment archaeal communities from the Salton Sea, California, USA - SS_1_D_2 metaG | ecosystem: Environmental > Aquatic > Non-marine Saline and Alkaline > Hypersaline >...
AGTCGCGCGGGCGTGGGGCCGAGATACCGTACGGTTGCCTTGGCTTCTTCGAACAGTGCCGCCACATGAGCGTGGCAGGTGAGCACCAGCATCTGTCGGTCGCCGGCCTGATCAGCCATGAAGGCCACCAGCGTCCGGGCTGCGGCCCGGGCCCGGGTGTCGTCAAAGTTGACGAGTGCATCATCCATCACGACCGGCAGCACGATGCCATGCTCGTGCAGGCTGCGGACCAGGGCGAGCCGCAGCGCCAGAAAGACCTGCTCACGGGTGCCCCGGCTCAGACGCTCCGGGTTCCAGACCGTGCCGGCCGAGTCGTGGACATCGAGCCGCGGCTCATCGACGGCCGTCGTGATTCTGGTGTAACGGCCTTCCGTCAGCTGTTTGAGCCAGTGCGAGGCCTCCTGGAGTGCCGCCGGCTGATGGTGCCGGGCGACCTCCGCCCGGGTCGTCTCCAGCAAAGCGTGCGTGCGACGCAACAGCAGCAGCCGTCGCTGCTGCTCGGCAATCATCGCCTCGATTCGGGCCAGCTGCCGTTGCTGCGGCTCTCGATCGTCATCGACCTCGGCCAGCGCGATCCGCTCAGCCAACTGGTCGAGCCGTTGCTGGATACTGGCGAGTGTTTTCTCCAACTCGGTGGTGGCGACCTCAGCGTCGGCCAGCCGTTGCTTGAGCGGCACCTCAGCCTGCTCGCCAAGCCACTCATCGAGCAGCTCCGGTTCAGCGAACCGCGCCCGGGCGTCGAGCCAGCTTCGCTCGGCGACGGCAACATCCTGCTCGAGCCGTTCAAAGGCCGGCCGGCGATCGACGCGGGCCAGAAAGTCCTCCTCAGTGGTCACTTCCCACCGCTCCAGCCAGGCCTGCAGGCTGCGGTCGCAGGCCCGCAGCTGGCGGACGGCCTGCCGGTGCCGCAGCCGGGCCCGATCGAGCTTCCGGGCCAGGGACTGTCGCTGGTCGTGAAGGCGACGCTGCTGATCGAGCAGTTCGTCGAGCTGCTGCAGATGGTCCAGCGGCGTGTTCTCGGGGACGAGGTTGCACTCCACCATCACGGTATCGATGCGGCGGGCGGCGGCTGCGAGTTCTTCCCGTTTCTGCCGGGCTTCGTCCGAGAGTCGACGCCGGTCGTCATCGAGCGCCAGCAGTTCGTGACGATGGGTGCCAATCCGCCAGACCTCTGCCGGGCTGAGGGTGGCCGGCAGCCCCCGCTGCTCGAGCGACTTCTTCCAGCGGGCCACGGCCGCCTTGCGGCTACCGATCGCCCGTTTCAGCCCCTGGCGGGCTGCCTCCAGCCGTTCGTTGAAGACCGGCAGGGTGCCCTCCCGGCCGGCCAGTCGTTCCAAGCGGGCGATCTCGGCATCGGCCTGGGCCGCTCGTCGTTCGAGGTCACCACTAGGCTCGAATCGCGGGGCCTCAGCTGGAGCCGCCACCGCCAGCTGGCGGGCCGCCTGGGCGATCGTCCGGTCAAGGGACTCGCTTTGAGCCACCGCCTCGGCCTGCTGCTTCCGTGCCAGATCATGCTGCCGCCGGAGTTCTTCCAGCCGGTTGCCAGCAGATTTGTCGAGTGACCAGGTCATGACCGAGGCCACGCCGGTGCCCGCCAGCCCGAGGGCCGCGATCGCGTAGGCCAGTGGACCGGTCACGATTGCCGGCAGCAGCAGCCCCGACAAGAGCATGCCGGCACCAACAACAAAGACGCCACCAAGGCCGAGCAGCCAGTTCATCGGCAGCACCTGACCCTCCAGCTGCCGGCCCATTTCTCGTTCCAGCTGAGTGGCGGTTGCCTGCAACTCTTCGACCCGCTTTCCGACAGTCATTCGCTTGCGGGCTGCGGTTGCCTGCTCGGTGGCCGCCTCAATGGCGGCGGTCAGGCTCAGCCCACCCAGTGCCGCCTCGGCCCCTTGGACCCGACCCTCTGTCTGTTCCAATCGCTTCTTGGCCCGGGCCACCCGGCCGCGGGCTTTCTTCACGCCGCGGGAGGCAGCCTTGCACCGCCGGGCCCGATTCCGCAGCGGGCCAAACGAGAGGGACAGCCCCTCGGGCAGCAGCACGCCCAGCCCATCATCGATTGCATCGAGCTGATCGACCTGGACCAGCTTGGCGAGGCCACAGAGTCCGACTTGCTCGCCGAAGCGGCGGGCTGCCAGACGGGCATGGGCCTCTGCCCGGCTGGTGTCGGCGACCAGTCGTTCCAACTGGGGGCGTTCGTCGTTGAGGGCCGAGATGGCTGATCGCTTTTCCCAAATGGCGGTCTCGGCGGGTAGGTCGCCCAGTTCCCGTGCCAACCGACGGCGTTCCTGCCGACGCTTTTCAGCCAGTCGGGTGGCCCGCCGCCGCTGTTTGACATCCTGCCGCCAGCCGTCGTAGTCGGGATGGACGAGGGTCACGAGCTTGAGCGTCTCAAGCTCGGCAGTGAGTGTTCGCCAAGAACCGTACACCTCGCCGGCCGGCACTGCGGCTCGGATCAATTCTTCGGACCGGCGGGCTCGGTCAACCGCGGCGGCGAGGCCGTCGGTCTCACGCTGCAGCCGGGCCTGTTCAATGAAGAGGTCGCCAACGGCAGCGGCTGCACCGGTCTCGATCGCCTCGCGGAGCTCCTGCCGCTGCCGCTGGAGGGTCTTCAGCGGTGGCTCATCAGTGGTGCCGTCCCCCTGATCCAGCCGTGTGATCGCCTCCTCGATATGCCGCAAGGTGCCAGCGACGCGGGACCGGTCGAGGCCGTTGGCCAGCTCGTAGAGGCGGCTGCCGCAGCCCTCCGGCTCGAGCGTTCGCAGTTCGTGCAGTTCATCGAGGCCGAAAGCCATCACGTTGGTGAAGGTGGCTTCGTCGATGTCACCGACAAGATCCTGCAGGTAGATCCGCTGGTCGGCGTCGCGGTGATCATCGAGCCGCTCGATGGTGACCAGATCACCCTCGTCGCCGCCAAGGCCTACGATGCCGTCTTCGTAGCTGGCCCGGGTGAGCCCGGCGATGTCGGGCCCCTCGTGCCGCCGTTCAATCAGGAACCGATGCCGCTCGCGATCACCCCGCGGTCCCCGGCCGATCGCCACCACCAGCCGTCCGCTGCAGGGACGCTGCGGGTCGAGCACCCCCCGGCGAAAGAGGCCCTCGAAGCCAAAAAAAATCGCCCGCACGAATTCCAGCAGTGACGTCTTACCGATTTCGTTGGTGCCGTGCAGCACCTGTACGCTGCGGCCAAGCCCGTCGATGGTGACATCTTCGAGCCCACCGAACCGTTCGATTTCCAGCCGTTCGATATGCATCGACGTTTCTCCGCGAAGTCAGTCTGCAGCCAGCAGCTCGAGTGCGAGCCAGGCGGCCTCGCGGTCGAGTGGTTCACTCCGACCGGTGGCCTCCCGCTCGGTGACGATGTCGGCCAAGGCCGAAGTAAATGAATTGCTCGCGCCGGGTCGGCCCCCGGAGCGACTGTGACCAAGCGGGGCAAGCGACTCGTCCGCGTCGGCGCTGGCCGCCTCACACCAGACGTCGCTTGCTGCCGAGCGACAGCGTTCGCGGAGCAGCCGCAACGCTTCTTCGGCCGCGGCGCCGACCTCGATCCGGCGGTCGACGCTCGTGCCACAGGAAACCTGGCAGTCGACCAGCGTCAGCGGGCGGGCCGTGGCCGGCGATGTCACCTCTGGCACCAACGGCTCAAGGGCCCGCCAGAGCGTGTCGGCCAAGCCGGTGTGATCCCCCTCCGCCGACTCGATGCAGATGGTCCGCCAGACCACCGCCGCCGCCTGAAGTGGCTGCCAGGTGGCGACCGCTGTGCCAGTCACAGAGGAAGTCTCGCCCGCTGCCCCCAACGCCACGTCGTCGTCGGTCGGGGGCCGGTAAAGCCGGAGGCCGTGGCAGCCTTCTGGAAGCTGCGGCTCCCGCGACCGGGGCTGGAGCGGAGGCAGCCAGAGAACTCCCGGCGGCAGGCCCCTGTCGCTGGCTGCTGCCCAGATCGCCAGGGTGTCGGGCCGGGCCAGAACCGAGGGTGGCAATGTCTGCCGGGCTGTTCTTCCCAGCTCCGCTTCGCAGCCGATCAGCAGCCGGCGGTGCAGCGGTGCGGGTGACTCGGTGGCGACCGCCCGCTCGGCATCGGCTGGCGCGGCGATGGCCCAGAGTTCGACTGTGGCGGAGCGGATCGTGCCGGTCCAGGGATTCAGCGGCGTGGCGAAGCTGAGGCCGGCCGGCTCACCGAGCATCCGCTGCACCTCTCGCGGTGCTGTTGGATTGGTGGTGACCCAGATGGTTTCGCAGCCGGCGGTAGAGGCTTCAAGGATCAACCGGCGGACGGCGATCACCTGGGCGGGGCTGGCCCGCAGCTGATCGAGCACGCTGCCGCAGAGCACCACGCCCCGGGCTTCGTGCTGGCGAGCCAACTGGTAGACCTGCCGCAGGGCAGTCAGGGGTGCCTGCCGGACCCGCTGGTTGAGTGGTTCGGAAAGGCCTTCCGGCTCGGCGATTGGGCGGTCGACGGCCGGATCGGAGGCGACTATCAAATCGAGCATTGGCGGTCTCTCGGCAATTCGGGCGTGGGACGACCGCTGCCGGACCCGGCTGCACCAGCCGGCAAGGCTTCGCCTGTTTGCCCGGATTACGACCGCCTGTGGCCGGACTCTACCGCCGCCGCTGCAATTGCCGCTACTGCAAAAGCGGCGGCTGGGCGGCCAGCGATCGGGCGGCGGCGGCCGCCCATTCTTGATCGTTCGCCGGGCTGCCGAGAGTGATCTGCAGCCGGCTGCGGTGCAGCACCCCCTTCTCGATCAGCGAAGGGAAAAACCAGGTTGTCAGGGCAAACCGGGGGGGCTCTGCGCCGCCGGGTGGTGACAGCCTGCGGAGGGTGAGCTCCCGGCCTTCATCCCGCCGCACACAGATCGCCAGGCTCCGCCCAGAGACTGCCTGCCGGAAGAGCAGGCAGAGCACCGCGGAATCAGGCAGCTGCCGCCAGGGCAGCTGGGGCCCATTTCCAGCACCGGCTGAAGTCACCAACCTTGTCCAGTCGGTTCGCGGCCCGTCGCTGCTGCCAACAACAATCTCCGCCGCGGGCAGCAGGCAGTCGACGGCGGTGGCCCCATCGCTGCGGACCGCGGCGGTTTGTGTCGACAGCACCAATTCAATGTTCAGCTCGGCCCGACCGGCTGAAAGCCGCCAGACCGCGGTAGTCCGCAGCCTGCGGCTGTCGCGGGGTTCGTGGATGGCGACGGCATCCCCCCCGCGAACCCAGCCTTCGACCAGTCGGTCAGTGGGTGATTCCGGCAGTTGGACCGCCAGTAGTGCCGCCGCATTGCCTGCCAGTCGCACGCCCCGGTGAGGCTGGCCGAGGTCGAGCAGGCCCACGAGGTCGCCGCGATCGAACCGCAGCTGCCGTTTCCCTCCGGGGCTGTCGCCGGACCCCGGCTGGCCCGATTCGGTGCCGGACTGCCACAGAATGCTGTCGGCCGGCTGAGGGGAGGAAGCAGACTGCGTCATGATGACGCGAGCATATTGTAGATTGCTGGAAGACACAGCCTGGTGGTTGAAATCCGGGCATGGCAGAGGAGGAGGAATGGCTGACGCAGAGAACGGCGGCAGAAACGAACCCGAACCGACGGTGGGCGAGCTCAGGGAGTTCGGCCAAGTGGCAGAAACAGCAGCCCGGGCTGGGGGCGAGGTGCTCCGCGACTGGCGGGGGCGGTTCGGCATCTCGAAGAAGGGGCCGAGGGACCTGGTGACCGAGGCTGACATCGCGGCCCAGCGCACGATCCGTGAGATTCTGCTCGGCCGCTTCCCCGATCATGGGTTCATTGGTGAGGAGGGAGAGGCCGACACCGACGTGCCGCCACTGCGGTGGATGGTCGATCCGCTCGATGGCACCAGTAACTACGTCCACGGCTTCCCGGCGTACTGCGTGTCGGTCGCGCTGGCTGTGGGTGACAACCTGTTGGCAGGTGCAATCTACGATCCAGTTGCCGACGAGTGTTTCACCGCGACCCGCGGCGGGGGTGCCAAGCTCGACGGGGTCCTCCTGCAGACCGCCGATCCGGCCAGCCTCAGCGATGCCCTTGTGGCGGTCAGCTTCCCGCCCCACGTTTCGGCCGAGTCGCAGGCGGTCAGTGATTTTTTGGCGGTCATTCCCCATGTCCATTCGGTGCGGCGGACCGGCTCGACGGCCATCAACCTGGCATACCTGGCGGCAGGCCGCCTCGATGGCTTCTGGGTCCGGAAGATCGCCTGCTGGGATGTCGCCGCCGGGCTGTTGATCGCCAGCGAAGCAGGGGGGGTCGTTATTCCCTGCCGGCATGCCGACGATCCGGTCGGAACGCCCCAGCCGCAGCAGTTGTCACTTGACCGGCCGGCGTTCGTCGCCGCCGCCAACCGGCTCGTTGCCGCCGGGCTCGACAAGGTGCTCGCCGACGAGCCCCGGCAGGGCTGAGTGCGGAGCGGGAGAAATGGTTCATGCCGGTCGTCCGGTTCATCCGGTGCGGATCGAGCCCGTAGGGTGCCCGGCATTGGGAATTTGTTGGGCAGGTCTGATTGCGGCGGGGTAGGTTCAAAGAGGTAGCGGTTTGCGCAATCGGAAAACTCTGACACCTTAGGTAACGGCAACTGGTCGTGAATTGCCTCTTTTCCCGCCGGCAGCGGAGGCTCTGCCGCCTGCCCCTGCGAGGGCTGTTTGCCGCCTGGCTTGCTTGTGGCTGGCTGGCCGTGCCGCTGGCCGACGCGGGGGCCGCAGAGCCGGTGCAGCCGCAGGCAAAGGCTCGGGTGCGGGAGCTCGAGCCCGAGCTCTACTATCTCGAGGACGATGCCGGTGGGCTGGTGCCGGTCCCCGGCTTTCGTTACCGCGACTTCGTCGACCTGATCCGGCTGCGTGAAGGGCTGCCCGGGCTGCCGGAACTCCCCGGCGCGGTCCTTGAACAGGTGCGGGTGCGGGTCGCGATGCCAGCCCAGTCAGCCGGTCGACAGACGGCTGTCGTGGACGTCGAAGGCGTTATCAGGCAAACCCGGCCCGGCTGGGTCATGCTCCCGCTGAAGCTTCCCGAACTTGTACTGACCGGGCCGCCTGAGGTGACCGGCACCGGCCGGGTCGTTCTCACCATCGACAGGCAGCCGGCGGCGGTCGCTCCAGCCGTGTCAGAGAAGAGTGCCCCGGTGGCTGCGGCGGACCAGCCGATCTTCCGCGGCGAGAGCGGAGGCTTTCTGATCTGGGTCAACGGGCAGGAGACGGGAACAGCCCTTCCCGACAGTGTGGCTGAGCGGCAGACCATCAGGCTGCAGGGAATGGTTCCGGTCGATGCCACCGAGCGTCGGGACCTGATCTCATTGACGCTGCCGGCAGCGGCCAGTTCCCGCCTCGAAATTGAGACCTGGCGGCGGCAGCCAGAGGTCAGCCTCGAGCCCCGGGTGCTCGCGCCCGCCGTGACCCCCCTGGGCACCGACACGGCGGTGGCCGGCGGTAGCCTGGTGTCGGTCGAGGGACTGGTTGGGCTGACCCGCATCAGACTGGCAAAGCCCGACCAGTCGACCATGGTGACTGCGGAGTTGACCGAGGTGACGACCGAAAGCGTGGTCAGGGTTGATGGTCGCACTGCCAGGATCGATGCGGTGCTCCGGCTGGCCAACCTGCCAATTGATCGCCGCACCCTCACCATCGGGCTGCCGCCGCGATCGACGCTCCGCCGGATCGGCCAGCCGGCCAGCCTGGTCCGGCGGGCCGGAACACCCGATCAGCCCCAGGTCGTGGTTCGCCTCGACGATGTTCGAGACGGCGTGGCGGAGATCGAACTTACCTGTGAGCGGGCTATCGATGCTGCCGGGCGAACCGGCTTCGATGCCGGCGGTTTCAACGTTGTCGGGATTCCGCCCTGGCGGCAATGGGGCAGTACCAGCGTGATCGCTGACGGTGACTGGCAGGTCGACTGGGAACCGCGGCCAGAGAATCGTCGCATCGATCCCCCAGTTGCGATGCAGCAGCCTGGATTCGTCGCCGCCTTCGCGTATGACTCGCAGCCCGTCCGGCTGCCCTTGAAGGTGAAGCCCCGCAGCAGCCGCGTGGTGATTGAGCCGGAGTACCGCTATCACGTCAGTGGCAGCCGGGTCCAACTCGACATCCGATTGCGGGCGTCGATTCGCGGGGTGGCAGCCGAACGGGTGCGACTGGCCATTCCGGGCTGGGAGGTCGAAGAGGTCGGGCCGGCCGGCATCGTTGACACCGCCAGAGTGGCTGGCGACGAGGATGAGGTCTCCGTGCCATTTCTGCAGCCGCTAGCCGGTGATGTGGTAGTCGAACTCCGCTGCAGCAGACCGATCGACCGCGTCAACACGCTCCTGCGGTGGACCACGCCCGTGCCCCGGGCCGATCTGGTCGGGCCTGCCAGCGTCACCATCACCTCCGACAGTGACATTGAGGTCATCCCCGACAACGAACTGATCGAGGGCATGAGTCGTCAGGTCGCAACCCAGCAGGGCAGGGGGACCGGCGACCTGCCGCGGATGGCCTATCGGGTGGAGGCGACTGAGGCGATCTTTGCGGCAACCCGCCGATTCCTCGACCGCCAGGTCGATGCCACGGTCGCCGCCCAGATCGACATTGGCACTACGGCACTTGCGGTCCGCCAAGTGGTGCGGCTGGATGTTGCCCACGTGCCGCTGGAATTCATCGAGTGGCTGGTGCCTGAGGCAGTGCTGGATGAGGCCGATGTCGAGATTCGCCAGAACGGCCAGTTGCTGCTGCCAGAGGTCGTCGCCGCCGATGTCGAGGCCGAACCGCAATCCCCGCCAGCCGCCGCGCCGACCGCCCCACCGGATGAATCGGTCGACGGTGATGCCCAGCCGGTCCGGTTGCCGCCGCGGCGAGCGGTCCGAGTGCTGCTGACGGAGCCGCTGCTGGGCACGGGCGAACTGGTGGTCCGTTACCGGCTGCCGCTGCCCACGATTCCCGATGAGACGACCGTGGCGGTGTCGGTGCCGCTGCTGTTACCCCGGCCGGTGGTCATCGCTCGTGAATCGGTGACGCTGACCGAGGCGGTTGGTTTCACAGTCGACGTTCGGGATGACCGGTGGAACCGGGAGGGCGATCTGCAGCAACTCGGCTTCGGCCGGACCTGGAACGCAGTGCAGCAACAGCCGCAGATCGACCTGGCAATTTCTCGACGGAGCGAGGATATCCGGGGCGAGACTGTGGTTGAGGCGGCCTGGGTGCGGACAACGTTGCGGCGGACTCTCAGGCTGGATCGCTGGACTTACGCCATCACCACATCGGCCGATCGACTGCCCTTGTTCCTGCCCGTGGCGAACGACAATGCCCAGTCAGATCCGGCGGTGGGGCGGACCACCGCCCGCGTGCGGGTTGATGGTGGCAATTGGCTGGTGGCCGAGGATGCCAGTGGCCGCCTCCTGGTCGATCTCGACCAAGAGGGCGGAACCCATCTGCTGGAGATCGAGGTTCGACAACCGCTGGCCGACCGGTCGCTGGCCGGTCGCCTGCCGGTGCCGCTGGGAGTTGAACTGGAGCGGCCCGGGTTGCCAGCCTCCACACTCTACCGGCGGGTCTACTGGGAACTGTTGCCGCCCGCCGATGCCATCGTGCTCGCCGGCCCCACCGGCTGGACCAATCAGCAGACCTGGGCCTGGACGAGGTTTGGTTTCCAGCCAACGCCGCTGGTTTCAACCGCCGATCTTGCAGCCTGGGTGACTGCTGCCGTGACTCGTGCGGGGGCCGGCTCCAGCCCGGGACTGTCCGCCCGCTCGGGTGATCCGGCCGACCGTCCGGAGCCACTGCTGGCGGCCCCGGCGGTGGGAACCGAGGCCCGACTGGTCTTCTGCGACGTCGGTACGCCGGCCGCCACCCGAGTTGTGTTGGTGCCGCGCTGGCTGCTGGTGCTGCTGGCGAGCGGGCTGCCGCTTTTCCTCGGACTGGCCATATCGCTGCGGGGGCGGCTCTTCCGCTGGCTGGCCGTTCCGTTGGCGGCGGGCTTTATCACCGGCATGGCGATCGTTCCGCTGGCCACTCTGTCGGTGCTTCAGGCGGCGGTGCCCGGGCTTCTGCTGGCCTTCATGGCCTTCGTTTTCAACTGGTGGCGGACGGCCCGGCCGGTTGGGCCGGTGCTACCGCTCGAAGCTGTCTCAAGGCCCGGCCGTCGGCCCGACTCAGTCACGCGGGCTGCTCCGGATGAGTCGCTGGTTATCAATACAAAGACGCCACCGGCAGAGGCTGCCGCTGCGGTCACTCCCCGGCGTTCCGTTGGCGAATCGTAGGGAGGCAGCCGATGGTGAATCGACCAGGCAGTGAAAGTCCGTGCCAGGGGCGGCCGGGGAACGTGGCGGTGCCGGTGTTCGCTCATGCCACTTCGATCTGCTGGCTGATCCTGGCGGCGGTCATTGCGGCTGGATCAGCCTGCTCGAGCCTCTGCGGCGAAGAGCCCACCCCGACTGTCCCGTCACCGATCGAGCCGCCGGTGGCGGTCGCCGTCGGAGACCGCGGGTTGTCGTTCATCCGGGTGCAGGTGCCTCCGGGGCGACTGGCGGAGGTTGTCCCTGACGGTTTGCAGTATGTGCCGATGGCAGCAGCGGAGTTTGAAGAGGCGTTGCGGCAGTTCGCAACCCCGGGCGGGCAGCGGCTGACCGGGCTGCCGCGTCCGGCCGCCGATCTGGTTCGCTACCGGGTCCGGCTCGATGAGGCGGGGCGGTTGGTAGGAAAGGTCGAGTTCGCGGTCGCGGGGCAGGGTGATCCGGTGACCGGGCTGCCCGCGGTCGCCCTGCCGCTCGGGCAGACCGACCTGCGGGAGTGTCGCTGGCGGGCAGCGGCGGCGGTTGAGGATGACCAGATCGTTGAGGCACCTGCGCCGGTGCCGTCGGCCGCCGACCCCGGCTCTCTCGCCGGCAGTGAGGTCGATCTGTTTGGGCTGCCCGACGGCTCGCTTGAATTGCGGGTGCCGGGGCCCGGGGTCATCACTGCGGCGGTATCCATTCGGCCCACTCGTGGGCTGCAGCCGCAAATCCAGGCGGTGCCTCTGGCCGGGGGGCAGCCGGAATACTTTTACCGACTGCCGCTTGTCCCAGCCCTCTCGACAACGCTGCTGCTCGATCTTCCCGCCGGCCTTGAACCCCAGATTCCCGGTTGCCGGGGCAGTTTCGAGCAGCCGGAACCGGTGATGGTGGCTGGCGAAAGCCGGCGGGTTTGGGAGTTTGCCTTCGGGCCCCGGGATGCGGTCGAACTCACCGTGGCGGCGGCGACGAGTCCCCGTCTGTTCCTCTGGTCGAGAGTTCATATTAGCCGCCGGGCTGAGGAACTGACGGCAGTGCTTGTGCCCGCAGGCAAGTGGACTCAGCGTGATCTTTCCCTGGCAAGTGACCCCCGGCTGCAACTGACGCAGCTCTCGCTCCAGCCGGCGGCAGGGGGTGATGCCATCCCCGTCGAGCGGCTGTCGCAGCCGGATGAGCCGTTGGCAATCCGGCTGCCGGTGGAGGCTCTCGGGAGGCGATGGCCGTTGCAGCTCCGGGCGGTGTTGGCCAGGGAATTCAAGCAAAGCCTGTTGGATCGGCTGCCGGGGCTCGCCCTCGAAGCCTCGCAGTGGGCCGGTGGTGGCCTGGTGGTGACGGTGGCGGCCGACCTGCAGTGCGTCGACATCGACACTGCCGGCTGCCTGCCGGTCTCACCCGAGGAGTCCGCCCGCTGGCCGCTGCCTGGTCTGGACGTTACCGATCGAGGCAACGAGGACGCCCCTGAGGTCCCTGGAGCCTGGCTCGCGTTCGAGCCGCAACGCCCCGAGGCGACGGTGAGCGTGACGGTCACGCCGCAGCGGCCGGAACTCGACATCGCCCGGGTGACAACGGTTGACCTGACAACCGCCGCCGTCATCGGTCGGGCGGCCTGCGACATCCGCGTTCGCCGGGGCAGCATCCATCGGCTCGAGGCGGTCGTCGGCGATGGCTGGTTCATCGATTCCATCGAACCGCTCGGCCAGCCGGCCGGCGAGCCGGCAGGCACACTGCTTGAGCCACTGCCTGATCGGCCGGTGGCCACGTCCGCGCGGGGCGAGCCGACGGGGCCGGCGGGACCGCAATATGACTGGAAGGTTGTCCGGGAACGACGCGGAGACCGACTGATTCTCGACCTGCCGACGGCAGTGACAACCGACCGGCAGCTGCGGCTGCGGATTACCGGGCACCGCGGTGGTATTCCGGCCGGCAGCCGGTTCAGTTCGGCCGACGTCGAGATGGTCCGGCTGTTCGGTGAGGCCGCCGGCCGATCGTGGATCGACCTGCAGACCAGCTCCGATACCACGCTGCTGGAGATCGGTGGCGTCGGGGAGGAGGAACCGCAGACGCTCCCGCCCCGGCTGCTCGCGCTCAGTGAGGGCAACGGCTGGCGGCAGCGGGTTGCGGCCGGAACGCTGACGCCGCCCCGCTCGTTCCGGCTGCTGCGGCGAAGGCCGCCGCTGGAGGCTGAGACCCAGGCCCGCTTCACGGTCCGGGGGGACCGGCTCAACGAGACCTACAGTTTTGTCTGTCAGCCGCTCCAGGGGCAGCTCGATGCGGTCACTGTTCACTTCTCAGAACCGGTTGGTGAACTCGACTGGTCGATCCTCGCCGCTGGTGACACGACCGTCTTTGCTCGGCGGCTGGAACCGGTCGATCGCGGCAGCCGCGAGGGGCTTGCGGCCACGCCCTGGCCGGCGGCAGCCTCGTATCGAATTGAGATGACTCCTTCGGTGGCCGGCTCGGCAACCCTGCGGGCCACCGCTGCCCGCCCGTGCACCGAGCTGACGCCGCTGCCGCTGGCCTGGGTCGAGTCGGCCGTCTCCGCTACCGGTGAGGTGATCGTGCAGGCGGTCGGGAAGGAGCGGCCGCTCGTCGACAACCAGCGGCTGACAGAGTTGCCACCGCGTGAGCGACACGCCAGCGGCCCGCTTGAGACGGTGGCTGAACTGGCCTATGACATGGCGGTGGCGGGGAGTGCTCCTGGGCCGGCCGCAGTGCTGGTGCCGGCCCCGGTGGCTGCCCGGCCGGTCGCCCGAGCCTGGGTCTGGCAGGAGCGGACCACCGTGCGGTGTTACGCCTCGGGCGCGGCTGAATTCGAGACCAGCTTTGAATTCGAGAACGACGGCCGCCGCAGCATCCAGCTGAGCCTGCCTGCCGATCACCGGCTGCTGAGCGTCACGGTCGGGGGAGAACGGATGCCCCTGCTCGCGGCCCCTGCCAGCGAATTGCCAGTCTATCTGCCGCCCGGAAAACGTCGGGTGACGGTGCTGGTGCAGACAGCTGCCGTGGCGGTGCCGCGGTTCGGGCTCTGGCAGCTCAGGACCGAAACACCGACGGTCGATGCACCGACGCTGGTCCGGGAATGGCTTCTGTTGTTGCCCGATACACTGTCGATCGCCGCCACCGCCCGTGGCTACCGGGAGCTTGATCGGCAGCACTCCGACTGGACCAGCCGGCTGGTTGGCGGAGTCGCGCAGGCAGCCCCGGCGTTCAGCGGGGATCGACGCAACGCCGGCGTCGACCGGCCCTTCCGCCGCCAACGATTCGTGCCGGTGGGGGGCCGCTATGAACCGCATCACTTTCTGCTTGTCGACCGGTTCACGCTGGTGACTGCCGCTGGGCTGGCGGCCCTGCTGGCGGCAGGGTTCGCGATCCAGATTCCCTGGCGTGGCAGCTGGTTGCTGCTTGGGGCGGCAACCCTTCTGGCCGTCGCCGCTCTCTGGGTTCCACAGCCTCTCGACCTGTTGTTCCGGGCAGGGCTCTGGGCGGTGGTGGCCGTTGCCATCCTGCGGTTGCGGGGCATCACCAGGCCAACCGGGCTCGGAGGGCTCGTGGTGGCCGCCATGCTGGTGCCGGTGCCGGTGGCTGCCGAGGAGACCCCGCTGCGGGTCTTCCTGACGCCGGTTGAAGGAGGCCTGACAGCGCTGGTGCCGCAGCCGCTGTTCCGGGTACTTGCGGGGGCCGAGACGGCGACGGGTCGGCCAGGGACGCGGCTGCTTGACTGCCGGGTTGAACCGCCGTCCAACCGGACCCGCCGGCTGGTCGGTTCAGCGGAGGTCTGGTGGCTGAACCTGCTGGTCGAGTCCGATACCGCCACCGTCCTGTCACTCGAACAGGCTCCAACTGAGAGCCGGTTTGCGGTTCTGCCCGTGCGGCTTGATGGCGGGGTGGTGCGGGCCAGCCTGTCAGCCGATCGGCGGCGGCTGACCCTGCCGCTGCCGGCCGCCGGTCGGCACACCGTGGCGATACCGCTTGAGCCAGCCTGGAATCGTCGGGGTGATTTGGAAGTTGCCGAGGTGCGGCTACCGGTTTCGCCCCGAACGAGCCTCGTCCCGGCAGCCCAGGATGCCGCCAGCCGCGGCAGCAGGAGGCTGATCTGCGAGTGGTCACGGGATGGCAGGGTGTTTCAGCCGGCGGCCAATGGACGGCCTTCCGACAGGGGCCAACAGGGTTACCAACTGCCGGCGGCCAGCCTGCTGCGGCTGATTCGGCCGGTCGATCCCGAGGGCAGCCTGGTCGCGGTGATTCGGGAGGCCGAGAGCGAGAATCGGCTGGCCTGGAATGCCGACGCCTGCCGGTTGACGGCCGAGTTCACAATCGACACCGGACAAGCAATTCTCCCCACGGTCTGGCTGCAGACCGATCCGCGGCTGCAACCAGCTGCGGTCGATCCTGCCGGCCAGCCGGCCGGGGCCGCGGCGGACTATGAACTGGTGACGATCGGACCCGGGGTCTATCGGGTCGACCGCCAGACGCCGGTCACAGGGGAGGTTCGTTTTGAAATTCCCTTCACGATGCCGTTGGCCGGGCCGGTTGGTGTCTTCGATCTCCCCGACGTCTGGCTGCGTGGCGTTCGGGTTGATCACCGCGAGGTGCAGGTGGCGGCGGCGGCTGATCTCGATCTGACGGTGCGATTTCCCGGCAGTGCCGCCCCGCCGCTGCTGGAAGACTCGTTCGCCGGCATGAGCTGGTCCGCCGATGTCATCGAGACGAGTCTCGAGTCGGTGACCGCCGGCCCGCGGAGTGGTTCAGCCACCGGTGAGTCGACCAACGGCATGCCACCGCTGGCCCTGCAGCGTCAGCCGGTGATCCTCGAGGTGACCCGGTCGGAAACGCCGGTGCGGGGCCGGCAGCAACTGGAGATTGTCAGCGGCAGCCGCGAGACCCGATTGGTCTATGAGGCGGCGATCGATGCCCGCTCAACAGTCTGGGTCGAGGATCAGCTCAGTGTCCCGGAGGGGTTCGAAATCGAAACCTGCCAGCTCAGTGAACAGCCCGAAACGGGTGATGCTGCCGTCATCGGATCACCGGTCGATCTGGTCCGCACCGCAGGTGCTCCCGGCAGCCAGCGGCTGGTCCTGCAACGCCCCCGCCTGGGTCGCTATCTGCTGCGACTGGAGGCCCGCCGCGGCAGCCCGCTGCCGGCGGCCGGGCCGCTGCCGCTGGTTCGTTCCACAATCGCTGGAACGCTTCCCTATTCGGTGCTCTGGGCCGATGCTGCGGGGCGGGGACGGCCCGAGTTGTTCGAGGCCACAGCACCGCCGGGTCGCACTGCCCGCCGGGAGCCGCGTGCCGGTGAGCCTGATGCGATCGCCGGTGTGGCGGTCGAGGGTGCCGGCGGAACTGCTACCTGGCGGATCGACCTGCCGGTGAATAACGCGGCCTGGTCATACCGCACGACGGGGCCGAGCGAACTGCCCGAGAAGGAATCCAGCCGCCCCGGGGAGGCCGCCTTGCTCCGCGGCGATCGGCCTGCTCCGCCCGATCGGCCCAAAGCCACTCGTGCCTCGGTTGAATTGGCTGACATCGAAATCATCGTCGATGAACGGGGCCGCCTGTCGGGCATCGGTCGGTTCGATCTGACCACCAGCCGGGCGGCAGTGGGACTGCGGTTGCCGGAGGGCTTCAGGCTGTTTGAGCTCCTGGTTGATGGCAGGGAGGTGCAGCCGGCCGTGCCGGGACATGACGGGCCGGATGACGTCTGGACGATTCCCCTGCGGCCCAACCCCTGGCCCCGCGAGATTGTGACTGTCTTTGTCGGGGAGATCGGCGCTGATGCGATGCGCGGAGAACCGGTCTCGTTCGAACCGCCGATGGTGACCGGCCTGCCGATTGAGCGGGTGATCTGGACGCTCGACTATCCGGCCAGCCAAGCCCTTCGGGTGGCGGGAGAGGGGCGGACGGTAACGGCTGCCGAGGCCAGGCAATTGCGTGGTGAGGCCAGTGCCGCGATCGATCGCCTGCTCGCAGATCTGACGGCCGGCGGATCGGCGGCGGCCACCCGTCGCATTGAGCAGTTCCGCAGTCTTCGGCAGCCCGACTGGTCGCCGCTGGAGGCCTGGGCAGCCGGTGGGACTGGGCGTCGCGACGCCGGTACCGCTTGGTCGCGGGGCATCACCCAGTCGAACAGCCAACCAGCGGCCGGAGACCCACGCTGGTCGCGGCTCACCCTGCTGCCGACGCCGGGGCGGCCGGCGATCACCGTGCGGTTCGTCTCCCTGTCGGCCACCGATTCGGGGCGGACGGCGGCGACGCTGTTGGTGTTGCTGGCCGGCGCGGCCGGCTGGTGGTCCGTGACGCGGCGACCGGGAAGGACATTTGCCGCCGCCTCCCGCTGGTGGCCCGCTGTAGTCGGGCTCGGTGGGATTGCCTGGCTGCTCACCCGGCAGCCGCTCTGGCCGGGGTTTCTTGTCGTGGCCGGAGCGGCGGCAACGCTGGTCGACCGGTGGCTGCGGTTCCGCCGAAGCGGGCTGCCGCCGGCGGTGCCACCCGCTGAGGCCGAGACGATTGAGTACCGGCGGAAGTCACCGATCGGGGCCTCATCGGTCACCCGTGCGGCTGTGCCCAGCCGTCCCGGTCCCGCCAGTTGAATGAGCAACTGTCAGGCCGACGGCTGCGGCCTGAAACGGAGCCGCTCAGTGACCGGTCATTTGCTGGCGCCAAACTTGTAGGCGGTGTTGGCCGGATCGAAGTCGGCATCGGTGAAGCCGTTGTTCACCTTCACGTTCATGTAGGTGTACTCTTCCATCAGCACCGGCTGCCCGCCCTGTTCAGCCGGCCAGTCATAGGCCTCGTAGCGGATTGGAATCAGCAGTTCGTCGTCGATATAGACCCTGGCCAAGTGGAACCGAAAATTCCGCCGCGGCACCGGGTGGACAACCTGCACGCAGGTGCAGATCCGGCCGTTGACCTTGGCTTCGGGGTAAAAGTTCACCTCGCACTCGCCAAACTGCTTATCGTGCTCGGCCACCTCAACGAGCCGCTTGGCCAGGTTCTCGACCCCAAGTTCCGTAATCGGGTAGCGGTTGCCCTGCATGGCCAGCATGCTCTGCGGCTTTAGCGACACCGTTCCGACCATCGCACGGACGCCACTGCCAGCATGGGCCAGCATGTTGCCGTCGTTGTGGCCGTCGACGAAGATCACCTCCTGCCCCTTCACGCTGTCGGGGGCAAGGAAGTAAAGATAGACGCTGAACGGCTCGTGCCTGACCTTGGCGAACATATATTCGTGGGGCTTCAGTTCGCCACTGATCCGTTCCCGCTTCACCACCGTGCACGAATAGTCTTGAATGTTTGCCTTGATGTTGGCCAGGCCCCTGGCCGCCAGGGCCAAGGCCGGCTCCAGCGGATGTTGCCCCGGGGAAGTGTCGGCGACGGCATCGGGAGCCCCAACGTTGCCCTCGGCGGATCCGCCATTGGGCAGCAGCCCCGGTTGTTCGGCGGCGGCGATGCCGGCGGCGAGACAGGGCAGCAGGGCCCAGAAGAAGCGACCACGCCAACGTCGCACTCCGATTCGGTGCGGCAACGATGCCGACGCAGGCTTGCCAGATCCGCTCATTCCTGAATCCTCCATTGGCTCGTGCGAATGACCATCAATGACCAGATGCCGCGGAGTCGCGGTGGGGACACGCTGGTCATGTTGCTCACTCGGTCTATCGCTCCGCGGGTGGCCGCGGCGTTGCTGTTCTTGCCGCGGGTCGCCTCATCCGCACCATGCGAATGACCGGGCGAGTCGCTCCAACCGGCCGTGAAGGCCCGACGAAAGCCATCGGACTGCCACGGTCGAGAGACGGTAGCGATCGGGCCAGCGGCGGGCTACGGCAAAAAACCCCTGCCCCGCAGTCCCCCCGGAATGGTTTTTCCCGATCCCCCCTGCCGGTATTGGCGGCGGAGCGGATAGAGTATCGGGGTCGTTTCGTCAGCTGCTGCCCTTTCCCGCACCCCCGCCATGGCTAACCCAACCCCGCTGGTGTCTGCCGGTCCGCTCGAGGTTTTTCGGGTGGTCTCTCGTCCATTTTCTGAGAACAGCTACATCGTCAGGCGGTCTGGCGAGCCGGCCTGCCTCGTGATTGACCCCGGTTTTGAGCCGGAACCGATCGTGGAGTTACTTGACCGAGAGGGGTTGGAGCCGGCTGGGCTACTCCTCACGCATGGGCATTCCGACCACATTGCCGGGGTGTCCCCGCTCCGGCAGCGGTGGCCGCGGGCGTCGATCATGATCGGCCACGCCGATGCGGATAAGCTCACCGATCCGGTTGCCAACCTCTCTGCCGGATACGGCATCTCTGTAACCAGCCCACCCGCGGACACCCTACTGCGGCAGGGCGAACCGATCCGGTTTGCCGGCCTCGAGGCGGCGGTGGCTGAGATTCCCGGCCATTCCGTTGGGCATGTTGTCTGTTGGTTCCCGACCGATCCGATCATCGTCTTTGCTGGTGACGTATTGTTTCACGAGGGTATCGGGCGGACCGACTTCGCTGATGGTGACTTTTCGGCCCTCGCGGCAGGGATTGTCGAGCACCTGTATTGCCTTCCCGATTCGGCCGTGGTGCTGCCCGGGCACGGCGAGCCGACGACCATCGGCCACGAGAAACGACACAACCCCTTCGTCTCGGCTCCCTGAGCGGCTGTCCGCCTGTCCCGTTTTCACTCCCCATCGGCTCACGATGCTTGCCCCCGCCGACCTGTCACCGCCACCCCGCACCCAGCCGGTCAGCCGGACCCCGCTGTGCCGGCTGACGGGGTTGGGCCTGGCCGGGCTGGCCCGGCTGCTCGCTGGGGCCAGCGTGCGGTGGATCGCCAGCCAGCCTGATACCTGCCAGCGGGTCTATTTCGCCAATCACACCAGCCATCTCGACGCCCTGCTGATCTGGGCGTCCCTGCCCCGGGTGGTGCGGGAGGTGACGCGTCCGGTGGCGGCCAAAGATTACTGGTCGGGCGGGATGGTGCGGCGGTGGCTGGCCCAGGAGGTCTTCGATGCGATCCTGATCGACCGGACCGATATCAAGGTGCATCAGAGTCCTGTCGACCTGATGCTGCGGGAAGCGGGGACGAATTTTTCGCTGATCGTTTTTCCCGAGGGCAGTCGCAGTGTGACCGGAGAAGTGGGCGAGTTCAAAAGTGGGCTCTACTACCTGGCCAAAAAGCGGCCCGATATCGAACTGATTCCGGTCCACATCGACAATCTCAACCGGGTGTTGCCGCGGGGCGAGTTCCTGCCGGTTCCGCTACTCTCATGCATCAGTTTCGGGCCGCCGCTCTGGCTGGAGCGGGACGAGGCCAAACTCGATTTCCTCGCCCGCGCCCGGCGGGCTGTTCTGTCGCTGAAGGAGTAGCCGGCCGCCGGGCGGTCTGACCGTGAACGACATCCGAACCATTGCTCTGATTGCCGGCGTACTGCTGCTGTTGCTGCTGGTCACCGCCGTGGGCCAGTTTCTCAAGCGGCATCCCGATCGGGGCATCGATCCGGCGGCGGTGCGGACCTTCAACCTCCGGATCCGGGGCTGGTGGATTCTCTGCAGCGTGTTGGCGGCCGCCTTCTGGCTGGGGTCCACTGCCACGGTGACGCTGTTCGGACTGGTGTCGTTCTGGGCCTTGCGGGAATTCATCACCCTGACGCCGACCCGCAAGGGTGATCACCGGTCGCTCTTCTGGGTTTTCTTCCTCTTCACGCCACTTCACTATGTGCTGGTCGGGCTGAATCGCTACGACATCTACAGCGTTTTCCTGCCGGTGTATGCGACCCTGTTCGTGCTCGCCCGGTCGGCGGTGGCGGGGGACTACAAGCGGTTCCTCGAGCGGACGGCGAAAATTCAGGCGGGTCTGGTGGTCTGCGTCTACTGTCTCTCCTTCGCGCCGGCGTTGCTTGAACTGCCGATCGCAACGGCGGCTGCCGGCGGTCGTGATGCCAACTTCCGGCTGCTCTTCTTCCTCATCCTGCTGGTGCAGTTCGCCGACTGCATGCAGTATGTCTGGAGCCGGGTGCTCGGCCAGCGGTTGGTGGCTGCGGCGGTCAGTTCCAACCGCACCTGGGAGGGGCTGCTGGGCAGCGCTACCAGTACCGCGTTGCTGGCGGCGGTCCTCTGGTGGGCCGCGCCCCCCTATCAGCCCTGGCAGGCGGCGGTGGCCGGCTTGGTGGTGGCGGTAATGGGCTTCGCCGGCGGCATGACGATGTCGGCGATCAAACGGGACCGCGGCGTCAAGGACTATGGCACGCTTGTTGTCGGCCATGGCGGCGTGCTCGACCGGATCGATTCGATCTGTTTTGCCGCCCCGGTTTTTTACCACATGACGGTGCTTGTCACCGGCGGGTGACCGGGACTCCGGCTGTCCCCGGCCCGGGGGCAGCGGCTTCCTGGCGTTGGGCCCGCCGGGCCTGCAGCACGTAGATCGATTGCCGGCTGGTCGTGGTGGCCAGTCGCTGAGGGTTGGGCTGGCGGCGAGGCGTCGGGTCGGGGCTCTGGCCCCGGGTGGTTGGTGACCAGCTTGCCGGCTCGGGGATAACCGCCGCAATGGCCGCCGGTGGCGCCGGGCAGCCCCGCTTCACCCAGTCGAGCCAGGTCTGTTGCAGGTTTGCCAAATCACCAACGCCGTAGTGGCGGCCAAGGGCCGCCGCCCAGTCTTTGCCGTCGAGCCCGTCGCCGACAAAAGCGACGTACCGGCGGCGGCCACCGCGTTCGATCAGGTACCGGGCCAGTGAATAGCCCTGGGCGTACAGCGGCAGCACATCGGCCGGGTACTCCCGCATGGCGAACATCTCGGGGAAGGCGATCCCTCGGCCGGTCCGCAGAAATTCGATCAGCATGCGGTGCTGGCGGGCCCGCTCCACTGGATGTTCAACCGTGGTGCAGGCTCCTTCGTCGGCCCACCGCGGCAGCGGCTGTCGGAAATGGCTGGCGAAAACGGTGTGGGTGATTTCATGGGGCAGAACCGAGTCGAGAATACGTTCTTCGCTGCCCTGAATGGTCATCGTCCAGTTAAAGACCTCGCCCCGGTCAAAGACAAAACTGGTGGCGCCGCCTGCACCCAGGTTTGGGGCGACCTGGGCGGTGATCGGGCAGGGACGGCTCCAGCGGGGCAGCGGTTTGCCGGTCCATTCAATCGCTAGATCGTGCCGGTACTGTTCGGCGGCATCACCGATCCGCCGGGCCAGCTGCTCGGAGGGCGCCTCAATGACGAAGTTGGCGGTGCGATAGCCGGCCGCCTGTGCTTCTGTGGTGGCGATCAAGCCGATCACCGCCAGCAGAAGTGGAAGGTAAACTCTGGAACCGACTTGACCAACCAGCATGCGAACACCACTTCAAAAGGTTCGGCCGCCGGGCGTTCCAGCCGCCAGCGGTGAGCGGCGGACGTTAGCGGTGGCTTCCGAACGGAACCAGAGCGGTTTTGCGGGGCTTACTCGGCTGGCACCAACCGCGGCCAGGCAAGTTGCAGCCGCGCCGGCGGGGGAATTTCCAGCGTCGTTCCGGCAGCGAGGGAAATGCGGGGGTCGAGGGCCCGATTCCAGGCAAAGAGGCTGCGGTAGTACCGGCCGTCTCCATAAGCTCGCTCGGCAATGCTCCACCAGCAGTCATCGGCAACCACTTTGTAGGGCTGACCGGGGATGACGGCGGATGGGCCCGGCGGAGCCGCTGACTGAGGGGGAATCGGAGGCGGTTCCACGGCCCGGGGGACGGTCGAACTTTCTGTTGATCGGGCAGGCGGCTGTGGGGAGGGTGGCTGGAGGCTTGAAGGAGCCAAAGGCTGCGCCGGCCGCAGGAGTCCTCGATCGGCCGCCTGCCACGGCGGGGCCGCGGTAGCGACCGGTTGTTCGTTCGACACCAGCCGGGTGGATGTTTTCGGCGCTGAAAATCGCGCAGGCACGTTCACTGAACCGGCCTGCGATCCGTGCGGAACGACAGGTGGCTTGAGCGTAGGAGGATCGACGGGGGCGAGCTGTTGAAACCGGGCTTCTACGGCTGGTTCCGGCTGGTCTGACCGCAACGATTCGGGCCGTGGCCGCGGTGTGAGCACGGGGGGCGGTACGAGTGGAGTGGAGTCAGGAGACGCTGCGATGGCATGAATGTCGGGGCCCGCCCCCTTCGGTGGCCGCGGGCTCAACAGCCTGATCGACAGCGCAGCGAAGAAGACACTGGCCAGCAGGCCAAGCAACGCCAACAGGAATCGCGACTCGCGTCCCATACGAGACCAGCAGAGGGTGTCGCCTCGTGACCACCGGTGGCCGAGGCTGGAAGCGGGGCCGGATTCTGCTGAAACCCGGCCGCCGCTGCCAGAGCGATCAGGCCACGCGCGCCGCCGCCCGGAGCCGGGCGGATCGAGACCTGGAATTGGCCTCCACCTCGTCAGCCTGGGCCGTGAGCGGTGAGCGGGTCAGGCAGTCCCAGGTCTGCGGGCTGCGGAAGGCCGTTTTGACCAGCCGGTCCTCAAGTGAATGAAACGCGATCACCACCAGTCGGCCGCCGGGCCGTAGCCGAGTCGGAATGCGTTCCAGGGCGATCTGTAGGCTTTTCAGTTCTTCGTTGACCGCGATCCGCAGGGCTTGGAAGGTGCGGGTGGCGGGATGGATGCGGGAGGGTGGTGATTGGCGGGGAATGGCCGAGGCGATGAGTCTGGCAAATTCACGGGCCGATTCGATCGGCTGCTTTTCACGGGCTGCGGCGATCCGGCGGGCGATCCGACGGCTGTAGCGTTCTTCGCCGAACTCGTAGATGAGGTCGGCGAGGGTTTCAGGCCGCATCCGGTTGACAAGTCGCCAGGCTGGATCTCCTTCGGTGGGGTCAAAGCGGAGGTCGAGTGGCCCCTCGGCCTCGAACGAAAACCCGCGGCTCCGGTCGGCAAGCTGGTCGCTTGAAAGACCGACATCGAGCAGCACCCCGTCGACGGTCTCGACCCCGACAGCGTCGAGGACCTCAGGAATGTCGCGGAAGTTGGCCTGAGCGAAGCGGATTGGCAGGCCGGCCAGTTCAGCTGCACCCCGTTCGATGGCAGCCGGATCGCGGTCGATGGCGATCACCCGACCGGTTGGGCCGACGGCCTCGGCCAGCAGCCGGGTGTGACCGCCGCCGCCGAGGGTGCCATCGACAACGGTCATGCCAGGCTGGAGGGCGAGGAACGAGAGCGATTCCCGCGGCATCACGCTGACGTGCTGGCTGGTCGCTGGAGGCCGAACCGTCGGGGGCGGTGTTTCGCTCACGTGGGTCTTGATTACTCGTTGGTTCTGAGAGACATCATTATCAGCTTATCACCACGAAGGCTCGAAAAATCTGCGGTACGGTACGCTCTGCCTCATGCACACCGACCCCGACCTTGCTGGCAGCTACGACTATGACCTGCCGCCGGAGCTGATCGCCCAAGAGCCGCTGGCTGACCGGGCGGCGGCCCGGCTGCTGGTGGTGGAGCGGGCAACCGGCAGCCTGCGGCACGCCCACATTCGCGATCTGCCTGAGTTGCTCAGCCCGAACGATCTTGTGGTGGTCAACGACACCCGGGTCGTGCCGGCCCGACTGATCGGCCGGCGAGCCCGGACCGGCGGCCGCTGGGAAGGTCTGTTTCTGGCAGAGCTGCCGGCCGACGAGGGTCGGCGACGCTGGTCGATTCTGGCCAAGACCCGGGGCCGACCGGCTGTCGGCGAGCGGATTGTGCTGGTCGATCCAGCGGGAGCCGATGCTGCCGAGCTTGTGCTCGTCGGCCGCGGCGACGGGGGGACCTGGCTGGTTGAGCCACAGGCTGACGAACCGACCCCGGTGGTGCTGGCCGGTGTCGGCCGCGTGCCGCTGCCGGGCTACATCCGTGGCGGTGAGGCCCGGGGCGAGGATGTCGATCGCTATCAGACGGTCTTTGCCCAGCAGCCGGGCTCAGCTGCCGCGCCGACCGCGGGGCTGCACTTCACGCCGCAGCTGCTCCAGCAGCTTCATGATCGCGGCATCAGCCGGGCCGAGGTGACGCTCCATGTCGGCCTCGACACCTTCAGGCCAATTGGAACCGAGCGGATTGCCGATCATCCGATGCACACCGAGTGGTGCGCGGTGCCGGCGGCAACCGCGGCGGCCGTGCGGGCGACTCGCGATCACGGCGGCCGCATCGTGGCGGTCGGCACGACTGCGGTGCGTTCGCTTGAGACGGCAGCCCGCGGCGGCATGGTCGAGCCCTTCACAGGCCCCACCAGTCTCTACATCCGGCCGGGGGTTGCCTTTCATGCGGTCGACTGCCTGCTGACCAATTTTCATCTGCCGCGGACGACGCTGATGGTGCTTGTCAGCAGCCTGGCCGGCCGCGACCTGATTCGCCGGGCCTACGCCGAGGCGATCGCTGACCGCTACCGCTTCCTCAGCTACGGCGATGCCATGCTGATTGTGTGAGGCTGCAACAGCGGCCGCTGCAGTTTTCGGCTCGTGCATGGGTTGCTTGTGGGCCGCCTCTTTCGGAAGCCGGTAGGTCACCGCAGAAAAGTGCCCGCGACAAATAACAAAAGAATAAACAACTGCCAACACCAGGAGTACCCCTTAAGAGTGGTCCCTGCGCTCCGTGGTAAAGATTCTGATTGGCTGGATCGATAGACAGAGAAAGGCTGGTTGCTGATGAGTCAGGCTCGCCCACGTGAGGGTGTCTTCCCACGGATTTTTGGAGTGCTTACACCTTGGCGATTCTGTCGTACACCAAGCATTTCTGTTTTATCCACATTCCGAAAACAGCCGGGAAGAGCATCGGTACAACGCTCGGCGCATACGGCGAGCCAACTGCCTCATCCACGTATAATCGGATGCTTGCCTGCGTCGGCATCCGGGTGAACCATTACGGTCCGTACCGAACCCGAAGATTTCGTGTGCATGCGACGGCGAACACGATACGCCGGAACCTGCCGCCAGGAGTTTTTGACCGCCTCTGGTCGTTCTCGTTCGTGCGCAATCCCTGGGACATGCTGGTATCGCAATATGAGTTCATCCGCCAGAGCCCGGGCAATAAACGGCACAGGCAAATCGCCCCACTGATGTTTCAAGAGTTTGTGAAGATCTGGCTCAGCAAGAAGGGTTGTCAGGGACGACAAAAGCGTTTCGTTGTTGATGAATCAGGCCGCTGCATAGTTGATTTCATTGGTCGCTATGAATCACTCTCAGTCGATTTTCAAGTGATTGCACGACGAATCGGTATCACGGCGGAATTGCCGCAGGTTGGACATTCTTCTCGCCGTGATTACCGCCACTACTACAGTGACGATTTGGCCGCGTTTGTCGCAGCAGAATTGGCCGAAGACATCGCTTTCTTTGGGTACTCGTTCGACGCTCTTCCCGCCCAAAAGAATCCGATGAAGCGGGCAGCATAATTTGAGCCAGCCCACGGCTGGCCTGCATGCGGCTTTTCGGATCACAGCCTGCAAAGATGGACCGCCGTCGCGGGGGCGTTGGGCCATCCCGAAGACCCTCGGCGTTTCCGAGTGTTTCCCAAGCGGATTTGGCGGCGGCCCCGGGGATGAATGAGAGTCGGCGAATGCCGATTCGGTTTCTGAGGCAGTTTTTGGTTCGAAAAGCTCGGCCTGAGAGGGCTTTTTCGCGGGCAGGCAGGGTCGCAGACTGCCGAGAATACGTTCGCGGTATCCGGTCCAGGTTGGGGCGAATGTGATGTCCGCAAGCGGCTGCATCTGACTCAGCCTGTACGGTGCGTCGTGCAGCCTCCGCAGAGCTTTACGCGGCGGTTTCAAAAACGTCTTTCTTGCCCACCCCAGCTCGCTGGCTTTGCGGTTCGGGTATCCTGCCGGTCAATTGCTCGGTGGAATATCCGCTCCTCGGTCTGGACCGCCAGCAGTTTCCGACGTCGCTTGATTGGGATGGCGCCCATCATCGTCGCTTGAATTCTGAAAAGCGTCGGCAAAACTCCCATCGAAACGAAAGGATTGCCATGGCCACGATTCCTCAAGAAGACGTCCTTGTCGTGCCCCGCAGCCTGCTGGAGCAGGCCGGGATGTTTCAAGGGTTCTGCCGGGAGGTCGATCACTATCTCCCGATTTTGCTCGACCGTCGGCAGACCCGTTGGATGCCGCGGGCCATGGCCGAGGAGGACCCGTCATTCAAGCAACTGATTCCCTACTGCCTGCTCAGCTGGCAGGCGACCGACGGCACGCCGCAATACTTCGCCTACACCCGCGGCGGCGGTCAGAGTGAGGCCCGGCTGCGGGCCAAACGCTCAGTCGGCATCGGCGGCCACATCGCCAGCACCGACGGCGATCATGGTGATGACGCCTCCTACGAAGCCGGGATGAAGCGGGAACTTGATGAAGAAATTGTGATCACCGGTAGCTTCACCAGCCGCTGTGTCGGGCTCATCAACGACGATGCCACACCCGTCGGGAGCGTGCATCTCGGAATTGTTCACATGCTCGCGCTGGAGCTGCCCCAAGTGCGGTCCCGCGAGTCGGAGCTGATCGAATGTGGCTTCGAACCGCTGGCCGACCTGCTGGCCGACCGGGAGCGGTTTGAAACCTGGTCGCAGATCGCCCTCGATGCGGTGGCGGCAGGCAGCCTCGGCTGATCGCCCTGTTGCCGGCTGTTGTCCGGGACGGTTTATGGCCAGAATGAAGGCATGTCCGCCGACGCCCCCATCTATCTCGACAATCACGCCACCACCCGGCTCGATCCGCTGGTGCTCGAGGCGATGCTGCCGTGGCTGACGGATCATTACGGCAATGCCGGCAGTGGAACCCACAGCCTCGGGCTGGAGGCTCGGTCGGCCGTCGATGCGGCCCGGCAACAGGTGGCGGCCGCGATTGGGGCGACGCCGCGGGAAGTGGTCTTCACCAGCGGGGCGACCGAGAGTGTCAACCTGGCCCTGGCCGGCGCAGCCAGCCGGCGGCCGGGGGGCCGGATCGTGGTGGTGACAACGGAGCACGCGGCGGTTCTGGACACCGCCGCGCATCTCGAGCAGCAGGGCTATTCGGTGACCCGACTGCCGGTTGTCTCCAACAATCGCGAACGCCCGGGATTCCTCGATCCGAAGCAGCTGGCAGCCGTGGTTGATGATCAGACTGCCGTCGTGTCGGTAATGCTCGCCAACAACGAAATCGGCGTCATCCAGCCGATCAGCGATCTGGCGGCGATCGTGCACGATCGCGGGGGGCTGCTGCACGTCGATTGCGCGCAGGCGGTCGGCAACATTCCAGTCGATGTCGATTGCCTCGGTGCTGACCTGGCGAGTTTTTCGGCTCACAAGTGCCACGGCCCCAAAGGGGTTGGGGCCCTCTATGTCCGTCGCCGCGAGCGGCTGGTGCGACTCGACCCGCAGGTCTTCGGCGGCGGCCAGGAGCGGGGGCTGCGAAGTGGCACACTCAACGTGCCCGGGATCGTCGGCATGGGCAGGGCCTGCGAGCTGGCAGTGGCGGGGCTGCCGAGGCTGCCAGCGGTGGTGGCGGCGGCTCGGGACCGACTCTGGCAGCAGCTCGCAGCGTCGATTCCCGCTCTGAAGCTCAATGGCCCGCCGCTGCGCGTCGGGGTACGACTGCCCAACAATCTCAACGTCGAGTTCCCCGGTGTCGATGGTGGCACGTTGCTGGCCGAACTCTCCCGAGCAGGCGTGGCCGCAAGTGCCGGCAGCGCCTGCTCCAGCGAGCAGCCCCGGCCCAGCCATGTGTTACTGGCCCTCGGGCTTTCGGACGAGGAGGCCCGCCGCAGCCTGCGGTTCGGGCTTTCCCGGCTGACCACCGCGGCCGAAATTGATCGGGCCGCAGCCGCCGTTTTTGCCGCCTGGAGGCGACTTTCCGGCAGCTGAAGCCGGGATGGCTCTTTGCCCATCGCCGCGGCCGGGATAAACTTTGGTTTGTTCGTGGTGCCCTTTTGCCAGCCGGCCCTTCGGTGGCGGGTCACGCCGCGAATTGTTCTCTGGAGGATGTACAGATGTCGGTCACACTCACGGAAAAAGCTGCTTCCGAGGTCAAGAAGATCATCGTCGATCAGAAACTTGATGAGGCCACGGTCCTGCGGATCGGTGTTGCCGGAGGCGGCTGCAGCGGCTTTCAGTATTCGCTGGGCTTCGACACCCAGTGGGATCCCAAGGCCGACAGCAAGAGTGAACAGCACGGTGTTGCCTTGGTCGTCGACAAGAAGAGTGACCTGTTTCTCGACGGCACTACGCTCGATTTCCACGAAGGAATCGACAAGCGGGGCTTCACTTTCAACAATCCCAATGCCACCAAGAGCTGCGGCTGCGGCAGTTCGTTCCAGGCGTGAGCGGCCTGCCCGCGGACTGACAGAGGAGGCCCGGTGGCGGCAGAAAAGGTTTTTATTGTCGGCATTGGGGATGACGGCGTTGAAGGGATGACGTCTCATGCCGTGCGGCTCGTGGAGTCGGCGGAGCGACTGGTCGGCCCCGACTCCTGCCGTGACCTCGTGCCGACACGGCTGCGGGATCGGCTGGAGACGGTCGGCAGCCTTGATGAGCTGGTCGAGCGGATCGAGGAACTTGCCGGCCGGCAATTGGTGGTGCTTGCCTCGGGAGACCCGCTTTTTTATGGCACGGCCCGGTTCGTTTGCAGCCGACTTGGCAAGGATCGCTTCGAGGTCGTGCCACACGTCAGCAGTATGCAGCTGGCCTTTGCCCGGGTGAAGGAGAGCTGGGAAGACGCCTATCTGGCCAGTCTCTCGGGACTTTCGACCATCGAGCGGGTCATTGAAAAGATTCGCACGGTCGATACCGCCGGCCTGTTCACCAGCGAGCAGTGGCCACCGAATGTTGTGGCTGCGTCGTTGCTCGAACAGGGCTTGCAGGGGTATCAGGCTTACGTCTGCGAAAATCTCGGCTCGCCTGATGAACGCGTGACCCAGGGAAGCCTGAAGGAAATCGCATCCGATTCCTTCGGTCCCCTCAATGTGATGATCCTGGTGCGGCCCAGCGGTCCCCCGGAAGCACCGGATGAAGGCGGGCGGCGACTGTTCGGCAACCGGGATGAGCTCTTCTTGCAGTCGCGGCCCAAGCGGGGCCTCCTGACACCTGCTGAGGTTCGTAGTCTTGCGCTTGCCGAGATGTCACTGACGGCGGCCAGCATCGTCTGGGACGTCGGGGCCGGCAGCGGATCGGTGGCGGTCGAGGCGGCCCGGCTGGCGTCCGCTGGCGAGATTTATGCAATCGAGATGGATCCGGATGACCACCGGTTGATCGAGGAGAACGCCCAGCGGTTTGGGGTCGGCAATCTCCGGGCCATCCTCGGCCGGGCCCCCGATGCGTGGGCCGATCTGCCTCTCCCCGACAGCATCTACGTGGGGGGCAGTGGTCGGGCGGTTGCCAATCTGGTTGAGCAGGCCTGGGAACAGCTGAAGCCGGGCGGACGGCTGGTGACCAACTGCAACAGCATTGAAAACCTGGCGGCGGTGCATGCCCTGCTGCGGGCCCGTTCAGATGACGCCGCCTATTGGATGGTCAACATTGCCCGGGGCATTGAGCAGATGGATCGCATCCGCTTCGAGGCGATCAATCCGAATTTTTTGATGGCGGCGACCAAGGCGGGCTGACATGAGCGACCAACTGCCGGAGCCGCTCGATGTGATTGCCGTGGGTGCCCATCCCGATGACGTTGAGATCGGCTGCGGTGGGACGGTCGCCCGCCTGGTCGACCAGGGGCTGCGGGTCGGGATCGTCGACATCACTGACGGCGAGCCGACGCCGTGTTCCAGTGGCCCCGAGCAACGGCTGGCCGAGGCTCGGGCCGCCGCGGCGGTGCTGGGGGTTGCGCATCGTGAGCAACTCGGGTTCCCGAACCGCCGGCTGTTCGATGGCTTTGAGGTGCGGGTTGCCCTCGCTAAGGTCCTGCGCCGGTTCCGGCCCCGGCTGGTGCTCGGTCTCGGTGACAAGACACCGCTGGCCTCCCCCGACCACGCCCAAGCCGTTGCCATCACTGAGGCGGCGGTCTTCTACTCACGGCTGACCAAGTGGGATGACACCTTTGACGGCTTACCGGTGCATACCGTGCCGAACCTGCTCTGCTATTTTTTGTTTGCCGGTGTGGCCGATCTGCCAACTGCCCACTGGCCGATCGTGGTCAATATCCACGGCTTACTCGACCGTAAACTCGAGTCAATCCGCTGCTACAAATCGCAATTTCCCCCTGAAAAAGCCCATATCTACCCTCGGGTCGAGGCTCTGGCCCGGACCGTCGGCCTGATGGGGGGCTGTGCTGCCGGGGAGTTGCTCGCCGGCAGTCGTATCCCCTGCACAAATGATCTGAAGCGGCTACTGTTGTAATTATGAATCCTGCCGCACCTTCCGCAACGAGCCTGGCCACTGCAACCCTCCCACCTGCTTCGTCTGCTGGCGGCAGCGGGGCTGAGGTCCTCACGCGGCCTTGGATGCGGTGGGTGCTCGTTGCCGCTGGCATCTACAACCTCATCTGGGGTGGCGTTGCCATCCTTGCACCGAAACTCAGCTTTGAGTTGATCGGTATGGAATTGCCCCGGTATCTTGAGTTTTGGCAGTGCATCGGCATGATTGTTGGGGTGTACGGCATTGGCTATCTCGCGGCAGCCACTCATCCGCTCCGGCACTGGCCGATCACCCTCGTTGGTCTGCTGGGCAAGATCTTCGGCCCAATTGGCTTTGCCGAGGCTCTCTGGTCAGGAAAACTGCCGTTGGCCTTCGGCTGGAACATCATCACGAACGATCTGATTTGGTGGCTGCCATTCACCGCCATTCTGATTGCTGCCTGGAAAGCCCGTGGTGATGCAGCCGACTGACGCGGCCGACGCGGATTGTGACGTGATTGTCATCGGGGCCGGGATTGCGGGACTCGCCGCGGCGACGACGCTGGCGGCGGCTGGACGCCAGGTGACCGTGCTGGAGAAATCGCGCGGCGTCGGCGGCCGGATGGCAACGCGACGGATTTCGACAGCGGTCTGCGACCACGGGGCGCAGCACTTCTCAGTAAAGGGACGGGCCTTCGGCGGGATCGTCGGTGACGCCGAAGCGGCTGGAATCGTGACCTCCTGGTGCCGGCTGTTTCCGAAGGCGGTGACGGCGTCGGGACCGGCAATTGATCCACTCGATAAAGCCGGCCATGCCCGCTGGCGTGGCGTCCTGGGCATGACCGATCTGCCGAAGCGGCTGGCGGCCGACCTCCCGGTACCGGTTCGTGCCCGGACGCGGGTCGTCGCTGTTCGCATCGATGGCCCGCGGGTCAGGCTGACGCTGGAGGAAGGGGACAGCCTGACCGCTGCTGGGGTGATCGTGACCACTCCGGTGCCACAGGCACTCGATCTGTTCACCGCCAGCGGGCTGACACCGCCGCAGGTTGATACCGCTGGCTGGAACCTCCTCACGGGGGTCGACTATGACCCGTGCTTCAGCCTCATGCTCGTACTCAACCGACCCAGTCTGCTACCGCCGCCCGGTGGCCTTGAGGTCGAGACCGGTCCGGTGGCTTGGATTGCCGACAACCAGCTGAAGGGAATCTCTCCGGTGCCGGCGTTGACCATTCAGGCCCGGGGGGATTTCAGCCGCGACCATTACAACCGTGATCCAGCCGAGGTCGAGCGGTTGCTGACCGCGGCGGCAGCCACCTGGATCGACGGCGATCCGGCGACGGCGGTGGTCGATTCATCGCTGCAGCGGTGGAAATATGCGTTTCCGGTCGAGCCGCTCCAGGTGCCGATGGTGGCCCTCAGCCACGGCCCGGCCATCGTCTGTTGCGGCGATGCCTTCGGCGGCGGTCGCGTTGAGGCCGCCGCCTCCAGCGGGCTCGCGGCGGCCCGCTGGCTGGAGCGGCTGTCGGTGTTCGGGGGCTAACGCAGGCGACAATCGGCCCGAGGCGCGGTTATGCTTTGGGTGTTGGGAGGGCGGCGTCAGGAGAAAGCCCCTGCCGCGTGTCCTGCTCGTTTTTTCCCGCATGTTTCACCCGCCCGGAGACCACGCCGATGGCTACCGCAACCAGCTCGCTGCTTCCCGAGGTTGAATCCTATCTGTCAGGCGGGGTGATCCCTGGTGTTGTCGGTGGCAACGACTGGAGCGGCACCAGTGGCGATACCTTTCAGACCCGCGACCCCGGCAGTGGCGAGGTCTTGGCTGAGTTGCATGCTTATTCGGCTGCGGATGTAGACCGAGCAGTCGAGGTGGCCAACGATTCCTTCCGGAAATCGGGCTGGGCCACGCTTGCTCCAAATGACCGGGCGGTGCGGCTGCACCGCTTCGCCGATCTGGTTGAGAGCCGCAAAGAAATCGTTGCCCAGATCGAGGCGATCGACGCCGGCAAACTGCCGGCCCATGCCCTCGGTGACATTCAGGCCTTCATCGGTTCGCTTCGCTACTTTGCCGACATGGCTCAGCATGTTCAGCGGCGAAACCAGCTGGCGGTGGCCGGCCACGAGGCCTGGACCCTCCGCAGCCCCTGGGGGGCTTGCGGCTTCATCTTCCCCTGGAACTTCCCGCTGCTGCTGATGGGCTGGGGCACCGCCCCGGCGCTCGCCGCCGGCAATACGGTGGTGGTTAAGCCGGCCGAGGACACGCCGCTGTCGGCCATCTACGTCGCCCGGCTGGCTCGGGAGAGTGGCATGCCCGATGGCGTGGTGAATGTGACGCCGGGCCTGGGCAGCGTGGCCGGCGCCGCGTTGTCAGCCAGCACGGGCATCCGGCGAATGTCCTTCACCGGCTCACCCGAGGTGGGCCGGCTGGTGGCGGAGTCCTGCGGCCGGAATCTGGTCCCGGTCAAGCTTGAGCTGGGCGGTAAAGGGGCCGCCGTTGTCTTCGAAGACATCGATGTCGAGGCGACCGCCAAGAAGCTCGTCGGGGCGATCACCTTCCACACCGGGCAGGTCTGTTGCGATGCCACCCGCTGGATCATCCACAAGTCGGTCTACGATCCCTTTATCGATGCCTGCAAGCGGGAACTGGAGCGGGTGCAGGTCGGCTATCAGCTTGACGGTGGCACCACGATGGGCCCGGTCGTCAACGCCAAGCAGCGGGACCGGGTGCTTGGCTATGTGGAAAAGGGGCTGGCTGAGGGTGCGGATGCGATCGTGCCGGGCGGGGCGGCTGAAGTGGCCGGTCGGGACGGCTACTTCGTGAAGCCCTGCCTGCTGGCCGGCTCGCTTGAAAACGTTGCCGCCCGCGAGGAGATTTTTGGACCGGTCGCCTTCATGGCCACCTTCGACAAAGAAGACGAGGCGGTGGCCATGGTCAATAACACCGACTACGGCCTGGCCAACAGCGTCTGGACCACGGACATGGGCCGGGCCGCCCGGGTAGCGGAGTCGATGGTGGCTGGCAACAGCTGGATCAACGCCCACAATGTCTTCGCCAACGGTGTGCCCTACGGCGGCATCCACAAAAGCGGGATGGGCGGCGGGGTGAACTCGATCGAAACGCTCTTCGATTACTGGCGGAGCCAGTCGATTGTCCGGCCGCTGTAAGCCGATCGTTGCTGGTGGATGCGACCCAGACGGCCCTCGTGGGCCAGGCCGAGAGGTGACGTGGAGACGGCTGACTGCATTATTGTCGGGGCGGGCCTGGCCGGCTTGGCCTGTGGGCGGTCGCTTGCTGCTACCGGCCGCCGCGTCCGCGTTCTTGAGGCGGCTGACCGCCCAGGGGGGCGGGTGGCAACCGATGCGGTCGACGGCTTCCGGATCGACCGGGGCTTTCAGGTCTATCTCGACGCCTATCCCGAAGGAAAGCGGTTTCTTGATCACCCGGGGCTTGGGCTCGGCTGCTTCGAGCCTGGCGCACTCGTTGCCCGGGACGGTCGGCTGCTGCCGGTGAGCGATCCCTGGCGGCGGCCGGCGGCGGCCATCCGTTCGGTGCTTTCCGGGGCGGTCGGTCTTGCTGACGGCCTGCGGACGGCCCGGCTGCGGTACGAGACAATCAACGCTCTGCGGAAAGGCCAAAACGATCCGGCCGCGGCGGCTGCGGCTGACGAGCAGACCACGCGATCGGCCCTGGAAGCCCGTGGTTTTTCGCCCGGCTTCATCCGGCTGTTCTTTGAGCCGTTCTTCGGCGGGGTCTTTCTGGAGCGGGAACTAGCAACTGCCGAGCCGGTCTTCGACTTTACCTTTGCCATGTTCTCCCTCGGCCGGGCCTGTCTGCCGGCGGGTGGTATGGCGGCAATCCCGCAGCAGCTGGCGGGCGGTCTGCCTGAGGGCTGTCTTGAACTCGGCGTGCCTGTTGAGCGGATCGAGCCCGATCCTGGCGGTGGAGCAGAGCTGCTTCTGGCCGACGGCCGACGGCTGGCTGCCCGCTCAGTCGTCATCGCCACCGATGCCACGGTGGCGTCCAATCTGCTGCCGGCTGGGGTTCGCGGCGGGTGGCAGCCGCCGGCCTTCAAGGCGACAACGCTGGTTGCCTTTGCCGCTGATACGCAGCCGGCCTGTGGCCGCACGCTGATCGTTTCGGCCGAGCCAGCCACGGCTGGCCCGATTGACAACCTCACCGTGCCCTCCGCTGTCGCAACCGGCTATGCCCCGGCAGGGCAGACGCTCATCTATCTCTCGGTGCGGGGCGACTGGACCGGCCCGGCCGATGAGCTGCCCACTGCCGTTCGTCGGCAGGCAGCTGGCTGGATCGGCAGTGAGACCGACAGCTGGCGGCATTTGACCACGGTCGCAGTGCCGCGAGCGTTGCCGGTGGAAACTCCCGCCGTCCGCCGGTCCCGGCCGGCATCGGGCCAGCTTGGTCCCGGGCTCTTTCTCTGTGGCGATCACCTCACCACCAGTTCAATCAACGGTGCCTTGGCCGCCGGCCGGCTCGTTGCAGAGAAGCTGCTCGCTTCCTGAGGAGTGGAGTCGCTGGAGTAAAACCGTTCGGCTTTGTCCGGGCGAGCAGGCCTGCTGTTCGCATCCACCTGAAAAAAACCCCGGCTGCTGACGCCGTCACTCTCCGCCAAGAGGGATCGGCACCGCGACACTTTCAGGTGTTCAATTCTGCAACCGCTGCCAGTACTTGTTCGGCGTGAACCGCTGTCTTGACCGCCTTGAAGACCTTCACCACCCGGCCGGTCGGGTCAATGATGAAGGTACTGCGGGCAATCCCCAGCGACTTCTTGCCGTACATGTTCTTTTCCCGCCAGGCACCGTAGCTTTCTGCCACCGTATGCTCTGGGTCGGCAAGCAGCGTGAAGGGCAGGCTGTACTTTTCCCGAAAGCGGGCATGGCTCTCCGGTTCGTCGGGGCTGACACCGAGGACAACGGCACCGGCCTGCGTGAGCCGCTTTTCGGCGTCGCGAAACCCGCAGGCCTCCTTGGTGCAGCCCGGTGTGTCATCCCGCGGATAAAAGTAGAGCACGACCGTCTGGCCCCGAAGGCTCGACAGCTTGAGTTGACCGCCTTCGTGGGTGGTCAGCGTGAAATCGGGGGCCTTTTCTCCCGCTTCAATCCATGCGGCCATGGGATGGCTCCGGGTGCCGGCTATTCATCGGCCTCGTTCTTGCAGGTGGCCCAGACGCCCCTGAAAACAAAGGGAAACAACAAAAACGCGCGAGCGAGTGCAAACATGAGGGGAAATCCTTCCGTGGAAGCCAAGAATTTATCAAATTCACAAAAAACCGGCCTCCCCTGAGCCAGACCGCCTGTATACATTTGATTGAAACGTACGTTTGAAACGGTGATTCATGGCGTCAGCTCTCCCAGAAAAAAGTCCGAATGAGCCCCCCGGCGACGATGATCCGCGGGTGCGAATTCTGTCCGCCGCTGGGCAGGAGTTCGCGGCGAAGGGCTACGAGGCGGCCACCGTGCGGGACATCTGCACGGCCGCCGGCGTCAACGGAGCCGCCGTGAACTATTACTTCGGTGACAAGCAGCGTCTGTACATTGAAAGCGTCAAGCACGCCCACCGCGAGCGGGTGCGGCAGGTTCCTCCGCCGGAGTGGCTTCCCGGGACGCCGCCGGAGATGAAACTCCGGGATTTTGTCGGAAACATGATCGAGCGAATGCTCGGCTTCGATCAGCCCCCTTGGCAGGTGCGGCTGATGCTTCGCGAAATCCTCCACCCTACCGATGCCTGCCGGGAACTCGTCGAGGATTACATCCGACCGCACTTCGCCGCGCTGGTGGCGATCCTCGATGAACTCGCGGCCGGCAGCCTGTCCGAAGCAGAGCTGCGCCGGGTCGGTCTGAGTGTCGTCGGCCAGTGTTTCCTCTATCGGGCTGCTGGCGACGTGGTGGCCATGCTGGTGCCGCCAGCAGAGATCAGCCGGTTTCACACCCCTGACCAGCTCGCTGACCATGTCTCCGGGTTCTGCCTTGCTGCCCTCGGGCGGGGTGAGCCGCTTTTGAGTCGTCGTTCCCGAATTGCCTCCCACCGGGCTTCGCCATCCGGGCAGGCTTAATCCGTTTCAGGAAATCACGGTCGTGCAGATGAAGTTCATTCGCAAGGTTTTCAGTTGGGTGATGCCGCTGGTCATCCTCGGCGGTGGCGTTGCCGCCTTCATGGCGTTGGGCAGTCAGCCACCGCCCCCGCGGAAGGAAGCCGACGTCGGGGCAGCGGTGACTGTGGAGACACTGCCAGTCGTTCGCGAGCCGGGCCGGATCGCCATCGACTTTGATGGCGTGGTGGTTCCGCTGCGGGAGGTGACCTTGTCAGCGGAATCCGGCGGACGGATCGTCCGTATGGCCGAAGTCTGCCGCGGCGGCAGGTTCGTCGAGCAGGGAACGCTGCTGCTGGAGATCGACCCCCGGGACTACGAACTCGAGGTCCGCCGGCTCGATCAGGAACTCAAGCAGGCGGTGCTCACAATCGAGGAAATCGAAGAAGAGATCAAGCAGAACGAGCGGTCGGTCGGCCTGGCTGAACGGCAGGTCGCCCTGGCCCACCGTGAGGTCGAGCGGCTCGACAGACTCAAGTCCAACCGGGTTGTCACTGAAGCCGACTATGAGCGAGCGCTCCGTGATGAGCTGTCGGCCGACAGCAACCTCAACATGCTGCAGGGACAGCGGCGGATTCTGGCCAAACGGCGGATCCGGCTGACTGAGGCCCAGACCCTCACCGCCACCATGCTCGAGCAGGCCCGGCTCGATCTGGAACGAACCCGGATTTCCGCCCCGGTCAGTGGGATGGTGGTTGAAGAGCTGGTCGAAGAAGATTCATTCGTCAGCAAGGGGACCCCGCTGGTGACGATCGAAGACACCAGCGCCGCCGAGGTCCGGGTCAGCCTGCAGATGGATGATGTCGCCCGCATCTGGAGTGACAGCCGCCAGGTCGCCACTGGTTCGCCCTATGCCTTTCCCGATACGCCGGCTACGGTGGTTTATCGGATCGGTGAGAAACAATTCCGCTGGCAGGGCGTACTGAAACGGCAGGAGGGCAAGGGGCTCGACGAACGGACCCGCACCCTGCCCTGCCGGGTGTTGGTCTCCGACCCCACTGGCGTCGAGGCGCTCGATCGCTACGGGGCAGCCATGGCCGAACTGCCCGCCGGCGCGCCCTGGTCACTGCTCCGTGGAATGTTTGTCGACGTGCAGGTGCAGGTCGAAACCGACCAACAGCTGGTCTCCACCCCCTGCGAGGCGTTGCGGCCAAACGGTGACGTCTGGGTGTTGCGGGATGGGCGGCTGATCATTCTCCGCCCTCCGTTGGTGCATGTCGCCGCCGGCCGGGCGGTGTTCGAATCGACAGCCGACGGCTTGATGCCGGAGGACCGTGTCGTGGTCAGTCAACTTTCCAACGTGCGGGCTGGGATGGCAATTGCCGAGGCGGACGACCGCCGTGGGCCGGTGAAGACGGCTCAGGCGGCCGAGGCTCAAGCGGCCGCTGCTAGCCCCCAGCAGACTGAGTAGTTTCCTGCGAGGACGTCATGCGGAGCATCATCTCCTGGACCGTCAAAAACATGCCGGCGATGAACACGCTGGTGGCGGCCATCCTGCTTGTCGGGGCGATGAGTTTCGCCAGTATGCGACGAGAGGTCTTTCCCGAGTTCGAACTCGAGATCATTCTGGTCTCGGTGCCCTATCCGGGGGCGACCCCGGAGGAAGTCGAAGAGGGCATCTGCCAGAAGGTCGAGGAGGCCTGTCGCAGCGTCACGGGGATCAAAAAGCTTACGAGTGTGGCCCAGGAGGGGTCGGGCTTCTGCGTGTTTGAACTCGACGCAAACGTCAAAAATGTCCAGAAAGTGCTGAGTGAAATTCGCTCCGAGGTTGAACGAATTCCCAGCCTGCCCGAACTGGCCGAGGATCCCAAGGTTGAACAGGTCACTCTGCGGAATCCGGCCATCAAGGTGGGTGTGCTCGCCCCGCGGCTGCCGGGCGAGGTGCCGGAGGCTGAACTCCGGGATGTTGCCGAGGTGATCCGGGATGACCTGCTGGCCTTACCGGCTGTCTCGGCGGCCAATCTGCAGGGGGCCCGTGACTATGAGATCGACATCGAGATCTCAGAGCGAACGCTCCGCAAGTACGGTTTGTCGTTGCGGAATGTGGCCGACATCGTCCGCCAGGAAAACCTGGAAATGCCCGGGGGGACGATCCGGGGGGAGAGTGGCGAGATCCTGCTGCGGGGTAAGAACAAGCGGTATGTCGGTGCTGAGATCGCCAAACTGCCACTGGTCACCCTGCCTGACGGTCTGGTGCTGAGTGTCGGCGACCTTGGCACGGTTCGAGACGACTTCGCCGATGTCGCCGCCACCAACCGGATCAACGGCCGGCAGGGGATGGTCGTCTCGATTGACCGTAGTTCCGGCGAGGATCTGCTGGCAATGACGGCGGCGGTGAAGGAATACGTCCGCGGAGCCACGCTGCCCCCTGGCTATGAACTGATCACCTGGGCCGACCAGTCGGTCGATGTCCGGGATCGGCTGGAGATGCTGATCAGTGCCGGGACGCAGGGGCTGTTGATCGTCTTTGTGATCCTCTCGCTGTTCCTCGACCTGAAGATTGCCTTCTGGGTGGCCCTCGGCATTCCCTTCTGCATGCTCGGCACCGGCGGGCTGATGCTCCTTACCGACCAGACGCTCAACATGCTCTCGATGTTCGCCTTTTTGATGGCCATCGGCATCGTGGTCGACGATGCCATCGTTGTTAGCGACAACATCGAACGGCACCGGCGGATGGGCAAGAAGCCGGTCACCGCCGCGATCGACGGCACGGCCGAAGTCACCCCCAGCGTGATCTCCAGCGTGTTGACCACGGTCATCACGTTCCTGCCGCTCTGCTTTGTCTCGGGGGTGATGGGTAAGTTCATCGCAGTGATGCCCTTCGCTTTCATCACCGCACTGCTCATGTCGCTGTTTGAGTCGCTGCTGGTGTTGCCGGGCCATCTGTCGCACGAGAAGGGGCTGATCTTTACGCTGCTGGGCTGGCTGCTCTATCCGCTGAAGCTCTTCCTCCCAATGCTTGCCTGGCTACAGCGGGCCTGCGATCGAGGGCTCTCCTGGTTTATCCGTCTTTGCTACCGACCGCTGCTCGATCTGGCTTTGGCCAACCGGCTGAGCACGATGGCGGTCGCTCTCAGCGTGTTGATGCTCGCCGTTGCCACGGTCCGCAGTGGCGTCACACCCTTCTCACTCTTTCCGAAAATCGACGCCAACCGGCTGCTGGCGAAGATCACCTTTCCGGATGGAACTCCGGTGACGGTCACGGAGGAGGCGACCCGACGAATTGAAGAGGCGGCCTTCGCAACGAGCCAAAAACTCTCCCGGCCCGGAGAGCCGATCCTCAGCCTGATCCACCGCTCGGTTGGCCAGGTGGCCGCTCAGGGAGAGGTGGGCCCCGATGCCCGGGTCAGCGGCAGCCATGTCGGTGCGGTGGCGATCGAATTGGTTGAGGGTGAGAGCCGCGATGTCACCAGCGAACAGTTCATCAGCGACTGGCGGCAGTTGGCAGGAGAGTTTCCCGGAATCGAGAGCCTTGTTTTTGGCACTGAGAACATTGGCCCAGGCGGCAAGGCGGTGGAATTTAAACTGCTGGGTCGCAGCGACCCCGAATCGATCCGCCAACTCGAGGCAGCGGTTGAGCGGTGTAAAGAGTGGCTGGCCCAGTACCCCGGCGTGATCGACATCGATGACGACTCGCGGCCGGGCAAGTGGGAGTACCAGATTCGGGTCAAGCCGCAGGCTGAGGCGATGGGGGTCTCGCTGGCCAATCTGGCCGGGACCGTCCGGGCCAGCTACTACGGTGAGGAGGTGATGCGGCTGCAGCGCGGCCGCCACGAGGTCAAGCTGATGGTCCGCTATCCGCAGGAAGAGCGCCGCAGTGTTGCCACGCTCAGTGACATTCGCGTCACCAGTCCTGACGGGGTCAAGCGTTCGCTCGACGAACTCGCCGAGATCGATATCAAACGGGGCTATTCCGAGATCAACCGGCTCAGCCAGCGGCGGTCAATCACGGTCGTGGCTGATATCGATGTGGCCAAGAGTTCATTGACCAGCAGCCAGATCACCGGTGACATGGCCGAGCGGCTGATGCCCGATCTGCTGGCCGAGTACCCCCGAGTGAGTGTTCGCTGGGAGGGTGAGCAGGAGCAGACGCGCGAGAGTCTGCAGAGCCTCGGGGTCGGCTTTGTGGTCGCCTTGTTTGCGATGTTCGTGCTGCTGACGATGGAGTTCAAGTCGTACTTTCAGCCGCTGCTGATCATTGCCATCATTCCCTTCGGCTGTGCCGGATCGGTCTTTGGACACGCCCTGATGGGGATGCCCCTGACCATTTTCAGTATGTTTGGATTGGTCGCGCTCGCTGGAGTGGTGGTGAACGACTCCATCGTGCTGATTGACTTCATCAACCATCGGGTCCGGGCTGGCAAGCCCTTGTTTGACTCGTTGCGGGAGGCAGGATCGCTGCGGTTCCGGCCGGTGTTCCTGACGAGCGTGACGACGATCGGTGGGCTCTTTCCGCTATTGACCGAGACGAGCTTCCAGGCCCAATTCCTCGTGCCGATGGCAACGTCGCTCGTCTTCGGGTTGGCAGCGACCACGTTGATCGTGCTGGTGCTGGTGCCGGTGATGTACTCGTTCTTCGGCACTTCGGCCCGGGAGGGGCTGCTCGACGACGAGGGCTGGGAGGAGCCGGCCAGGCATGCCGGTGAGCAGCCTGGTGCCAATGTGGAAACGGCCGAAGAATCACCTCCTGCCGTCGCGGCGATCTCCTAAACTGGAATCAGCGGCGGCCGGCAGCCGGTTGTTCGCCACGCCATGTTTCTGCAGCCTTGACGGAGTGACAGCGATGACGCCGCTGATTCCCTATCCAGTCGTCGATCTGGGACCTCTGATGAAGGGACTGGTGATCGGCGGCCTCGGCATCTTTCACGTCTTCATTGCCCAGTTCGCCATTGGGGGAGGCATGTTGCTGGCCTACCTGCAGTGGCTTGACATGCGAGGGCAGTGCATTCACGGCCGTCGGTTCATCGACGGCTACTTCCGGGTGCTGGTGCTGATCAGTTTCGTGGTCGGGGCGGTCACCGGGGTGGCGATGTGGTTCACCTCGATCCAGATCAGCCCTCAGACGATTGGGGTGATGGTCGGCGAGTTCCACTGGGTCTGGGCAACCGAGTGGAGCTTTTTCTGCCTTGAGGTGGTCGCCGGCTATCTCTTCTACCGCTACGGCAGCCGGCTGCCCGACCGGACCCGGCTGAGTCTTCTGCTGCTCTATGCCTTCGCCGCCTGGATGAGCCTGTTCTGGATCAACGGTATCCTCACCTGGCAGCTGACCCCGGGGGCCTGGCTGGAGAGCCGCTATGTTTGGGATGGCTTTTTCAATCCCGGCTTCTGGCCGTCCCTCATCTTCCGCACCATCACCTCGGCCGCCACCGCCAGCCTGGCCGCCTGCGTGCTGATCAATGCCGTCCCCGCCTTCAGCCGCGATGAGAAGGCAAAACTGATCGCTGTCTGCGCCCGGCCATTGATCTTCATGCTGGGCATGCCGCTGCTGGGTGTCTGGTACTTTGCCACCATGCCCGCCGACAGCCGGAGCTGGGCCACCGGCGGCAGTGTGCCGATGACGATGTTCATGACGATGGCAGTCGGCTGCTCGCTGCTGGTCGGGCTCTACGCCGTGGTCGCGATTCTGCGGCAGCGGCTGTTCATCAACGGGGCTACTTCGACGCTGCTCTTGGCGCTCGCCTTCGTGGCGACGGCGGGGGGCGAATTCGTGCGGGAAGGGGTTCGTAAACCCTTCACCGTGCGGCAGTACCTCTACTCCAATGCAATCGCCCCCGAAACGGTGGCGGCGCTGCGGCTTACCGGCTGCACCACCAACGACCCCTATCCGCTGCGGAATGCCGCGGCCTACCCGACGCAGCAGCTGCGACTCGGGGCCAAGGCCTTTCGGGTCCAATGCTCGGTCTGCCACACGCTTGAGGGTGTGAATGCGGTACCGGAACTTGCCGCCCATTGGTCGATCGACCAGAAGCGGCTCAACATCGCCCAGCTCCAGCGGACCAAGCCGTTCATGCCACCGTTTGCTGGTACCCCGGAAGAGCTGGAGGCGATCGTCCAACTGATCACCTGGGTGGAGGCGGGCAGGCCGTCGCAGTGGCAGCAGTCGCATGATCCGGCGGTCCGACAGCAGATCGCCCGCTGGCTGGATGAGGCGGGTACGGCCCCGGGCTATGAGCTGGCGGCGGCGGGTTACTCGGCGGACGGCGGGAGTCGGCGGCGATGAACCTGCCCTTTCCCTTCGGCTTTCCGGCGGCAACGCAGCTCTACCTGGTGCTGCTGGTGGCCACGCTGCTGGTGCACATGGTCTTCATGCACTACGTCCTGGCCGGGACGGCCTATCTGGCCTGCGGCCGGCTCTTTGGCCAGCGGCAGGCGGCCGACTGTGGCTGGCAGCAGCGGCTGGTTGACTGGCTGCCCTTCGCCACGGGCCTGGCGATCACCGCCGGCGTCGCCCCGCTGCTGTTCGTGCAGATTCTCTATCAGCGGGGGTTCTACACCGCCAATCTGCTGCTCTCCCATCGCTGGATGGCGATCCTGCCGGTACTGCTGGTCTGTTTCTATCTCCTCTACCTGCAGAAGTCGTCCTGGATTGCCAGGCGGGCCTGGGTCTGGCGGATCGGGGTGATCTGGCTGGCCTTCGCCGGTTTCGGCTTTATTGCCTGGAGTTGGACTGAGAACCACCTGCTGTCTCTCGATGAAGCTGTCTGGGCCGAACTCTACGCCGCGGGAGGCTTGCGGTATGCGACGGCTGGGCTGCTGCCGCGGCTGGCTGCCTGGTTCCTGCTGGCGTTTCCAACGCTGGCGGTTGAGCTGTTTTGGCAGGGCTGGCTCTGCGGTGAGCCACTCGATCGGCCAGCGTCCGAGTCGACCCGGGTCCTGGGCCTGGCCCCGGTGCAGCGGCTGGCCGTGATGGGGCTGGCCGGACTGGTCGGCGGGACGGTGGCATTGGTGGCCTATGCAGCCACCCTACCGGCCGAGACCCGGGCGGCGGTGACTGGACCGGTCGGCTTCTGGTGGCTATCGGCCATGGGCCTTGGGCTTTGCCTGCAGGCTGGTGTCTGGGGTGTAGCGGTCCGGGCGGGCCGGCTGGGTAGGCCGCTGGCTGGCCTGCTGACCGCCGGCTGGCTGCTGGGCCTGGCCGGTCTGCTTGCTGTTCGCGAGGTGATCCGGCTCGAGGCGGTCGATCTTGAGGCCCTGTTGCCGCAGCATGAGCGGGCGGCAGGCATCGGTGGTTTCCCGGTGTTTTTGATTTTTGCCACCCTCAGCGCCGCCGCGATCAGCTGGTGCGTGGTCACGGTTCGGCGGGGATTGTCCAGCCGTGTCTGACGGTACGTGCCCGCACCGGCTGGGGGTTGCTCGGCAGGCAATCAGACGGCCGCAGGCTGTCCGCTGCTGGTGAGCAGCCAGTCGACAAATGCAACCGGATCGAGTTGTCGCCGGTAATCATCCGACACCGCGGCAGCCGCTGCCGCAAAGGTGTCGGGCTGGTGCATGAAGGCTTCGAGTGCCGCGGCGAGTGAACCCACGTCACCATAGGCGATTGGGATCGCATAGCTGTTGCCGGAGGCTGCGGCCTCAGTCGCGATGCTGGTCCCCTGGCTGACCAGCACGGGCCGTCCGATCGCGAGGGACTCAAGAAAAATACCCGACGCCCGGGCAACATAGTTTGCTGGCTCGTAGCAGCAACTGATAATGTCGGCCTCATGTAATAGGTTCCAGTAGCGGTCACGGTTCATCGAGGTATCTGGAAGTAATTCAAACAGCACCGGGTACTGTCGGAGAAATTCAGCCACATGGGGCAGCAGCGTCATTGACGTGAAGCGGAACCGTAGTTTGCCGAGCCAGGACGGCTGCTGGGCAGCAATGGCCACGGCACCATTGATGAGAAATTCGGCACCTTTTTCGGGCCGGACCTCACCCGGCAGGAAGCAGATGCGGGGCCGATCCGTTGATGCAGCCGGCCGGGGCCGATCGACCACCCGGGTCGGGAGTCGCCTGCGCTGGATGCCGCTTGCTCCCAGCGGCCCGAAAATTGCAGCCAATTCGCTCGTCTCCGCGTAGCACTTCAGGCCGGGGCAGGCTGCCCGGAGGAGATTCAAGGCCAGCTGGTATTCAAAGCGGTTGAAGAAGATGATCTCGGGCCGAGGGTCACGAAAATCAGGTGGCAGGTTGAGCCCGATTCGCAGCTCAAGGCCAGCCCGCGACGGCAGACGAGTCAACCACTGAACCAGGCCGTGCAACAGCGCCGCGTTCATCGTATGGCAGAGCAGGACGGTGCCGTCCCGCAGCAGGGGTTCGACATGACGAGCCAAATCATCGGCAAATCTGCTGGCAGTCTCATAGGCAAGCCGCAGGGCATCGACACTGTCTGCGGGAAACGCCTTGTACGCCATGACTTGGAAGACGGATGCAAAGCCCTCTGTCGCTGCGAACTGAGCGTGGGAAAAGACGCGACAGTCAAGAGAACGCCGGGCTGCCTCCTCCCGCAGGAGCATGTTCACGGCATGGTTGTGCCCGGTCTGAAGGATGTGGCTCGGATCGACGATGAGCAGTTGGGTGGGCATTGACAACTGGTGTTTTCCTGAGGTGACGAGCGAGACTGCTGGGCGGACCGTTTAGTAGTCAGCCCGCCGGATGCGAATGGGAATTGCATCGGCCGGAACGGTCTTGGCGACGAAAGCCACATAGCCTCCCCCACCAGCACCCATGACCATGGCGGCTGCGGCCCGCTCACCGGCGATGAAGGCCTGTAGTTCACCAGGGCAATGGTTCTCAATGGCAGCGGTCTGTGCCCGGTGTGAGCGGTCGATGGCATCAGCCAATCCTGCGAGATCCTGCCGGTCGATCGCAGCCCAGCAGGCCAGACTCGCCGCCTGCATGGTGTCGATGAGGGAGGTAAACGAGTGGGAATCGGTGCGCGGCCGAATCTGGAGGCCGGAGGGTCGGTCCCAGGCATGGCGAAGGTAGACGTGGCCCTCGAGCCACGTGAGTGTGGTCTCATCCAGCCGCTGTTCAATGGTGTCCGGAAAGAAACCACCTGCCGGATAGGTGAACAGATTCGCTCCGTAGCCGGTGATGCCCCGTGCATCGAGACTGCCGGAAAGATAGTCGTGACGATGCGGTGGATTTTCCAGGCAAAAGATGATCTCCGCCAGTTTGTCGGGCGCGTACCTGGCCGGGAGCTGACAGCCGAAGTATTGCTGCACGGTTTTGCGGGTGCTGGTTGCCATGCCCGACCTCTCTCGCAGCCCTGAAAAGCCTTCGATCGACAGCACGACCAGGCTGCCGCCTCCGGTCGATGTCCGCCGGTTGATGGTCGGCTGATCCATGAAGCCGCTGCAAAGGCTCAGTCGGGTGGGGAGGTAATCGCCGCTGGCAATCTGTGTGGTCGAAGTCGGTCTGTCTGGATCGAAGTGGTCGCGGGGGAAGACCCGGTACTCCACACCCCGCTGCCGACAGGCTGCCCGTTTTTCGGCGGTGTCGCCATCCTCATTGATGACGAAGATGTCAGGCCGGATCAGGTCAACGTGTTCAAGAAATCCGAGGGGGCCGGGGTCTTTCACAATGTCGACCCAGTGCACGATCCGCAGATTGGCCAACAAGTACCTTCGTTCCTGCTCGGAATAGGCCGGAGATTTTCCCTTCTGCCGAACGATCGACTGATCCGAGCCGAGTGAAACATAGAGGTCCCCAAGTGCGGCAGCCTTCGAAAGGAATACCACATGGCTGGCATGAAGCAGGTCAAAGCAGCCTGCCACCATCACTTTTGGTCGGGGAAGGGTGTTCATGCTGCTGGGCCAACCGTTGTCGTCGCTGCTGGGAGTGGCTGGGAGTCAGCCTGCCCGATCAATCACCGCATCGATCACCTGAGCAAATGCCTTTGGTTCGAACGCGACGTTTCGGTCGGGTAGATCCTGACTGACGTGGTAGTAGCTCCGCATGCCCACCAGGGACGCAATCCTGGCAAAGCAGAACTCAACCCACCGTGGCGAGAACAGTTCGAGCACGCAGGCTCCAGCGGCACAGAAGATTAAGTTGGTCAGGCCCGCCCCATGGGCCGCGACTATCACCCGGCTGGCCGCGAGCATTTCCGCCTGCTGCCGGAGCGGCAGCCTTTCCAGGTGGACGACCTCAAAGCCACGCGGCAGCAGTACCTGATCGATCAGGTCTTGCTCGTTGAGGATCTGACGACCGTTTGGGCTGAGGGACCGGCTGATGAAAAGCCGTTTCTCAGGTTTGGCAGCGGACTGCAGCAATGCGTTGTTGATGAACGCCAGCGTCGCAAGGTCGAATTCCTCGGCGGCCGATGGAACCACCAACTGCCCGGTATGTACCGCCACATGCTCACCGAGATGAACCCGCTTCTCGACCGGGATTTTCAGGATGTCGGCCCAGGCGGTGACGGTACTCGTTGCCTCGGGCAGGAGGAAAAAATCGACGTCAGCGAGTCGCTGGTCGAAGCTCAGGAATCGGGCCATGCGCCCAAGCACCGTCGCGTTGAAATGATAGAACTCTCTTCCGTAGCGGCTGTCCAGCAGCAAGCAGCGGCCGGGGAGTTCCACCGTCCGGCCAGCCTGTAAAGCCTGCACCTGTTGCTGCCAGTAGTCACGCGTAAAGGCAAAAATGGGATCGAAAGTCCGGTGGCAGAACAGTTCCTGCTGCTGCCGATCGAAACAGAAAATGCTCCGGTGCTGTTTGACCAGACTGCCCCCTTCGATCTCTGCAAGAAAGTGGGGGATGGCCTTCGCCTGATGGGCCGGCTTGTGGGGAGCGTGCTCGAGGAATGGGGCGTATTCGGCGCAGCCGACCGGTTCGGGCTGCTCCCAGGCAAGCTCGGGTGAGGTGCGGTAGCAGGCCGCTCCGGTCCGCTCAAACGCCAGGTGTCGCCGAAGCATGACGGCGAGATCGGTCTGGATCGCGTATTCCATGGATAACTTTTCGGCAGGCACTAGCAGCCGGGCCGTCCTGCCGAACCATCTCGGGAGAAACCCCGCCAGTCCCCACTAAAAATATTTTATCCGGCTCAGCGGGCGGGGCGTCCCCGATTGGCCGAATTCCTGTCAGCCCAGTTTGTGAAAACAATCCAAGACTCCGCGGGCGGCCGCCAGAGGGCCGTTCGTTCTGGCCCAGGATTCCCGCCCACGCAGGGCAGCATGGCTGAGCCGTTCATGGTGTGCGACGGCCTGCTCGATCGCCTGCGTCACCCCCTCTACCGTCGGGCTCGCAAATGTGGCGGGGGCACAGCCGTGCTGGTGGAGGAGAGCTGCAAGCGTTGTCTCTGTAGGAACAACGATCGGGATGCCGTTGGCAATCGCATCGGTCACAATGCCCGACCCATTCACCCTGAAAAACTGCTGGTCGTAGGGGGCGACGAGCAGGTCGCAGCGATCGAGAATTGCCTGCCAGCCCTGTCGATCGACCGGGCCTGCCTGCACGGTCAGCCGATCATCAGTCGCAGCCAGAGCTGTCAAGGTAGTGAGTGGTTCCTGCATGGCGGCAAAACTATCTTGGACGAGCACCTTGACTGGAAGTGCGGCCCGCAAGAGCTGCTGGACCACCGCGGGCACAATCCCAAATCCTTTTCTTGGCTGCTGTGCGCCGATGAAACCAATCACGACTGGACATTTGCCTGCACGCTTCACGGGCTCCGCCACCACTGCGACTGGATGCGGCGTCTGCTGCACGGGATGACCGAGGAGTTCCGCGTAGATTGCCGCATAGCAGGCGTAGGTTGTGGCAAATGCCAGCCGGGGAATGATTGTTGCCGGAATGCTCAGGCCGGCCAGCCGGTAGAGGGCAGGCTCTGGTCCGATTGGCACCGCCTCGACCTTGCCGTCGGCAAGCCTCCGCCCCGTCACCCCGGCGGCGTTGTGGAGCATGACAACCACCCGCGGGCAGCTGGCTCCACGGAAGTGCATCCAGCGGGTGAGGCCATTCACGGCAGCTGGTGATGAGGCGTCAAAGACGAAGCGATCATCACGGCCGATTCCTTCAACGGCTGCCAGATCCTCGTAAATCGCCTGTGACACATCGAGATACGACTTTGTCGGCCCGCAGAGCGGGTCAACAGATGTGCGGCTGGAAGGGCAGAGACGAAACGCTCCGTGAGCATTCATCGCCGCTCCGATGGAGGTGTCAACTTCGCGGTGAGCGAGTGTCACCGTGGGCTGACCGAGGGTGTGGAAGCCGTCCTGGTAGTGCTTTCCGAAGGTGAAGGAATGGCCGGAATAGGTTCGCAAAGCAGGGTCGCAATAGATCAGTCTCACCGCACGATGCCTTCGCGCGTTACTGGGGTCAGCCAGGCTGGCTCCCATGGTTATTTCGGCAGGCAACGAGGGAGGGAATCCCTCTGTACAGTCCTCTTCGGTTTCGTTGTGTTCGAGATGGTACCCCAGGCTCAGGATGATATCCGCGTGGCGTTCTTCAAACGATTTGACCTGGGCGGTCGACAAAAATGACCGCCATCTTGTTGGATCACGAGAATGGATGTGTTTGTTCTGTGCCACCTGGGCGTCGCTCATCCTCGCGAGGTCGTGACGTTGGGCGATCTCGACCGCTGCGGTGCACGTTCGATCAGAAAATCCCAAATGTGAGAAAATAGTCGTTAAAGCAGCGTCAAAGTCCGCTCGCAGAGCCTCGAGTTGTACGAGCAGAAGACTGTCGACGGCTTGTCCAGGGCTGGGAGGGGTGGTTGCAGGTAATCCTCCGGCGGAGAGGCCCGGCTGGACGTGGCTGCTCGTCTGAATCGTCTGGTCAGTGGTCTCAGCGCGCAAAAGTGTTCTGCCAGCCCCGAGTCTCCAGCTACGGATAGCCTCGAACGTCTGGCCGGAATACCCCTCCAGCTCGAAAGCGAGGCCCGCTGAGCGGTCGCGCTCGAGCAGGTTTTGCTGGTAAGACTTGTTGCCGAGTCGGGCCAGGTAGCGTTGTTTCCATGATTCAGGATGGTGCTGGAACGAGTAGTCAACCTGAGGGAAAGTAATCGGTGGAGATGGATCGAAGTTGGTGTTGGTGCACCAGGCTTCACTGCAACGGCGATGATACAGATAGCTTGAAACCCAAATGTCACGAGGATCCCGAACGACTCGGATGGCTCGAAACGGTCGGGCCGCAAAGCGGGGGCCAACCAATGAGTGAGCGAGCAAAACGACGTCCAATGCCGGATCAACCCGCTCAACCCGCCCGAAGTACTGGCCGAACGTTAGCCCAAAGTGAGCCGCGACAGATGCCATGATCGAATGGAACAAGACCGTGCCCGTCTTGTGGTATGTCAAAACGATTATCTGCGGGCGGACGGGCATTCTCACCGGGTTGCTGAGTGTCTGCGAATTGAAAAGAAGGCCGATTTCTCAGTGCTGACAGTCAGCTTCGCTTGCCTTTGCGTTTGAGAGTTTTTGGCTCAAGGCGTTTTGCGTGATGCGGCCGCTCAGCCTTCCGGAACCGAGAACTTTTCTGGGCAGGCTGGTCAGCGGTCTGTGGGCAAAGAATTTCTTCCCCCTGGGCCCGCGACGATCGTCCGTCGATAGTCTACCCGGCCAAAGCCCGACAACGACGCGGAGTTTCGAGGTTGCCGATCACCGCATCGTGCGGTGGCAGGATTTTTCACAGCCCGCTAACGGTTGAACAGGAAGTGGCAGACGTCGCCGTCCTGCATCAGGTACTCCTTGCCTTCGACGCGAAGCTTGCCAGCGGCCCGGATTTCCTTTTCGCTGCCGAGGGCTTCAAGGTCTTCCACCGAGTAGATTTCGGCCCGGATGAAGCCCTTTTCGAAGTCGGTGTGAATCACACCGGCAGCCTGGGGGGCAGCGGCCCCGACTGGCACGGTCCAGGCCCGAACCTCTTTTTCACCCGCCGTAAAGAAACTCTGCAGGCCCAGCGTCTTGTAGGCCCCCCGGGCCAGCACGCCGAGGGCCGGTTCCGTCAGGCCGACATCGACCAGCATCTCGGCCCGGTCGCCCTCGTCAAGTTCGGCCAGTTCCGCTTCAAGCTTGGCACAGACGGCGACCACATCGGCCCCGACAGCGGCTGCCGCAGCGCGGACTTTTTCCACCAGCGGGCCGGTGCCAGCGAGGTCGGCCTCGTCGACGTTGGCGACGTAGAGAATCGGCTTGGCTGAGAGGAGGCCGAGTTCCCTGATCGATTTGTACTCGGCTGGGGTCAATTCAAGCGTACGGACCGGCTGTTCAGCGGCCAGATGGGCCTGGCATTTCTTGAGCACATCGACTTTGGCCTTGGCTTCCTTGTCCTGGCTGCGGGCATTCCGCTCAGCCTTCGGCAGCAGGTTCTCCAGGTGTTGCAAGTCGGCCAGCAGCAGTTCCAGTTCGATGGTCTCCATGTCGGAGACCGGATTGACCGTGCCGGCGACATGGATCACATCAGGGTCATCAAAGCAGCGAACCACCTGCAGGATTGCATCGACCTCACGGATGTGTGAAAGGAACTTGTTGCCCAAGCCCTGGCCTTCGCTGGCCCCCTTCACGATGCCTGCGATGTCGACCAGTTTGAGGGCTGCCGGGATCACCTTTTGGGTGGTGATCTTCGCCGTGATCCGGTCGAGTCTGCTGTCGGGCACGCTGACCATGCCCTCGTTCGGCTCGATTGTGCAGAACGGATAGTTTGCACTCTGGGCTGCCGCCGACATCGTCAGCGCGTTGAACAGTGTGCTCTTGCCGACATTGGGCAGCCCGACAATCCCTGCTTCCATCTCTGTCCTTGTTTCGAGCAGATCAATTTTCACTCAACGCTACGTCGCCGCAGCCGGGCGTACTCCACCCAAGATCGTGCGTTTGGCCACCGGCCACCAGCCAGGCTGGTCGAGACCATGATAGGGGGAATCCGCGGGCAGGTGCTCGGTCAGGTAGGCATGGGCACCGGCAAGGTTGTGGTACGGCAGCGACGGAAACAGGTGGTGGAGGGCGTGGTAGCGGATCGAGAACGGAAAGAAGAGCAGGGTTAGCGGATCGTTGCCTGAATAGTTGCAGGAATCGAGGATGTGGGCCTCGACGTTGCTGCGATTTCCGTCACCCTCAAAATGATGGTCGGCCAGCTGCCGCATCTGATTCATCACGAGGGTGGTCAGGCCGAGGGCGTAGAGCAGGGGAATCCGGCTGAGCGGTGCCGCCCCCGTGAAAACCGCCAGCGGAATCGCCGCCGCCCGCAGGAAGCAGAGCAGTTCCGTCACCGTGATCGCCCGGCGGTCAAAATCGGTGATCCGCCGGCGGTACCGCAGATTGAGTGTCAGCGCACTGCCCCGCTCCAGCACGAACCGCCGCAGTCGCGGATGCAAAAACGACAGCGGCGCCAGCAAGAATCGCAGGAAAACCAGGATCGGAAAGGCGAGGATGAACAAGCCGTAGCCCACCGCACTCTTCCAGTTACCGGCCTCCAGCACGTTGGCGACATATTCCGGATCTTCCGGGGTGCCGTACATCCGCTGGCTGTGATGGTCGCGGTGGTGCCGGGTGAAAAACGGGGAGGGCGTCAGCGTGAAAACACCGACGAGCAGATTCCAGGTCACCTTGAAGAACCGCAGCTCCTGGGCCCCGAGGTGGCAGACCTCGTGGATCAGCGACCCGAGCCGGTAAAGCCAGAAGACTGCGATCGGAAAAGCGACGAGCTGCTGCCAGGATCCGAGGGGTGCCAGCAGATAAACTGTGGCAGCCCCGTAGGCCAGCACCAGACTGACCAGAAAGTCGGTCCAGTAGCGGAAGGGAGAAACCTTGAAAAAGTCGGTCCCCGCTCCGCTGATGGTCTGGCGAGCGTCGCGAATCCAGGCGGGAGCGGCAGCGTTGTCCGCGGGCGGTCGTGTCTCTTCCGGGGCAACGCCAGCCGGCAGCGTTCCTTGCATCGAAGACTCCTTGAGGGTGAGGCCGGCGGGCAGCAACCCGCCTAGAGCCGCAGCATGACGCGTTCAAGCCAACGGAAATCGTCTCCGTCGATTCCTAAAAGAGCAGAAAATGCCTTTGGCCGAAAGAGGCAGGCGGCTCGACCAGCCATCACTTCGGGGGGAGTGAAGCCGGGAGAACTCCTGTCACCGGCATTCTTTGCCCGCCGGGCCGATTCAGTGGCCCGGGATTTACTCGGCTGCTGGCTGGCAGTGAATATCCCGGGGGGCAGTGTCGAGCGGCATGCCATCTTCGAGACGGAGGCCTACCTCGGCCCGCAGGACCTGGCCTGCCATGGCCGAACCGGCCTGACTGCCCGGAACCGCACCATGTTCGGTCCGGCTGGCCACTGGTATGTCTATCTCTGCTACGGGATGCACTGGATGCTCAACATTGTCACCGGCCGGGAGGGGTTGCCAGCGGCAGTGCTGATCCGGGGGGCCGGGCAGGCGGTGGGGCCTGGCCGACTAACCAAGGCACTGGCGATCAACCGTCGGCATGACGGGTTGTTGGCAACTCCTGGCAGCGGGCTCTGGCTGGAAACGGGGCTTGGCGTTCCCCGGCGGCGAATCGAGCGGACGCCGCGGATCGGTGTCGACTATGCTGGGGAATGGGCTACAAAGCCGCTGCGGTATCTGGTCGACCCGACGATCTTTCCAGACCGCTCGGTTGGCGAATAGATGCCGCACAACGCATATCCGTCCTCAAGCCGGAGGGTTCTGATGACTGTCAGCAGTGTTCTAAATCGCTATTGTTTTGTCGGATTACGAGCGGCCTTATTGGTCGCGTTCACCCTCGCTGGAGGACTCATGACGGAACAGACGCAGGCTGCTGAAGCGGTAACAACAGCCAAGGCTACGTTTGGTGGTGGCTGTTTCTGGTGCACTGAGGCGGTCTACGCCCAGATCAAGGGGGTGGAGAGTGTGGTGAGTGGCTATATCGGCGGCCAGGTGCCAAACCCGACCTACAAGCAGGTCTGCAGCGGCCTGACCGGCCATGCCGAGGCGGTCGAGATCATGTACGATCCGACCGTGGTGCCGTATGAGAAGCTGCTGGAGATATTCTTCAGCACCCACGATCCGACCACGCTCAACCGGCAGGGGGCGGATGTTGGCACCCAGTACCGTTCGGCAATCTTTTATCACGATGAAGAGCAGAAGCAGATCGCCCAGCAGGTGATCATCCGGCTGAACGCGGCGAAGGTGTTTCCATCAAAGATTGTGACCACGCTTGAGCCAGCCACGCTGTTCTATCCTGCCGAGGACTATCATCAGGACTACTTTGCGCTCAACGGCTTTCAGCCCTACTGCCAGGCCGTGATCGCTCCGAAGGTCACCAAGGTCCGCAAGGTGTTCAAGGATCTGCTCAAGGACGAGTGAGCTCCATTCAGATGAGCCGCTGTTTGGGCCACCGCAAAGGCATAAAGAGCAAGAAGGCGGCGTGGGCGGGAGCGGTTGGTCCATGCCTGCAATCGCTCCACCCGCTGGTTTGCAGTGGCCAGGGATGGCATTCCTGTTCGGCACGACTGATGCAGGTTAGACCGCATTCGTCGTGCGTGTATCGCCGGCTCGGGGGCGGCGAAAGTCTCGTCGCGGGGCGAGGATACGCCCAACACTCCTCGAGCGTTCGCCGACCCCCGAGCCTACCCGTCCTGGATCAAATCCCCACGTGATATTCCGGGAGGGTGTCCGGCGACAGGGCACGGGCAGCCCGACCCACGCTGGATGTCGGCGTTCCCCTCTCAAAACCATCTCTTCAATACAGATCATCTGAGGCGGCACGTTTCGTTCCGAACAGGGTTGCCAGGGATGGCATTGCAAGCCGCCGTCGCGCGTCAGCGTAACGTGCCCGCCGGCCCGGATGCCGGCGTTGTGGCGGAGCGGTCGCACCTTGGCTGCGACCGTTTCGCCCGCTGGTTTGCAATGGCCAGGGATGGCATTGCAAGCCGCCGTTACGCGTCAGCGTAACGTGCAATCAGCTCTCCCGCTTCCACCGGCGTACCGGGTGACACCAGTACCTCAGCCAGGGTGCCGTCCTGTTCGGCGTAGACAGTAGTCTCCATTTTCATCGCCTCGAGGCTCAGCAGTTTGTCGCCCTTCTTGACGCTGTCACCTGGCTTGACGGCGACGGTAACGATCAGGCCCGGCATTGGGGCGCCGATGTCGCGGGGGTCGCCGACCACCGCCTTGGGCCGCTGCTGAATCGTGCCCTCGAGGGTGCGGTCAGCCACGGTCACGCTGCGGGGCTGGCCGTTGAGTTCGAAGAAGACCGTCCGGGTGCCGTCGGCATGGGGCTCACCAACGGTGAGCAGCCGAATCACCAATGTCTTGCCCGGTTCGATGTCGACAAACAGTTCCTCGCCGGGCTTGGGTCCCTCAAGAAAGGCCGGCGTGGGCAGCACCGCCACATCGCCATAGGTGGCCCGGTGCCGGGCGAAGTCCTGGAAGACTCGTTCGTACAGCAGCCATGAGGCCACTTCCCGGGGCGAGGCCTCGCGGCCGACAATCGTGGCGACCTCGGCGGCCGCCTCGCTCATGTCGGCCGGCGGTATGGTCGCTCCGGGGCGGCCATCAATGATGGTCTGGTTGCGGACCACCCGGGCGACCACCTCGGGCGGGAAGCCGCCCGGGGGCTGGCCCATCCGGCCGGAGAGCAGATCGACCACCGACTCGGGGAAGGCGATCTCGCGGGTGCTGGCGACCAGTTCGCCCGCCTGCATGTCGTTGGTCACCAGCAGCAGGGCGAGGTCACCCACCGCCTTGCTGGTGGGCGTCACCTTGACGATATCGCCGAGCAGCTGATTGACCTCAGCGTAGGTCCGGCAGACGTCCTCCCAGCGGTCGGCCAGGCCCAGGGCCCGGGCCTGCTCGAGCAGGTTGGTGAACTGCCCGCCTGGCATTTCGTGCAGGTAGAGGTCGGCGTCAGGGGCCTTCATTCCGCATTCAAACGGGGCGTAGTATTCGCGGACAGCTGACCAATAGTGCGTCAGCAGCCGCAAGGGCTCGGGGTCGAGGCCGGTGTCGAGTTCGGTGTGGCGGGCCGCCTCGACGATGGCGTTGAGGTTTGGCTGGCTGGTCAGACCGGAGAAGGGGGCCATGGCGGCATCGACAGCACTCACGCCGCTCTTGGCGGCCTCCAGGCAGCTGGCCAGCGACGCCCCGGAGGTGTCGTGGGTATGGAAGTGAATTGGCAGGCTGATTTCGTCACGCAGAGCCTTGACGAGCCGGCCGGCGGCGAAGGGCTTGCAGAGGCCGGCCATGTCCTTGATGGCCAGCAGGTGGGCACCCCGCTTTTCCAGTTCCTTGGCCAGATCGACGTAGTACTTCAGCGTGTATTTATCCCGCTTCGGGTCGAGCACGTCGCCGGTGTAGCAGACGGTCGCTTCGCAGAGGCCGCCGCTGTCGCGGACAGCTTTCATGGCGACCTCCATGTTCGGCACCCAGTTGAGCGGGTCGAACACCCGGAACA